>Ga0214473_10004583_pt1 | contig 16607 bp, 17 predicted proteins | sample RVTome_7_FD_203509 | JGI IMG/M metagenome (GOLD analysis project Ga0214473, IMG submission 203509) | Soil microbial communities from uranium-contaminated site in the Upper Colorado River Basin, Wyoming, United States - RVT98D197 | ecosystem: Environmental > Terrestrial > Soil > Contaminated >... | reverse complement strand
TCCTGCCGACGTCCATGGACGTCCCCTCGGTCCGCGTGGGCCATCAGACGTTCCCATCGGAACGCAATCCGCTCGGCGCGAAGGGCGTGGGGGAGGGAGGCGCGGTCGCGGCGCCGGCCGCGATCGTGAACGCAGTCGAGGACGCGCTCTGGCCCTCGCCGGTCCGGATCACGCGGATACCCGTCTACCCCGAACGCATCGTCGACGCGATCTCGGCGGCGGGCGGTGCCGCGACGGACGGCCCGACGCAGGAGGAGGCCGCGACGTGAGGGTCGCGGTCGTGGGGACGGGCGTCGGCGGCCTCGCGGTCGCGGGGCATGCGGGGTTGATCGGATCCGAGGTCGTGGTCCACGACGTCCGCGAGGAAGCGGTCGGTCCGGTCGGCGAACGCGGCGGGATCGAGGTCCGAGGCAGGGAGGAGGGATTCGCGCCGGTCGAGTTAGCGACGACCGACATCGCGCGCGCCGTCGACGGCGCCGATCTCATCGTCGTCACCACGCAGGGACCCGACCAACGCGCGGCCGCGGAGGCGATGGCGCCGCACCTGCGCGGCGGCCAGGTCGTGTTCGTGAAGCCCGGGTGCACGTTCGGAGCGGTCGAGGTGCGTGCGGTCCTCGAGGCAGCGGGCGTCGACGACGTCCCGGTCGCGGAAGCGGACAGCTTCGCGTACGGGTGCTCGATCCCCGAGCCGGCCGTCTCGCAGATCTCGAGCGTGAAGCAGCGTTTCGGCGTTGCGGTCCTCCCGTCCGAGCGGCGCGAGGAGGTCGTTGAGCTCGTCCGACACCTGTTCGATCAGGCGGAGGCCGCGCCGAGCGTGCTCCATACGGGGCTCGGCAACATGAACGCGATCCTTCACGTCGCGCCGATGGTCCTGAACGCCGGCCGGATCGAGGGGCCCGAGGCGTTCGACTTCTACGGAGACGGCTTCACACCGTCGGTGACGGCCGTCGTGCGCGCGATGGACGACGAGCGCGTCGCGGTCGCGACCCACCTCGACGTCGAGGTCCCAACCCTCGAGGGGTGGGTCGAGGCCACGTATGGCGTCCGCGGCGACGACCTATACGAGATCGTCCAGACGCTGCATCGCGACGTGTACGGTCCGCTGCCGGCGCCCACCACGCTGCGGCAGCGCTACCTCACCGAGGACGTGCCCTGCGGAGCGGTCCCGGTTGCCGACCTCGCCCGGCAGCTCGGCGTCCCCGCGCCCGTGACGTCTGCGTGCGTCACCGTCGCCGACGCGCTGCTCGGGACGGCCTGGGCCCGGGATGGGCGGACGATGGCGCGCCTCGGGCTGGAGGGCGCCTCCGCCCGGGAGATCTGTCGGCGCCTCGTCGGCTGAGATCGGGACGTCGGCCTCAGGGGCCGCTGCCGGTCCCGGTCTCGATCGCCTCGATCCAGCGGCGGATCCCGGACCACTGGCTGCGGCCCACCGTGACGGGCGCGCGCCGGCCGAGCCCGCGCGCCCACACCGCGCGGTGGCCGAGCTCGGCCGCCGCCTCCAGGTCCGAACGGTCGGGCGGCGGGACGACGTCGAGCACCAGGCTGCCGACGGGCAGTCGCTCGAGGACGGCGCGGTCGACGACCCGCGCGGGCACCGTGGAGAAGATCATCGCGAGCTCCGGAGCGAGCCCGGGCAGGTCTTCGAGCGGGACGGCCCGCGCCCCGTCGACCCGCGCGGCCGCCCGTTGGACCGGGTTGCGGGCAACGACGTGGACGTCGGCGCCGAGGGCCCGGAGCCGGCGTGCGAGGACCGAGCCGATGTTCCCGAACCCCACCACCGCCACCGTCGCACCGTGGATCGTGACGTCGGTATGATCGATCGCCGAGGCGAGCGCGCCCTCGACGACCGCGGCCGCTCGGAGCTGCATCAGCTCGCGGTCCGGGTCGTACCCGTGCAGCGTGATCGGCAGGCCGCGCGAGGCCTCCGCGAGCGCCTCCGTCACGCGTCCGCAGAAGACGTGCGCCCCCTCGCGCAGCGGGGCGAACAGCGCCCCGTCGATCGGGATCGGCTCCGGCGCGTCCGGCGCATACAGCGCGCCGCCGACCCCGCGGGGGACCGGGAGGAGCGCGTGATCGGCCCCGCGCATCGCCGTCTCCGCGCCGTCGACCGCGACGACGCCGTCGATCCCGCCGTCGGGCCACGGGAACCCGAAGGCGCGGACCGTCGCACCGGTACGCGCCGCGAGCCGCGCGATCTCCTGCTCGCGCTCGTCGCCGCCGACGATCGCGAGCGTGATCCGCCGCCAGTCGAGCCGGGTCAATGGATCACGTCGGTGCGGTCGATCCCGAGGAGGCCTCCCCGGCCCCAGTCCTCCTTGGACACCTCGAGGAACCGGACCTGGATCATCTCGCGCCTCGCGCCCGCCTCCTCGATCAGCGCGTCCGTGATCCGCGCGACGAGGCGCCGCTTCTGATCCAGCGTCCGCCCCTCGAGGATTTGCACCGTCACCAACGGCATAGCGACCGCCCTCCCTTGTCAGAGGCCGAGCTTCGCCATCGCCTGCGCATGGTAGCGGTCGCCCGCGGCCGCGCCGGGCGGCGCGATCGCCTCGATCCGCTCGAGCTCCTCGGCGGTCAGCTCCACCCGCGCGGCCTCGGCGTCCTCTTCGAGGTACATACGGTGCTTGGTTCCGACGATCGGGACGACGTCCTCACCGCGCGAGAGCAGCCACGCCAGCGCGAGCTGCGACAACGTGCATCCCTTGTCCCCCGCGACCGCGGCGAGGCGGTCGACGAGCTCGAGGTTGTGGTGCAGGTTCTCACCCTGGAACCTCGGGAACTTCCGCCGGTGGTCACCTTCCACGAGATCGGAGTCCGCCTCGCGGATCCTCCCGGTCAGCAGGGCTCGCCCGAGCGGGCTGTACGCGACGAAGCCGATCCCCAGCTCGCGGACGGTCGGCAGGATGCGTCCCTCGACGTCGCGCGTGATGAGCGAGTACTCGGTCTGGAGGGCGGCGATCGGGTGGGTGGCGTGTGCTCGCCGGATCGTCTCGATACCCGCTTCCGACAACCCGACGTGGCGGACCTTGCCGGCGGCGACGAGCTCGGATACCGCCCCGATCGTCTCCTCGATTGGCGTCTCGGGGTCCACGCGGTGCTGGTAGTAGAGGTCGATCACGTCGACGCCGAGGCGTCGCAGGCTCGCGTCGCAGGCTTGCCTCACGTAGTCGGGCCGACCGTTCACGCCCGCGAACGCACCGTTCTCGTCCAGGAGGTTGCCGAACTTCGTCGCGAGGACGACATGGTCACGACGCCCGCGGATCGCCTGCCCGACGAGCTCCTCGCTGTGGCCGGAGGCGTAGACGTCCGACGTGTCGATGAAGTCGATCCCGAGATCGAGGGCGCGACGGATCGTCGCGGTGGCCTCGGCGTCGTCCGGCGTGCCGTACCACGCCACACCCATCGTCCCGAGCCCGATCGCCGAGACGATCGGCCCCTCCCGGCCGAGCCTGCGTCGGTCCATCACCGCTCACCCATCGCCGTCTGTCACGCCGCCTCGTCGTGGGTCGCCGGATCGGTAGCAGGCAGAGGCGCCGAGCATCGCATCGGACCGAATCCCCAACTTGACTTCCCGACGTACGACCGAGTACAACCTGACCACCTCGTTGGTCTAAAATCGTACCAAAGCAGGACGAGCAGCGGTTCACCAGGCGACCGAGCGGGAAGGCGGGCCTTGCCTCAAGTCGAGATCCGCGGTGTGAGCAAGTCGTTCCCCAGGCAAGGCGACGGCGGGCTGTTGCGGGTCCTGAACGACGTGAACATCACGCTCGAGGAGCGGACGTTCACGTGCCTCGTCGGCCCGAGCGGGTGCGGCAAGTCGACCCTCCTGCGGATCATCGACGGCCTGATGGCCGCCGACACCGGGGAGGTCCGGATCGGGGGCGAGGTCGTGACATCGCCGTCCCTGGACCGCGGCTTCGTCTTCCAGCACTTCAACCTGCTGCCGTGGCGCACCGTCCAGGGCAACGTCGAGTTCGGGCTGGAGAACCTCGGCGTGAAGAAGGACGAGCGACGCGCCAAGGCCAGCGAGATCATCAAGCTCGTCGACCTCGAGGGGTTCGAGAGCTACTACCCCGGCCAGCTCTCCGGCGGCATGCAGCAGCGCGTCGGGCTCGCACGCGCGCTCGCCGTCGATCCGTCGTTGCTGTTGATGGACGAGCCGTTCGGCTCCGTGGACGACCAGACGCGCATGCTCCTGCAGGAGGAGCTGCTGAACATCTGGGAGCGCGACCAGAAGACGGTGGTCTTCGTCACCCACGACATCGAAGAGGCGCTGTACCTCGGCGACCACGTCGTGGTGATGCGCGCGCGCCCATCGAAGATCTCACGGGTGATCGACGTGCCGTTCGGGCGACCGCGCGTCGACAAGGTCCGCGGCTCGCCCGAGATGGCCCGGCTCAAGCAGGAGATCTGGGACGAGCTGAAGACCGGCGCGACCGTCGAGGGGTAGCGGAGGGATGGCGGACACCACACAGCGGGAGGGCCTCGCGACCGACGCCGCCGCCGTCCTGGATGCCGCCGTCGCCGATATCCCCCCGAGCGAGGCGAGCCGCCCGCCCGGATCGCGGCTGAAGGCGCTCTTCGAGAAGAAGTGGTTCCTGCGGCTCGTCGTGTACGGCGGGATCCTGCTCGTCTTCCAGATCATCGCGATGCGGCAGGGCCCGTTCTTCTTGCCGACGATCCCGGACATCCTCGCCGGGATCGTGGAGCTCTTCGCCGAGGGGTACATCGCGGTGATGGGTCCGACGCTCCAGCAGCTGATCGTCGGGTTCTTCCTCGCGATGGCGATCGCGATCCCGCTCGGCGTGTTGATGGGGCGCTACGGCTTCTGGGAGGACGTCCTCGCGCCGTGGGTGAACACCATCTACGTGACGAGCAAGGAGTCCCTCCTCCCGATCCTGATCCTGATCTTCGGTCTGGGGTTCGGTTACCGCGTCATGGTTGTGGTCCTGTTCGCGGTCTTCTTCCCGATCATCAACACGGCCGCGGGCGTCCGATACGTGGAACGCGAGCTGCGGGAGACCGCCGAGGCGTTCGCGACACCCCCCGGGCGTATGGTCACCCGCGTGTACCTGCCGGCGGCCGCACCGTTCATCGTCGCCGGGATCCGGATGGGGCTCGCGATGGCGATCAAAGGCATGGTGATCGCCGAGATCTGGGTGTATATCGGCACCGGCGAGCTGCTCACGGCGTTCACGCTGTCGCCTCGGCGGCTCGACCTGTACTACGCGCTCGCCACCGTGATCATCGTGGTCGCCGTGACGGCGAACGCACTCCTGAAGCTCGCCGAGCAGCGACTCCGTCCGTACTCGAAGCTGCAACGACAGGAAGCGGCCTGATGAACCGGCCGCTGCACGTGAAGCTGTTCCGGTGGTCCATGTCGATCGGGGTCTTCTTCCTGCTGTGGGAGATCGTCGGCCGCAGCGGGAAGTTCATCTCGATCGTGCCTCCGACCGAAGTCATCCCTGAGCTCTTAGAGATGCTGACGGAGGGCGACATCCTCGTCGCCGCCCGCTCGACGTTGGCGCTCGCGGCGACCGGGTTCGTGATCGGGGCCGTCGTCGGGGTCTCGACCGGCGCGTGGATGGCCGCGTCGCCGCGCGTGGCCGCCGTCCTCGACCCGATCGTGAGCGCCTCGTTCTCGGTCCCGTTCGCGATCTTCATCCCGGTGATCTCGATCTACCTGGGTCTGGAGTTCACGGCGAAGGTCGTGCTCGTCGTCCTGTTCAACGTCTTCATCATCAACATCAATACGGCTACGGGGATCCGCGAGGTGCCGGCCGGTCCGAAGGAGATGGCGCGGTCCGTCGAGACGAGCAGGATCGACATGTACCGCAAGGTGATCCTGCCATGGGCGAGCCCGCACATCATCACCGGCCTGCGGCTCGGGGTCGGCCGGTCGGTCCAGGGCGCGATCCTCGCGGACCTGTTCCTGCGGGCCCAGGCGCTCGGGCTGCTCATCGTGGACGCGCAAGGCCGGTTCGACATCCCGCGGCTGCTCGCCGCGGTCTTCTTCGTGACCATCCTCGCGGCGGGCGTGATGGGGATCGCCCGTCTCATCGAGTGGAAGATCCTCGCGTGGAAGCGAGCATAGGCGTGCGGAGGCGGCGTGAGGGAGAGGAGGGTCGGGGAGGTGGTCGATGCCTCCAGTCGCTTCCGCCGTAGGCGGAAGCGCGGTCGGGATCCATCCGGGACACGGCATCATCGGGCGCACGTTGGACCGAAGGGGGCAAGGTGAAACGACGACACGTGAGGATGTTGGCGCTGATCGCGGTCCTGGCGCTGGTCGGGGCTGCGTGCAGCGGTGATGACGACGGGGGCGGCGGAGACGGCGGCGGCGACGGCGGCGAGCCGGACGTCGTCGTGCACGCGGCGGGGTCGACCGCCGACGCGTACATCCCGCAGTACCGCGCGCCGCAGATCTTCGGAGACCTGTTCGGCATCAGCACCGACGAACACATCCAGCTGTTCGAGGAAGGTTCGCTCGCCGCGCAGCTCGTGGCCTCGGGTGACGCCGACGTCGGCTCCGGTGGCTTCACGAACATGGTGCAGCTCCTGGAGGCGGGCCAGGACGTGAAGGTCTTCTGCCCGACCCAGAAGGACAGCACGGAGCACCTCGTGGGGCGGACCGACGTGATCACGTCGCTCGAGCAGATCACCGACCCAGACGTCCGCGTCGCGGTCGAGAGCGCCGGTGGGTTCCTCAACCTGTTGATGAACCTCGTCTTCCTGAACCGGAACATCGGCATCACGACCGACGACCTCACGAACACCGTGATCCTCGAGGACGGGAGCCTGCGACTCGCGGCGATGGCCGCTGGGGACGTCGACGTCGCGTCGCTCGACCTCTTCGAGCAGGCCGACCTGAAGGCGGAGCTCGGCGAGGATGCCGTGACGGTCCTCTCCGTCGTCGCGGAGGACGCGGAGTTCCTCTCGAACGTCCTGTGGGCGAAGACCGACTGGCTGGAGGAGAACGCGGACGTCGCGGCGCGGTACTGCGCGACGGTCCTGTACTCGAACCGCCAGATGGGGTCGGACTACGAGCAGTACAAGGCCGCGCTGGAGGAGTACTCGGCGACGGGGATCGAGGACGAGGCCGTCGTCCAGGCCAACTGGGACTTCGCGCGCCAGTTCGAGGTCTGGCCGTACAACACGACGGTCCTCACGCCGGAGGTCATCGCGGATCAGCTCCAGGTGTCCGTGGACACCGGCATCATCGAGCCCGAGACCGGTGAGCTGAGCTTCGAGGATCTCGTCGACACGGAGGTCCTGGCGATGGCGCAGGAGTACCTCGGCGGCGAAGTGACGGCCGCGGACATCGATTCGGGCAACGTCCCCGAGCCGAGCGTCTGAGCCGTATCGAGGGCGAGCGGCTTCCGAGGCCCGGGACGTCCCGGGCCTCGGTCGCTCCGGCACGAGCGGACGCATGAGCAGGTACGTTCTGGTCCACGGGTCGTGGCACGGACGCTGGGCATGGGATCGCGTCGTCCCGATCCTGGCCGACGCCGGCCACGACGTCATCGCGCTCGATCTGCCCGGCCGTGGCGACGACCCGCGCGACCCGGCGTCCGTGACGCTCGACGACCACGTCGATGCGGTCGTCGAGGTTCTCGAGGCCTCGGATCGACCCGTGACCCTGGTCGGCCATAGCTTCGGAGGGTTCGTGATCAGTCATGTCGCCGAGCGCGTGCCCGAGCGCGTCGAGTTGCTCGTCTACCTGGCGGCCTTCTTGCTGCAGCGCGGCCAGACTGTGCTCGAGGTCGCGACATCGATCCCGCCCAGCGTCCCGCACGTCGAGGTCCGGGAGGAGGAAGGTCTGATCTCGGTTCGGCCCGAGGCGGCGCCGCTCGTGTTCTACGACGACTGCTCCCCGGAGGACGCGCGGTGGGCGACCGAGCGCCTGGTGCCCGAGGCGCTCGCGCCCCGTCGGAGCCCTGCGTTGCTGACCGAGGAGCGATCCGGGAGCGTCCCGCGCGTGTATGTGGAGACGACGAACGATCGTGCGCTCGCCGTCTCCCTGCAACGCCGGATGCACGCGGCGCTCCCGTGCCGCGAGGTCGTCACGATCGCGTCGGGACATTCGCCGTTCCTGTCCATTCCGGCGACCCTGGCAGAGCGGCTCCTTGCGTGGGCTGACGACACGACGAGGAAGGCCGACGGAAGGAGGACGAACGCACCATGAGCGGAGCATCGACGGCACGTCCCGGCGACGACGTGCTCGACCCGGCACGCTGCCTGCTCGCCGTCATCGACGTCCAGAACGACTTCTGTCATGAGGACGGCGCGTACGCGCGGATGGGTCATCCGGTCGAAATGGCAGCTGCGGCGGTTGGGGGGATCCGCGCGGCGCTGGACCTCGCTCGCCGCGTCGACGTGCCGCGGGTCGTCGTGCGGGTCGCGCACTCGCCGTGGACCGACGATCCCGCGTGGGCCGCGCGCGGCGCCGCAGGCTCCGTCCTGGACGTCGCTCGGGTCCCCGTCGCGCGCGAGGGGACGTGGGGCGCGGAGTTCTTCGGGATCGAGCCCGATCCCGACGCGATGGTGCTAACGAAGCACCGGTATTCGGCGTTCGTCCACACGCCGCTCGAGCTGTGTCTGCGCGCGCGCGGCGCGACCACGATCGTCCTCGCGGGCGTGGCCACGAACGTGTGCGTCCACGCGACAGCCCGGGATGCGCTGCACGCCGGCTTCCTGCCGGTCGTGCTCGAGGACGCGACCGCGGCGCACAGCGCGGAGGCGCACGAGCGCGCGCTCGAGGACGTCCGGAGCTTCATCGGCCGCGTCGCGACCGTCGGGGACCTCGAGCGCGCGTGGGGGGGGTCGCGGATGTCCGCCGCCGCGGGCACGTAGCGTGTTCCAGGCCGCGGCGCGTGGGAGCGTCCGTGGCGGCTGAGGCGTGGGCGGTGTTCTCGGCATGCTGCTTCGCCGGCTCGCACGTCGTCTCGAAACGCGGGCTCCAGGACACGAGCGTCACCGCCGCGTCGCTGATCGTCCTCGGCGTCTCGTGGGCGATCATCGCGATCGCCGTCCTGGTCCACCCGCCCGCCGAGGTGACGTCGCGGGCGATCGTCGTCTACGGGGCGCTCGGACTGATCGTGCCGGCGATCTCCCGATGGGCGGTGCTGAAGTCCGTCGACGTGCTCGGCCCGTCGATCGCGATCCCGATCCAGCAGGGCCTGCGACCGCTGCTCGCGGTGACCGGCGCTGCCCTCCTGCTTGGCGAGGACGTCGGGCTCGTCCGCGGGATCGGCGTGGCGTTGATAGTCGCCGGCGGGTGGCAGCTCTCGAGGCGCCCGCCGGAGGACCGGGTCGGGGCGGACGGCGCGGTCGAGCCGCCGGGCCGCCGGTGGGCGCTCCGGCGGGGGATCGTGTTCCCCGTCACCGCGGCCGTGGCGTATGCGGCGTCGGACCTCCTGGTCCGCTCCACGCTCGTGGACGACTTGGCCGCCCCGAGCTTCGCCGCGATGGTGAGCACCGGGTCGGGGCTGCTCGCGTGGCTGCTCGTCGTGGCCGCGATCCGGCCGATGCGAGCCTCGGTGCGGTTTGGGCGCGCGGCGTGGTGGCTCGTCGTGTCGGGCGCGCTGATCGGGTTCGCGATCCTCGGCGTCTACCAGGCGCTCAGCCGCGGCGAGGTCTCGCTCGTCACGCCGATCAACGCCACGCAGCCGCTGATCGTCTTGCTGCTGTCGGCGTTCCTGCTCCGGGACCTCGAGCGGATCCGGCAGATCACGGTCGTCTCGGCCATGGCGATCGTCGCCGGCGCCATCCTAGTGTCGTTGTGAGGAGGTTCGTGATGTCGAGCGGTTGGCGCGACGTGATCCCATCCGAGGACCGGGCGATCTACGACGCGGCCGGATACGGCCGGCGCGGGCGGCGTGGCACGTCGCCCGCCCTTCTCGTGATAGACGTCACGTACGGGTTCATCGGCCGCGAGCGCCTCCCGATCCTCGAGTCGATCGCCCGGTACCCGAACTCGTGCGGCGAGCGCGGGTGGGAGGCGATGCAGCAGATCGCGCGGATCGTGGATCGCGCGCGAGAGATGTCGGTGCCCATCTACTACACGGCCGGCATCACGGACCATGCCGTAGCGCACGCCGGCCGCTGGCGGGAGAAGCACCCGCGGACGCTCGAGCAGCCCGAGGACGCGCAGGAGATCCCCGAGCCGATCGCACCGCGTGACGGGGACGTCGTGATCCGCAAGACCAAGCCGAGCGTCTTCTACGGCACCCCGCTCCTGTCCTTGCTCGTCGACCGCGGGATCGACGCGGTGATCGCGATGGGATGCACCACGTCCGGATGCGTGCGTGCGACCGTCGTCGACGCCTTCTCGAACGGGTTCGCCACGATCGTCGTCGAGGACGCCGTGTTCGACCGGGGCGAGCTCAGCCACGCAGTGAACCTGTTCGACATGGACCAGAAGTACGCGGACGTGATCGACACCGAGGAGACGATCTCCTACCTGGCATCGCTCGGCGACCGACCGGATCGGCCGGGAGCGCCGACCCCGTGATCCTCCTGACGAGGGACGACCTCCGTGGCCTCCTCGAGCCCGCCGCCGTGCTCGAGACCGTCGAGGAGGCGCTGCGCATGGAGCACGCCGGCACGGTGCGATGGTCCGATCCAGCGAACCTGCGCATCGCCGGCGGACCGGGACAGGGGCGGCTCCGGGTGAAGGCCTGCTCGCTCGACGGACCGGGCGTGACCGGCGTGCGCGTCCTGCACTTCCCGGCGGCGGGCGCGGAGACCCGGTGGATTCTCCTGTTCGACGCGGTCTCGGGCGAGCCCCTCGCCGTCGTCGACGAGGTCGCGACGTACGGGGACCGGTCGTTCGCCTCGGTCGCGCTGGTCGCGCATCGGGTCCGCGCGGATGCGGTCGACACCGTCGCGATCCTGGGTGCAGGTCGTATCGCGCGCGCCGCGCTCGCGTACGTCGCCGACCGGTTCCCGGGAGCCGCGGTGGCGATCGCGGCGCGTCGCGATCCCGCCGCGGCCGAGCTCGCCACCTTCGCGGAGGAGCGGCACGGCCTGGACGCGACGCCGGCGTCGTTCGAGACCGCCGTCCGGACGGCGCCGGTCGTCTGCGGGTGCACGAGCGCGACCGAGCCGATCGTCCGCGAGTCGTGGGTCGCGCCCGGGACGGTGATCGCGTCGCTCGAGCCCCGCGAGCTCGAGCCCGCGCTGTTCGCCGGGGCGGACCTACGGATCGTCGACGCTCGTGAGCCGCTGCGCGAGGAGCTCGACTATGCGTTCGGCGACGGGGCGGCCGATCGGGTGGACGCGACGATGGCCGAGGTTGTCGGAGGCGCCCATCCGGGGCGCACGGAGGCCGGTCAGCGCATCGTGATGGTCAGCCAAGGCCTCGTCAGCCAGGACGTCCTGCTCGCCGAGCGCCTGTTCCGCCAGGCCGTGGCGCGCGGGATCGGCGCGGAGATCGCGCTCCCGGCCCCCACCCCGGGTCCCGGGAGGTGACCTCGGCGGGGGCGGCCATGTTGTATCGAAGGTCCGATGTATGTCATAAGACGAGCCGAGCCCGCGGGTGGCCCGCTGGGCGGAGGAGCGGCCAGCGATGCGCCTGTCGACGCGGATGGGACGGCTCGGGACCGAATCGGCCTTCGAGGTGCTCGCGCGCGCCAGGGCGCTCGAGGCGCAGGGTCGCACCATCACGCACCTCGAGATCGGAGAGCCGGACTTCGCCACACCGGCGCACATCGTCGACGCGGCGGTCCGCGCGCTCGAGGAGGGCCACACCCACTACGTGCCGTCGCCCGGGATCCCCGAGCTCCGCGAGGCGGTCGCGGAGTTTCTCGAGCGCACCGGGCGCCTCGCGACGTCGCCCGACCGGGTCATCGTGACGCCCGGCGCCAAGCCGATCCTGTGGTACGTGCTCCACGCGGTGTGCGAGGAGGGGGACGAGGTCCTCATTCCCGATCCGTCGTTCCCGATCTACGGGTCGCTCGCCTCGTTCGTCGGCGCGACGCCGATCCCGGTGCCGCTCCGGGAGGAGCACGGGTTCCGCCTCGACCCCTCGGAGCTCGCCTCGCTCGTCTCGGATCGGACGAAGCTCCTGATCGTGTCCTCGCCCGAGAACCCGTGCGGCAGCGCGCTCACGCGGGAGGACGTCGAGGCGATCGCGAGCATCGCGATCGAGCACGACCTCCTCGTGTTGTCCGACGAGATCTACTGGGCGATCTGCTACGAGGGACGCAAGCACGTCAGCGTCCTCGACGTCGACGGGATGGCCGACCGGACCGTGCTCCTCGATGGTTGGTCGAAGACGTTCGCGATGACGGGGTGGCGGCTGGGGTTCGGCGTGTTCCCCGCCTGGCTGGTCGAGCCGGTCACGAGGCTCGTGATCAACTCGGTCTCCTGCACGGCCGCCTTCGGTCAGCACGCGGCGATCGCCGCGCTCCGTGGACCGTGGGAGCCGGTCGAGGCGATGGTCGCCGAGTTCGCCCGACGTCGCGATGTCATCGTCGACGGGCTGAACGCGATCGACGGGATCTCATGCGTCCGGCCCGGCGGCGCGTTCTACGTCTTCCCGAACGTCCGTGGCCTCGGCTTTCCGTCGCGGGAGGTCGAGCGGCACCTCCTGGACGACGCGGGCGTCGCCGTGCTCTCGGGGACGGGGTTCGGGATCCACGGGGAGGGGTACGTGCGCCTGTCCTACGCGGCGTCGGTCGAGCGGATCCGCGGCGCCCTCGACGCGATCGGTGCCTCCGTCCAGGGGCTCGTGCGATGACGGGACGGCCGTCCACCCACGAACGGAGGAGGAGTTCGCATGGTTGAGACCCGGCAACACCTGGCGCTGACCTATGACGGAGCGGCGAAGGTCCTCGCCGCCGCTGTGCGGAGAGCCGAGGAGATCGGCGCGCCGCAGTGCATCGCGGTCACCGACGACGGGGGCCATCTGCTCGCGTTCGGGCGGACCGACGGCGCCAAGGTCCTCAGCATCGACAGCTCGATCGCGAAGGCGCGGACCGCGGCGTCCAGCCGCGTCCCGACCGGCCGGATGACGGACGAGCTGGCGCGCGCGCTCGCCTCCGCGACCGGCGGGAAGGCGACGAACCTGCCGGGCGGGCTGCCGATCGTCGTCGACGGCCATCTGATCGGCGCGATCGGCGTCGGTTCGGGCACGGGGGAGCAGGACGTCGAGGTCGCGGCGGCGGGCGTCGCGGCGCTCGCGGGTGCGAAGGACTGGACGAGCGAGTAGGGGGAGCGATGAAGATCACCGAGGTCGAGACCTTCAACGTGGCGCTGCCGTGGCGCCGGCTGCACAAGATGGCGTTCCCGTCCGGCAAGCTCGGGAACTACTCGATCGTCCGCATCCGCACGGACGAGGGCATCGAGGGGTTGGGCGAGGCCACCGTCATCAAGGAGTGGGGCGGCGACTACGGCCGGTACTTCGGCGAGTCTCCCGAGCTCACGGTCGCCATCATCAACTCGGTGCTCGGACCCGCGTTGATCGGCCACGACCCGTTCGCGATCGAGCGCGCGCATCGCGAGATGGATCTCGCGGTCAAGGGGTACCCGTACGCGAAGGCCGCGATCGATGAGGCGCTCTACGACATCAAGGGCAAAGCGCTCGGGGTCCCCGTGTACGAGCTCCTCGGCGGTCTGTGGCGCGAGGAGATCCCGATCGCGCACTCGCTCGGATGGATGGAGTACCAGGAGGCGACGTCGGAGGCCGCCGCCGCGGTCGCCGAGGGCATCCGCACGATCAAGATCAAGGTCGGCCGCTCGGAGGAGTATGACGTCCGGATCGTGCGCGAGGTCCGCGAGACGGTCGGTGAGGACGTCGATATCGTCGTCGACGCGAACCAGGGATGGCCGACCCCGAAGCATGCGATCCGCGTGCTGCGCCAGATGCAGGAGCACCGGATCCGCTACGCGGAGCAGCCGGTCGAGGGGATCGCACGGATGGGCCGGATCGCCCGGGCCGTCGATGTGCCGATCATGGCCGACGAGAGCGCCTGGACCCCGCAGGACGTCCTCGAGATCGTCGAGCGCGGCGCCGCGGACATGATCTCGCTCTACACGACGAAACCGGGCGGCCTGTTCAAGGCGAAGAAGGTCGCGGCGGTGGCCGAGGCCGCCGGCCTCCCGCTCAACGTGAACGGCTCGCACGAGACCGGGGTCGGCAACGCGGCGAACCTGCATCTCGTGGCCTCGACGGCGGCCGTGACCGAGGCGGGGGTGTTCCCCGTGACGACGATCGAGGGCAAGGAACCGACCACGATGGCCGGCAAGATGTACCTCGACGACATCATCACGCAGCCGTTCGAGTACCGCGACGGCAACCTGATCGTCCCGTCGGGCCCGGGCCTCGGGATCGAGCTCGACGAGGAGAAGGTTGCCCGCTATCGGACCGGGCCGTAGCGGCGATGACGGTCCGAGACGTCGCGATCCTGGGGGCCGGCAACGGCGGGTGCGCCGCGGCCGCGGATCTCGGGAGCCGCGGGTACCGGGTCCGGCTCTACAACCGATCGCCCGAGCGGCTTGCCGGCATCGTCGAGAGGGGTGGGCTCGAGAAGCTCGGCGCCGCCGGAGAGGGGTTCGTCGAGATCCCCGTCGTGACGACCGACCTGTCGGAGGCCGTCGCCGGTGCGGACCTCATCATGCTCGCAGTGCCCATCTCGACGCACCCGTTCTTCGCCGAGGGGCTCGCCCCCTTGCTCGAGCCGGACCAGGTCTTGTTCCTGAACCCGGGGCACATGGGCGGGGGGCTCTTCATGGCGCACGAGCTGCATCGCCTGACCGGTCGCACGGACATCCGTCTCTGCGAGACGAGCACGCTCACGTACGGCTGCAGGATGCGCGGCCCGGCGACGGTGAACATCATGGCGAGGATGACGAACCTGCCGTTCGCGGCGTTCCCCGGCCGCAACCAGCAGGAGCTGTACGAGCTGATCGCGCCGCTCTACCCCGACATCGTGCAGGCGTCGCACGTGCTCGAGACGGGCCTCATGGACATCAATGCGGTCGAGCACCCGCCGCAGATTATCTGCAACGCCGGGTGGCTCGAGCACACGAAGGGGGGCTACCTCTTCTACTACGAGGGCACGACCCCGGGCGTCGCCCGCGTGATCGAGGCGCTCGACGCCGAGCGGATGGCGATCGCCGCCGCGGCCGGCATCCCGACCCGCCCGTTCGTCGAGGTGTTCCACGCGATGGGGTACACGACCGCGCACGCGGCCGAGGTCGGCTCGGCGTACGTGGCCCTTCAGGAGAGCGAGCCGAACCGATGGGTGAAGGGCCCACCGACGCTCGACCACCGCTACATCAACGAGGACGTCGGGTGGGGTCTCGTGCCCTGGTCGGAGATGGGACGGTCGTTCGGCGTCCCGACCCCGACGATGGATGCCCTGATCGTGCTCGGAGGGGTCTTGAACGGCCGCGATTACCGGGCCGAGGGCCTGACGCTCGAGCGGCTCGGGCTCGCCGGCGTGCGGCCCGAGGAGCTGGAGGCGTACCTTCGGGAGGGTATAGGTGCAGCGGAGGGCGGTGGATGACCAAGCAGCGGATCGCGGTCTTCTCTGGTCCGAACGCGACGATCGCGAACTCGCCGACGCTCGTCACGAGCAACAAGGGCCGACTTCCCGGTGAGCGCCGGCTGGCCGGCCGGTTCGATCACCTTGTAGCGCAGGAGCTCTATGAGCCCGTGACCGTGCGGATCAAGCGGTTCAGCGCTCACCCGCTCGAGGCGGACGCCGCGGGGACGTACCACGAGCCGGATCGGCTGTACGACGAGGTCGAGCTGCGCCCGGAGGATGGTCCGTACCCGTTGCCCTACGTCGCGAGGCGGGCCGACGGGTCGTCCGACGGCGTGCCGTTCGAAGACGAGGACCTCGAGGATCCGTCGATCGGCTACGGCGGACGGCAGTTCTACTATCCGGACGCCTCGCGGCTGTTCGTGGAGATCGACCGGACGATCGCCGGTCGCGACGAAGACGGCAGCGGCAGTGCGCTCGATCGCCGCGCCGACTTCGACTTCATCCGCGTGCTTCCCTCGGGGGGCTACACGTCTCGCGGAGAGGTGAGCGGCCGCGACTACTTCCCCTACAAGCCACGTGCGATCGCGCACCGCCCCCGGTACCGCGACCTCGCGACCGCGACGAACGTCGTCCGCGATGCGATGGGCTCGGGCCGGTACGCTGGCGGCATCTGGCTCGAGGCGAGCCCCACCCTCGAGGAGACGCTCTACTGGTTCAACCTCGTGTTCGACATCGATCTCCCTCTCGTGGGCTGCGCGTCGCAACGCCCGCACGGACAGTTGGCCAACGACGGGGACCGCAACATCGTGGACGCCGTCGAGCTCATCCTCTCGGGGGAGAGGCTCGGCGTCGTCGCGCTCCAGGATGAGAGGATCTTCGCGGCGCGCGAGTTCAAGAAGGCGGACGACCGCCCGGGGAACTACAAGGCGACGGGAGGCCACGGCGGGATCCTCGGCAGCGTCGGGCCACCGGTCACGGTCTGGTACCAACCGGCGTACAAGCACACCCACACGTCGGAGGTGAACCTTCGACGACTACCCGAGCAGGTCGCCTTCCTCGACCGCGCCGACGATCGGTCTCCAACGACCATCCGGATCAAGGACGGTGAGCGTGTGC
>Ga0214473_10004582_pt1 | contig 16609 bp, 14 predicted proteins | sample RVTome_7_FD_203509 | JGI IMG/M metagenome (GOLD analysis project Ga0214473, IMG submission 203509) | Soil microbial communities from uranium-contaminated site in the Upper Colorado River Basin, Wyoming, United States - RVT98D197 | ecosystem: Environmental > Terrestrial > Soil > Contaminated >... | reverse complement strand
GGGCCCGATCCCGATCCGCCGGCGGGGCGGCCGGGGCCAGGAAGGGCTTCGCCATCTCCAGGTACCAGTCGCAGTACTCGTGCCAGAGGAACTGGTAGAGTGCGTTCGCCGCCTCGTCGAAACGGCAGGTCCGTATCGAGGCGTCCACCGACCCGGCCAGACGCTGCAGCCGGCTGAGGATCCAGCGATCCGCGAGCGTGAGGTCGGCGCGTGCCGGCAGCGCCGGCGGCGGCGACCCGCAGGCGCCCTCGCCCAGGTTCAGGACCACGAACCGGGTGGCGTTCCAGATCTTGTTGGCGAACGCCCGGTAGCCCGCCAGACGTTCCTCGGCCAGCGGCAGATCGGACCCCGGGGTCGCCATCGCGGCCATCGTGAACCTGAGGGCGTCGGTCCCGTGCCGCTCGATCACCGCCAGCGGGTCGACGACATTGCCGCGCGTCTTCGACATCTTGTGACCCTGCGCGTCGCGCACGATCCCGTGAATGTACACTTCGCGGAACGGCACGTCCCCCATGAACTTCAGACCCATCATGATCATCCGCGCCACCCAGAAGAACAGGATGTCGAACGCCGTCACCAGGATCGTGGTCGGGTAATAGAGACGCAGTTCGGGGGTGGACTCCGGCCAGCCGAGCGTGGAGAACGGCCAGAGGGCCGACGAGAACCAGGTATCGAGGACATCGGGATCCTGCCGGATCGCGGTCCCCCCGCACCCGCTGCAGGCCGCCGGTGTGTCCCGGGCCACGGTGATCCGGGAGCAGGTGTCGCAATGCCAGGCCGGGATCTGGTGGCCCCACCAGAGTTGTCTCGAGATGCACCAGTCGTGGATGTTCTCCATCCATTCATTGTAGGAATTGATCCAGTGCGCCGGGGTGAAACGGACCCGGCCGTCGGCGACCGCCTGCAGGGCGGGGCCGGCCAGCGGTTTCACCCGCACGAACCACTGCGTCGACAGGAACGGCTCGATGATCGTCTGGCAGCGCTGGCAGCGGCCGACATTGTGGAGGTGATCGCGCGACGCGACGATCGCCCCCGCCGCCTCCAGGTCCGCCAGCACCCGCTCGCGCGCCACGAACCGGTCCAGGCCGCGGTACGGGGCGGGGACCGCGTCGTTCATCCGGCCCTGGCCGTCCATCACCACGATCGACGGGAGCCCGGCGCGCTGCGCGGCGGCGAAGTCGTTCGGATCGTGGGCCGGGGTGACTTTCACGGCTCCGGTGCCGAACTGCGGGTCGACGAACGGATCCGCGACAATCGGGATCTCGCGTCCAACCAGCGGCAGGATCACCCGGCGACCGATCCAGGCGCGGTACCGCGGATCGTCGGGGTGGACGGCGACCCCGGTGTCCCCGAGCATCGTCTCCGGACGCGTGGTGGCGACGTGGATCGCGCCCGCACCGTCGGCGAACGGGTACGCGAGGGTGAACAGCCGGCCCTGGGTTTCCTGCGGGACGACCTCGAGGTCGGAGATCGCGGTGCGACAGCCGGGGCACCAGTTGACGATGAACTTATCCCGGTAGATCAGTCCCTCTTCGTACAGGCGGACGAAGACTTCGCGCACGGCGCGCGACAACCCGGGGTCGAGGGTGAAGCGCTCGCGGCTCCAGTCGCAGGAGGCCCCCAGGCGTCGCAACTGGACGGCGATCGCGCCGCCGTACTCCTCCTTCCACTTCCAGACCCGACGGACGAACTCCTCGCGCCCGAGCGCTTCGCGCCCGGTTCCCTCTTTGGCGAGTTCCCGTTCGACCACCATCTGGGTGGCGATGCCGGCGTGATCCGTCCCCGGCAGCCAGAGCACGTCGGAACCGCGCATCCGGTGCCAGCGCGCCAGGATGTCCTGCAGGGTATTGTTGAGAGCGTGACCCATGTGGAGGCGGCCGGTGATGTTGGGCGGCGGGATGACCATGCTGAACCGGGGACCCGGGGAGTCCGGGCGGGCCCGGAACAGGTCGCGCTCCCTCCAGAGCGCGTCCACGCGGGGTTCAAACTCCGCCGGGTTGAAGGCCTTGTCGAGATCGCTCATGGCGTGGGAGACGACGCGGGGACGGAAACGGCGGAGATGGCGGGGCAACCCGACCCGTGACCGGCCGTCCTAGTCGGTCGGCTTCTCCTCGAGTTCCCGGATGCGGTCGCGCACCACCGCTTCGGCCACTTGCGGGATCACCTCCCAGGCGATCTCGCGCACCACCCGGTCCGAAATGCGCTGCACGACTTTCTCGGCGATCAATTCGATCGCCTCCGGACTCAGCGCCATCGGTGCGGCGGCCACCGGGGCCGCGGCGGCGGGACGGACCGGATCCTCGTCGGCGGCCCAGGTCTCGGCCGGCGGTGCCTCGGGTGGCGGCGCCCATTCGGCCGCCGGTTCCGCGGCGGGGGCGATCGGCGGCGCGGTCGCGTCGTCCACCATGTCGAACTGCGACTCCTCGGCGCCGCCGAAGATCGCGTCCGCTGTTCCGGCGCCCGCGCCGGAACCCGCCGGCGGTATGCCCGGCAGGACCGTGTCGCGCCGCAGGCGGACCGTGGCGTTGGTCCGCTCTCCCGCCTGAATGAAGTCCTCGGGGATCATGTCGCCCCGGTCCTGCGTGAAGCCGACATCGGCGAAGCCGACATAGGCGCCCCCCGCGTCCGGCCCGGCCGAAGGCGCCGGTGGGACGGGAGCGGTCGCCCTCGCTTCCGGCGCGGGCGGGGTCGACGGCGGCGCGGCGGGAGCGGCGGGCCGGGTGGAAGTCAGACGCATGGCCGCCTCGGCGCCGGGATCGACATGGTAAACCTCGCCCCCGCTGACGATGTCCATGACACCACCCGCCTCGTCGGAGGCGAGGGTCGGGGTCGCGGCGATCAGGTCCTCGACCCGGGTCACCAGCACCTGCGACTCGAACGGCTTGGTCAGGTGGCCGTCGGCACCGACCTGGTCGGCCCGCTTCTTGTCGAACGGCTCGAAGGTCCCGGTCAGGAGGAGGACCGGGATGCCCGCCGTCGCCGGATTTCTCTTGATCTGCTCGCACACCTCATAGCCGTTTTTCTCCGGCATGATCACGTCGAGCAGGACGATGTTCGGCCTGACCTCCTGGACCTTCCGGAGGGCCTGGGCGCCGTTGCCGACGCAGACGACCTGGTAGTCTCCCTCCGAAAACGTCAGCTCCACGACTTTCTGGATCGTGATGCTGTCATCGGCCAGCAGGATTCTCTTCACCGTCCTCCTCCCCCGCTTCCCGGACACGGGGGTCCGGGACGCCTAGAGACGCGAACAACCGGGCGGCGTCCAGGACCATCACCTGACCGCGTCCGTCGTGCGCCACGCGTCGCGCGTAGCCGGAACGAAACGGCGTTTCCGCGCCTTCCTGAGCGATCTCCGGTTCCGGGACTTCCCGGACCGCCCGCCGGTCGATCACATCGACCTCGCGGCCGAGGAGACCGATCAGGACTTCACCCCACGCGCAGACGATCAGGCTCGGCGCCGCCGGACCCTCCGCCGGTGGCGGGGTGGTCCACAACGGCTCGAACCGGCACAAATCGTACACCGGGACGGCCAGCCCGTGGGCCAGAGTCACACCGGCGACATGCGCGTGGCTGTCAGGCACCGGAACGACCCGCGGCCGATCCAGGACCTCGCGCACGACACCGAGCGGCAGCGCCACCTCGGCGGCCGCCAGCCGGAACGTCAGGAAATCCCCCGAAATGGGCGCGCTCACAGGATGGCACCCACGTCGAGGAGCAGGACGGCGTCACCCTCGATCTCCAGGACGCCCTGCACCCGTCGGGGGCGCGCGAAGATGAAGCCCGGCAGCGGCGCCACCGCCCCATCGGCGACATCGCGGATCGACTCGGCGACGTCCACTCCGACCGCGGCGCAGCGCCGCCCCTGCTCCAGGAGAACGAACGCCGGGGCCGCCGCACCTGCCCGATCTCCGCCGCTGCGCAGGTCGGCGATCGGGAAGCGCCTGCCGCGGTAGATCACCTCGCCCCGTCCGCCATCGAGTTCGAAGTTCGAGTCGATCGCCGGCTCCAGGATCTGGATCACCGTATCCGCCGCAACCCCGAACATTTCCTGCCCGGCACGGACCAGGAGGAGCTTCATAACGTCGGGCAAACCTAGTGCAAAAGTGCTTGCCTGTCAAGGAGTTCGCACCCTGGGCTATCCCCAGTTTCGGGTGGCGTGCCGCAGCGCGAGGTGGCTCGCCGCGCGAGCGGGCGGGCCGTCGCGAGCGGGATCCGCGATTCCTCCTTTCAAAGGGCCGGGGAATGTGGTATCGAAGAGGCCGCAAAAAATCGGAGTCGACCGGGACCGCCGCTTCCCGGGGCGCCCGGTCCTCAACCGGACGCCGAAAAGGCAGACAAGGAGAGGCAGATGAGGAAGGTGGGCATCGTCGGGGCCGCGATCACTCCGTGCAAGGGGCGCTGGGTCGAGCGGACCTACTACGGGCTGTCCCAGATGGCGGTGAAGGAGTGCCTCAAGGATGCCGCCGTGAACGTCAAGGACGTGGACGGCGTCGTCTACGGCATCTACAACGACATCTTCGAGATGGCGGCGATCCCGGAGCATGCGCTGCACGGGATCATCGGCATGACGAACAAGCCGGGCATGCGCGTCACCAACGGCGGGGCGACCGGCGCCTACGCGATGCTCGCCGCCTACACCTGGGTCGCGAGCGGGCTCTACGACATGGTGCTCGTCCTCGGCGTCGAAAAGGCCACCGACTGCTTCGATTTCGAATCGATGACCGAGACGCCCGAAGTCATCAAGACCATCGGATGGTCCGGCGACACGTTTTTCGAGCGCGAGCTCGGCTGGACGGCCTCCGACAGCTACGCCGAGGTCGTGCTCGCCTATATGGACGATCACCCGAACGATCTCAAGCCGGAGATCTCCGCCCGGATCGCGGAAATCCTCTGCCAGCAGGCCAAGAACAACCCCTTCGCCCAGCGGCGCGACGAGGTGGTGACGGCCGAGATGGCCATGAACTCGCGTTACGTCGTCTACCCCTTCAAGCTGCTGGAGATGTGCGTGTACAGCGAAGGCGCGGGCGCGCTGCTCTTCGCCTCCGAGGAGAAGGCGAGGGCGATCAGCAGGAACAACGGCAAGCCCCCCATCTGGATCACGGGTGTCGGCGCGAGCAACGAGCACAGCGTCGCCGGTCCGGACTACAGGCGCCACAAGTACATGGGCCGCATCTGGTCGGACCACATCTCGGCCCAGAAGGCCTACGAGATGGCGGGGATCAAGAAGCCGGTCGAGGAGATCCAGGTCGTCGAGGTGCATGACGCCTTCGTCAAGCAGCTCCAGATCACCATGGGCGAGTTCGGGTTCGTTCCCGTCGGCCGCACGGACGCGCTGGTGGAGGAGGGGATCCTGACGCCCGGAGGCAGGGTTCTCGTGAATCCGTCGGGTGGTCTGACCTTCGGCGGGCATTTCGTCGGCGGGTCGAACGTCATGTCGACGTGGAGCGCCCGGCGCGAGATGATCAACCGCGGCCTGACGCGGGGGCTCGTTCACGGCACCGGTTCGACGGTCGCACAGTACGGGGTCTGCATGGTTCTCGAGAGGGGGGAGTAGCGATGGCGAGCAGGAACGGAACGCGCGTCCGGAAGGTCATCCCCGAGCACATGAATCCGCCCGTCGCGTCGGAGATCGTCGAGCGCGAGGGCTCGAAGTACCTCCAGACCAACGAGGCGATGTTCACCTTCTACAAGCGGACCAAGGGCGAGTTCTCGAAGTACTTCCTAGGCCTGAGGGACGAGCGCAGGATCTACGGCGCCCGCTGCCCGAAGTGCAGGATCACACGCGTGCCACCGTTCGCCCTGATGTGCCCGGACTGCGCGTTCGCCGAGATGGAGTACGTGGCGATGCCCGACAAGGGCGTCATGAACAGCACGCCGCCGATCACCTATTTCGCGCACTCGCTGTTCCAGTCGTTGGTGCCGTTCGGCCGCGGGCGCGTCGTCCTGGAGGGGGCCGAGACCGCCCTTCCGGTCCACGTTTTCACGACCAAGGGCGTCCTGACGCCGTTCATTTTCAAGCGGGGGACGCCGGTGAAGATCGTCTTCCGCGACGAGCGGGCCGGCAAACCGACCGACATCTTCGCGGTGCCGCTCTCGGAGCTCCCGGCCAGACTGCAGGCGAAGTCCCCGCTCATGGAGAGCGACCTCGACTTCTCGAAGCCGGCGGAGCCGCCGATCGCCAAACCCTCCGAGGCGAGCCGGACCGCCTACAGGCAGGCGCTCGGTCTCCTGAAGGAACTGGCGGGCCATGTCGAGAAAAGCCCAAGGGCCCGGCACAATCTCGCCGGCTGGAAGCGGGTCATCTCCTGGAAGACCGCGGGCGGGAACCTCACGCTCCGCATCACGGACGGCCGGCTCGCAGTCGCCGAGGGCACTCCGAAGGGCGAGGCCGACCTGGTGATGATCAGCGAGGACCCGCAGCTGATCATTGACTGGATGACTTTCAAGGAGGCGCTCACCAACGCCATCATCAGCGGCAGGCTCTGGATCAGCCTGAACCGCGACTTCACGACGGTCTTCAAGCTCGACCGCCTGCCGCGGTCCGTGCATCGCGACCGGCGCTAGCCCGTCCGGTCCGACCGTTCACTCCCCGGCTCACCGGGACCGCGGGTGGACGTGGGCCCGGACCCACTCCACGACTTCCCGGGTGGCGGTGCCGGGGGTGAAGATCTTCCGGACACCGGCGCCCTGCAGGCCGGCGAGGTCGTCATCGGGAATGATCCCGCCGCCGAACACCACGACGTCCGCCGCCCCCTGGTCGGCGAGCAGACGAAGGACTTTCGCGAACAAGGTGTTGTGGGCGCCCGACAGGAGCGACAGCCCGACCCCGTCGACATCCTCCTGCAGCGCCGTCGCCACGACCATCTCGGGGGTCTGGTGCAGGCCGGTGTAGATCACTTCGAAGCCCGCGTCACGCAGGGCGCGGGCGATGATCTTGGCGCCCCGATCGTGCCCATCGAGGCCGACCTTTCCGATCAGCAGGCGGACTCTGCGCGCGTCGGTCATCTCAGAGATGCACCCGTCCTTCCGTGTAGGTTCCGAACACGGGTCGCAGAGCGGCGCAGATCTCGCCGACGGAAGCGTAGGCCCGGACCGCCTCGAGGATTGGCGGCATCAGATTGGCGCCGTCGCGGGCGGCCTGCCCCAGGGACGCGATGGCGGCGGCGTGACGGACGCCGTCCCGATCGGCCCGGACGCGATCCAGGCGCCGCCGCTGGTCGCCTTCGACCGCATCCCCGATCTTGAGGGTCGGCGTCTTCATCGTGTCGCCCTCGGCATAGCGGTTCACGCCGACGACGATCTTCTCCTTCGCGTCGACCTGACGCTGATAAGCATAGGCGGCATCGGCGATCTCGCGCTGCGGGAACCCCTTTTCGATGGCGGCCACCATGCCCCCCATCGCGTCAATCCGCCGGATGTAATCGGCCGCCTGACGCTCGAGTTCGTCCGTGAGGGCCTCGACGAAATACGAACCGCCCAGCGGATCCACCGTGTTGGTGACACCGCTCTCCTCGGCGAGGATCTGCTGGGTCCGCAGGGCGATGCGCGCCGAGTCCTCGGTGGGCAGCGCCAGCGTCTCGTCCAGCGAGTTGGTGTGCAGCGACTGCGTCCCTCCGAGGACGGCCGCCAGCGCCTGGATCGTCACCCGGACGACGTTGTTGAAGGGCTGCTGCGCCGTCAACGAGCAGCCGGCGGTCTGCACATGCGTCCGCAGGATCCAGGAACGCGGGTCGCGGGCGTGGAACCGATCGCGCATGATGCCACACCACATCCGGCGCGCGGCCCGCAGCTTGGCGATCTCCTCGAAGAAATCGTTGTGGGAGTTGAAGAAAAAGGAGAGCCGCGGGGCGAACGCGTCGGCGTCGAGCCCGGCCTCGCGGCACGCCTGGACATAGGCGATCCCGTCGGCGAGGGTGAAGGCCAGCTCCTGGGCGGCGGTCGAGCCCGCCTCGCGGATGTGATAGCCGCTGATCGAGATGGTGTTCCACCGCGGCACCTCGCGCGCGCAGAACGCCACCATGTCGGTGATGATCCGCATCGACGGAGCCGGGGGGTAGATCCACTCCTTCTGGGCGATGTATTCCTTCAGGATGTCGTTCTGGATCGTCCCGCGCAGACCGGCGAACGGCACTCCCTGGCGTTCCGCGACCGCCAGGTACATCGCCAGCAGGACGGCGGCCGGCGCGTTGATCGTCATCGAGGTCGACACTTTGTCGAGTGGGATGCCGTCGAACAGCACTTCCATGTCGGCCAGCGTGTCGATCGCCACCCCTTCGCGGCCAACCTCGCCTTCGGCCAGCGGGTCGGAGGAATCCCGGCCCATCAGCGTCGGCAGATCGAACGCCACCGAGAGGCCGGTCTGGCCATGATCCAGCAGGTAATGGAAGCGCCGGTTGGTGTCCTCGGCGGTCCCGAAGCCGGCGAACTGCCGCATGGTCCAGAGCCGCCCGCGGTACATCGTCGGGTGGATCCCGCGCGTGTAGGGAGGCTCGCCGGGGGACCCGATCCCCGCGGTGGCGTCGGCGGGCCGATCGGCGGCGCTGTACAGACGGGCGATCGACACGCCCGAGACCGTGGTGAAGGCGACGTCCCGTTCCGGGGACCGCTCTCCCGGCGGGGCGGCGGTCTCCGCCCCGGGCGGGCGGGAACCCGCCGGCCGGAGGAGGGCGCCCCGGGAGCGATCCTTCATGCCGCGCCGCCTTTCAGGACCTCGCGGGCGATCACCAGACGCTGGATCTCCGAAGTGCCCTCGTAGATCTCCGTGATCTTGGCGTCGCGGAACAGACGTTCGACCGTGTACTCGTTGATGTACCCGTAGCCCCCGTGAACCTGCACGGCCTCCTTCGCCGCGCGCATGCAGGCCTCGGACGCGAACAGCTTGGCCATGCTCGCTTCCGCGCTGCAGCGGCCTTTCTGGTCCCGGGTCCAGGCAGCGCGCCAGGTCAGGAGCCGTGCCGCATCCAGCTCGGTGGCCATGTCGGCCAGCTTCCACTGGATCGCCTGGAACTGGCTGATCGGACCGCCGAACGCCTCCCGCTGCAGGCTGTAGGCGACCGCTTCCTCGAGGGCCGCGCGGCCGATGCCGAGCGCCTGGGCGGCGATCCCGATGCGGCCGCCGTCGAGCGTGGCCATGGCGATGGCGAATCCCTGGGCCTCATCCCCGAGTCGGTTCTCCACCGGCACCCGGCAGTCCTCGAGGACGATCTCCACCGAACCGGAGCAGGTGATGCCCATTTTCACTTCCGGCTTGCCGCGCCGCAGCCCGGGGAAGCCGCGCTCCACCAGGAAGGCGCTGATCCCCTTGTGCTTCAGCCTGGGGTCCATCGTGGCATAGACGAGAAAGGTATCGGCCGCCTCGCCGCTGGTGACGAACACCTTGCTGCCATTCAGCACATAGTGGTCGCCCCGGCGCACCGCGGTGGTCCGCATGGCTGCAGCGTCCGATCCGGATCCCGGCTCGGTCAGGCAATAGGCGCCGATCTTCTCACCCCGCGCGTGCGGTCCCAGGTACTTGGTCTTCTGGGCCTCGGTCCCGAACCGCAGCAGCGGGCCGCAGAACAGGGAGTTGTTGACCGACAGGATGACGCCTGTCGAGGCGCAGGCGCGGGACACCTCCTCGATGGCCAGCACGTACGCGACGCCGTCGAACCCCGCCCCGCCCCATTCCTCCGGGACCATCATCCCCGTGAGGCCGAGTTCCGCGCAGCGGCGGTAATTGTCGATCGGGAATTCGCGCGATCGATCGAGCGCCGCGGCCCGCGGTTTCAGGACTTCCTCCGCGAACCCGCGGACCGTGTCACGGAGCATCTCCTGCTCTCGGGTCAGAGTGAAGTCGATCGCCATGATCAGGCCTCCGGCTCGACCAGTCCGAACCGGCCGTCGTCGCGCCGGAACAGGACGGAAATCCGCTGCGAGTCGGCGTTGCGGAACACCAGGAACCCGTCTTGGGAGTCCTGGATCTCGAACACCGCCTCGTCCAGCGACATCGGCTTCACCGGGATGCGTCCCATGCGCACGACCGACGGCCGTTCGTCCTGATCGCCCGCCGTCACGGGCAGCCCGGGCGGCAGGCGGAGCGATTCACGCCGGCCGCGCCGGCGTCGCGTCTGTTTGTCGTGATTGCGTTTCGCCTGGGCCACGATGCGATCGAGACACCGGTCGATCGATTCACGGAAGTCCGGGCTGTCGGCGCGGGCCGTCAGGGTCGCCAGGGGGGTGCGGGCGACGATCTCGGCCAGCCGGCGGTGTCGTTCCACGGTCAGAATGACGTGGACGTCCGGTTCATCCCCGAGGAACCGATCGAGCTTGTTGAGCTTGCTCTCTGCGAAACGCTTCAGCGCCGGCGTCAGGTCGGCCTTGCGGCCTGTGAACAGGATCGGCATCGGTGTGACTCCCTGTGCGGCCGCGGGCCCGCCTCAGCGGAAGCCCTGGCGCCTTTCGTTCGATGACGGAATGCGCAACTCTTCCCGGTACTTCGCCACCGTCCGGCGCGCGATGCGCAGGCCCTCGTTGCTGAGGATCTGCACGATGGCCGCGTCGGACAGGGGGTGCTGGGAGTCCTCCTCCCCCACCACCTTCTTGATCCGCTCCTTGACCGCGAGTGACGAGACGTCCTCGCCCTGGACCGAGCTGATACCGGAGTGGAAGAAGAACTTCATTTCGAAAAGACCACGGGGCGTGTGCATGTACTTGTGGTTGACCACCCGGCTCACCGTCGATTCGTGCATGCCGATGTCGTCGGCGACGTCCTTGAGAATCAACGGACGGAGATGTTCGTAGCCATAGTCGAGGAAGCCCTGCTGGTGCTTGACGATGCTCCGGGCGACCTTGTAGATGGTCCGCTGACGCTCTTCCAGACTCTTGATCAGACGGAAGGCGGAACGGAATTTCTCCTTCACGTAGTCGCGTGTCTCGCTGGTGACTTCCGTGTTGTTGCGGTCGATCATCTTCCGGTAGAAGGGGCTGATCCGCAGGCGGGGCAGCCCTTCTTCGTTCAGGATGACGGTGTACCCCTTGTCGATCTTGACCACGTAAACGTCGGGGATGACGTACGCGTTGCTGCCGGCGTTGTACCGCCGGCCGGGCTTGGGATCGAGGTTGCGGATGGTCTCCACGTAGTGGAGGAGCTCCTCCTGGGAGCAGCCGAGCACCTGCGCCATCTCCTTGAACTTGCGGCCCTGCAGCAGGTCCATGTGGTCCCGGATGATGGTCTCCGCCGGACTCCCCTCCAGGTCGTGCACGGCCAACTGCAGGAGCAGGCATTCCTTGAGATCGCGCGCCGCGACCCCGGCCGGGTCGAATTCCTGGACGAGGTGCAGGGCCCGCTCGACCTCGTCCGCCGGGAAGGGGCCCATGGTGGCGATCTCCTCGAGCGACGCCTGCAGGTAACCGTCGGCATCGAGATTGCCGATGATCGCGCGGCCGATCTCCAGAAGGCGCGGCGACGCGACCGTCATGTCGAGCTGCCAGAGCATGTGGTCGGCGAGACTCTGCGGCCGCGTCAGGAGGTTTTCGAGCGGCGGGGCCTCGACCTCCTCGCGCGGCGCCTGGGGCGTGTAGTTGAGATCGAGATAGTCCTGGAAGTAGGACTCGTAGTCGATCTCGTCGAAGGAGTCCTTCTCCTTCTCGCCGGCGGGGGCGGGCACCTCGGCCTCCCCACCCTCCGGCGGCTCGGGGGCGGCTTCCGCTCCCTCCGGCCGCTCGGCCTCGTTCGCCGCCTCGGCGACCTCCTCGAGCAGCGGGTTCTCCGTCAGTTCCTGGGTAATCTCCGTCTGCAACTCGAGCTTGGTCATCTGCAGCAGCTTGATCGCCTGCTGCAGCGACGGCGTCATGATCAGTTTCTGCGACAACCGCAGATTGAGCTTCTGCTCGAGTGCCATGATCCCGCTTCCTAGTCGCCTGGAGGGGCCCCCGGCGGGGCCTCCACCGCCTCGCGCGCCACGAGACGGAAATGGGTGCCCAGGTAGACCCGACGTACTTCCGGGTCGGCCGCGAGCTGGTCCGGGCTGCCCTTCCTGAAAATGCGCCCTTCGGCGATGATGTAGGTCCGGTCGGTGATCCGGAGCGTTTCCTGGACGTTGTGGTCGGTCATGAGAATGCCGATTCCCTTCGCCTTCAATTGATAGATGATTTTCTGGATGTCTGCAACCGCGATCGGGTCGATCCCCGAAAATGGCTCGTCGAGCAGCATGAACGCCGGCGAGATGACCAGGGCGCGGGCGATCTCGACGCGACGCCGCTCCCCGCCCGACAGATTGTAGGACGGACTCCGCGCCAGATGCGCGATATGGAGCTCCTCGAGGACCTCCGCCGTCCGCTGCCGGATCTCGTCGCGCGGGCGGCCGAGCGCCTCGAGGACCGCCACCAGGTTCTCCTCCACGGTCATCCGGCGGAAGACGGACGGTTCCTGCGGCAGGTAGCTGATGCCATTGCGGGCCCGCAGGTACATGGGCAGCCGGGTGACATCATGGCCGCCCAGCAGGATCCGGCCGGCATCCGGCTGGACCAGCCCGACGATGCAGTAGAACGTGGTCGTCTTGCCGGCGCCGTTCGGCCCGAGGAGGCCGACGATCTCGCCGCTGTCGATCTGCAGCCCGATGTCCCGCAGGATCGGCCGGCCGCGGTAGGACTTGCTCAATCCCTCAGCGAGGAGTCTGTGGCTCACCGGCGCGCGGCTTCCTGTCGTCGGGCGGAAGGGTGATCCAGGTGCGTCCGCCGCCGGCGGTTTCGCCCAGGATCGTTTCCTCCGCGAGGTTGAAAGTGAGGGCCCGGCCCCGCATCGATCGGCCGGTGGCTGAATCGACCACCTCGGCGAGGCCCTCGTCGTCCCTCAGGATCAGCACATCCTCCCGGCGGCGGTACTCGGCGAGCCGGGCCGTTCCATAACTCCCCCCCTGCCGGGCCGCCACCGAACCGCGGGCCTCGATCCGGGAGACCGAACGGCGACCGTCGACGTCCTCGAGGGTCGCGTCCATCGCCTCGGCGGTGAGGCTGGCATCACGACGCGTCATCCGGACGTTGCCGCGGAACAGGGCCATGCCACGCGTTTCGTCCATGATCAGATTGTCGGCGCTCAAGACGGTCACCAGAGGCGGGGCGGCCGGGCGCCCGGCGTCGGCGACCCGCTCCGAGAAGCGCGCCACCACCCGCGTGGTGGCGCGCAGCTGCCGCGCCGCCTCGTCGAGCGTGATCGACTCGGCCTGCAGGCTGTTACCCTCCTGCCAGCCGCGCGCCCCGCCCGAATAGACGGCGCGGCGGGCGGCATGGTCGGCATGCAGGAGTCCGGCCTGGAACGACACGGCCGAGCCGCCGCCGAAACCGGGCGCGCCTTCTCCCCCCGTGGACACGGTGCGCACGTCGCCGCGGGCCTGCAGAGTGCGGGCGGCGGGATGCAGGTCGATTTCCTGGGCCGCGATCCGGTCGCGGGGCCCGAACACCACCGGTTCGCCCCGCAGCTCCAGCAGGTCCTCGGTTTTCCGCAGCCGCGCGAACTGGCTGCGCGACGTCAGGTCGCCGGAAGCGAAACGGCACCCCCCGGAGGCTTCGACCTCCTCGAGTTCACGGGTTGCACCGCCGAACCGTCCGTGCAGGGTCTCCGCCCGGATCTCGCCCGGCGTCCCGTCGGGCCCGGCGGCGAGCTGCGCCCGGACGTCGCCATAGGCGTGGATCTCCCGGACGTCGCGGGTCTCGCCGTCGAGGGTGATCTTCACGTAATGGCTTTCCAGCACGTCGCCGCCGCGCCCGATCCGGACGGTATCGGTCAGGGTCACGGTCGAGGCCTCGAGATCGGCCACCAGGTCCCCGGCGGTGGCGGTCACCGGCTGACCCACCGCCTCGGAACGCATCTCCAGCACCACCCGGTCTGGGATCTTGAGCTGTCGCTGTCCGACCAGGTAATTGAGCCCCCGCCCGCTTCCCTGGAGCGCCGGCGCGCTGAAGGCGATGTCGTCGGCGGTGAAGATGACGTCCCGGTCGCTGTCGTAGAAGAGGGTGCCGGTCCGCAAACTGAGACCGTCGCTCGCCTCCACCTCGATGTCGCCCGAAAGCTGCGCCCGGCGGGCGGCCGGATCGAATTGGCCGCGCGAACCACGCACCGTGATCGCCCCCCCGGTCTCGTCGAAGAGGGTGAGCGCCACCCCTTCCAGTGTCTTGCGATCGCCGGTGAACCCTGCGACCGTGCGGGCGCGCAGGACGAAGGCCGGCCGCCCCTCGCGGCTCCCCGCGATCTCGAACTGCTCCGACTGGTCGACCACCGACCCTTCCGCCCCGGATCGCACGGGGACCGGGGACAAGGTGATGTCCGTCTGCCGGCCTTCGCGCCGCCCGTAGCTGGCGGCCACCGCCAGGATCAACCCCGCCAGCACCACGAGCAGGCCGGCCCGCAGCGCGCGCACCACGCGCCAGGAACGATCCTTCAGCCGGGGGGGGATCTCTGACACGGGGGCTCCTAGCGGCCCTGGAAGGCCGGCTTGCGCTTCTCGAGAAAGGCGCGGGTCCCCTCGCGCATGTCCTCGGTCGAGCAGATCAGACCGAACAACGCCGCCTCCAGCCGCTGCCCGTCCGCCAGCGTCATGTCGAGCCCCTGCTGGATGGCCTGCATCGCCAGACGCAGCGCCAGCGGTCCGCGGGCGAGAAGCGTGCGGGCCAGCGCGTCGACGGCCGCGGCCAGTTCGGCGGGCGGCACGACCCGGTTGACGAGCCCGATGCGATGCGCGTCGCGGGCCTCGATCATCTCGCCGGTGAGAATCATCTCCAGGGCCCGTCCCGGACCGACCAGACGCGACAGTCTCTGCGTGCCGCCATAGCCCGGCAGGATCCCGAGCGTCGTTTCCGGAAGCCCCATGCGGGCGGTGTCCGCCGCGATCCGCAGCGTGCAGGCGAGGGCGAGTTCGAGACCCCCGCCGAGGGCATAGCCGTTGATCGCCGCGAGACTCGGCTTGCCAAGCCGCTCCAGGCGGTCGAAGACGGCCTGTCCGGCGCGCGCATAGGCGTCGCCGCCCGCCGGTGTCTGGGACGCCAGCTCCTTGATGTCGGCCCCGGCCACGAAGGCCTTCTCGCCCGCCCCGGTCACCACCAGGACACCGACGCCGGGGTCGGCGCCCGCGGCGGTCACGCACCGGTCGATGTCCTGGACCGTTTCGCGGTCGAGGGCGTTGAGCTTCTCGGGGCGGTTGATCGTCAGCCGCCCGATACCCTGGTCGACCCGGTACTGGACCCTTTCCTCGCTCATGCTCCCGGCTCCTTCCCGCCGCGTGCGCCCGGGCACAGGAAATCGTTGGGTCGCGCCGGCTCGCTGCTGTAATCGTAGAAGCCCCGTCCCGTCTTGCGACCGTGCAGTCCCGTCAGGACCATGCGCTTCATGAGCGGCGGGGGCGCGAAACGCCGTTCACGGAACTCCTCGAACATGATGTTGGCGATGTGATAAGTCGTGTCGATGCCGACCAGGTCGTTGAGCGTGAGCGGCCCCATCGGGTGTCCGCAGCCGAGCTTCATCCCCTGATCGATGTCGACGATGCTCCCGACACCTTCCTCGAGGGCGCGAATCGAGTCCAGGAGGTACGGGACCAGGAGCCGGTTGACGATGAAGCCGGGACGGTCCGAAGTGCGGATCGGCGTCTTGCCGAGGGCGCGCGTGAACGCGACCGCGGCCGCTTCGACCTCGGGGGTCGTCTGCAGTCCGCGGATCACCTCGACCAGTTTCATCAGGGGCACCGGGTTGAAGAAATGCAGCCCGACGAAGCGCTGCGGGCGGCTGGTGACCGCCGCCATCTCGCTGATCGAAAGCGACGAGGTGTTGCTGGCGATGACCGCCTCCGGCTTGAGCGACTCCTCGAGGCTCCGGAATGCCTGCTTCTTGGTTGCCAGGTCCTCGACGACCGCCTCGATCACCAGGTCGCAGTCCCGCAGCGCGCCATACGCGGTGACGCCGCTGATCCGCGACTGGGTGGCTTCCTTGTCCTCCGGGCGCAGCTTGCCCTTGGCCACGCCGCCGGTGAGGAACTGATCGATCCGCTTCAGACCGGCCTGCAGGGCCTCCTTCGAGACCTCCAGGACGGTCACCGGAAAGCCGGCCTGCGCCGCGACCTGCGTGATCCCCGAACCCATCAGTCCGCACCCCATGACCCCGACTTTCCTGATCTCCATGAGTGTCTCCTCGAACGGGCCGCCTCAGGCCGCGGCGGGCAGCGCTTCGACCAGCAGGGCGATCCCCTGGCCGCCGCCGATGCAGGCGCTGGCGATCCCCCGGCGCAGCCGCCGGCGCCGCAGCTCCAGCAGCAGCGTCAGCACGAGGCGGGCACCGGTGGCGCCGAGCGGATGCCCCAGCGCCACCGCCCCGCCATTGACATTGACACGATCGCGATCCAGCCGCAGGTCCTTCTCCACGGCCAGATACTGGGCCGCGAACGCCTCGTTGATTTCGAACAGGTCGATGTCGCCGATCCCGAGCCCGGCCCGTTCCAGAACCATGCGGATCGCCGGGACCGGCCCGATCCCCATGATCCGTGGCGGCACGCCGGTCACGCCGCATCCCAACACCCGGCCGATCGGCGCCGCCCCGGAGGAACGGACGGCCTGTGCGGAGGCCAGGACCAGCGCCGCGGCGCCGTCG
>Ga0214473_10004581_pt1 | contig 16609 bp, 15 predicted proteins | sample RVTome_7_FD_203509 | JGI IMG/M metagenome (GOLD analysis project Ga0214473, IMG submission 203509) | Soil microbial communities from uranium-contaminated site in the Upper Colorado River Basin, Wyoming, United States - RVT98D197 | ecosystem: Environmental > Terrestrial > Soil > Contaminated >... | reverse complement strand
GGATGAAAACCGGCGCCAAGCTCAAGCAAAGGAGAGATCTTGCCATCAACTTTTATGGCGCCTTTGCTTGGCTGTAAAATGCCGGCGATGCATTTTAAAAGGGTGCTTTTGCCGCTGCCATTTTCGCCGATAATGCCAAGCGTTTCGCCTTTATGCACTTTAAAAGAAACGCCTTGTAAAGCCCAGAACTCCTCGTAGACCGACCGCCTCAAACGAACCAAAGTGTCCTTAATGGACATGTTTTTATGGTGGTAGATGCGGAAGCTCTCCCAGACATCCTTTGCCTCCAAGGCAACTTCTTTTGTTTTACTTTCTCTTTTATAATCCAGGCTCATTTTAGAAGAGATATAAGAGGCTTTAACTCGGAAAGAAATTGGCTGCAGCGTTCTAGCTGGGTCTCAACATACTTCCGGTCGAATGCCATAAAGGGCTGGTAGTCTCCTTCTTGCCGATCTTCAAATAGCTGGTCGTAAAATTTACTCCATTCTATGGCAAGCAATCCCGTGTTTATAAATTCTTGGTGGAAAGCTATCCGAACTCCGGAATGTTTTTTAAATTTTTTTTGACGATCAAGAAGAGCGGCCGTAACTCCGTAAAACGCAGCGTAGTAGAGGCGATTAACAGCAAATATATACGATCCGGCCTCAAATTCACGTTTAGCTGCAGTTAAGCTCTCCTCAGCTTTTAACCACCAATTACGAATAACGTCTTTTTGCAAGTCAGAGCTCATACGGCCACACCCTCGTTTAGGATTTCTTCATGAATAGGGAGAATAGAAATAGGCCCTTTCTCCCAACTCTTCCTGTCAACTACAAGAGAGCTAAAATTGGTGTTGTATTGCAAATTTATATCGCTTATTAAATCGGTAATTTGATGACGGGCAAACCTGTTTGGAAATGGCTTTCTTGTTATTATTAGCAGGTCGATATCAGATTCTTCATCTGCTTCTCCGCGAGCAACGGAGCCGAATAATACTATTTCTTCGACGTCAAATTGCGCATATAAGCTCTGATGTATTTCCATCAAAGCCTTGTATTCACTTTTTGTTAATGATATATCACTAAGCTGCTTCATTTGGCCTTATTTTACCACAAGGTTAACGTCAAGCTTTCTTTGATGATAAATGCGGAAGCTCTCCCAAACATCCTTGGCCTCCAAGGCAATCTCTTTTGTTCTGTTGGTTCTTGATGGTTTTAACTCCATGAGCAACCAAAATTATACCAGTTACGAGGGAAGATGGAAGGGAAAAGGAAATTAACCTTGAATATTTAAAGGTTATCTTTTAAAATACAAGTTATGATCAAAAGAAAAATCGAGCAAAAAATAGAACAATCCCTAGAAAGATATCCGGTTGTCGGTATTTTAGGTCCTCGCCAGGTTGGCAAAACAACTTTGGCTAAAAAAATAAGAAGCAACATCAAGCAGAAGGTTGTCTATCTTGATTTAGAGTTGCCATCTGACCAAAATAAGCTCCAAGATGCAGAGCTGTATCTAAGGCAATTTAAAGATAATCTAGTCATTATTGATGAGATACAGCGAACACCGGCTCTTTTTCCACTTATGCGGGCGCTGGTTGATCAAAGGCGCGTGCCCGGACGATTTCTTATTCTTGGCTCGGCTTCTCCGGATTTATTAAAACACGCATCTGAAAGCTTAGCTGGACGAATAATGTACCATGAGTTATCACCATTTTCCTTAGAGGAAATAGGATATGATAATATTCCGAAACTTTGGCTAAGAGGCGGCTATCCACAGAGTTTTCTTTCGAAAAACAATGAAATCAGCTACGGCTGGCGGGAAGCTTTTATAAAAACTTATCTCGAAATGGATATCCCTCAATTGGGGATAAGAGTGCCCTCGCAGCAGATAAGAAGGTTTTGGACAATGCTGTCTCATTTTAATGGCCAACTCTTTAATGCCAGTCAGCTTGCTGTTAGCTTAGGAATAACTGCTCCAACTGTTAAAAACTACTTAGATATACTTGAAGATACTTTTGTCGTCAGACGATTATACCCGTATTATTCCAATACAAAGAAAAGATTAGTTAAATCACCCAAGGTATATATTCGTGATTCGGGTTTACTTCATACGTTGTTGAGGAACCGAAATCTTGAAGATTTGCAAAGTCATCCCTCCATAGGAAGTTCTTGGGAAGGATTTATTGTTGAGCAGTTAATTGGGTTAATTCCTGATGATTGGCAAGTGTTTTTCTACCGAACAAGTGCTGGTGCCGAAATTGATTTACTCCTATTCGACAGCAATAATAGGCCTATTGCTATTGAGGTTAAATATTCGGCAAGTCCAAAAGCTCTAAGGGGTTTTTGGAATGCTTGCGAGGATTTATCTTGCAAAAGAGGTTTTGTTATCTACCCCGGCGAAGAGCTTTTCCCATTGAGTGACAATGTTTCAGCTCTGCCCGCAAAGAGTTTAAACCAGATAATAGACTAAATTCTGCGCTAAACTTCTTTGGCGAAATTCGGGGAGAGTTTTTGAAAAACCAAATAGCCTACGGTAAAAATTGTCAGGCTGCCGCCGATTGCGTAAGCCAGCAATTGCAATGAAGGCCAGCCTCCATAGAACAAGGCTTGCCTGTACAAAAGAATTATGGAAGTCATCGGATTAAATATTTTTAGGAAAAGGGCGGCCAAACTTGATTTGGCAGCAACAACACTAAGGTCATAAACTATCGGAGTGGAAAAGAACCATATCAACAAAAGAATATTGATTAGCTGCTCAATATCCCTGAAATAAACGGTAAGGCTGGAAAAAATCAAACCGAAACCGATGGTGGCGATAACCTGCAGGATAACAGCTAAAATAAAAACCGGAATATAAGGAATAAAATTAAAGCCAAAGATAAGGAGGATTACCAGGATAACGGCCATTTCTAAAAGAAAGTTAGTCAGGCCGCTGAATACTACCGATAGGGGAATGATTTCCCTGGGGAAGAAAACCTTCTTTACCAGATTGGAGTTAGCAATAATAGAGCCTGAACAGGTAGCAATAGATATGGTAAAAAAGTTCCAGGGGATAAGTCCGGTAATTAAAAACAAAGGAAAGTTTTTAACAGGGTTTGGAAAAACTATGCTGAAAATAATGGTGTAGACGACGGCCAACACTAAAGGATTTATGAAAGACCATAAAAAACCCAACGCCGAGTTTTTGTATTTTACTTTCAGCTCCTTTTTTGAAAAGACGGAAAGCAATTCCCTGTACTGATAGATTTCTTTTATTTTCGATATCATAAGCAAACAAATTATAGCCCACTAGCTCGGCATAGTAAATGTGGAGCAATTTATGGATAGATAATAGGTATCTGTTATAATAGCGAAGGCATTTTTTTCTTATGAGAAATTTATCTAGAAAACAAATAATAGCTTCTGTTTTTATTGCGACCGTAATTATCGGTCTGACGGGCGGTTATGCCTACCTCAAATTTATTGAGGGCAAGATGCACCGGAGCTTCCTGCCTAACTTGACTAGACCTGAGGAGGGCGAGCCGGTGAATATCCTTTTGCTTGGCAGTGACTCCCGCGGTGAGAAAAACGCCCGCTCTGATACTATCATCTTCCTGCGCTATGATCCTGAAAAGGAAAGGGCTTATTTGGTTTCCATTCCCAGGGACAGCCGGGTTTATATTCCGGGCTACGGCAACCGCAAAATTAATGCGGCTACCGCGTTGGGCGGCCCCAATTTGATGGTCAAGACCGTTAAGAAGCTGACTAAGATGGACGTCCATCATTATGTGCTTATCGATTTTTCCGGTTTCAAAAACTTAGTTGATGCTCTTGGCGGTATCCGGATTTATGTTGCTACCGCCATTCATAATAATTCCCGGCTTTACCGTATGCATTTTGCCAAAGGCTGGCATGATATGAACGGCACTCAAGCTCTTAATTATGTCCGTTTCCGACATGATGCCCGCGGCGATTTGGGCCGTATCGAGCGCCAGCAAAGCTTTTTCAAAGCTTTGTCGAACAAACTATTCAGTTTTGGCGGCTTATCCAGGGCCCCTTATCTGATAAGCGTTTTTGCCGAGAATGTGCAGACGGATATGGGTGGCGCTGAGCTTCTAAGTTATGCCCGGCGCATTAAAGGTTTGGAAGATAAGAACGTGATGATGACTACAGCACCTGGTAAACCGCAGTATATGTATGGCGCCAGCTATGTGATATTGGATGAAGAGGGAACCGAAAAACTATTTAAAGACATCAGGGCCGGTAAGAGAATTAAGGCCGGCAAGCCCGCCTTTTAGTGAGAATATGATATATTAGTAAACTATGAAAGCTTTAGTTCTAGCAGGCGGTGAAGGAACTCGCCTAAGACCGATAACCCATACCAGCGCTAAACAGCTTGTTCCGGTGGCCAACAAACCGGTTCTTTATTATTGCCTGGAATCTTTGGCCGAAGCCGGTATAAAAGATGTCGGCATGATAGTCGGTGAGACCAAAGACGAGGTCAAAGCGGCTATCGGTGACGGCTCGGCGTTCGGCTTAAAAATCACTTATATCGAGCAATTGAAGCCTTTGGGCCTGGCTCATGCCGTTAAAATCTCCGAGGATTTCTTGAAAAACGACGACTTTGTCATGTTCCTGGGCGACAATCTGATTAAGGACGGCATTAAGTCTCTGGTTGAAGAGTTTAACCAGAGTAAATCCAATGCCCACATTCTGCTGGCCGAGGTCGATGAGCCTGAGCGTTTCGGCGTAGCCAAGTTAAACGGCGGAAAAGTCGTTCAGTTGATTGAAAAGCCGAAGAACCCGCCCTCGAATTTGGCTTTAGTCGGCGTTTACATGTTCGACAAAAACATTTTTAAAGCGGTCAACAGCATTAAGCCTTCGTGGCGCGATGAACTGGAAATAACCGACGCTATCCAGCACTTAATCGATACCGGATTGCATGTGGAGCCGCACATAATAAATGGCTGGTGGAAGGATACCGGCAAGCTGGAAGATATGCTCGAGGCCAACCGGATGATTCTCGAAAGCATCAGTGAGTGTTGCCAGGGTGAGGTGGACAAGGAATCCAAAATTCATGGCCGGGTGCACCTCGAGGAGGGTTCGCAGGTGGTTAAGAGCGTAATCAGGGGGCCGGCCATAATCGGCAAAAATACGGTTATCAAAAACTCCTATGTTGGACCGTTTACCTCTATATACTACGACTGTTCGGTAGAAAACTCGGAAATAGAGCACAGTATAATCCTCGAGGGGAGCAAGGTCACCGATATGCACCGCATCGAAGACAGCCTTGTCGGCAAGAATGTAAACGTTTGCAAAACCAGGCAAAAGCCCAAGGCTTACCGCCTAATGCTGGGCGACAACAGCAACGTGGAAGTGACATAAATGTTTAACGAAACCAAGATTAGCGGCGTGAAATTTAACAAGCTTATCCGTCATAGCGATGAGCGGGGCTTTTTTGAAGAAATAGTTCGTGATGACGAAGAGATCGTCAAGAAATTCGGTCAACTCTCAGCGTCTAAAACTAATCCGGGAGTCATTAAGGCTTTTCATTATCATGAGAAGCAAGATGATATCTGGTTTTTCCCTGCCGGCAACGCCAGGGTTGTTCTCTCTGACATCCGTGAAAACTCACCGACGAAAGGCAGCACGGAAGTTTTTTTCATGGGCGAGGATAATCCAAGCGCTTTGCTTATCCCGGCCGGAGTTGCTCACGGCTACCAGGTACTTGGCAATGAGCCGGTTGTAATCACCTATCTTACGACTGAGTCTTATGATCCCAAAACCCCCGACGAGAAAAGAATCGATTTCGACGATCCCCAAATTGGCTTTGACTGGTCGATTGAAAACAGATGAAACGAATGTCATCCTGAGGAGGCCGAAGGCCGACGTGAGGATCTCTGTACACAATGATAATATGACCAGAGATTCTTCGCCTCGGTAGGTAGATGGCTCAGAATGACAAGTTTTGATTAAGGAGGATTCCAATTGAAATTATTAATAACCGGAGGAGCCGGCTTTATTGGCAGTAATTTTGTCCGTTTTATGCTTAAAAAGTATCCTGACTACAAAATTACTAATTTAGACAAGCTGACCTATGCCGGCAATGCCGATAATTTAAAGGATGTCGAGGATAATGATAATTACCGCTTCATTGAAGGTGATATTTGCGACAGCCTCTTGGTAGCTGATATCATGCCTGGCCATGATGTGGTCATAAACTTTGCGGCCGAGAGCCATGTCGACCGCTCGATTACCAATCCCGACGAGTTTGTCCAAACCAATGTTTTAGGCGTAAATAACCTCCTTAACATTGCCCAGAAGAATAACATCGAGCGCTTTATTCAAATCGGAACCGATGAGGTTTACGGCTCGAGAGAAGCAGGCGAGTTCAAAGAAACCGATATGCTCGAGCCTTCCAGCCCTTACTCGGCAAGCAAGGCCGGCGGTGACTTGATAGCCTTGTCATACTTCATAACTTACAAATTTCCGGTTATCGTCACCAGAAGCTCCAACAATTTCGGCCCCTACCAGTATCCCGAAAAGCTTATTCCGTTATTTGTTACGAATGCGCTGGAAGATAAGCCGGTTGGTGTTTATGGTGATGGGAAGCAGCAACGCGATTGGTTATATGTTGAAGAAAATTGCCGGGGCGTTGACATCGTGCTGCATAAAGGCAAAGAGGGCGAGATTTACAATATCGGCGCCGGCAACCAGCAGGAAAATATCGATATCACTAAAAGAATTCTTAAAGGTCTGGGCAAATCCGAGGATCTAATAAAATATGTGGATGACAGGCTGGGCCACGATTTTCGTTACGCGATTGACGTGAGCAAAGCACGGGAACTTGGTTGGGAACTTGAGCAGGATTTTGAAAAAAGCCTGGAAGATACTATAGAATGGTATAAACAAAACCAGGATTGGTGGCAAAAAATAAAGCAAAGTTAGGAGCATAATTGATGAAGAATCTTTTGAAGAAAAAGTGGTTTCTTATTTCTTCCGGCAGCGTGCTAGTCATAGCAATTGTCGTTGCGGGGCTTTTCTTTTTTAAACCAACAAGCAGCTTGATGAAAAAAGTGGCTGCTAAAATTACCCGCCCGAATGAACCCGAAGCCTACTGCCCCATAGACGGCATGCCTACGACTATCGAGGTCAGTGAGCAAAAGCCTTTGGGAATAATGGTCGAGAACTTTGCCTCCATCAGACCGCAAAGCGGACTCTCCAAAGCTTGTGTCGTATTCGAAGCGCTGGCCGAAGGCGGAATAACCCGCTTTATGGCCGTTTTCAACCACAATACAGTCAAGAAAATCGGCCCTGTTCGCAGCGCCAGGCCTTATTACGTAGCTCTCGCCACCGGTTTTGATGCAATTTATGCTCACGCCGGTGGCTCGACGGTCGGTTTGCAGAAAGTAAAAGAATACGGTGTAGATAGCTTTGATTACAATCACATGGCGGCTTACTGGCGGCAAAGCGGCATAGGAGCGCCCCACAATCTCTTTACCGCTACCAGCAAGTTACGCTCCGAAGCGGCCAAAGCCGGCCTTAAAGATGCTGATTACACCGGTTTTAGCTTTGACAAGGAGAAATTGAAGGGCTCAAAGGCTACCGGTATCAAGATAAAGTTTTCCTCGGCTGCTTACGAGGTCAAATATCTTTATGACGCTAAAACCAAAAAGTATAAGAGGTTTAACGGTGGCAATGAGCACATTGATGCCAATACCAAAAAGCAAATTACGCCCAGCAATATTGTGGCAGTAAGAGCGGCCACCTCCATGTACGATGCGCTGACTCTGAATGTAGCTATTATCGGCAAAGGTGAGGGCTATTTCTTTAGAAACGGCAAAGTTATCCCAATAGCCTGGGAGAAGAAGGCGGCCGATTCCCAGATCACTTTTCAAAATAAAGAAGGCGAAGAAGTTAAGTTTGCGCCCGGCCAGATTTGGGTCGAAATAGTAAGACCGGATACGCCAGTACAGTTTAATTAGTTGAACCAATTTGTCATCCTGAGGAGCGAAGCGACGTGAGGATCTCAGATCACATTGTTATTGTAGAAACGAAACGACCAGAGATTGCCACGGCCTTATTTGGTAGGCCTCGCAATGACATTACGCCATGAAAATACTTATTACAGGAGCTAAAGGACAGCTTGGCCAGGACTTAATGGCCATCTACGGGGACAGTCCCCATTTTATTAGTCAGGGGACAGTCCCCGACGTGCGCGGTATTGATGTTGATACGCTGGATATAACCGACCTCGAGGCCGTACGTGAAGAGTTCAACCGCTTCAAACCCGAAATTGTCATTAATTCGGCCGCTTATACTGATGTTGATGGCTGTGAGACTAATCAGGAAACCGCTTATAAGGTTAATGCTGTAGGGCCGGCCAATCTGGCAATTGCGGCACAGGAAGTCGGCGCCGGTCTCCTTCACGTCAGCACTGATTATGTGTTTGACGGCTCGGCAACCAAGCCTTATTTAGAGACTGATCCCGTAAATCCTCAAAGTATCTACGGGCTGACAAAACTGGCCGGTGAATTGGCTGTTCAAACTCTTGCTGAAAAATGGTTCATCGCCAGAACCGCTTGGCTGTACGGCCACGGCGGGAACAATTTCGTGAAGACAATCCAAAAAGTGGCCAAGGAAAAAGGCCGGCTTAAAGTAGTTAACGACCAGCAAGGCTCGCCCACATTCAGCAAAGACCTCGCCGAAAAGATTGCCGAAATCGTTGCGAGCGGCCAATTTGGGCTTTACCACGTCACAAACTCCGGCCAATGCAGCTGGTATGATTTTGCCAAAGAAATAGTTAAGTTGAGCGGCATAGAAGCCGAAGTTACTCCCTGTACGACTGATGAGTTTCCCCGTCCGGCCAAGCGGCCGGCTTACTCGGTAATGGTTAACCACAACCTTGAGCTAAGAGGCATACCGGCCATGCGCCCCTGGCAAGAAGCCCTAAGAGCCTATTTGGATATTAAATCCTAGGCACGAAAAAGCGTTGATTTTTCGAATTACTGTGTTACCATAAAATAGTACCGTAGTATATTAATATTAGGAAACATTATGCTATCAAAACTTATTACATCAAAAACAAGACGAAAAGTTTTAACACTTTTTCTGACTCATCCGGAAGAACGTTTTTATTTCAAAAATTTAGTTGAAAGGTTAAAAGTCCCACCATCTGTACTGCATAACGAGCTCAAAACATTCGAAAAAACTGGTCTTCTAAAAACTCAGAGAGAAGGTAACATAAAATTTTATTGGACAAACAAAGAGTTCTCCTTATATCCGGAATTAAAAAGTATGGTGTATAAGACCACCGGCCTTGCCGACATACTCAAAGAAAACCTTAAGAGAATCGGTAATATAGAGTTTGCCTTTATTTATGGATCGGTTGCCAAAAACACTGAAGACGTTTCTTCAGATATTGATATTCTGTTTATCGGCAATTCTGATTATGACAAACTCGCTGATGCTGTTGTCAAAACTGAAAATAAGCTATCAAGAGAAATCAATTTTTCAGTGATAAGTAAAAAAGAATGGAATGAGAAGCTCAAAGAAAAAGGTTTCGCTTACAATGTAAATAAAGGCAAGAAAATATTTTTAATAGGAAATGAAGACGGGTTACGAAAAATTAGTTAAAAGCAAAGCAATTGAAAAAATACATGTAAGCCAAGGGGAGCTTGCCGATCATTTAAGAAAAGCAAGGCAAGATATAGAAACCGCTCAAAAGGTAGAAAATATCGATCTGGATTGGTCTTTTAATATTGCTTACAACGGTATTTTGCAAACTGCTCTTACTTTTATGGCATACAAGGGCTATAGGCCAAAAGGCGACGCAAAGCATTACAATACTTTTCGGTTTCTAGAAGCCTCTTTTCCTAAATCCTATACAAGCAAGATAAAGGTTTTGCAAAACTTTCGAAAAAAAAGAAACAGGGCGGTATATCACGAGGCGCACCTGGTTACTGAAAACGAAGCCAAAACAATCATTGCCTTCTCAATTAAGTTTTTAGAAGAAATATCAGAACAACTGCCACCCGAAATTATCAAATTAAGTAAGCAGGAATAACCTGTAGTCTTACTGCTAACCTCTTACTCTGTTAAAATAGTGAGAATACTATGACTTATTTACAAGAACTTTATTCGCATCGCGAGCTTCTTTTTAACTTGGTTAAAAGAGAGCTCAAAGTTAAATACAAGCGCAGCGTTTTCGGCTTTCTTTGGTCTTTTTTGAATCCCCTGATTTTGGTTGTCGTTTATTCTGTAGCCGTCGGCAAGATTATGGGCATGGACAAAGGCTTTGTGGCCGGTTACGGTGGGGTTAAGAGCTTTGCCGCTTATTTGCTTACCGGTTTGCTGGCCTGGAACTACTTTGCTAATTCGCTGGTAATGAGTGTGGGCTCGCTTGTCGACTCCGGCAATCTGGTCAGGAAGATTTATTTCCCGCGCGCAATTATTCCTTTTGCCACGGTGTTTGCCAATCTGGTAAATTTCGGCTTCGAGCTCGTCGTGCTTTTCACTTTCTTAACCGTTATCGGCATTTATTTCTATATCCAAATACCTTTTCTTATCCTGGTTATTTTGATTGAAACGCTCTTTATCCTTGGACTTTCCGCCCTTTTTTCGTTGGCCAACGTCTACTTTAGGGACATGAAACACTTAACGGCTGTTTTCATTCTCATTTGGTTTTGGACTTGCCCGATTATTTATCCTTTTATCAGGGTTGTCAGCTTTGCCGGCAGTAAAACTTGGATTCCTACCGTATATCAGCTAAATCCGATGGCCAGTATCATCATGATGTACCAGAAAATCTTTTATTTCGGCCAGGCGCCTTCTTTCAAGATGCTGGGAGCGGGCCTGGTTGCGGGAATCGTTTTCTTCCTGGGGGCTCTAGCTATTTTTAAGTCAAAGGAGGAGAACATATCCAGTGAGGTGTAGGGGCGGACCCCTGTGTCCGCCCATGACAAAAAATGAGTGAGTTATTTACTAAAACGGAAAAGAAAACGGATGGGCAAGTGGTTGTTAAAGCGGAGGGTATCTCCAAATACTTCCGGCTGCACACCGACAAGAGCGATAGCCTTAAGCTGGCATTTTTGCGCGGTTTAAGACGCTCGCCCTCTAAGACATTTTGTGCTTTGAAGGATGTCAGTTTTCAAGTGAAGCAAGGCACTACCTTGGGAATTGTAGGGGAAAACGGAAGCGGCAAAAGCACTCTCCTTAAGATTTTAACTAAGGTTTACACTCCAACCGAAGGCTCTATTTCTGTTGAGGGGAAGGTCAGCGGCTTGCTGGAACTTGGCGCCGGTTTTCATCCCGAACTAACGGGCCGCGAAAATATCTATCTTAACGGCTCCATACTGGGCCTTAAAAAGAAAGATATGGACGAAATCTTCGAGGAGATAGTCGATTTTTCGGAGCTCAGGGACTTTATCGATACGCCGGTCAAGCATTATTCCTCGGGCATGTTCATAAGGCTGGGTTTTGCCGTGGCCATAAATGTAAACCCGGATATTTTCGTCATCGATGAGGTTTTGGCGGTTGGTGACGAGCATTTTCAGCGCAAGTGCAACGAGAAGATTCTGCAGTTTAAAAGGCAGAATAAAACCATTATAATTGTTTCACATGCGCTTGAAGAGTTAAGGACCCTTTGCGATGAAGCTATTTGGCTGGAACACGGGAAGTCGATGAAGGCCGGGGCTGCGGGCGAGGTTATCGACGCTTATTTGGACGCCGTCAACGTTGATGAAAATGCCGCGGTAGAGGAGCGGGCCGAAAATCAGGAAAAGAAGTTCGGCAACCGCTGGGGAAGTTACGAGGCGGAAATTACCAAGGTCGAGTTCTTGGCCGGCGATGGAAATAAAAAGCGGCTTTTTAAAAACGGAGAGCCTTTGATTGCCCGGATCCATTACAAAGCGCACCAAAAAATCGAAAAACCGGTTTTCGGACTAGCGATTCACAGAAGCGACGGAGTCCATGTAACAGGGCCGAATACCAGGCAATTCGGTTTAAGTATTCCCTCAATCGAAGGAGAAGGTTTTATCGATTACAGAATAGATAATCTAGGCTTGCTTAAGGGCTCATACCTTTTTTCGGCCGCTTTGTACGACAACAGTTGTACTCATGCTTATGACCATCAAGATGAAAAATACTTTTTCGAGGTAGCTTCCGGTAAGAACAACGAAACCTACGGATTCGTAAGCTTAAACGGCAATTGGAGTATGAATGACAAGCACTAAGGGGACAGTCCCCAATAAAAGTAGTCGGGGACAGTCCCCGATGATATCGGTAGTCATAGTTAATTACAATGGCGAGAAGCATCTTGAAGAGTGCTTTAATTCTCTCCAAAAGCTTAACTATCCCGCCGAAAAGCTGGAATTGATTCTGGTCGATAATGCTTCGGTGGATAATTCACTTGCTTTGATGGAAGAGAAGTTTCCCCAGGCAAGAATCGTGCGCAATGCTTCTAACACCGGTTTTGCCAAGGGCTGTAATACCGGTGTGGCTGAGGCTAAAGGAAGCTGGGTTGCTTTCTTGAATAACGATACTAAGGTCGATAAAAACTGGCTGGCGGAACTGGCAAAAGAAATAGGCGATGACAGCAAGGTTTGCTTTGCATCCAAAATCCTCAAATGGGACGGCAAGACGGTTGATTTCGTCGGCGGTGAGCTCAACTTTTACGGCATGGCTTTCCAGAAAGATTTTGAGGAAGCCGACGGGCCTAAATTTAGCAAGAAAGGGCCGCTGCTTTTTGCCTGTGGCGGGGCCATGCTTATCAATAAAGAGGTTTTTCAGAAGGTCGGCGGTTTTGATGAGGATTATTTTGCCTTTTTCGAAGATGTTGACCTGGGCTGGCGGCTTTGGCTTTTCGGCTACGATGTGCAATACGTTCCGGCTTCAATTGTTTTCCATAAGAATCACTCGACGGCCTCGGCTTTGCCTTCGGGGCAAAAACAACTTCTTTACGAACGCAATGCCCTTTTCAGCATTATAAAAAATTACGATGACGCTCATTTGGAAGCCGTTTTGCCCTCTTCATTGCTTTTAACCGTCCGGCGGGCGATGGTTCATGCCGGCATTAACAAAGAAAACTATTACATCGAGAAGGCTAAAACTTCTACGGATTCAGAGACTATTCCCAGCGTAAGCACCAGCTCTATCGTCGCTTTGGACGACTTAATAGATGCTTTGCCCGCTTTGATGGAAAAGCGCCAGTTTGTGCAAAGAAACCGCCAAAGAAGCGATGATGAGATTAAGACTCTTTTTAGCAATCCTTTTCGTTCCGTCTGCGATGCGCCCTATTTTCTGGATGGCGAGCAAAAACTGGTTAACTTGTTTAACCTGAGGAGCCTTTTCGAGAACAATGAAGCCGCTGCCGCGCCAAAGCCGCAAAGTATATCCGAGCTGCCGTTCGACCAATACCAGCGCTACATGGACATCCAAAAAGTACTGGGGTTTTTTCCGCAAGCTAAGAACAGCGAGCTTTTGGATGTCGGCGGCTATCCGGGCCTGATAACCCGGTTCGTTAACGGCCCTAAAATTACCATAACCGATATCCAGCCGGACGCCGGTATTGAGAACTATATCGAAGCCGATGCTTGCAAGCTGCCTATGAAAGATAATTCTTTTGAGACGCTTGTTTCTTTGGATACGCTCGAGCACATACCGGCAGAAAAAAGAGGCCAATTTCTTGATGAAATTGCCAGAGTGGCTCAAAATAATGTGGTTATTACCGCTCCTTTTGCGAGCGTGGCAACGACTACCGCCGAGGACCTTTTCCAGCAATATTTCGTAAGGCATTTTGGCCGGGAGTTCGAAACGCTTAAAGAGCACCAGGTTAATGGGCTGCCTTCGCTTGAAGAAACAACCAAACATCTTGAGAAGCAAGGATTTAAGGTCGTTACTTTTCCCAGCGGCAGCCTTTATAACTGGTTGCTTATGATGCTGGTTAAGACTAGTTTTTGGACACTTCCCAACTCAAAGAATATTGAGGGCATGTTCGACAGTCTGTATAACACTTATTATTATGAGCGCGACCACACTTCTCCTTCCTATAGAACCGTAATCGTGGCTTCGAAGGACGGGAACGTCCAACTTGAGAAAATTCCGGCTGCTTTTGCTCCGGAAAACAAACCAGCCGCCGCCGGTGATGCTAGCTATTTTCAAGCATTGACCACAACTCTTTTTAGCTTGCGCCAAAAGGAAGATGTTTCCATGTTATCGGTTGAGCTGCACAAAATTCACGGCTTATTGAAGGACAAAGATACTCACATCAACAATCTTCAGGCCATAATTGACGATAAAGACCGGCGCATTAGGGAATTAGAGGATTGGGCAAGCAGGGTAAAGGATACAGCTCTTTTTCAGATGTATTCCAAAGCCAAAAACTTAAGGGGAAGAGGCCGTGGGCGAATTAAAAAATAATTTGCCGAAGGTAAGCGTGGTTATCGTTAATTATAACGGCAAGCAGCATCTGCCGGTCTGCCTCGATTCCCTGGCTGGTCTCGATTATCCCGAAGATAAAGTTGAAATCGTTATTGTCGATAACGGCAGCACCGACGGCTCAGTTGAGTATTTAAAGTCGCTTCGCCACCCCTCGACTGCGCTTCAATTAAAGACAATCTTCAACAAAGAAAATAAAGGGTTTGCGGCGGCGGTTAACCAGGGAGTGGCCGAAGCTGGCGGCGAGTTCGTGGCTCTTTTAAATAACGATATGAAAGTGGAGCCAGGTTGGCTCATCGAGCTGGTTAAGCCGGTACTAAGTGAAGGCGATCTGGTTTGCACCGGCTCCAAAGTTCTTGACTGGAAGGGCAAACGTATTGATTTCGTCCTCGGAATGATGAATTACGAGGGCCGCGGTTTTCAAATCGATTTCGAGAAAAAATTGAGGAAAGGCGAGCATAATGAGCCCCGTTACATGCTTTTCGTGAACGGCGGCTCGATGTTTGTGAGCCGGGATGTTTTTTTGAAAGTCGGCGGCTTCGATGAGGATTATTTCGCTTTTTATGAGGATGTCGATTTCGGCTGGCGGCTTTGGATTGCCGGCTATAAAGTAAAGTTCATTCCGACTTCGGTTGCTTACCACCGTCATCACGGCACTTCAAGCTCTATTTCAGAGGAAAAACTGCAACTCTTGTATGAGCGAAACGCTTTGTTTTCTTTATACAAAAACTACTCTGAAGAAATTTTGAGGAAAGTATTTCCGGCCGCATTGCTGCTTTTGGCTAAGCGGGCTAATTTAAGCTTGGAAGTGGACAAAGAGGAATACCGGATTGGCTCGAAAAAATCGAAAAAAAGTGGGGCATCCGAAACCGCCAACGTGCCGAAAAAAGGGATAAGCTATGTCTTGGCCGCTGACGATTTCATCGCTGCGTTGCCGAAGCTCAATAAGAAGAGAGATAAAGTCCAGGCTTTACGAAAAGTGGCCGATGAGTCCCTATTCAAGCTGTTCGGGGAGGTTTTTTTCTCCATCTTCAGCGGCAAGGAATACCAGGACAGTCAGATTCTGGTTCAAAAAGAGCTCGGAATATACGATGCTTTGATGAAAGAGCGAAAAACCAAAGTTCTTTTGCTCACGCACGACGTGGTTTCTAAAAAAATGGCCGGCCCGGGGATTCGCTTCTTTGAGATTGCCAATATTTTGGCTAATGAACACGAAGTTATCCTGGCCGCTCCCAACAAGGACGTACCGGAAACCGCTCTTTTCGAGGTCAAGTCGTACAAGCTTGGCCGTGATGTCAAAGAGCTTGGCGAATGGGCCGATGTCATTATCTGCCAGGGAATCACGCTGGCTATAAGCTCTTTTCTGACTAAGCTTAACAAAATTCTAGTTGTCGATATCTATGACCCGTTTGTCTTTTCGCTGCTCGAGCAGCACAAACATTTGGAGCTTGGTGCACGGATAAGAGAGCATAATTCCGGCTTGAAGGCGCTGCAGTTTCAGTTGGAGCACGGCGACTTTTTTATTTGCGCCAGCGAAAAGCAAAAAGATTTTTGGGTTGGCATCTTAACGGCTCTGGGGCGGATTAATCCCCAGACGTATGATTACGATGTGACTATCAACAATTTAATAAATATTGTTCCTTTCGGCATTCAAGGCACCGCTCCTTCCAAAACCAAGCAAGTAATTAAAGGCGTGATTAAGGGGATTGAAAAAGATGACAAGGTCGTTCTCTGGGGCGGCGGTATTTATAACTGGTTCGACCCGCTCTCTTTGATAAGGGCTTTTAAAATTTTCAAAGATGAGCGTCCCGACATAAAACTACTGTTTATGGGGGTTAAGCATCCTAATCCCAATATTCCGGAGATGGCCATGGCCACCGAGGCTCTCGAATTGAGTAAAGAGTTGGGCCTCTATGAGAAAAATATCTTCTTTAATTTCGATTGGGTGCCCTATGAGCAGCGGGCCGATTACCTGCTTGAAGCCGATATCGGCGTAAGTACTCATTACGACCATATTGAAACGCGTTTTTCTTACCGGACGCGGGTGCTTGATTATTTGTGGACATCTTTGCCCATCATTTCCACCAAGGGCGATTCCATAAGCGATTTGATTGAGAAGGAAAAACTGGGCCTAACTGTTGATGAAAAGGATGAAGCAGGGCTCGCCGAGGCCATAAAAAAGCTCGCCAGCGACAAAGAATTTTATCAGCAATGTA
>Ga0214473_10004580_pt1 | contig 16609 bp, 13 predicted proteins | sample RVTome_7_FD_203509 | JGI IMG/M metagenome (GOLD analysis project Ga0214473, IMG submission 203509) | Soil microbial communities from uranium-contaminated site in the Upper Colorado River Basin, Wyoming, United States - RVT98D197 | ecosystem: Environmental > Terrestrial > Soil > Contaminated >... | reverse complement strand
GAGGTTGGAGATCCATGTGCGGTTGCTCGAATTTGAGGGTTGGCCGGGATTTGCTTCGGGAGAGGCAGAGCCCTTTGTGATCACCGTTCGGGGAGAAGACCGGCCGGGTTTGGTCTCTGCCATCACGGCGATCCTGGCTGAGCAGGGGATCAATATTACCCGTTTGGGGGCAGAAGTGGTCCCTCTGGGACAACAGCTGGAGTACATCCAGATCTATGAAGTGGATATACCGAAAAAGCTGGATTTTGCCCTGATTCAGAGGGCCTTGCGCGATAAAGGGGTGGAGATAGGGGTGACCGTCGATATGCAACACCGGGATATCTTCCGCGCCATCAATCAAGTATAGGTTGGTTCTTATGCTCAGTTCAGAAGAGATCATCCGTACGATCGAGATGCTCAAGAACGAGAATCTCGACGTGCGCACCGTCACCCTCGGCATCAGTCTGAGGGACTGCGTTAGTTCTTCAGCCACGGAGCTGTGTACGCGGATCCGCGCCAAGATCAAGCGGGTTGCCGGAGGGATGGTTGCTGTGTGCGACCGCATATCGAGCAAATACGGGATTCCTATCGTCAATAAGCGCCTTGCCATAACCCCCATCGCCGCTGTTGCAGAGGCATTGGAACAGGAGGAATATACCGCTGTCGCCAGGGCGCTTGATGAGGCGGCTCAAGAGGTGGGAGTCAATTTCATCGGCGGATATTCCGCCCTAGTGCAGAAGGGATTCACCAAGGGAGACAGACAGCTGATTGCTACTCTTCCTGAAGTCCTCTCATCAACCCGCCATATCTGTGCCTCCATTAACGTCGCCTCCACCAAGGCCGGGATCAATATGGATGCGGTGTTGCTCATGGGGCGGGCGATTAAAGAGATCTCTCTTGCCACTGCCGAGCAGGACGGTTTTGGCTGCGCCAAGCTCGTTGTCTTCGCCAATATGCCGGAAGACAATCCCTTTATGGCCGGGGCCTATCTGGGATACGGAGAGCCGGAGTCTGTTATCAATGTCGGGGTCAGCGGACCAGGGGTGGTCAAGAAGGAGCTGGAACGGGCGCTCCAATCCGGCAAGCGGCTGACGCTCAATGACCTCTCGGAGATCATCAAGAAGACGAGCTTTCGTGTGACCCGGGTCGGGGAGCTCATTGCGAGAGAGGTTGCCGAACAGCTCGGGGTGAGCTTCGGCATCGTCGATCTCTCCCTTGCTCCCACCCCCACGGTGGGGGACAGCGTCGGGGAAATACTCCAGTGCCTGGGGTTGAAAGCGATCGGTGTGCCCGGCTCCACAGCCGCCCTCGCCCTGCTCAATGACGCCGTCAAGAAGGGCGGTGCCTTTGCCTCCTCCTCAGTCGGGGGGCTATCCGGCGCCTTTATCCCGGTGAGCGAGGACCTGAACCTTTCCGAGGCGATCGCAAGCGGTCATCTCTCCCTAGAAAAGTTGGAGGCGATGACTGCTGTCTGCTCGGTAGGGCTCGACATGATCGCCATACCGGGGAGGGTGGATGCCAACACCATTGCCGCCATTATCGCCGATGAGATGGCAATCGGCGTCTTCAACCATAAGACCACGGCCGTGCGTTTGATCCCGGTTCCGGGAAAGGACGTCGGGGCAAAGGCGATCTTCGGCGGCCTCTTCGGTGAGGCCCATATCGTGGAGGTGAGAAACGTCGAGTGCTCGAACGCCTTTACCGGTTTCGGCGGCAGGATTCCGGCCCCCATCACCAGCATCCGCAATTAAACAGGCTCTCTGCCTGAAAGAGAGATACTTTTGTTGAGTTCCTTGCCTACGACCTCTTACATCAAGCCATACCATCGCCAAAGAGCTGCAGCATATCGTCGTCCGTATAGCACCGTTCGCTTTCATCCGGATGCATGGCATCATCTTCCATTTTCCTCTTATCATAGGATGGACCAAGCACCTGAGTATAATATTCGTGTTGAATCAGGAGATTCATAATCTCGCTCGTGCCGGTCCAGAGCATACCGAGCCGGATGTCGCGCAGCGCCCGCTCGATGGGATACACGTCGGTATAGCCGATGCCCCCCATAACCTGCATGGCCTTGTTAACGATATCCCACGCGGCCTCCGTGGTAAACCGTTTGGCCTCACTGACGAGACGGCGGACGTTAGGATAGTTTTCATCAACCGCGCGGGCAGCCAGGTAGGTGAGGGCGCGTGCGGCATCAAGCTGCGTTATCGCATCAGCCACCTTAAAACTAACTGCCTGATATTCTCGGATCACCTTGCCAAATGTCCGGCGCCTGCTGGAGTACCGGACCGCCAGATCAAGTGCGCCCCAAACCCCGAGGCAGCCGGCAGCCGAGGTGAGGCGCTCCGGGATCATCATCTGGTTAAAGCAGATCGCGCCGCCGTGCAGCTCGCCCACTAAATTTTCTTTCGGTACCTTCACATCTCGAAAAACCAACCGTCCGGTGCCCCCACCTCGGCATCCCATGAGGCCGTAAAGGTACTCGGTTTTTACGCCGGGACCACGGTCCACGATGAGGAGGCTCAGACGGTTATACTTGTTTGCGGTCGGATCGAAATTGGTCTTACAGTAGACGAGGAAAAAGTCCGCGCCTTCAGCGCCGACGACAAAGCGCTTCATGCCGTTGAGTATGAAATGGTCGCCATGAAGTTCAGCCCTCGTCATGGCGCCGAAGAAATCCGATCCACCGCGCGGTTCGGTCAGGGCCTCGGCTGCCACTAATTTCCCCTCGATATAGGGTTTGAGGTATTTTACCTTTTGCGCCTCCGTGCCGAATACATTCAGGGCCTCGCCTACGATGGACGGCATGACAAAGGCGCAGCCCAGGGCCATTCCCAGGCAGCCGATCTCTTCGGTTGCTGCAACATCGGCAACCCAGCTCATCGCCCTGCCGCCATATTTTTTGGGGAATCGTATGCCGCGCAATCCCCGCTCGGCAAGCCTCTCTATAAATTCGCGGGGGTAGACGATCTCATCCCTGTCCATTTGCCGCAGGAAATCGCCCGTTATCTCTTCGCGGGCAAACTGGCGGACCTCCTCTTTGAGCTCGCGTTCTTCCGGGGTTAGCATAAAATCGTACATGGCCCTCTCTCCTTTCCCGTTGTGCCTGAGTGGCAGGTTTCCTCATTCGCCAGGACCGGCGGCATCTACGCACACTGCTCTAGTGTTGAGCTGTTTGAACGCAGCGGCCTCAGCACACCATAAGGCTACCGGAAGCAATGCCAAAAAGCAAGGCCTATGCTTCTTCCCTAGCATATTACGTCTCCGTGTAACAATACCCTTTTTTTTCGTTCTCTCAGGGTTACCCCGTGGTGACGGAAAGAGGGCACGAAAAAAATCTTTTGACACCTCTGGGTTTTGCTATTACTATGGTTTGTCATTTTTGCCCGGCTTATACTACATGAAATCTACAGCCAAGGCATATATCATATCGGCGAATATGGGATACGGCCATCAACGGGCGGCTTATGCCCTGAAAGACCTCGTACAGGACCGCATTATCACCGCCAACAGCGATCCCATTGTGCCTGACTCCGATAAAGCCCTGTGGGAGCGTGCCCGCATATTCTATGAAACGGTCACTCGTCTCAAGGAGGTGCCGTTCGTGGGTCGCTTTACGTTCGACCTATACAATAAACTCCAACACATATCCCCCTTTTTCCCGTTCCGCGACCTTTCCCGCCCCACCTACAGTGTTAGGAGACTGCGCAGACTCATCAAGGAAAAGGGCTTCGGTAGAAGCCTGGTGGAATACGTCGGTGACTCGCCGTTACCGGTGATCACGACCCATTTCATCCCGGCGCTGGTATTCAATTACCATGGCCGAGAGGTCTACTGTGTCGTCACGGATACGGATATCCACCGGGTTTGGGCGTCGCGGTATCCGCGCAAGAGCTGTATCACCTACCTGTCGCCGTGCCGGCATGCATCGTTGCGGTTACGAGCGTATGGTGTCCCGCACCATCGGATCATCGAGACCGGATTCCCGTTACCCAAAGAAAACATCGGCGAACGGCTTTCGATACTTCACCGCGATCTGGTAGCCCGGTTGGTGAACCTGGACCCTAACGGCGTTTTTTTTGAAAACTATCGGGGGGTTATTCGCGAAAAGCTGTTTGCCGACGACTCGGCTCCCCCCACGTCGTTCAATGATTTAAAGCGGCACGCCACTCATCCCCTCACCATTACCTACGCCATCGGCGGGGCAGGTGCCCAGGGCGATATCGCCGTTCGCATGATCAAGGCCCATGAGCGCCGCCTGAGAGAAGAGCGGATCAAAATCAATATTGCCGTCGGCACAAAACCGGAGGTAAAGGAATGGCTGGTGCGGGAAGTGGAACGGATCGGCCTGGACAGTCAGGTGGGCAGGAGCATTACGATTCTTTATGGAGATATCTATGAAGAATACTACGCAGCCGTGAACCGCGCGCTGCACACCACGGACATATTATGGAGCAAACCGAGCGAGGTGTCATTTTACACCGCCTTGGGCCTTCCGATCGTCATGGCGCCGTACATCGGTGCGCACGAAAAATACAACCGTGACTGGCTGTCTCATCTGGGGTCCGGATATATTCAGGAGGACCCGGATCAAGCGGATGCATGGCTGACCTATTGGTTGGAAGATGGGCGGCTGGCGCGCGCCGCGCTGCAGGGGTACCTCTATGCGCCCTGTATGGGGACCTACAATATAGAAAAGTTGATACAGGAAAGACCTGCCGTTGCCCGGACAACCATCAGGTTTTGAACCAAAAAAAGCCGATTCCCCGCATGCGGCGGGTATGCGGCTTTAAGCCTTAAATCATCGCTTGCAGGCCGATAATTGCTTCACAAGGGGCAGGAATACATGCCTGCCCCTTGTGAGGATCTTTCCTATTGCCCGGGCGTTTCTTTCTGCACAGGTGCTGGAGGGGTCTCCCCCTTGGGGGGGGCTTCCTTTTCTTTGGTAACAGGGGTACTGGGGGTCTCGGTCTTCGTCGGCGCCGCTTTTTTCTCCGGTGCGAGGGGGGCTTCCATGCGCTTCATAACGTCTCTGTTCTGCAGCACGATCTCGATACGTCGGTTTTTCTGTTTGTTTGCCGGCGTGTCGTTCGGAGCAATGGGACGATATTCCCCGAACGCCGCTGCCGCCAGCATCTCAGGCGGGACCCCCGCGAACTCTTGTAAAAACCGCACCACCGTGGTGGCCCTGGCTGCGGAGAGCTCCCAGTTGGTAGGGTAGATGGGCTGCAAGGGCTTGGCAATGGGCACATTGTCCGTATGGCCTTCCACGCGGATTACCTTATCGGTCAGGCCCTTGACGATACGCCCAACCTTGTTCAGCACCTCCTTGCCGCCGGGCTTCAGTTCGGCACTGCCGGAGTCAAAGAAGATCTTTTCCGCCACATTCAGGGTGAGTTTGTCTTGATATTGCTGGATGGCGATCTGGCCTTCGCTCACCTCCTTTTGCAGCTGGCCCATAAGCTGTTCATAGGTGGCTTTTGATTTTTCTTCCCTGGCAAGGAGTTCCGCCTTTTCCTTTTCCGCCTGCGCGACCTGTTCCCTGCAGGCGCTGTACCCCGCCTGAAGGCTGTTGTACCGCGTCTGAAGGTCGTTGTACTCTCCCTCGAGCTTTTTATATTTTCCTGTAGAAGCGCAGCCTGCCAGCATAACGCTCAAGGTCACTACCCCCACCCACACGACTATTTTTTTCATAGTAACCCTCCTTTCCGCCTACCCTTCGGTGCATAGCATATTTTTTCTCTCATGGCAATATGTCAGATATACCCATTAAAAAGGGACGTACACTCCTACTCATGCCGAATCCTGAAGAGGGAAGTAGCGGCAGCAGCTGCGGCCAGTATTGCTCCGGCCAGATAGGCATGGCGTAATCCGACGAGAAACTCGCCAGTTTCCTGACCTGTGGGTAAGGGCTGTTGTAGGATGCCGGGAGAAACCAGCGCATAGAGAACGGCTCCGCCTGTGGCAATGCCGAAGACCATCCCCACATTGCGCACCGTTGCCAGTATGCCGGAGGCCATGCCGAGGTGTAGCCTCGGCGCACTTCCCATGACCGCACGATTGTTCGGAGATTGAAAGATCCCGGCGCCAAGGCCAAAGATCGCCAACCTCCACATGATATCGAGGGAGGTAGCAGAGGACGACAAGTGACTCATAAGAAAGAGAGCGAAGCCACTGATGGCAGCGCCGACACCTGCTAAGATGCCCGTACGCCCGCGATCAGAGAGTGCGCCGCTGAAGGGCGCGACCACCATGGCGGCCAAGGGGAAGGCAGTCATGGTGAGGCCTACGGTATTCGGTGCGTAGTGGAGGATCCTTTGCAAATAAAAGGGGGTGATGAATACCAGCACGAACTGGGACATAAAATTCAGGAGGGCGCTTGCATTGGCAAAAGAGAAGGTGAGGTTACGAAAGAGGTCGAGGTTGAGCAGCGGCTGGTCAACCCTTCGTTCTATCCACAGAAAGCTCAGTGCCGCCAGCATCGCCACCCCGAGCAGGAGGCCGGCAGCCATGCCCAACCTTCCCTGTTGCGCATAGTTGACAAAGAGAAGCAAGGAGGCGAGGGAGATAAAGGATGTCAATGCCCCACCGATGTCTATTGTGCCGGGCTGTCCTTTTAAAACCGGGAGGATATGGCGAGCCCAGAAGAACCCGACAAGGCCGAGGGGGATATTGATCATAAAAACGAAAGGCCAGCCCCAGGCATAGGTGATGAAGCCCCCCAGCGAGGGGCCTATTGCCAGACCAACGGCGATGCTGATGGCGTAAATGCCCAGTCCCTTGCCCAGCTCTGTTGGCGGGAAGGATGCGGTGATAATCGCCAAGGAAACGGCCATCATCATCCCGGCAGCGAGCCCTTGGACGGCTCGGAAGGCGACGAGCCAATAAATCGTGGGGAGAAAATAGGAAAGGCCGCAGAGCGCAGAGGCGATGACGAAACTGGCAAGACCTGTCAGATATACCCTTCTGTATCCGAGGATATCACCGAGACGACCATAGAATAAGAGGAGGCTGCTGACAACGAGGAGATATATCATCGGCACCCATTGGGCAGCGGAGAGCCGCGCACCAAAGTATGCCGCGATCGTAGGAAGGGTAACGTTGACGATGCTGGCATCAATAGGCGCCATAATATTGGTGAGCATGACCGCGGCCAGGATAGAATAGCGACTGGCATACTGTGTGCTTTTCATTTTTTACTGGCTCCCGTCTTTTTTGACATGGTAGTCGGGCCGATAAGCGACCAGTGCGCAGAAAAGAGGAGAATGCACGCCCCCTGTCTTTTACTATATACCATAGTATCGATTTTAAAGTCTAATCTCCGGCAATTGGTTTTATCTGGCAGTGTGTTATAGTAGGGCGTTACCAGGCAGATGAAGATCCTCCTGATCCAGCCGCCTATCCGCGATTTTTATCGAACATCGATACGGACGCAGCCCATCGGCCCGGCCTATCTCGCCGCTTCCTTGATGGCGCATGGGCATGATGTCGAGATCCTCGACTGTCAGACGGAAAAGAAGAGGGCCATCCCTCTTTCCCCAGAGCTTGCATATTTAAAGGAATATTATCCCTTTGATGACCGCAGCCCTTTTAAGCTCTATTCCGGATATTACCATTTTGGCATGGGGTGGGAAGAGATCGGCAGGAGGATCGAGGATGCGCAGGCCGATGTCTTTGGGATCTCTTCTTCCTTTACGCCGTATCATGGTGAGGCCATAGAGATCGCCAAGATCGTCAAGCAAAGAGACAGCAAAAGAATCGTCGTTATGGGAGGGGCCCATGTCAGCAGCGATCCCCACGGGGTGCTGGCAAGCCCTCATGTCGATTATGTAGTCTTGGGCGAGGGAGAACACCGCTTCCTCCTCCTTTTGGAACAGCTTGAAGAGGGAGGTATAAAAGGGCTTAAAGAGATCGATGGCATCGGCTACCACGTGGATGGAACAGTACACATCAACCCGCTCACAACCTTTGTCCAGGACCTCGACGATCTCCCTCATCCTGCCCGAGGGCTGTTCGATCGCGATCGTTATTGCATCAAGAAGCAGCGGGCTACCATGCTGATCACGAGCAGGGGGTGTCCCCATGGGTGCGCCTACTGCTCGGCCCATCTCATCATGGGCACTGCTTTCCGGGCGCGCTCGCCCGAAGGCATCGTCCAAGAGATGCGGGAGTGCCGACAGCGCTATGGTATTACCGTCTTTGATATCGAGGATGATAATTTCACCTTTGACAAGGCACGGGCAAAGAGGTTGCTGAGCCTCATCGTCGATACCTTTGGCCAAGGGTGCCTTCAACTCACTGCCATGAACGGCGTCTCTTTTGCCTCGCTGGATGGGGAACTTCTCCGATTGATGCAAAGAGCGGGCTTCCAGGAGATCAATCTCTCCCTTGTCAGCGTCGATCCCGTTATTAAGGAGGAGATGCAGAGACCCCAAGGAATGGCCGGCTTTGATGAGATTGCAGCAGAGGCAACAGAGGCCGGCCTCAACGTGGTCGCCTATGCCATCCTGGGGATGCCCGGCCAGACCGTTGCAGAGATGGTCGAAACGCTCGTATATCTAATGGGAAGGGGAGTCCTGATTGGCCCCAGCGTCTACTATCCCACACCGGGCACCTCCCTGTTTCAGCGTTGTCAACAAGGGGATCTTCTGCCGCCGCACATCTCTCAATGGCGTTCCAGCGCCTTGCCGATTGAGACAACGGCGTTTAACCGTCTCGATATTGCCACCCTCTTGCGGTTGGCGCGGGTGATCAATTTCCTCAAGGGAATGATGGACACGGGTGCATTAGACGAAGGGATGACATGGCGGGAGTTGAGTCAGATGTTAAAAGCTCAGGTTAAAAAGAAAAACCCTGGCTGGAGTGAACTCTTAGCACTACTGATAAACGAGAGGTGCTTTTTTAGCCTGCGCCCTGACCATGCAGCAGGGCCATCTATCGCGCGGGTGACGACCTCGGGCAGGGTCTTGGAGCATTTCTTTAAAAATGCCTGGGATACGCCTATCCTGAAAGGCCGCGGGGCAGGAAATTCTCTTACTGAAAGACACAGTAGCGGGAGATAAGCCAACGACCCTCCCGCTTTACCATACTGAAGTTTGTTTCCCATTGATAGGGCGATATGACCACGACCTCTGCCCTGTCCCCTGACAGCTGAAAGGATTTAATCGCCATCTTCGCCACAAAATCAGGGGTGTAGTCGTATTCCTGGGCGCAGAAGAAGATATCCATATCTTCCACTTCCATCAGAGGACCGCGGCCATACTTCTTAAGATCGGCAAATTCCTCTTTAGGCAAGCCCTCAAACTGAGTCTTGTATCTCTCATAATATTTCTTGACAGCCGCTGCAAACTCCGGGGCGAAAAAGCCACTCTCCAGGAATTTCTTGGCGAACCTATCGACATTCGCCGTATCCAGATAAAACCGGTCGCTATGGGGGATATCCTTTATCACGGGCTGCAAGACCTCGACCTCTTTCCCATGTTCTCGTGCCCACAGGTAGAACCCCTTGATCGTGCGCAAGGCAGCTGCCTGCTCAACAGGGTCATCCCCCTTCACGCCACAGGCGCTGAAGAGGAATATCGTTGCCAGGATTGCTATCAGCATGCCGCATCGCTTTGCCTTCATTGCATCGCCTCTTATCAATCACAAGATATCGTCCCCTTGAAGCATCACTATTTCGCCGGAGCTGTCTTAGGTGCAGGGGTCAGCGGGGCCTCTGTCTTCGTGGGAGCTTCTTTGGTAACAGGGGTAGGGGCCTCGGTTTTCGTCGGAGCCGCTTTCGGCGTCGGGGCGATGGGGGCCTCGGTGCGCTTCAAGACGTCCTGCTGCTGAAGCACGATCTCGATACGGCGGTTTTTCTGCTTGTTATCCGGCGTATTGTTCGGGGCAATGGGCTGGTATTGTCCAAACGCGGCTGCCACCAGCATCTTGGGCGGGACCCCTGCCTGCTCCTGCAAAAACCGAACGACGGTGATGGCCCTGGCTGCAGAGAGCTCCCAGTTGGTCGGGTAGGTGGGCTGCAAGGGCTTGGCAATAGGGACATTGTCCGTATGGCCTTCCACGCGAATCCATTTATCGCTCAGCCCCTTGACGATGCGCCCGAATTTTTTCAGCAATTCTTTGCCGCCGGGCTTTAGTTCGGCGCTGCCGGAGTCAAAGAAGATCTTTTCCGCCACATTTACGGTGAGCTTGCCTTCATATTGCTGGATCGCCACCTGGCCCTCGCTCACCTCTTTTTGCAGCTGGCTCATGAGCTGATCATAGGTGGCTTTGGTCTGTTGTTCCCTGGCGAGGAGATCCGCCTTCTCCTTTTCCGTCAGCCCGATCTTGCCCTGGCAAGCGTTGTATTTTTCCTCAAGCTTTTTATATCGGTCTTCGGTAAAAAAATAGCCTGCCAAAAGAATGATCAGGACCACCGGTACCACCCAGACAATGGTTTTATTCATAGTAGTGCTCCTTTCCTTATATATTGCATGACATACCAGGAAATATCATATTTCCTCACCGATATCAATATTTCACAGGTACCACTGACAGTGACGAAGCGATGGCAAACGCATTAATACCATCTTACCGCCATCCTGCCGAGTAGTGTATGAGTAGCAATTCCTGTGCTGTAGGATTTTGTCCTGCGGCATAGGACATACATCTTCCTTTTTAGATCTATTCCGGCATCGTCAATGATGGCTTTATTTCGGCTAACCATTTGAAAATACAGTGAAATTTATAATTTTGCCAATGTTATGCGCGTTGGTATACTTCTTGATTATCATATAAAAAAGCAGCCGGGGGATCACCGGCAACCGGAACTGAGAGGCTCCCGAGCGACACAAGAGGCCTGTGCCTCCGCTTCTCTCCGGCTTCATAAAAAGGGAGGAGGTGGACGATGGATCGTATCGTAATGATTACAGGTTCGACGCGCGGGATAGGATTTGCCACAGCGACGGAATTTTTAAAGGCAGGTGATCAACTTGCAGTTTTCTGTCGTCATAGCAATCACGTGGAAGAGGCCAAACGCCTCCTTGCGGCCCTTGGCGATCAGAAGGGCATCCTGGATCAGGTCGGAGACGTTCGTAAAGGGGCAGATGTGAAAAGAATGGTCGCCCAATGTCTGAAACGTTTCGGCAGGATTGATATCTTGATCAACAATGCCGGGACAGGAGCCCTGAACCCGATTGAAAAAACGAGCGAGAAGGAATGGGATGATGTTCTGGATACAAATCTGAAAGGGCCCTTTCTTTTTATGCGACAGGTGATCCCGATTATGAAGAAGCAGGGGAAGGGGGTAATCATTAATGTTTCTTCAGGCCTGGGGGTTGTGGGAATGGCCAATCTTTCAGCGTACTGCGCCTCAAAATTCGGCGTCATCGGCTTGACCCAGGTGGCTGCCGATGAAACCGCCAACAGCGGCATCAAGGTTTATGCCGTGTTGCCCGGCGCGGTAAACACCCAATTGATAAGAGGAAGCGGATTTGATCTGGACCCCTCACAGTTAATGACGCCGGAGCATGTGGCGGAAAAAATCTTTAAGCTCGCCGAAGGAGAAGAAAAATCCGGTCGCTCGGTCGAGGTCTATTCCTAGGTCATACCCTTGGGCGTTGCACGGGTTACGAATTTTTTATTCTTTCTCCTCACCTCGAGCACCGGCGTCGGGAATCTTCTCCGTCAGATCCACTTCAGTACGCCGACAAACAGGACGAGTGCGATGACGTCCACTGCATAGATGGCCCCCACCGTGGTGATCTTTTGCCGGAGGCTCTTCATATCAAAGACCCAGAACGAGACCAGGAAGAAGGGCAGGTAGCCGATCAGGAATATCAACCAAGGGGCACTGGTGCGCCACCACGCATAATCCCAGGTAAGGGCGTTGACTGCGTTCAAGATGATCTCCACGATGACGCAAAAGATCGAGCCGGTGATGGCGAAGAAGAGGCGATTCGGCAGCCCCAGAATTTTCAAACGCTTTTTTGCAGGGAGCATCTTCGCAAAGGCGATGCCGGCAATCGCAAACATGAAGCAGATTTCGATGTTGAGCCCGATCAGGATCAGAAAGGCGGTCTTGCCCGGTGCGCCCCAGACCGGCGCGTACTGGGTGAAGTGAAAAACCAGGCCGTTCCAAATCTCGTTAAACCAATCCATCCCCCAAAAGGCCAAACCGGCAAAGACCAGGCTCCAGTTTTGCCGCTCGACCTCCGCGGCATAGACGTAGACCGTGAGGGCGAACAGGGGGATGACATACCATTGGAAGAAACTGCCGTCGCGCAGTATGGCCAGGGCCTCGGAAGCTGCCTTCGTCATCTCACACCTCCTTGGTTTGATGGGAAAATTTGCTTGGTATTATCTATTACCGGTACGATTGAATCCCTTAACAATTATAGACGATATACCGCCATATCTGGGAACGCAAGGAGAAAATCATACTTACCCTACTGCCTCCTTATACTCCTTCCACAGATCCTCTTTTTTGATGCCGTGGTCGATGAAGTCCCAGGGGAAGGTCTCTGTCTCCCCCTTTTGTCTGTATACCCAAAACTCAGGGTTGATATAAGAGTTCTTCAGGGCGGTATTCCAGTCCCCTTGGCTCTGCATGACCTGCAAGAGGATATCCGCCACCCTGCGGTCGCCCATGGAGAGGAGGGTCTGCACATATCCCCACTTGGGCAGCTCATGCAGCACGCGTGTCCGGGGGGTCCGTGCCACCCCCTTTTTTACGGCCTGGAGCTTCTTCTTGAGGGTCTTTATCTCTTCGAAAGGGTGCCACTGAAAGGGGGTCCAGGCCTTGGGCACAAAGGGGGCAATGCTGATGGTGACCTCCCCTACTTTTCTTCCCCCCTTTCCCATGTGGTGTCTGATCCTCTTGGCCAGGGTAACGATCCCCTCGCAATCCTCCCAGGTCTCGGTGGGGAGCCCGATGATGAAGTAGAGCTTGAGACTGGTTATATTGTGGCTGGCCAAGGCCTCGACGGCGGCGAAGATCTCCTCGTCGGTAAGACCCTTGGCAACGACCTTTCGCAGCCGCTCGGTGCCTGCCTCAGGGGCCATGGTCACGAAGCGCAGGCGGCTCACAGCCAGGAGCTCGGCGCGCTCTTCAGTCACCACATCGGCCCTGAGGGAGGAGATGGCGACCTCTCCTCCCTTCGTTGTGATATATGCGCAGAGCTTGTCGAACCCCGCGTGATCACCCAGGGCAGACCCTACCAGGCCGATCTTTTTCCCTCGTTGCAGGCCCTGATCAGCCTCCTGTATCAGAGTTGCCAATGCCCTGTTGCGAAAGGGGTGATAGATGGCCCGTGTCGCGCAAAAGCGGCACCTGCGGGGGCACCCCCGGTTAAGCTCCATGAGGAACATCGCCTTGAACTCCGTCAGGGGAGTGAGGATGGCTGATCCTGAGGGGATCAGGCCCGGGTCTGTGACCCATCTCCTCTTGACCCGCGTCGGGGCTGAACCGGTAAGGGGTAAAAATTCTCTGAGACGACCTTCTTCATCGTAACGCGGCTCATACAAGGCAGGGCAATAGATCCCCTCGATGCGGCATGCCTCTTGTAAAAGCCCCTCTCTGTCATGCCCTTGTTCACGGAAGGCGGACAAAAAATTGAGGAGGGTCTCTTCTCCCTCGCCGATAAAGAAGAGGTCCACGAAGGGGGCCAAGGGCTCGGGGTTGAGGGTTATGGCTGCCCCACCGGCAATGACGAGGGGGGCCCTAGGATCTCTCTCCAGAGACTTGAGCGGGATCTTGGCAAGCTGCAGCATGGCTAAGAGGTGGGGGAAGTCGTTCTCAAAGGGGAGGGAAAAGGCGATGATCTTAAACCGGGCGAGGGGTTTGCCGGATTCCAGCGAGAGCAGGGGGGTGGCGATCCTTTCATATGCCCGCCCTTCACTCAGTTCCGGCAGAAAGGCGCGCTCGCATACCACATCCGGCAAGGAATTGAGGAGGCTATAGAGGAGATGGAAACCGAGGTTGGACATCCCCACATGGTAGGTATTAGGGAATACCAGGCAGATGGGGATCTTGCCGCCCCACGGCTTGATGATGGTCCCCTGCTCCTGCGCGAGGATATCCCTACGGCTGATGGCGGTTCTCTGCGTCACCAGTCGATCTTACCACGGGAAGGGGACCTTGTGCACCTTGCGCAACCTTTCGCATGCCCTAATCGGGCTGTTTGCGCATAAAGGTCGGGACGTCGTATCGCTCCTCCACCTCGGGAAAGGGTTCCGTGGCCTTGTGGAAGCGGAAGTCGGAGAATTGATCGATGCTCTTTCCCCTCCTCAGGAAGGTGGGGATATCCATGTTCTCCTCCGCATCGTCGGGGATCACCCGGAGGCGGCGTTTCCGCTCCTCTTTTTGCTCCTCCGCGCCGAGGCCGGTGGCGATCACCGTCACCCTGATCTCGCCGTTCATCCGTCTATCGATGACCGCGCCGAAGATGATATTCGCGTCTTCATAGGTCTCTTTCTGGATGAGGGAGGAGGCCTCGTTGATCTCGCTGAGGGTCAGGTCCGGCCCGCCGGTGATGTTGAGCAGGATTCCCTTGGCCCCATGGATGGAGATATCCTCCAACAAGGGGCTCGAGATGGCCCTCTGCGCCGCCTCCACGGCCCGGTTTTCTCCCGAGGCAGTACCCATGCCCATCATGGCCATGCCCATCTCCGACATGACGGTCTTGACATCGGCGAAGTCGAGGTTGATCAATCCCGGAACCAGAATGAGATCCGAGATCCCCTTGGCTGCCTGATAGAGGATCTCGTCCGCCTTCCTGAAGGCGTCGAGCAGCGGCATCTCCTTGCCGCTGACGGTGAGGAGCCGCTGGTTGGGGATGGTGATGAGGGTATCTGCATACCTATTGAGCTCATTCCACCCCTGCTCCGCCTGGAGCTGCCTCCTGCGCCCCTCAAAATGGAAGGGCTTGGTCACGATGGCCACGCTCAGGGCGCCCACCTCCTTGGCGATGTTGGCCACGATCGGGGCGCCGCCGGTACCTGTCCCGCCACCCAATCCGGCGGTGACGAAGACCATATCCGCGCCCTCCAGGACATCCCTGATCTGGTCCACGCTCTCCAGGGTCGCCTTTCTGCCGATCTCGGGGTCGGCCCCTGCGCCCCTGCCCCCCGTGGTCCGTGCTCCCAGTTGGATCTTGAAGGGACTCTGGGAGATCTTTAAGACCTGCGCATCGGTGTTGGCGGCGATGAAATCGACCCCCTCCAGCTTGAGGTCGATCATGGTGTTTAACGCATTGCACCCGCCTCCACCCACGCCGATCACCTTTATCCGCGCCCCCATGTCATAATTCTCATCAAGCTCAAACATCTTTGAAGCCTCCTTTCACATCCCCTTGTCAGGGAATATCAGCCTTTTCTTTTGTGCGATCATTTGTAATTCAGCCTCTCTAGAAGAACTCCTTAAACCAGCCCTTCATCCTCTTGGTTACCTTGTCGAAGATATTGTTCTCGCCGGGGGCAAACCCGACGCTCATCTGGCCTTTCATGCCGTAGAGGACGAGCCCTACGGCCGTTGTGTAGATGGGGTTCTTGACGATGTCCGTGAGCCCCCCTATCTCCCGGGGATACCCGGTGCGCACGGGGAGACTGAAGATCTGTTCGGCGAGATCCGCTACCCCCTGCAGCAGGGCAGATCCGCCGGTGAGGACGATCCCCGAGGCGATAACATTTTCATATCCGGAGTTGGCGATCTCCCGATGCGTCAGGGACAAGATCTCCTCCATGCGGGATTCGATGATCTCCGCCAGGGTGTAGCGCGAGATGACCTTGCCCCCCCGCTCGCCCACGGCAGGGACCTCCACCCGTTCTTCCTTTGCCACGAGCGATGTCAAGGCACATCCATATTTCTTCTTGATCTTCTCCGCCTCTTCGATGGGGGTCCGCAGGCCGATGGCGATGTCACCGGTCACGTGATCGCCGGCCAGGGAGATGACGGAGGTATGTTTTATGCTCCCTTGATGGAAGATGGCGATGTCGGTGGTCCCGCCTCCGATATCGACGAGCGCCACCCCCAGCTCCTTTTCCTCGGGGGTGAGGGCCGCCTCGCTGGAGGCCAGCTGCTGCAGGATGATGTCGTGGACCTCCAGACCGGCCCTGTTGGCACACTTGATGATGTTCTGTGCCGAGGTGACTGCCCCGGTAACGATGTGGACCTTGACCTCGAGCCTTACCCCGCTCATCCCCTGGGGGTCCTTGATCCCGTTCTGGCCGTCGACGATGAACTCCTGGGGCAGGATATGGATTACCTCCCGGTCCATCGGTATGGCGATGGCGCTGGCGGCGTCGATGACCCTCCGCATATCGCTTTCGGAGACCTCGTGACTCTTTACCCCGACGATACCGTGACTGTTAAACCCCTTGATATGTCCGCCTGCTATGCCGGTGTAGACCGAGGTGATCTCGCACCCTGCCATGAGCTCCGCTTCTTCCACCGCCCGTTTGATCGATTGCACCGTGCTCTCGATATTGACGACGACGCCTTTTCTCAGGCCGTGCGACGGATGTGTGCCGATGCCGATGATATCAACCGCCGTTGCCGTGGGGACGCCGACGATGGCGCAGATCTTGGTCGTCCCGATATCAAGGCCCACGATGAATTCTTCCTTCTTGCCCATCTTGTCACCCCCTTTTC
>Ga0214473_10004579_pt1 | contig 16610 bp, 9 predicted proteins | sample RVTome_7_FD_203509 | JGI IMG/M metagenome (GOLD analysis project Ga0214473, IMG submission 203509) | Soil microbial communities from uranium-contaminated site in the Upper Colorado River Basin, Wyoming, United States - RVT98D197 | ecosystem: Environmental > Terrestrial > Soil > Contaminated >... | reverse complement strand
TCTGCCTCATGCCCTGCTCGAGCGAGGGTTTAGCTCTATGTCTTTAAACACCAGGCTTGCTTTTGCCGGACAGTTTACTGGAAAGGGGATCTTCGATGACACTCTGCTGGATATCGATGCCGCACTAAAGTTTCTCAATGACACTGGATTCAATAATATCTATATCCTGGGTTACAGTCTGGGTGCAAGTATGCTCGCTTACTGGTTTGCAAATAGGAAGCCTCGGAATGTCAGGGGAATCGTATTCGAAGGAATCCACTATTCAACGTCTGACGCACAGAGGGCTCGTTTGGAAAAGTGGGGCGGATCACCTACATATGAAGAAATATATGAAAGGGCAAAATGTGTTCTGGGAGACGATCCTTATAAAAGTAAGCGAGACGAGATATTTGTTGTTTATAGAGCGAGGGGACCAACGCAAGAGCCGACCGATAACGAAATCTTCACATACAAAACCTGGTGGTTTATGATGGGGCCACACGCATATGGTGCTATGGCGCATAAACAGATTCCTAAAATTGAAGTGCCAATCCTCTTTTTAAGGGGTGAAAATGATTTCGTCGTCGATCAGTGGGAGGTTGACGAGCTGGTAAAAATAGGGGAAGAGGCGGGAAACAAAAACATTAGATTAAGAGTCGTTCCAAATGCAAGGCACGATTGCATGGAGAACCCTGAGGTGATGTTAGAAGAGATTGTCAAAATGATGAATTCTTATTCAGCTTAAGTATATAGATAATATATCACATCATGGATAGCCGAGGTTTTCCAACCTCGGATTAAATAGGATGTCGAAATAGACTACAAAATATGATTTCTCAAGGAATAAAATAATATGGGTTTGGGAGCTTAAATACCCTTTCAGTGTGACCTCCCGCTAGGTCACTGAACTGATCACCTAAATTAACAACTATGGTGTAGCCTTTGTCGGTTATCCTGACTGCTTTGGCAATATTAGCAGCATTGATTTTATACTTCTATTGTCGTGTAAAAGAATCTTAAGTTTTTAATTTAGAAGAAGCTGATTGAGTTTATTAGCTTTTTCCAGCTGCTGTTTTTTTGGGCGATAAATGTGCGTACTCTGCCCAAAACATGGGTGCACTTGTTTACATAAGGATAGTTTCAGTTCACAATTTTGATATGGTAATGGTGCTTGAAAAATATGAAAATCACAATACGTCACACAGGACATTGATGTGAAAATCTTTACATGTGCAAGAATTCAGACGATTATAAAGTTTATTGGAATTACACAGCGGAAACATATCTTTGAACTAGTATATTCTTAATAAATTTTACTGCACCGAGGACAAGTAAACTGTGCGAAGAAGCGATTTCCGGAACCTGAAAAGGTGTGATCATATGTGATTTCCAAGAATATTTGACTTCCACATTGATTACAGGAATATGAATCATTAACGCCAAAATCGTGTGCGAGATGTGGGGCATCGAACTTGGAAGGTTGAATAGCTACGCGGTAGCTGCCAACACCGGGCTTGCTATACGGTCTCGATCTCGTCTTTGCAAGGTGTTTCTGAATTTTCTCTATGACATGCGTCGGAGTTGCGAAAACCTTTACAAGATAATCGTCCGCCCCGAGCCTCAGCCCCTTTTCTATTTCATCTTCCCGACCTCTGTTACTGAGAATTATGATTGGTGTCAATTGAGTTCTAGGATTTTTTCTAAGTTCAGATAAGATGTAAAAACCATTTATCTTAGGAAGAACTAAATCCAGAAGAACTAAATCAGGTTTGCTATTCAATGCCTTGTTCATCCCCTCCTCGCCGTCTCTGGCAAGGTCCACATGATAACCCTCTATGGAGAGTTTATCATGATATACCTTCTGAATCATCGGATCGTCTTCTATTATTAAGATTCTAAATTTTCTGGCACCTTCCATGTCTAGCCTCAATCCAGAACTTTTTTGATCTCCTTGAGAACACCGCTGGGAATAGTGCTACTTTTAATAATGTAACTTACGCATCCCGCCCTTAAGCACTCTTCTGTAGTCTCACTACTTGTTACATTGGTGAGTGCTATAACCGGTATTGCTTTTAGTTCAGGATCGGCCTTAATCCTTTTTAAGACCTCTATTCCATTGAGTCTGGGCATAAGAATGTCAATAAGGATCAAATCTGGTTTTAATTGTTTTGCCTTTTCTAGTCCGTCTATCCCGTCTACGGCTGTCTCAACTTCATATTGTGCCATCTCGAGCTTTCTTGTGTATGCCTTAAGGAGAAGCTCATCATCTTCAACAAGCAAAATTTTAGCCATCGTACACCTCACATCTCCTGTCGCCTTATATATCTAATAAACTCTAAACACATCATCGTTTATTATATTCCAAAATTTTGTATCCGATAAACTCCATTAATCCAGCCTCGACTTAATGCTACTAAATGTGTTCTCTATCGGGAGCAAGCTGATCTCGGGCTTTTGGTAGGCAAAAAGAAAATGTGCTTCCCTTTCCCAATTCACTTTTTTCGAGCCATACATCTCCCTTCATTTCATTAAGAAACTGCTTGGATATGTAGAGACCCATTCCTATCCCCCCTTTATAGTCACCCGAAAGCGAATGCTTTACAGATCGAAATTTCTGAAAAAGCAACCCCTGATCTTTCTCTGGGATTCCGATTCCAGTATCAATCACATCAGTGATTATATGGCTGTCATTGGCGTGATGAGTTATAATTACACCCCCCCCTTCCGTGAATTTCAAAGCATTCCCAATAAGGTTAACAATAACCTGCTCAACTCTAAATTTGTCGCCTGATACCAATAACGCTCCTGCCACTGTTGGTTTCTGGTATTCCAGCTTTAGCCCTTTCTCCTCGGCTATAGGCTTCAGGTCAGTTAGGATCTTGTCGCAAACTTCCTCGATGTCAAAATCTGATATTTTAAATTCTAATCTTCCCTGCTCAATCCTTGACACGTCCAGCATATAATTAGTTAAACCTATTAATCGGTTTGTAGCCGTATTAATGTCTGCCAATGCTTCCACTGCTTCCGTGGGTAGACTGCCGTAGTCCCCTTCTAACAGCATAGAAACGAATCCGTTGATGGCAGTTAGAGGAGTCCTCACCTCGTGTGACGCCATCGATATAAACTCGTCTTTCATTTGGTCAAGTTCCATAAGTTTCTCGTTTGCATCTTTCAAATCTTGATATAGCCTTGCCTTTGTTATTGCTGTTGCAATTTGATTACCAATGGTCGAAAGCAAATTCACTTCCCTCTCATTAAACTTACGTTCCTTATAACTCAGAAACCATATTACTCCTATGACTTTCTCTTCTATAGTTAATGGGGTGCCTAGGGCACTGTGATGTCCTAGATCTCTACCCGCAGGACCGACAGTTGGCTCCTTCTTTACATCTTGAATCTTAAGAACTTCCCCCTTGTTAATTACCCTCCAAGTAGTTCCTTTGGGATATGGTATCCTTCCTGCCCTATTTATATAATCCTGGGGAAGATTTCTTTGGGCCTGGAGAATAGCTTCTTTTCTATCCTCATCCACTAAATAAATCATAGCCATATCCACATCTTCTAGGCTAACCACCGAATCCAGGGCAATCTCGTAGATCTCCTCCAGGTCGAGGGACTTATGCACCGCTTGAGTTATAGCATTTAATATTTCTAAGTCCTTACTTCTCTCATCCAAATCTTCATATAGCTCTCTTAACTCGCGTGATTGGTCTTGAGATTTTTCATACAATGATGCCTGCGCTATTGCTATTCCGATTTGATTCCCTACAGCATTGAGGAGGTTTAAATTTCGCGAAGTAAGCCCTAACACTCTTCGACTTGCAAAATTTACTACCCCTATTGTTTTATTTTCTTGTACTATAGGCACTGACACATGAGTATGATGACCCAATGCCTTACCAGCAGGACCAAGGTCGGGGTCTTTTTGAACGTCGTCGATATAAGACAAATCACTGGATTTGATAACCCTCCATGTCACACCCTTTGGATATGGTATTCTCCCTGCCCTCTCTATATAGTCTTCTGTAAGGCCCCTGTGTGCTTGTAGCACTGCCTCGTTAGTATCCTCATCTACGAGATAAACCATTATGATATCAAACTCTGTTATGTCTACTACCTTGTCTAGAGCAATATTTAATACCTCTTCAAGATTTAAAGATTTATGAACAGATGTAGTTATTACATTTAGAGTAGATAAATCTTCATTGATTAACTTTAAGTCCTCGGTCTTTTTTGCCTTCGCTACCGCTATTGCAATCTGGGTACCAATGGAAGTAAAAATCTCTATTTCCCTTCTACCAAATTTATTCTTTTTATTGCTATGAAAATGTATAGCACCTATTGTTCTCTCTCCTCCCTTTATAGGCACCGACATAAAGCTTCGAAATCCAGATTCCTTACCGACAGGGCCAACGTTTGGATCAGTCGATACATCTTGAACAACATAGACCTCATCCGTTTCGATAACCCTCCATGTCACACCCCTAGGATATGGTATCCTCCCTGCTTTCTCTAGATATTTATCCGGGTATCCTCTATGAGCCTCAAGCACTGCTTCATTTGTAACTTCATCTATTAAATATATACCCACTATATTTATATCCGTTAGTTCCAAAACCTTATCTATTGCAGTATTAAAAACATCATCAAGTTTAGATGACTTATTAACCGATTCCATAATGGTATTTATTATCATCAGTTCATCTTCAATGCTACTGCGCTCAACCGCCTCAGAAATCAAATTGCCAATACCCTGAAGGAAGTGAACATCATCCTTTGTGTACGTCCTTATACTTGGGCTGTGAGCACCTAACACTCCATAAGGCCTTGCCTTCCCATAGATGGTAGTGCTTATGCCACTTGCTACACTGTGGTCGAGAAGCAGTGGAGGAATAGTGAATCTGGTTTCCTTGCCAATGTCTTCCACAATCACAGTCTCATTGCATTGAAGAGTGTAGCCTGCCTGCGATTCAGCCCCTGCATCTACAATATAGTGGCCTACATACCCCTCTTTCCATCCCACACCTGCCTGCAACAGCAAGGAATTGCCGTCTGGTTGGAGTTCCAAAATCTTGGCATATTCTACCCCCAGGGTTTTGGCTAGCAGCGAGACGGCTTCGCTCATCAGCGTCGTAAGGTCGCCGCCCCTTAGCGCAAGTTCACCCAGTTCAACCAGAGCTCGCTGATGCTTTTCACGAGTTTGGTGCTCTGCCTCAGCCTGCTTGCGTTCGGTTATATCTTCTACCACAGCCATGCCAGATATAACATTTCCTACGTCGTCGCGGAGTGGTGAAAGACGAATAGACACCCACAACTTTTCTGAGCTGCTGGTTGCTTCATAGAAACCTTCATAACTTTCTGTATGACCCTGAAATACCTTTTCCATTAAGGGCAAGACGCATGGATTTTTTAGTTCCTGGATATTAATGCCTATTATTTTGTCACGAGAGGTTTGAAGGATGTGAGCGAAACGTTCATTACAATGAGTTATATTAAAATTCTTATTGAATATATACACACCTACTGGTGATTGATCAAAAAGAGTTCGGTAGCGCTCTTCCGATTCACGTAATAGCTCCTGTTGTTTTACATTGTTGATTGCTATTTCTATCTGATCTGCAACAACCTCCAATAGTTTAAATTCGTCTTCACCAAATTGGTGTTTTTCAAATGCACCTATACTTCCGCATCCTACATTAAAACCTTCATATCTAATAGGCACAGACACATGACTCTTTATCCCCATATCTCTTCCTGCAGGGCCAATGACCTGATCTTTATCTACATCCGGAACATAGATTGTCTGTCCCTCAATGATTGTTTTCCACGTAATTCCCTTTGGATAGGGTATTCTGGATGCCTGTTGAATATATTGAGATGTGTGGCCTCGGTGAGCCTTAAGAACTGCCTCTTCTCCTTCGATTATGTAAAAACTACAGAAGTTCGCTCTATCTACATTCTTACTCATGCTCTCAACGGCACTTTCCAAAACATCTCTTAGATTTCCTGATTTATGAATACTTTGAATTATTGTGCTGACGATTCTCTCATATTTACTCTTTTTGGACAATTGAATATGGCTTTCTTTCAGATTCTCTTCGGCCTGCCTGCGTTTGGTTAGGTCAAGGTTGATGGTAAGGTAGTTCAATCCAGCAAATATGAATGCCAAAAAAATTACAGAAGCATTTAGAAAAATAGATTTGCGAAAAATCTTGCGTTGATGCTCTAACCTCGAGTGTACCAATACATATTCATCGGCCTTAATTTCATTAATGGCATCTCGCAGATATCCCATTATTGCTGTCCTTCGCTTACCAGTCAGAATCAATTTCTGGGCCTCTTCAAATCTATGTCTCGTGCGGATGTCTATTGACTCCTTCAATAAGGCGAGTCTTTCCGAAGCCAAAGACTCAACTTCGTCGATCCTAGCCTCTTGGATTGGATCATCTGGAATTAATTTCCGAACCCCGCTAATTTCTTCGTTAATTGTTTTAATTGTGTTGTAATATGGTTCTAGATAGGCTTCCGTTCCTGTTATGACGTAACCACGAACTCCACTTTCAGCATGCGTCAAATTTGAAAATAATTCTTCTAACTTTAAAAGGCCTATATGGCTTTTTTGCACATTTTCGGATACTTCGATCAGACTCTTAGAGGCCTGAACTGTCATGAAAACGGTTGCTAATAAAAGAATCACTGCAACCACTAGCCCGACTCTAATCATCTTATCTGTCTTCAATTTGGCGTTAATCACTATATCTTATTCTATTCTTAGAATTTATTTTAATCTATAAAATTTCAAAAAACGAGATAATTGATTAAACATAGGAGAGATAAGAGACAAAGGCTATTAATATGTAAAGGAAGATATCAGTTATTACTGAGGGGTGCTATTCGATAAGTAGCTAATTACTCTTGGTATCACTTGCTTAGTAACCATGAACCCCTCGCGATTTCATTATCACTGACCCCCACCGATTTGGGTTATTGTGAGCAAGTGCATAGGCATATGATATCGTTTATCACTTCTTACCCTTTTTCGACTTTGACCTTTTTGGGTCGATAGACATGGGTGCTTTGACCGAAAAATACTTCGGCGGATTCCATAATTGTCTCTGAAAGGGTCGGATGAGGGTGTATGGTCAACTTAAGATCTGCCACATTTGCTCCCATTTCTATGGCTAACACCCCCTCTGCGATCAATTCCCCCGCTCCTGTTCCGACAATACCTACTCCCAGGATCCGTTCAGTTTCCGGGTCTATTATCAGCTTGGTCACCCCATCGTTTCGATCCAGGGTCGTTGCCCTTCCGGAAGCTCCCCAAGGGAAACGCGCAATTTTGACCGGACGATTTTCCATTTTCGCGTCTGTCTCAGTCAAACCACACCATGATATTTCGGGGTCTGTAAATACTACCGCGGGTATTGCAGTGGGTTCAAAGGCGACGTTGTGTCCCGCAATCACCCCTGCTGCTACCCTACCCTCATGCGTTGCCTTGTGTGCCAGCATCGGCTCGCCCGCAACATCCCCTATCGCAAATATCGTTGGTTCCGAAGTCCTCCTCTGCTCATCAACCTCGATGAAGCCTTTGGAATCGGTTTTCACCCGGGTATTTTCCAGACCGAGATTCTCAGAATTGGGCCTTCTCCCCACCGAGACCAGAACCTTTTCAAATATCTGTTCGCTGCTTTTAACGTTGGAGCCCTCGAGTTTAACCCTAATTCCAGATGCCTCTTCATTCATATCAATTACTTTCGTGTCTAGCATTATGGAGTCAAAAATTTTCTCTAACCTTTTCGAGAGAACTAAGACAAGATCCCGGTCAACGCCAGGCATTAAACCTGAAGTCATTTCCACAACAGAGACTTTGGTGCCAAGCGCTGCGTAGACGGTTCCAAGTTCGAGCCCTATATAGCCTCCTCCCACTACGAGCATATTCTTGGGAACATCAGGCAAATCCAAACCACTTGTCGAATCGAGTAAGCGAGGAGAATCGATTGAAAGATTTGGAAGATTGGCAGGGCGAGAACCGGTAGCTATGATTACGTTTTCAAAGCTTAATAATTCGCTTCCATTTTGATTTTGTATCTCAAGAGTTTTCTTATCTGAGAATTTAGCACGACCCTGTATATAGTCGATCCTCCGATGCTTTGATAGCTGACCCAGCCCACCTGTCATCTTTTGAACCACGTTATCTTTCCAATTACGAAGCTTATCGATATCAATGACAGGGTCGGAAAAGCTGATCCCCCAGTTTGACGCCTCCTTAGCTTCAGTTATGACTCTTGCAGCATGTAGCAGTGCCTTAGAAGGTATGCACCCGCGGTAAAGACATACTCCTCCCGGATTAGCTTCATTGTCAATTAAAGTCACCTGCAATCCAAGATCGGCAGCCAGGAAAGCGGCAGGATAACCACCTGGTCCACCACCTATAACGGCAACTTGTGTTGATTTCATTTCTCTACTCATCACTTCAATTTGAAAAGATAAAATTGAAGCCACAGATTAGCACGAATTTTCACTAATTGACATAAATCCAATTATTTAATTTAAGATAATTATGCTTTATATAAGTAATTTTCGTGTGTATATGTGGCTGAATAAATTCATCCTTCAAGCACAAGCTTGAAAGGCTCCTCCAAGGCTTCGACAATCCACCGCAAGAATCGAACTGCATCTGCGCCATCTATAATTCGGTGATCGTATGATAGTGAAAGCGGCAACATCAGCCGGGGCTCGAAATTATCGTTTATGAAGACAGGCTCGATGTTGGAGCGCGATACCCCAAGTAGGGCGACATCCGGTGCATATATAACCGGTGTAAAATAAGTACCCCCGAGGCCGCCAAGATTGCTAATGGTGAAAGTCCCTCCCTGCAATTCTTCGACCGTGATTTTTTTATTCCTCGCTTTTTCGGACAATTGCGTAAGCTCTGAGGAAATTCCAATCAAATTCTTCTTATCCACATTCTTTATGATGGGTGCTAGAAGGCCTCTGTCGGTGTCTACTGCGACGGCGATGTTATAATATTTTTTGTAGATTACCTCGCTGTTTGTCATATCTACGCTGGCGTTGAATTGAGGGAAGATCTTAAGCGCAGAGCCGACTACCTTGATTAAAATAGCGGTCATAGTCAGTTTCCCACCAGCATCTTCTGCTTTCCTGCCAAAGAGTTTTCTTGTTTTCTCTAACTCTGTAATATCGGCCTTGTCATGCTGGGTCACATGAGGAGCCTGCCAGGCAGAAGTCATGCGCTCTGCTGTTAGTCGTCTTACCTTGGACATCGGCTTCCGCTCTATTTCTCCCCATTTTGTAAAATCAGGTAAAGATATATCTGCTTTTCCCACTTGAATTTCTTCTGGACCAGTCTTTGAAATCTCTTTGCTTGCATAATTTTTTACATCTTCTTCCGAAATCCGGCCCCCCGCACCTGAACCCACAATCTGATTGATATCCACCCCGATCTCACGAGCCAATCTGCGAACCGAGGGTGAGGCCGGGACGAGTTTTCTTGGAGCCTCTTTCTCGACACCTGCTTGAGACGATCGAGCAAATTCTACGACTTTGCCTTCTTCCTTCGAGGCTGCTTCTTCTTCGTATTCTTTTTCTTCGATCTCTGTCTCGTCTTTTCCTTTTGGTTCAGCTTCAGTTTTTACTACCGCAATCTTCTTTTTAGCTTCAATCTTTTCTTCGGCTGATACTTCTACTACTTCCTGAATCGCTTCTTTAACTTCGGGCGCTTCTTTTTCTTCTTCCGATTCATCTATAGTAACCAATAATTGTCCTATATTTATCGTTTCTCCCTCGTTTACGTGCACTCCAGTTATAACACCACTTACAGGTGCCGGAACCTCAATCGCCGCCTTATCTGTTTCAATTTCCATAATGGGCTGGTCTTTCGAGACTCTATCACCGACAGAGACATAAACGTTTATGACGTCTCCTGTCGCTATATCTTCGCCCAGCTCAGGCAATCTGAATTCAGTCACCATAGGTCATCGTCACTATCAAGAAATCATTGGATTTAGTTTGTTTGGCTCGATCTCAAGGTCCTTTATAGCATTTTCAACTATATCAGTATTGATTTTTTTCTCTCTCGCGAGTGCAGCAAGAGTCGCCAAAGTTATAAACCTAGAATCGACTTCAAAAAAGTCACGCAGGGCAGATCGACTACCGCTTCTGCCAAAGCCGTCTGTTCCCAGTGAGACAAGGGGTCGTGGAAGCCATTGAGAGGTAGAATCTGGAAGAGCCTTCACATAATCGGTAGCAGCAACGAAAACACCGGGTGCGTCGCCAAGGCATTGAGTAATGTACGGTATTTTGTTTATCTCCGACGGATGCAACATGTTCCATCTCTCAACATCTAGGCCATCTCTATAGAGTTCCTTATAACTGGTCACACTCCAAACATCAGCGGCTACTCCATACCTTTCTTCCAGAATCTTCTGGGCCTTAAGGGATTCATTCAGGATTGACCCGCTTCCAAGTATCTGGGCGTGGTGCTTAGCTTCTTTGTTTTCAGATGCCTTAACCTTGTACATTCCCTTCAAAATACCCTCCTTTACCCCTTTGGGCATGGGTGGCTGAAGATAGGGTTCATTCATTACGGTCAGATAATAGAATATGTCCTGCTGCTCTTCATACATACGACGGATACCGTCCCTTATGATTACGGCTATCTCGTAAGCAAATGCTGGATCGTAGGTCTTTAAGTTTGGGACAGAATACGCTAAGAGGTGGCTATGACCATCCTGGTGCTGCAACCCTTCGCCGGCCAGTGTTGTGCGACCGGAGGTTCCGCCAATCAAAAATCCGCGGCACCTCATGTCACCGGCAGCCCACATAAGATCGCCAATTCTTTGAAAACCAAACATGGAATAAAAAACGAAGAAAGGTATCATGTTTATACCGTGAGTGGCATATGCGGTGCCTGCTGCAATAAATGAGGACATTGAACCAGCCTCCGTAATACCCTCTTCGAGAATCTGCCCATCGAGGGCCTCCTTATAATAGAGAAGGGTATCCTTATCAACAGGCTCATAGAGTTGTCCAACATGAGAGTAAATGCCAACTTGGCGAAATAGAGATTCCATCCCAAAAGTACGAGCCTCATCCGGGATAATAGGAACTATCAGTTTCCCAATCTGTTCATCTTTAAGCAACTTAGAAAGCATTCTTACGAATGCCATAGTCGTTGCAACACCTCTATCACCGGATCCCTTATGAAATTCTTCAAAAAGCTTTTCAGAAGGGGTCTTGAGAGGCTCGCAGTTAACCGACCTATCAGGTATATATCCGCCGAGTTCCTTCCGCCTTTCATGAAGATATTTGATTTCGGGACTATCATCGAGAGGCTTATAGAATGGCGCTTTGGAAACTTCTTCATCAGAGATAGGAATACCAAAACGAGTTCGAAATTCCCTAAGCTCTTCCTCATTTAATTTCTTTTGTTGATGAGTTATATTCCGACCCTCACCGCTCTCGCCAAGTCCATAACCCTTAATTGTTTTAGCCAAGATCACAGTTGGTGAGCCTGTATTATCTATCGCGGCCTTAAAGGCGGCATACACCTTTTCGGGATCATGCCCCCCTCGCCTAAGTTTTTGGAGTTGTTCATCGGACAGGTTTTTCACCAACTCCAAAAGCCGAGGGTCAGTACCAAAAAAGTGATCACGAATGTATTTTCCCGATTCAACTATATACTTTTGATAATCACCGTCCACAGCTTCTTCCATGCGATTCACCAGAACGCCGTCGTGATCTTTCGCTAGCAGCGGATCCCAGTCACTTCCCCATATCACCTTAATTACGTTCCAGCCTGCTCCTCTGAAGATCATCTCAAGTTCCTGTATTATTTTGCCATTGCCGCGAACGGGGCCATCCAATCTTTGCAAATTGCAATTTATTACGAAAATCAGATTATCCAATTTCTCCCTTGCTGCTAAGGTAATTGCACCGAGGGATTCGGGTTCATCGGTTTCTCCATCTCCCATCAAACACCACACTTTTGCGTCTGATGGCTTTTTTAGCCCGCGATCCTCAAGATAACGGTTAAACCTCGCCTGATAGATCGCCATAATCGGACTCAGTCCCATAGAGACTGTAGGGAATTGCCAGAAGTTTGGCATTAACCACGGATGGGGATAGGATGACAATCCACCCCCTGGTTTTAACTCCCTTCGAAAATTTTCCAATTGTTCAATTGAAAGACGCCCCTCAAGAAATGCTCTGGCATAAATCCCGGGAGATGCATGGCCCTGAAAATAAATAATGTCCCCTTCGTGTTCTTCGCTCTTGGCTCGAAAGAAATGATTGAAACCTATTTCAAAAAGTGTTGCCGTAGACGCATAAGTCGAAATATGTCCACCAATCCCCTCTTCTATTCTGTTAGCCCTAACAACCATAGCCATGGCATTCCAGCGAATCAGACTCTTAATTCGCCGTTCTATTTCACGACTACCTGGAAATGGGGGTTGCTTATCCGCGGGTATTGTGTTTATATAGGGTGTGTTCGCGGCGTACGGGGCATCGATTCCTGCTTTCTTTGCATGGATGTGTAGTTGCTTGATCAGGCGTTTAACCCTCTCGGGTGTACGTGTCCTTATAACATGCTCAAGTGAATCAATCCACTCTTGTGTCTCGATGGCTTCATCCTGAGAAATTTCTTTATCTTTTTCTACAAATCGGCTCATTTTACTGCTTTTTTATAAATTAATATAAAAATCCTAAACCGTAACCACGACTATTATCTTAAGTGATCAGTATATTTATTCAATTTTATCCTATTATACCTATTCCGGAATGTAAATAAAAAAGTGGATAATTGACCATCAATAATCCATAGCTATAATACTAGGGCCATGGAAAAATATAATTTAGCGGTGATAGGATCGGGGCCGGGAGGTTATATTGCAGCGATTCGAGCGGCACAATTGGGGATGAAGGTCGCTGTCATTGAAAGGGATAAGCCGGGCGGAGTTTGTCTTAACTGGGGATGCATTCCATCAAAAGCAATCCTCAAGTCCGCCGAGATATATGAGTATTTTAAGAGATCGGACTCCTATGGAATCAACGTCAAGGGGCTTTCCTTTGATTACGCGAAAGTAATCGACAGGAGCCGAAAAGCTTCATCCACTTTATCTAAAGGTGTGGAATTTCTCCTTAAGAAAAACGGAATCGCCCACCTGCAGGGTACGGGTAAGTTAATCACGAGAAACAAAATAGGAATCATAGGAAACAAAAACCAGAATGAGATCGAGGCTGAGAACGTGCTGATAGCTACAGGTTCTGTGCCTAAGACACTCCCTGGGCTTGAAATAGATGGAAAGCTCGTGATCACCAGCGATGAAGCGATCATGTCAAAGAATTTTCCCGACTCAATTGCTATCATAGGAGGAGGTTATATAGGAGCAGAATTCGCTTATGTATATAATTCATTTGGGAGCAGGGTTACAATTGTTGAGATGGAGAGCCATCTACTTCCCGGCGCAGACTCCGAAGTAGCTTCGGAGCTTGAGAGGGTATTCAAGAAATCCGGTATTACGGTGTTAACAAACACAAAATATAATGCTTGCAAACAGTTAAACGGCTCACTTAATATAATTGTTGAGAATATGTCAAATAAAGAGTTAAAGGAGATCGAAGCTTCAAAACTACTGGTAGCTGTCGGTCGGAAGGCTGTGGCTAATACCGCCCCGACATCGTTGAGCTATTATAAAGGCTCAGATGATCTAGGGCTCAAAGATTTGAATATAGAGCTTAATGAACAAGGATTCATTAAAACCGATGGTTCTTATAGAACGACCTGCAGCAATGTGTACGCAATTGGTGATGTAATAGGACCACCCCTCCTCGCTCATAAGGCTTCAGAAGAGGGAATAACCGCAGTTGAACTGATCTCCGGCAAAAAGGGAACCAGGGTGCATTATGACAGGATACCAAGCTGTGTTTACTGTCAGCCAGAAATAGCATCCGTCGGCATTACTGAGGATGCAGCCAAGGCGAAAGGGTTGAAGATTAAAATTGGTAAGTTTCCATTCAGGGCTTCAGGAAAAGCAGTTGCAACTGGTGAAACCGATGGTTTTGTTAAGATAATATCAGATTCCGTCACGGGTGAAATCCTAGGTACGCATATTATTGGTCATGGAGCAACAGAGCTCATTGCGGAAATCGGAGTTTCACAAACGTTGGAGGCGACTCCTCTGGAGATTGCATTAACACCACACGCCCATCCCACTCTGTCAGAGGCAGTGATGGAGGCCGCTTTATCAGCATTAGGGCGGGCGAGGAACATGTAAGGATGCACGATTCAAGATGCAAGATACAGGATGCATGATCCAGGATGCAGGATACACGATGCACGATGCAGGATGACGTATGAGCGTTCTTACCGTTTATAATCTAGGCAGGGTCGATTATAAAAAGGCCCTAGAACTCCAACTATCACTTCTCAACAAAATAAAGCATGATGAGGTTGGGGATAATCTTTTACTGTTAGAGCATCCTCCGACCTTTACAATGGGAAGAAGAGGCAAACCGGAACATCTCCTGAAGAATCAAGAGGAATTGAAGAATAAAGGTATCCATTTTGAAATTGTGGGCAGAGGTGGCGACATCACATATCATGGACCTGGACAATTAGTCGGGTACCCGATTCTGGATCTGAGCAGTCATAGATGTGGCATTCATCTCTTTTTGAGAAACATAGAAGAAGTAATCATCAATGCGCTGAGCGATTTTGATATTACTGGTGAAAGAAAAAGGGATTATACCGGCGTTTGGGTCAGGGACGAAAAGATAGCATCAATCGGTGTTGGGGTAAAGAAATGGACAACATATCATGGATTTGCTCTGAACGTGAATACGGAATTGTCTTATTTCGATATGATAGTACCTTGCGGAATTCCAGGTATTAAAATGACATCGATAAAAGAGCTGTCAGGTAATAAAATGGATATCGATATGTCCGAAGTTAAGGATAGCATAATCGAAGCCTTTTCACGGGTTTTCAAGATGAATCCTCGCGTATCAAAAAATAATTCTTTTCCACTCTAAGTGGATTGAAAAGATAGTCGGGACTTTCCAGTCCCGCGTAAATCTTACAACCTTGATAAGTAAATCGTTCACCTTAGAATGATTTCCATGAGAACCTGTGCTGTTACTTCAGTCATATTTTTATGCTTTATGTTATTTCCAGGGGATCTTTTTTCTTTCCCTGACAAAATCCAAGTACCAGAAGGATTTATGATTGAAGAATTTGCCACCGGTCTCGGCAGGCCGAGATTTATGGCATTCAGTCCAGACGGTGTTCTTTTTACAACTATCATAAGAGAAGGGGAAGTCGTCGGTCTTCCTGATAAAGATAAAGACGGTAAATCGGATAAAAAGATTACATTTTTAAAAGGACTAAATAGTCCGCATGGCATAGCCTTTTACAAGGGTTACCTCTATATTGGTGAGACCTATCAGATTGTACGCTATGAGTATAAGGGCATTAATTCCAAACCGGGTAAGGAAGAAATAATTGTTCCAGACCTCCCTACTGGCGGGCACTTTACAAGGACAGTTAACTTTGGTCCGGATGGGAAGATGTACGTATCCATAGGCTCGTCCTGCAATATATGTGAAGAGAAAGACAGAAGACGAGCAGCAATTCTACAACTCAATCCCGATGGAAGTGATGGGAAGGTATTTGCAAAGGGTTTGAGAAACTCAGTGGGTCTGACCTGGGATCCGGTCAAGGGGGAAATGTGGGCGAGCGACAACGGAAGAGACTGGTTAGGGGATAATTTACCACCAGATGAGATAAACAGGGTTAACGAAGGAAAAGATTATGGATGGCCATATTGTTATGGAGACAGGATTCCCGATCCTAAATTTAATGACGGCCGTAGATGCAGAAATACCGTCGCTCCAATAGTTGAATTACAGGCCCACTCTGCTCCTCTAGGACTGACCTTTTATGATGGCGATCTATTTCCTGAAGAATTCAAGGGAGACCTATTTGTCGCATATCACGGCTCCTGGAATAGGTCAGTTCCAACTGGATATAAACTTGTCCGGATCCGGATTAAAGACGGTAAACCTGAGGCAATTGAAGACTTCGCAACAGGCTGGCTCCAGGGAACTAAGGTTTTGGGTAGGCCGGTTGACGTGTTGGTGGGACAAGATGGGTCTCTATATGTTTCAGATGATAGAAGAGGGATAATCTATAAGATTACTTATAGAAAAAATAGACGATCAAATTAAAAGTTTGAAGAAATAATTTTTCTAATCCTATTCCCGCAAACCTTACAAAAAGAATTATGACCCAGTGATCGCATGATACAGAATGCTTCTGGTCTGTATACTCCACAATGATGATGGAAAGCACCCTCAAAGGCACCCACCTTGCCAGCCAAGTGAGAAGGTGGCTTAGGACTGAAGTCATTACAATTGGGATTCCGGAAAAAGGGGATTTCATCCTCTTCGACAATCAAATGACCCCATTTTAGCCTTGCTCGCTCGATTGATGTCGCGATGTTAGCCTCTGAGCGAGGTTGGCCCGCATATCGCTTTCCAATCAGTCCATTGCTACCCGCATATTCATATTCATCTGCCAATCCAAACCCAGAGTGACCCATTTCATGAAT
>Ga0214473_10004578_pt1 | contig 16613 bp, 16 predicted proteins | sample RVTome_7_FD_203509 | JGI IMG/M metagenome (GOLD analysis project Ga0214473, IMG submission 203509) | Soil microbial communities from uranium-contaminated site in the Upper Colorado River Basin, Wyoming, United States - RVT98D197 | ecosystem: Environmental > Terrestrial > Soil > Contaminated >... | reverse complement strand
ATATCGGTAATTTAGAACCATCGAGACATGAAGCAGATTGCAGAAACCTCGACGGTTCTAATACTGTTACATTGGCTCCCCGGGCAGGACTTGAACCTGCAACCTAGTGGTTAACAGCCACCCGCTCTGCCGGTTGAGCTACCGGGGAACGAAAAACGGCAGGGGAAACTATAATCCCCCCCTCTCGCCCCGTCAAGCGGATTGCGCCGCTGCGCTCTTCCGGTCGATCGGCCGGGTGGGAAAACCGGCATGTACCCACGCATCGAACCCTCCCTGGATGACCCCGATCCTCCCGTATCCCCGCTGGATCATGACCCGCGCCAGACCGGCGCTCGTGGCTTCCCCCGGTCAGGTACAGTAAAAGACGAGCTCCCGGTCCTTCGGAAGTTCGTGGGCGACCCGGTGGAAGGTGGCGGGGCGGATGCGGACCGCCCCCGGAATCATGACGCCGGAGGCATCGAATGCAGCGTCGCTGCGGAGATCCAGCACGGAAATCTCCTCCCTCTCCGACATCCTCCGGTAGAGGTCCTCCGCCGGGATCCTCGGAGCGGAATATTTCCGGACGAGGTATCGCCGGAACATGACCGTCCACCCCAGATAAGCGGCGAGCCCTACCGCGATCAGTCCGCCCAGCATCCCGTTGATGCTGTCGACGTGGCCCGCAACGGCGTCCCCGAACGCCCAGCCGATCCCGACCCCCGCGGCCGCCCAGCCGACGGACCCCAGAAAATCGAGGAAAAAAAAGCGGAGGAAGGGGTAGCCGGTGATCCCCGCCAGCGGCGGCATGACCGTATTCACGCCAGGGAGGAATTTCGCCAGAAGGATCGTCAGGGAGCGGCGGCGGCGAAACCCGTCCTCGGCTCCCTCCACGCAGGCGTCCGGGTTGAGCGACACCCGGCAGAGGGTGGACAGGACCGACCTCCCTCGCCAGCGGCCCAGCAGGTACCACCCCGCATCGGCCAGAAGCGCCCCTCCCACGGCGCCGACCATGACCCACGGCAGGGAAGCCCGTCCCGACTGGGAGAGCGCCCCCGCGGCCATCAGGACGGGAAAGACCGGGATCGGGAGGCCGGCGTTCTCCGCAAAGGAGAAGAGGAAGACCCCGATCCCGCTGTACATCGTGACGGCCGTCGAAAACCAATTCATCTCTCCGCTCCCAAGGCACCGCAGTTCCCGGATAAGATGCGGAAAATCCTCCCCGGGACTCCCGCCGCGCTATCGGAGGAGAGCCGAGGTCTTCCACCAGGTGATCCACCCCGCAACACCAAGAAGGAGAAGTCCGGCGGAAAAGGGGATAAAAGAGAAATCGGAAGGGACGCCGGCCCCGTATTGGATCTTCTTCCACTCCCCGATGTAGGTCGCGACGACGACGATCACTCCCGCCGCCCCGAACGCCCACCCCCATGCCCCGGGGGAAAACACGGCGTCTTTCGGCGCACGCAGGAACAGGACCGAGAACACGAACATCCCGGCGCAGATGAGGAGAACGGACCAGACCGGGCCCACCCACGGCAGGGGGATGAGGAACAGGACGTCCCAGTCGAAGATCCCCGCGGGCCAGCCGATCGTCACATGGAGCCAGAGGTAGTAGAAGACGTCCCAGACGGCGAACAGGAGAAGGAAGGCCCCCATCCGCCGCGCTCCGCCGCGGAAGGAGAGAAGGGGGACCGCCAGCAGCATCACGATCGTCGCCGCCTCCCGGCCGATCTCCACGACCAGCAGCAGGGCGGGAAGATCCTTCATGGGGAAGACCGGCCCTTCCCCGATGACCTTGCGGAGATAGACCACGACCGACGCCTCGACAAACGCCATCGCGACCGCGAAGACGACGAGCCCGCCGATCCTCCCTCTCATCTTCCTTCCGCCGCCTCCCCGCGCAGGACCTGGCAGGTCGAGCCGAAGGAAACCGGGAATGCCCCCACCAACTCGGCGACCGGAGCCACCCATGACCCTCGCCGCAGCCGGTCCGAAAACGACTCTTCCATCGACCTACCCCCCGTCGGCCTCGGCCCTCTGCGGAACGGCCGGGCCGCCCTGCCGTCTGCCCCCCATCATATCAGGAGGATCCTCCTCGGGTAGACGGGACACGGACAAAACGGGCGTCGCGCATCGGGGGAAGGCCGGAACGATCACATCCTTCCCATCGCGGGAAGATGCGGCAGATAGAGCTCGCGGGCGATCCGCTTCCCCTCGCCGGTCTGGAACTTCCTGTCGATCAGCGTGCGGAGCTTTTCCTTCCCCATCCTGGGGACGACCTCCCGGAGGTTCACGACCATGTCGGCGTCCCACAGGCAGGCGAACTCCTTCGTCGTGATCTTCCCCGGGGTGTGGTGGTGCGCGATCAACTCCCTGACCGTCGCGATCTTCCCTTCCTCGACGCCCAGTCCTTTCAGGATCTTCCCCGCGACCGGCGGACCGAGTTTTTCCTGGTAGTGCCCTGCGCTGCTTTTGTGCTTCTCCTCCGCCGGCTTGATCCCCACGTCGTGGAGGAGCGAGGCCATCGTCACGATCTCCCGGTCCCCCCCTTCGACCGCCTGGATCCGAAGGGCGTGGGAGGCAACTTCCAGGGCGTGCGCGATGCGGCGGGCATCCTCTCCGAAGAACCGCTCCATCTCCTTGCGAACCCTTTCGTACATTTCTCCCCCTCCCGGAGATTCCCCCGACGGCCGTTGTCGCCCGGCTCACCACCACCGCCAAAGGGAGATGATGAACAGGACGGCGAGAATCAGGCCCAGGATAAAGTAGGTCATGAAGTAGAAGGCCTTCAGGTGGGTCGGAGTTTTTTGGACGGTCCCCGCCAGGAGATTGCCGACGGAAGGCATGGAGGCAACCTTCTCCTCCCCGTGGGGAGCGAGCTTCAGGGCGTCGGTCAGGTCGAACCCCGCGAGGTGCCTGCCGACATGACTCCCGTCCTTCCATAATCTGCTTTCCGTGGCGTCGAAGACTTGCCCGTCATAGGCGAAATAGGCCGGCCGTCCTTCCTTCCCGTCGTATCCGGACAACTCGTCCGGCGTCATATCCTTTTTTTCCCCGTCGACCGTCATCCCTCTTTTCTTCAGCCTGGGCCCGACGATGAACGTGACGATCACCGCGATGCCGACCATGACGAGGTACAGGACGATCTTCACCGTCAGGAGAATGCCGAAGCGGGTGTGGAGGAGATCCCCCGGCGACCGGATCCGGAACACCGTCAACACGACCCCCGTAAGGGCGATCACGATGATCGACCCCCACCCGACCATGAGCTCCCCTCTCGGCAGTCCGTGCGAGGCGTAGGACGGTTTCAGGAGCAGGTGCACATAAAGGATGGTCCCGAACCACAGGACCGCGGTGAAGAGGTGGAGAAACCCGGCGACGAACCGCACGGTGTGTCGCCAACGGGACGGTTCGGGAACGGCCCGCCCCGCCCCGGCGGGATTTTGCCGGTATGCCTCTCCCTCCGGGGTCAATTCGCCACCTCCCGAAGGGTCGAGATGGCAGGTGCCGCATTTCTTTCCCGTTTGCGCCGCGTACTCTTCCGTCCCCGACCCCGGGGAAGGGAGGAGGGCCAGGGCGCAAAAGACGGCGAGAAGGACGAGCGCGACTTTGCCGCGCGATGGTAAGCGCGCCCTTTCCTCCCCTCCTACCGGGACCGGTCCAGAATCGACGTCCCGAAAAGCAGCCAAAGGAAGTCCTCCTGCTTCCGGATGTAGAGCTTCCCTCCTCCCGCCATGTTCTCCCCGGCCAGCTGCCCCTGCTTGATGGCGCTTCGCCAGCCGAAGTTGATCCGTTTCTGACCGGTGGTCTTGTCGACCAGTTCCGCGCAATCCCCCGCCGCGTAGATGTTCCCGATGAAGGTCCGCAGGTAGTCGTCCACGATCACGCCTGTGCCGACCTTCACGCCGCTCCCTTCCAGAAAATCGGTCGAGGGAAGCCGCTCGGTGGCCACCACGACCATCCGGCACCGGATCTCTTCTCCGGGAACGGTGCGGACCGATGTCGTCTCCCCGTCGATCTCCGAAACCTCCGCGATGTCGGCCCCGTCCTTGAGCGTGACGCCCCGTTTCTGGATCTCGTTGATGACGCTCGCCTCGAACTCCCCCCCGATCGGGTTGCCGAAGCGGGGCTGTCCCGGCTTGAGCCATACCACTTCCTGCCCCGCCTTGCGCAGGACCCGGCACGCCTCGATCGCGAGGTAGCCCGGTCCGTACACGACCGATACGCCGGGGCGTTGCGCGCGGTCCCGGATCCGGACCGCGTCGTCCAGGGAGTCGAACGGGAGGATCGACCCGAGAGGTTTCTTCAAGGGTTCCGGCAGGATCGGTTTCCCCCCCGTGGCGACGAGGAGGAAGTCGTACTCCTCCTTGGTCCCGTCATCGAAGAGGACGCGATTCTCCCCCGCGAGCACTTTCCTGGCCCGCTTCCCTGTCGAAAGGGTGATTTTTTTCTGCTCGAGGTCCTTTCCCTGCGGATCGTCCAGGGCGGAAAGATCCGTGTCCCCCGAGATGAAATCCGGCAGAAGCGGCCTCAGATAGGGCGACGCCGTCTCCTCGGTGGCGATGACGATCCCGGCATCCTTTTCCTTTTTCCGTATGGCCTTCGCGGCGGCGATCCCCGCCGGACCGCTTCCCAGGATCAGGTAGCGCATGATGTCTCTCCTTTTCAAGGAACGCGTTTTCCCGTTCGCGTCGCCAGGTCTCTCGGCCCTTGCCCCACCGCCCTGGGTCTTCGGGGAGAATTGCGGGCAACCGGAAGAATGAGAGCATTATCATACCGGTCCGGCCCGGTGGCAATCCCGTCTCCCGGCCGGAACGATGAACGGGGGGAGGGCCGTCCTCCCCCCCTTGAGTCAATGCGCGTGTTTCCCGCCAGCGGCAGGTTCGGGATGTCCTCGGCCTGCGCCTCCCACGTCGCCCGCGCCGTGCGCGATCGGGGTCGTGGCGTCGACATAGAGCCGCTCGACGAAGTGCAGGTATGGCACGTATGCCTGTACGTACGCCCTTCCCGCCTCGACGCTCTCCCCGGCGTGCTTCTTTTTCTCCATCGCCTCTACGTAATATTTATGGATTCCCTCGTGGATCTTCTCCTCGATCAGCGCGAGCATCGGTTTGGGGCTTCCCGTTTCCAGCGCCTTGTCCGCAGCGGGGATGGCGGGCCCGAGATCAAGCCCCGCGGGCTTGAGCCCCGTGAACGGCGCCCCTTCCGCCTCGCGGTGCACGCGCACCAGCGTCTCGAAGAAGTACCGGTCCGCCAGCTCCTTCTCCTTCGCACCCTTTCCTCGAACGGCGACTGCCAGCTCGAAAGCCTCCCGGATCTCGCCCTCCTTCTCCTTGTCCACCCAGGGAAGGACCAGGGTCACGTCCCCCTTGTCGAGGGCCTTCTTCGCCAGGATGATGACCGGCCCGTCCATCGTGTCGCAATGGGCGAGTGCGCTTCCTGCTGAAATCCCCACGAAAATGATGACCGCCGCCGCGACGCCTCCGAGTTTTGCCAAGCTTTTCATGTTCCCCTCCTTCCCCGCATGGTTCCGCGGGGGGCCGGTGGTTGTCCCCATGATGCCATGATCCTTCTCCGCCCCCAACTGCCCATTGATCTTAATCAATAGAATGGAATTCCGTTGGTTTTTCCCCTCAAAGCTCCCCCGTCGCGAGCAGGAACCGCGAGTACGCCGTCTGGTGGGAGAGGGACGCCTCGACGGCGTTCACCTCCGCGCGGGTCATGGCCACCTGGGCATCCAGGAGATCCAGGATCGTGCCGGCGCCGGCAGTGTATCTCTCCTCCGCCATGCGCAGGGATTCCCGGGCGTCGACAAGCATTACTTCCGCAGCCTGGATCGCCTCATAGGTCTCGCGGATCTTCGAATGGGCCACCACCACCTCTTCCCCGACCCGGTTGAGAAGGTTCTGATATCGCGCTTGTTCCTTGTCCACATCCGCCTCCGCCCTCTTTATTTCGTAGCCCCGTGCATACCCGGTAAAGAGCGGCCAAGACAGCGTCACGCCGGCGGTCCAGTCTTTCTCCTCCGGCACGAAATCGGTGTCCCGGACGCCGGCCGTCCCGGAAGCCGCCAGCCGCGGGAGATACGCCGCTCTCGCCTTCCGGATCCCGGCCTCCGAAACCGTAACCGAGAGGGAAGCGGCCTTCACCTCCGGCCGGCGGGAAGCAGCGGTGGAAAGCCCGGCGGCAAGATCGATTTCCCCAGGCGGCACCCGGGATTCGGCCGGGGGAACGACGTTCATTTCGGTCTCCGCGGGCATCCCCATCGCCGTGTTCAGACGCGCCATCGTGGATCGAACAACGCTGCGGGCGCTCACCAGTGACAGTTCCGCGTCCGCCAGATCCACCTGCGCCTTGTAGACATCGGCCTTGGGGACGGCGCCCGCCTTGAACCTTTCTTTCGCCAGCGACAGGTGCTCCCTTGCGCGCGAAACGCTTTTTTCGCCTACGTCCTCCAGCCGAAGTGCGGTGACGTGATCGAAAAACGCCTCCCGGACTCCGTAGATCACCTGTTGGCGGGCCGCTTCCCTGTCCGCGGATGCCCCACCACTTCGTGCGACGGAGGCATCCCTCTCCGCACGGCGCACGCCCCCGTCCCACAGGGTCCACCGGGCCTCGAGCCGAGCAGTGAAGTCGTCCAGCGGCCCAATCGTGTCGCCAAGATTTTCGGCCGTCGCGCCGGAAGGACGGAAGAATACCGCCGGGTGTTCGAACCGCTCGTACCCGGCCGATGCGGTGACCTGTGGATAGTAGGAGGAAGTAGCCAGCCCAATGGCCGCTTCCGCCGAGGCGATCTCCGCACTTTTTCCCTTGAGCAGCGGATGCCGGGCGAGAGCGATCTCGATTCCCTTTTCCAGCGTCAACCCGGCAGGTTCCGGCAGATCCGCGGCCGCTCCCCCTCCGGGAAGGAGAAGCGCAAGGGCAAGACCTAGGCCCAGGACAACCCGGGGAATCGGGAAAAGGATGGGTTCGTGTTTCCTTTCGTTCATTTTCTTCCCCTCTCTCTACGCCATGGTTTTTTTGAAACGGCGCGTGGTGAAAAACAGGGTGACAAGCCCCATGGCCAGAAGCGCGGCCATCTGGGGCCACAAGATGGCCGTTCCCGCCCCTTTCAGGAAGATCCCCCGAAGGATGACCAGGAAATACCGCAGCGGGTTCGCATAGGTCAGGTACTGCACCAGGACCGGCATGTTCGCGATGGGGAACATGAAGCCCGACAGGAGCACCGCGGGGAAGTAGAAGAAGAAGACGCTCATCATCGCCTGCTGCTGCGTGCGGCTGACCGTCGAGATGAAGAGCCCGATCCCGAGCGTGGTCATGAGATAGAACGTGGTGGCCACGAAGAGCAGAAGCAGGCTTCCCCGGATCGGCACGTCGAACCAGAACACCCCGAGCGCGGCCACGAGCAGCACGTCGGCGTAGCCGATGAGCGCGAAGGGGAGGGTTTTCCCCAGGATGAATTCCACGGAAGTGATCGGCGAGACGAGGATCTGCTCGATCGTCCCGATCTCCTTCTCCCGGACGACCGCCATGCTGGTGAGCATCAGCGTGATGAGCATCACGATGATCGCGATGACCCCGGGAACGTAGAAATTCCGGCTCTCCAGGTTCTCGTTGAACCAGGCGCGGGAAGCCAGCTCGACCCTCCCGGGCAGGGGCCCCTCCCCCCGAAGGCGGGAAAACCGGGTCAACAGCACCTTCTCGGAGAATTTCCCCGCGATCCGCACCGCGTAATCGAGCACGATTCCTGCGGTATTCGAGTCCGTCCCGTCGGCGATCACCTGGAGCTTCGCGGTGCGGCCCGCCCGAAGGTCCCCCTCGAACCCGTGGTCGATGCGCAGGATCGCCCCCACCTTCCCCTTGTCGAGGAGGAGGTCGGCGTCGCTTACGTTTCGGGTTTGGGAAACGAACCGGAAGTAGCCCGACGCGGAGAACCGGGAGAGCAGCTCCCGGGAAGCGACGCTCCGGTCGAAGTCCAAGACGGCGACAGGCACATCGCGCACGTCCGTGGTGACGGCATATCCGAAGACCATCACCTGGATCAGGGGCATCACGAAGATCACCCCCCGCATCTTCGGGTCGCGCAGGACCTGGAGAAACTCCTTGATCAGCATGTTGCGCAGGCGCTCCCACATCGGGGGTCTCCTTTCCCTACACGAGCTTCTTCTTGAACTTCCGGTTCGCCAGGAGGACCATCGTGATCCCGAACGCCGTGAGAAGCGCCGCCTCGCCGGCAAGGATGGAGAGCCCCACACCCTTCAGGTAAATGCCTTTCAGCAGGGTCACGAAGTACCGGGCGGGGATCGCATAGGTCACCACCTGGATGGCCTTCGGCATGTTCCCGATGGCGTACATGAACCCCGACAGCAGGAACGAGGGGAGGAAGGTGAGCACCATCGCGAGCTGGCTGGCCAGAAGCTGCGATTTCGTGACGATGCTGATCGCCATTCCCATCGACAGGGCGCCGGCCAGAAAGATCGCCGCCATCCCGAAAAGAAGTGCCACGCTCCCGCGAAGCGGAACCTGGAACAGGAACTCCCCCATCCCCACCGCCAGGAGGACGTCGAGCATCCCCAGGGCGAAATAGGGAAGGAGCTTCCCCAGGACCAGTTCCCGTGCCAGGATGGGCGTGGAAATGAGCTGCTCCATCGTCCCCTGCTCCCACTCCTTGGCCACGGTGAGCGATGTGAGCAGCGCGGCGATCACCATCATGATCACCGCGATGAGCCCGGGGACGATGTAGTTCTTCGACTCCATGTCCTCGTTGAACCAGACGCGGGGGCGCACCTCGAGGGGGTCCTGCAGGGTCCCCGTTCCGCCAACCCTCGCTTCCCGAAAAGCGATCTCCCGGGAGTACCCGCGTGTTACCGACTCGGCATATCCGAGGGCGATCGTGGCCGTGTTGGAGTCCGACCCGTCGATCAGGAACTGGACGGTGGCCACCTGCCTCGCCGTCAGGTGGTGCGTGAAATCCCGGGGGATCACGACCGCGGCCATCACGTTTCCCGCCTCGATCGCCCGCTCGATTTCGGAGTATCCTTTCGCGCGAAGGCGGATGTCGAAGTACCGGGAACCGTCGAACCGGCTCACGAATTCGCGGCTCTCCGGGGAAACGCTCTGGTCCCAGACCGCGATCGGCACGTTGTCCACATCCAGGGTGAGGGCGTATCCGAACAGAAGGATCAGGAGCATCGGGATCGCAATCGCCATTCCCAGGCTTCTCGGGTCCCGGCGGATGTGGAGGAACTCCTTCCGGGAAATGGCCAGAAGGCGCCTCAGGTTCATCGCCTGACCTCCGAAACCGGCCTCTCCTGCCGGTCCCTCTCCTCCACCAGGGAAACGAAGACGTCTTCCAGGGAGGGTACGATCTTCTCGATCCGGCCGACGGCAAAACCTTCCGTCTCCAGGGCGGCCCTCAGGACGGGGAGCGATTCCTCCGCCCTGTCCACGACCGCGTGGATTCCCTTCCCGAAAAGAGCCGCCCCATGAACGCCGGGAACGCCCTCGAGAAGGCCGATCGCGTCCTGCGGACGTTCCGACCGGATCTCCAGCACCTCTTCCTTCATCAGGCGGGTCTTGAGCTCCTCCGGGGTCCCAAGCGCCGCCAGCTCGCCGCGGTAGATGAGCCCGAGCCGGTCGCAATACTCCGCCTCGTCCATGTAGTGCGTCGTAACGAAGACGGTGACCCCTTTCCCGGCCAGCTCATAGATCAGGTCCCAGAAGTTCCGGCGGCTGATCGGGTCCACCCCGGAGGTCGGCTCGTCGAGGAACAGGATCGGCGGCTCGTGAAGGATCGCGCACCCCAGGGCGAGCCGCTGCTTCCAGCCGCCGGAGAGAAACGCGGTCTTCCTGTTCCGGTGCCAGGCAAGCCCCGCCATCCGGATCACCCATTCCTTGCGATCCCGCTTCTTCTCCGCCGGGATCCGGTAGATCCCGCTGTAGAAGTCGATGTTCTCCTCGACGGTCAGGTCCTCGTAGAGAGAGAAGCGCTGGGACATGTAGCCGATGTGCTGCTTGATCTTTTCCGCCTCGGTGGCAAGGTCGAAGCCCGCCACGTTCCCCTCTCCCGACGTGGGGGCCAGAAGCCCGCACAGCATCCGGATGGTCGTCGATTTTCCCGCTCCGTTGGGGCCCAGGAAACCGAAGATCTCCCCCTTGCGGACCGTAAAGCTCACCCGGTTCACGGCGACAAACGTGCCGAACCGCTTTTCGAGGTTGCGCACAGCGACCGAAAACTCTTCGGCAGTCGGCGTCACGGGTTCGCCTCCCTTCCGGAAGAGAGGACGGCGACGAAGACGTCTTCGAGAACCGGCTCGATGGGCTGAATCCGGGAAAGCGAAATCCCCGCGTCCTTGAGCGCTTTTTCGACTCCCTGTCGGGCCCGGTCCGGCTCCCGGCTCCCCACGTGGACCCGTTCGCCAAACAGTCCCACGGTTGCACCCGGAAGCGCTTCCCGCAGGATCGCGGAGGCCCGGCGAGGGTTGGCGCACCGCACTTCGAGGATCTCCCCCGGGAAGAGCTTCTTCACCTCTTCCGGCGTCCCGAGGGCGAGCAGTTTTCCCTCGTGCAGAAGCGCCAGCCGCTGGAACCGCTCCGCCTCGTCGAGGTAGGCGGTGGAGACGAAAATGGTGACCCGTTCTTTGAGAAGCCGGTAGAGAATCCGCCAGAAATCCCGCCGGGAAACGGGATCGACGCCGTTGGTCGGCTCGTCGAGGAAAAGGACCTTCGGCGTGTGGATGAGCGCGCAGGCAAGCCCCAGCTTCTGCTTCATCCCCCCGGACAGGTTCCCCGCCAGTCGCCGCCTGAAGGGGGTCAGGTTGCTGAAGGAGAGCAGCTCCTCGATCCTACCTTCCCGTCCCCGGCGGGGGACATCGTACAGGTCGGCGTAAAACTGGATATTTTCGAGCACCGAGAGGTCGGGGTACAGGGCGAACCGCTGGCTCATGTACCCGATCTCCTCGTGGATCTTCCCGGCCTCTTTCTTGATCGAATGGCCCATCACCCACCCTTCCCCTCCCGTAGGGTCGAGGATCCCGGTGAGGAGGCGCATCACCGTCGTCTTCCCCGCGCCGTCCGGGCCCACCAAGCCGAAGATCTCCCCTTCCTTGACCGTAAGGGTGAGGCGGTCCACCGCAAAGGTGGAACCGAAGGTCCTGCTCAATCCTTCAGTCCGTATGGCTTCCAATGCGCACCTCGCTCCTTTCCGCGACGTATATAGCCGCGTCCGCCGGCATTCCGGGCTTGAGCTCCATCTCCGGATTGGGGATCTCCACCTTGATCCGGTAGACGAGCTTGACGCGCTCTTTCTGCGTCTGAACGTTCTTCGGCGTGAACTCGGCCTGCGGGGCGATGAACGTGACGCGGCCCGGATACGTCCTGTCCGGGTACGTGTCGGTAGTCACGTCCACCGCCTGTCCCACCTTGACACGACCCAGGTCGGTCTCTTCGATGTACGCCCGAAGCCACACGTCGGACAGCTCGCCCACCGTCACCACCGGGGTTCCCGGTGCGACATAGTCCCCCGCCTCGACATTCTCGGAGAGGACGACGCCGGAAAGCGGGGAGACAATCGTCCCGTAGCCAAGGCGTACCTTCGCCAGTTCCAAGGCCTCCCGCGCCTGTTCCAGCCGGGCACGGGCATGATCGATCGTTTCCTTCCGGGGACCCTCCTCTACCATAAGGAGGGCCTCCGTAACCTCCGCCAGCCTCGCACGGCCCATCTCGTCCGCGGCTTTCGCCGCTTCGTACTCCCGGGCGGAGATCACCTCGCGGGAAAACAGGGCGGAACCACGCTTGAAGTCGAGACCGAAGCGGTCCGCCTCGGCCTGCGTGCGCGCTACGGTTGCCCGCGCTGCCTCGATCTCCTGGGACCTGGACCCTGCGAGAAGTTCCCGGAGGGTGGCGCCCGCCGCCTTCCGTTCGGCTTCCTTCAGCCGCACCTCCTGTACCAGGTCGTCGATATCCAGGCGAGCGACGACCTGCCCCTGGGCGACGAGCATCCCCTCGCCCACCAGCCGCTCCTGCACGCGGCCGGGGATCCGGAAGCTCACGTCGACATCGGTCACCTCGATGTTTCCCGAGACCCGGACCGTCCCGTCGGCTTTTCCCCCGCGAATGCGAAGAAACGCGAATGTCCCCGCGACCACGACCAGAACGACCCCGATTCCCAAGACCGCTTTCCGCCGGTTCATCTTCGTCCTCCTGTATCCATATTCATGAATTTATTGTCGATCCGTCGCAGGTGATTTGCAAACGATCCTACGACCCCAACATCCTCGGGAAAGCCCTATCCGGTTCCTCCTCCCTGTTCTTTCTTTCCTCCCCATGTAGTGAACGAATGTTCACATTACCGCGAAAAAAAATCACCCCGGCCGGATCGAATCCGCGAAGAGGGCGAACGATCTCTCCGCGTGGCGTGTGACGTCGAACCTGCCGTCGCTGAAATACCAGAGGGTCGCCGCCGGCTGGATGAGACCGAGGAAGTGGACTGCCGCAGACCCCGGGTCGATATCCCGGCGGATCTCACCCCGCTGCTGTCCCTGCCGGACCACCTCCGTCACACGGTCCAGGTAGCGGCGGATCACGTGGTAGACTTCTTCGCGGTGGTTCGCCCCGCCGCCGTATATCCCTTCCGAGAAGAGGATCCTGGGGCCGGCATACCCCTCCCGGATCGTCTGGACGTGGAACGCGAGGATCTTCCGGAGTTGCTCCACTGCGTTCTCCTCCATGGCGCCCGCCTTGAGGATGTTTTCCAGGAGCCGCTCTCCCATCCGCCCGATCGCTGCGGAGAGGATCTCCTCTTTCCCCCGGAAATGGCGGTAGACCGCGGAGGGGACGACCCCGATCCGGCGGGCGACCGCCCCCACGCTCAACCGCTTGACCCCCTGCCGCGCCAGCAGCTCCAATGCCGCTTCCGCGATCTGCTCCCTCCGGACCTCCCTGCTCTGTTTTACCGCCGCCATCTTTCGCTCCATTGTGAATGAATGTTCACATTATGTGGAAAACGAAGGGGGCTGTCAACCCCCCCCCGAAAAATAACTCCATGCCCGCGGCGAAACGGGCCGCCACGCCTCTCCGCTTCTCCCCGGGCTAAGCGGGCAGTTCGAAATCCCCCCGGGCGATCCTCGCCGCCATGTCGCCGTGGTCGGCCTCCGTGGGCGGCGGGGAGACGACGTGGAGGATGACCATGTCGGTCTTCGCCTTCACGCCGCGCGCCACCTTGCGCGGGACGACGACCAGGTCCCCCTCCCTCACGAGATGACGCTTCTCCCCCGCCACGATCTCCCCCTCCCCGGACACGATGTAGAGGACCACGTGGACATCGGGCTTGTGGACGGGGATGAACTGGCCGGTCCGGAAGGCGGCCTGGATGACCTTCATTTCCGGGCACTCGAACAGGGGCTTCGGGGCAAACCGGGACGGGTCGAACGACACCTTTTCCTTGAGATGAACGAACACGGGCGCGGTCATCGTCTTCTCCTCCTTCCCGGGCGATCCTTCCCTTTCCGCCGGGTTCCTGTCAAAACCACTTTTTCTTCCGGAAGTACCAGACCAATCCCCCCGCCGTCGCCGCCATCACCAGGAGGATGACCGGGTATCCGTACCGCCAGCCGAGCTCCGGCATGTTGAACGGGGATGCCTCTCTGTCGAAATTCATCCCGTACACCCCGGCAATGAAGGTGAGAGGGATGAAGATCGTCGCCATGATCGTCAGCACCTTCATGATCTCGTTCATCCGGTTCGACACCGATGAAATGTACTCGTCGACCAGACTCGCCGCCATCTCCCGGTACGTCTCCACCATGTCCATCACCTGGATCGTGTGGTCGTAGCAGTCCCGCAGGAAGACCCGGGTTTCGGTCCGGATCAGGGGGGAGTCCTCGCGCAACAGCTCGCTCATGGCGTCGCGGGCGGGCCAGATGGCGCGGCGGATCTCGAGCAGCTGCTTCTTCACCCCGCGGATCCCCCGCAACGTCTCTCGGGTGGGCGTGCCGATCACCGTCTCCTCCAGGGTCTCCACCTCTTCCCCCAGTTTCTCGAGCGTCGGAAAGATGGAGTCGACGACGGCGTCGCACAAGGAGTAGAGAAGGTAGTCCGCCCCCAGGGAGCGGATCCTGCCTGACCCTTTCCGCAGCCGGTCGCGGATCGGGTCGAACGGGTCTCCCGGCCGCTCCTGGAACGTCACCACGAGCCGGTTGGAGAGGAACATGCTCATCTGCTCCGTCTCCACCGGATACGAGACCTCGCGCAGGATGATCAACAGGTGGTTTTCGTACCGGTCCACTTTGGGGCGCTGCGGGATGTTCAGGACGTCCTCCAGGGCGAGGGGGTGGAATCCGAACCGGTCGCCGACCGCCTTCACGACCCCGGGGTCGGAAAGCCCCCAGATGTCGAGCCAGAGGACCCCATTCTCCGGTGCGACAAGGGAGGGGATCTCTTCCGGGCGCAGGACCCGCTCCTCGCAACGGTCCGGACCGTACGAGAACATGTGGATCTGCGCCGGCTCCGCCCCCGCCTCGGCGTGAGCCACCAGCGTCCCCGGCAGCGTGCCGGGAGGATGCCATCGCTTGATCCGTTTCCTCGATCTCTTCCGACCCATCGGCCCCGTCCTCCGCGTGATCTCTTTCTCTTATATCAAAGGCGCCGGAATCGGCCAACGCCCCCTGCCCCGGTTGCCGCGCGGGGCGCGCCCGTGGAATAATGGAAAAAACCACGACGATCGCGCTGTTTCCGGATCAGGAGGTACGGGATGGACCATCGACCGCTGCGGGGAATCGCCCTTTCCTTGGCCGCGTTCGCCGCGCTGGCCCTCGCGGTGTACGCCTGCGCCGTCAACCCCGTCACCGGGCGATCCGAGCTCGCCCTCGTCTCCTTCTCGCCCGAGGAGGAGGTCGCTCTCGGGGCGCAGACCTACGGGCCGGCCGTGCAGCAGCAGGGAGGGTTCTACCGGGACTCCGCCCTCGAGGAGTACGTCCAGGGCGTCGGGATGCGGCTGGCCAGGGTCTCGCACCGCTCCGACATCTCCTACCGGTATCGGGTCCTGAACTCCTCCGTCCCGAACGCCTTCGCGCTGCCCGGGGGATTCATCGTCATCAACCGGGGCCTGCTCGTGGGGCTGAAAAGCGAGGCGGAGCTGGCGGCGGTGTTGGGGCACGAGACCGGGCACGTCACCGCCCGGCATTCCCTGGCGGGGTACCAGCGGGCGCTGGCGGCCAACGTCCTGCTTACCGGAATCTCCGTCGCGGCGGGCGGAAAGACCGGCGTGATGGAGCTCTCCGGAATCACCGCGTCGCTCATCAGCAACGGCTTTTCGCGAGAGCAGGAACGCGAGGCCGACTGGCTGGGGATCGACTACATGGTCAAGGCGGGGTACAACCCGGAAGGGGCCGTGAAACTCCAGGAGTATTTCTACTCGGAACTGGAAGGGGGACGGAACCCGATGTTCGTGGAGGGACTCTTCCGCACCCACCCGTTCTCCAAGGAAAGGCTGGACAATGCCCGGGCACGCGTCGCAGACCGGTACCCGAACACGGTGAGAAACCCGAACTACACATTCAACGAGACGATCTTCCTCCAGAAGACCGCGCGTCTTCGGGAAGTCCAGAAGGCGTACGACCTGGCCGACGAGGGAGACAAGATGCTGAAGGAGAAGCGGTACGGGGAGGCGCTCGCCAAGTACGAGGCGGCGGCCGCCCGGGAGCCGGGCCAGGCGCCGTTTCCCGCGTCGATCGGGCGCGTGCACCTGATCCGGAAGGAATACGCCGCCGCGGAGACCGCTCTGCGAAGGGCGGTGCGCCTGGACGACGAGTTCTTCGAGCCCCACCTCCTTCTCGGAGCGCTTCACTACCAGAAAAACGAACACCGCCAGGCGATCCCGGAGCTGTCCCGGAGCATGGACCTCCTCCCGACCAAGCAGGGGGCGGCCATGCTGTCGAAATCGTACGAGGCGGTCGGGGACCGGGCGAACGCGCAAAAGTACGCCGAAATGGCGAAGTAGGGTCCCATCGCCCTCCCCGGGCTCGGGAAATCGGTGTCCTGCGGCCCCCCCATCGTTTATAATTAAAAGATTGAGGATTTCCGAGCAGGCCTTTTTGCCCTCGCCGCAGACCGCGAGAAAGGGAACCGCGTGACCAAGGAAGAATTCATCCCGAAATGGATCGCCTGGGAGGTGACCGGGCGATGCAACCTGAACTGCATCCACTGCCGGGCGTCCTCCTCCATGTTCTCGCACGATACCGATTTTACGACCGGGGAGGCGAAGAAGCTGATCGATGACATCACCTCCTTCTGCAGCCCCGTGCTGGTCCTCTCCGGGGGGGAGCCGCTGCTGCGCCCGGACCTTTTCGAGATCGCGAAATACGGGACCGACAAGGGACTACGGATGTGCATCGCCACGAACGGGACGCTGGTGACCGACGACATCTGCGAAAAGATGAAGGAGAGCGGGATCAAGATCGTCTCCCTGTCCCTCGACGGTTCCACGGCGGCCGTGCACGACGACTTCCGGAAACAGGCGGGCGCCTTCGAGGCCACCCTGCGAGCGGCCGAAACGTTCAACCGCAACGGAATCAAATTCATCGTCAACTCCTCCTTCGCCAAGCGGAACCAGCACGACATCGCGGAAACGTACCGGCTCG
>Ga0214473_10004576_pt1 | contig 16616 bp, 15 predicted proteins | sample RVTome_7_FD_203509 | JGI IMG/M metagenome (GOLD analysis project Ga0214473, IMG submission 203509) | Soil microbial communities from uranium-contaminated site in the Upper Colorado River Basin, Wyoming, United States - RVT98D197 | ecosystem: Environmental > Terrestrial > Soil > Contaminated >... | reverse complement strand
GCGATGGAGCTGGTGCTGACCGGGCGCCGGATCGAGGCGCGGGAGGCGGAGAGCTTCGGGCTCGTGAACGAGGTGTGCGGCGAGCGCGAATGGCTCGACCGGGCGATGGAGCTCGCAGGGACGATCTCGCGCCGGCCCCCGATCGCGGTCCGGCTCGCGAAGCAGGCCGTGCTCGCGGCGCAGGACCAGCCACTGTCGGCGGGACTGGAGACCGAGCGGCGGCTGTACGAGCTCGCGATGGCGACCGAGGACCGGGTCGAGGGAATGCAGGCGTTCCTCGACAAGCGCAGGCCGGAGTTCAAGGGACGCTAGACCGAGGGAGGTTCCGTGTGAGCGCCGCGAACGTGTTCGACCCCGAGTTCGACCCGCCCACCGATCGGCCGGGGTTCACCTATCTGCGCGCCCGGGTCGGGCGACATGCCGGGGCCGAGCGGCTGGGCGCGAGCCTGTACGAGATCCCGCCCGGCGAGTCCACCTTCCCGTACCACTTCCAGCTCGCGAACGAGGAGATGCTGATCGTGCTGCGGGGCACGCCGCACCTGCGGACGCCCGACGGCTGGCGGCAGCTCGACGAGGGCGAACTGGTCGCATGCCCGGTCGGGGAGCGCGGCGGCCACCAGCTCCACAACCGCACGGACGACGCGGTCCGGGTGCTGGTGATCAGCGAGATGAACGCGCCCGAGCTCAGCTTCTACCCCGACTCGGGCAAGTTCCTCGCCGGGGATCGGGCTCCGGGCGGCGTCACCAACGAGGGCGGCCTCCTATTCGAGACCTTCCGCGTTTCCGACGCCGTCGACTACTGGGAGGGCGAGTCACCGCCGTCCGAGGGCGAGGGGTGAGCGAGACAAAGGCCACGTCCTCGGCTTCGCGTCCGGGCGCGGCCGACCGCATCGGCGTCGTCGGCGCCGGGACGATGGGCGCGGGGATCGCGCAGATCGCGTGCCTCGGCGGCTTGGAGACGCATCTGCACGACCCCGACCCGGAAGCGCTCGACGCGGGCGTCGCGCGCCTTCGCGCGGCGCTGGCTAAGGGCGCGGAGCGCGGTCGATGGAGCGAGTCGGACGCGGACCAGGCGGCGGCGCGACTGCGCCCCAGCCGCCTGCTCGAGGACATGAAGCGGTGCGGGCTCGTGATCGAGGCCGCCCCCGAGGACATTGGGCTGAAGCAGGAGCTGCTCGCCCGCCTCGCGGATGTGTGCGGCGATGACGCGGTGCTGGCAACCAACACCTCGTCGCTCCTCGTGACGGCGATCGCCGCCTCGGTGCCGCGCCCGGGGCGGGTCGTCGGGATGCACTTCTTCAACCCGCCGGCGCTGATGAAGCTGGTCGAGATCGTCGCCGGGGACGAGAGCACCGAGGAGGCGCTCGACGCGGCCACCGCGGTCGCCCGTCGGATGGGCCGCGAGCCGGTCCGCGCCGCCGACGGAGTCGGCTTCCTCGCCAACCGTGTCGCGCGCCCGTTCATGCTCGAGAGCCTGCGCTTGCTCGGCGAGGGCGTCGCGACGCATGAGCAGATCGATCGAGTCGTTCGCATCGGCGGCGGCTTCCGGATGGGCGCGTTCGAGCTCATGGACCTGGTCGGGATCGACGTCGGGTTCGAGGTCGCAAAGTCCTTCTACGAGCAGAGCTTCTACGAGCCGCGGTGGCGGCCGCACCCGATCCAGTTCCGGATGGCGGCCGGCGGGCGCCACGGGCGGAAGACGAACCACGGTTACTACGAGTACGCGGACGACCCTTATCGCCCCCAGGATCCCGAGCCCCCGGAGCCCGTTGCCGACGCGCCGCCGCCCGCCGACGGCGCCACGGTAGAGGGGGACGGCTTCCGCGCCGTCTCGGTCGCGGGCGCGAGCCTCGCCACCCTCGCCCCCGACGCCTCGACCGTTGGTTACTACGCGCTGCCGCCGATCGCGTCGGCGCCGCTCGTCGAGCTCACCCGCGGCCCCTCCACGACCGATCGGGCGGCGGACGCCGCGCAGCGCCACTTCGAGCGGCTCGGCAAGCACGTCGAGTGGGTCGGCGACTCGCCCGGTCTCGTGCTCGGCCGGATCGTGTGCCAACTCGTGAACGAGGCGGCGTTCGCACTCCAGGCCGGGGTCGGCTCCGCCGACGACCTCGACACCGCGATGCGGCTCGGTTTCAACTACCCGCGCGGCCCGCTCGAGTGGGGCGAGGCGATCGACCTCTCACGCGTGCTGGAGGTGCTCGACGGGCTGTGGGCAGAGCGCCACGAGGAGGCCTACCGCGCGTGTCCGCTGCTGCGACGCGCCGTCGCGGCGGGCGAGACCCGTCTATCCTCCCCGCGGCAGGTTCAGCGCGATTAGAGGAGGGACGGATGCGATCGAGGACGGGACGGACGGGCAGGCTCGCGATCCTGGTGGCAGGGGTCACCATCGCATGCGGGATCATCGCCGCGCCGGCGATGGGCGCGAAGTTCGGCGCGAAGCTGACCGGCGCGCTCGATCCCGTTGGCGCGAACCCGCCGCACAAGTGCCTCCCGCTCTCGGGCGGCTGCACCCGCGCCGGCGTTAACTACACGGCTACGGGCGCGATCCAGGGCAACATCACCGCGCCCGTCAGCGGGAGCATCAAGCGGGTCCGGCTGATCGCCGCGACGCAGGGGAACTTCCGCCTCATGGTGCTGAAGCTGAACAACGTCGACCTCACCGCCGGGACCGCACTGGGGAAGGCGAAGAAGAAGAGCCCGCGGATCTCCTACCAGGGCAACGGCTTCACCTCGAAGCCGATCGAGCACTTCAACCTCAAGCCCGGCATCCGCGTGAAGCAGGGCGACTACCTCGGAATCAGGGCGCGCAAGACCAGCGCGCTCGACTGCCGGCCGACGTCCGTCCACCAGGTGCTGTTCCAGCCGCCCCTCGGTATCGGCGGCGGTTTCGTCGCCTCGCGCGCGTTCGACCACTGCCAGCTCCTGATCCAGGCGATCATCAAGTGAGGCGATCGAAGCTCGTCACCGCGAGCGCGGTCACCGCGCTCGCGGTGCTCGCGTGCGCGCTCGTCGCCGCGCCCGCGGGGGCGAAGACGCAAACGAAGACCTACTCGAGCGGCCCGATCGCGGCGCCGATCACCGACGCGAGCCTGAACCTGTTCCCGATCGCCTCGAAGGCGAAGGGGAAGGTGAAGAAGGTGCGGGTCGCGGCGCGGATCACGCACGCGTTCGACTCCGACCTCGACATCTACCTCGTCTCGCCGCGGGCGAAGTTCGTCCAGCTGTCGACAGACAACGGCGGCACCGACAACGACTACGGCGCCGGGCCCGCCGATTGCACCGGGACCTTCACCACCTTCGACGACGCCGCTCCGACCCCGATCACGGCCGCGGCGGCCCCGTTCGCGGGGTCGTTCAAGCCGCAGCAGCCGCTTTCAGCGGTGAAGGGCGCGAAGGCGAAGGGCCAGTGGCAGCTTCTCGTCTCGGACGACGACCCCCGCGACTCGGGCACGCTCGGCTGCTGGCAGCTGACGATCTCGTCTAAGAAGTAGCCCGCTCGAGCCGCGTGCGCGGCTCCTACGCCTCGACGGTCTCGGCCCGCTCGCCCTCCTGGGCGACGCCCGCCTTGCCGGCCCAGTGCGCCTCGGGCGAGGGCGCCGTGTCGCGCAGGTACCACTCGGCGTCGAGCGCCGACATGCAGCCGGTTCCCGCGGCGGTGACCGCCTGGCGGTAGGTGTGGTCGACCAGGTCGCCGGCGGCGAACACGCCCGCGAGCTTCGTCTTCGTGGAGTCGGCATCGGTGATCACGTAGCCGTTCTCGTCCGTCTCCACCTGACCGACGACGAGCTCCGAGCGCGGGGTGTGGCCGATGGCGACGAACGCGCCGCCTACGTCGACCTCCTCGGTCTGGTCGCTGTCGGCGTTGCGAAGCCTCACCGAGGCGAGCTTGCCGTCGTCGCCGGCGACGAACTCGTCCACGGTGTACGGCGTCTTGAAGTCGATGTTCTCGATCTCCTTCGCGCGCCCGAGCATGATCTTCGAGGCGCGGAACTCGTCGCGGCGGTTGACGATCGTCAGCTTGTCGACGAACTTCGAGATGAAGATCGAGTCCTCCATCGCGGAGTCGCCGCCGCCGATCACGAGCACGTCCTCGCCCTTGAAGAAGGCGCCGTCGCAGACGCCGCACGTGGATACGCCGCGCCCGCCGAGCTCCATCTCGCCGGTGACCCCGAGCCGCTTCGGCTCGGCGCCCATCGCGAGAATCACGGCATCGGCGCGGTACTCGTCGTCGTTCACCCACACGCGCTGGACGCCGCCGTCGGAGAGCTCGAGGCGGGTCGCGTCGTCGGTGATGAACCGGGTCCCAAAGCGCTCCGCCTGCTCGCGGAACTTGACCATCAGCTCCGGGCCCATGATCCCTCCGTCGGGGAAGCCCGGATAGTTCTCGACGTCGGTCGTGTTCTGGAGCTGCCCGCCCCACTGGAAGCCCTCGATCACCAGCGGCTCAAGGCTCGCGCGCGCCGCGTATACCGCGGCGGTGTAGCCGGCGGCCGCGCCTCCGATGATGATCACTCGCTCGGTCCCGTTGTCGCTCACTGCGCTCCTCCGTGTGTCGAACGTCCTGCCAAGTATGTTACTTCACTTTCTGAAGTATTGCGTTTCGCTCACACTACGCCCGCGCCCCGGCTCCGGCGGCCACGGGGTCGGGCAGCTGGCCATTTTTGCGCTCTTCGTCCCACCTCGCGGCGGTCTTTCGCAGCTGCAGGAAGGCGATGATCCCGGGCGGGATCGGAAGCCAGAACGCGATCACCCGGTAGACGAGGACGACTGCGAATACCTCGGCCTCGGGGAGGCCGAAGAGCGCGAACGCGCCGATCATCCCCGCGTCCACGGCGCCGACGCCCCCGGGGGCGAACGGGAACAGGTTCGCGACCATCCCGACGAAGAAGCCCTGGACCAGCACGCCGACGGAGACATCGACCGAGAACGCCTCGAAGCTCGCCCACAGGATCGCGATGTTGGCGGCCCAGAACCCGACCGCGCCGACAACCGCGAGCCCACCGCGCCGCGGCTGGCGCAGGAACGCGATCGCCGTCCGCGTTCCGCTGGCGAGCGTCGCCGGCGCCGTCGCGATCCGCTGCGCGAAGCGCTGGAAGCGGTAGCCCTGGGTGAAGCGCGCCATCCGACGCTCCGCGTCGTCGGGGATCAGCGCGATCAGCAGGAAGACCACGATCGCTGCTCCCGCGATCGCAGCGGGGATGATCGTCAGCGTCACGGGCGCCCGCCCGGGCAGCACGTGGGTGCGAAGCAGGACCCCGAACAGCACCAGCGCGCACAGGTAGACCGCGTACAGCAGAACCAGGAACGCGACCATCCGGCACGCCGTCTGGCGGCGCTCCATTCCCGCCTTCCGCAACGCCCAGTAGGTGAGCACGATTCCCCCCGCGCCACCGGCCGAGAACAGACGGGTCGCCGCCAGCCCCGCCATCGTGATCTGGTAGCTCTCGGTCCACCTCAGGTGGACCACCGACTCGCCGACGACGCCGCGGAACAGCGCGACGTAAGCGGCGAAGGCGAGGATGTTGAACCCGACCGCTAGCGCGATCCACAGCGGGTTCCCCTCATCGAGGGTGGCGAGCGCGTCCTCGAGGCCGATCAGCTTCGGCAGCAGGACGTAGATCGCCGCGATCAGGATCAGGACGATGAGCATCGTCTGCACGATGCGTCGCGGCTGCGCGAAGAACGACGGCTCGGTCTCGTCCTCGTCGAGCTCGGAGTCGTCCTCAGCCCGCTCGCTCAGCACCGGCTTCCGTTCGAGATCGCTCGAGCCGGACATGGCCTCCTTATCGTCGCATGCGCACTGGGCGTCTATCCGGCGGCCAGCCGCTCCAAACGTTGAACGCCGAGGCCTACCCGCTCCGCGAGCGGCCCGACGACCGGCTCTCCACCGCGAATCGCGATCACCAGCGCGGTCCCGACGAGCAGATCGACGACATAGTGCTCCCCCAGGTACACGAGCGCGAAACCGAGCTTCAGGGCGTACACCCACCCGATCGCCCCGGGCGCCCGCCCGGTCTCGGCGAGCAGGATCGCCGCCATCAGCGAGGTCGCGAAGTGGAGCGAGGGCATTGCGGCCCACGGGTTGCCGCCGAGCGAGTCGTACATCCGATCCCACGCCCGCCCCCACAGCGGCTTTCCGACCTCGACCATCAGCCGCCGCACGGGCTCGGGCGTGTAGCCGTTCTCGCCCGCCCACCACGGCGGAGCGGTCGGGACGAGCGCGTAGATCAGCGCGCCGAGGTCGTACGTGAACGCCATCTGGCGCGCCGAGCGCGCGAACCTCGAATCGGCGCGGACGATGATCCACGTCAGCGCCAGATGCGGGGCGAAGAACCACGCCCAGTGGGCGACCGCGAGGATGACGTCGTGCGCGCGCGGGTGCCCCGGGCGCGAGAACGCGCGTTGCAGCCGGTGGGTGGGGAGATCGCCAAACCCAATCTTGCTGTCGACCGCGATCGGATACTCGATCTGAAGCCGCTCCCGCAGCCGGTCCGGGTCGTCGTAGGGAACCTCATGCAGGACCGTGAACGCCCACATCTGCAGCGCGAACACGGCCGCGTCGCGCTTCTTGGTCCGGGGCTGGAGCACGGCGAGCGCGAACGGCGCCGACGCGACCGCAGCCGTGGTCACCGCCGGGTGCACCTTGTAGCGCTTGCGGACGAGCGGGATGATCGCGGCGGCGGCGAGCGCCCCGATCGCGCCCCCCCGAACCAGGGATCCGAGCGCCGAGGGCTTCCGTCGGCGTTTCGGGGTCGGCCAGCGCAAGGCGCGGCGAGTATAAGTCGGCTCGATGATGCCCACGGGACCCCGCGACGGCGGACGCGAAGCGGAGCACGTCGCGGGATTGACCCTGGACGGGCGCAAGGCGGCGGTCACTGGTGCCGGCGGGTTCATCGGGAACGCGGTGTGTCGGGAGCTCGTTGAGCGAGGCGCGGAGGTCGTGGGGCTGGAGGTGAAGCCCGAGACGGCGGCCCGGGTGATGGAGACGGGGGCGTCGTTCGAGGCGTGCGACGTCACCGACCGCGCCGCCCTCGATCGCGCGCTGGAGGGCGTGGAGCTGGTCGTGCACACGGCGGCGCACGTGCGCGAGTGGGGCTCGATGGACGACTTCGTCCGCGTCAACGTCGGTGGGACCCGCAACGTGCTCGACGCCGCCGAGCGGGCCGGCGTCGAGCGGGTGCTGCACGTGAGCTCGGTGGTCGTGTACGGCTACGACGCGCCCGGCGAGCTCGACGAGGGCGCGTACCACCGCACCTACGGGATCCCCTACATCGACACGAAGAGCGCCTCGGACGCACTCGCGCTTCGACGCGGGGCGATCGTCGTCCGCCCCGGCGACGTGTACGGGCCGCACTCGGTGCCGTGGGTCGTACGCCCGCTCGAGCTCGCGAAGTCGAACCAGCTGATGGTCCCCGGCGAGGGCGACGGGGTGATGCTCCCGACCTACATCGACGACCTCGTCGAAGCGATCCTGCTGGCGCTTGCGAACGGCGAGCGCGGGCGCGCGTACACGGCCTGGGACGGCGAGCCGGTCACCTTCGAGGAGTACTTCAACCGGATCGCCGCGATCGCCGGCGGGCGACCCGCGCGGCGGATGCCGCGACCGCTGGCGACCGCCGTCGCCGCCGCGTTCGAGGCGATCGCGAGCGCGCGCGGGAACCCGCCGCGGTTCTCGCGCAACGCGATCACGTTCATCGACCGCCGCGGCGCCGCGTCGAACCGTCGCCTGCGCGAGGAGCTCGGGTGGGAGCCGCGGGTCGACCTCGACGAGGGGATGCGCAGGGTGGAGCGATGGGCGCGCGAGGAGGGGCTGGTGTAGTGCCGGCGGCGGCGGCCACGCGCGGAGGATCCCGGAAGGTCGAGCTGCGCGACGGCGAGGCAAGGGTGAAGCCGCTGGAGCTGTTCTTCGACCTCGTCTTCGTGCTCGGGTTCACCCAGTGCACGGCGCTGATGGTCCACCACCCGACCTGGGAGGGACTCGCGCAGGGAGTCCTGGTGCTGACGCTCCTGTGGTGGTCGTGGTGCGGGTTCGCGTGGCTGACGAGCGTCGTCGACCCGGAGGAGGGCGCTGTCCGGATCGCGCTGTTCGCCTCGATGGCGGCGCTGCTGGTCGTGGCACTGTGCGTCCCGGAGTCGTTCGGCGACCGGGCGCTCGCGTTCGCGATCGCGTACGGGCTCGTTCGCGTCGGCCACCTCGTCCTGTTCGTGCTCGCCAGCCGCGAGGACCCGGACCTCCGCCACTCGGTGATCACGCTTGCGATCAGCACGATGATCGGGGTTTCTCTGCTGGTCGCAGCATCGTTCCTCGATGGGGCAGCGCAGGGTGCGATGTGGGTGGCGGCGATCGTGATCGATTACGGCGGACCGGCGATCTTCGGGACCGGGGGCTGGCGGCTGGTGCCGGCGCACTTCGCCGAACGGCACGGGCTCGTGATCATCCTCGCGCTCGGGGAGTCGATCGTCGCGCTCGGGGTCGGGGCGGAGGTCGGGCTCTCGGCGGAGGTGATCGCGGCGGCCGCGCTCGGGATCGCGCTCGCATCGGCAGTGTGGTGGACGTACTTCGACGTCGTCTCGCTGGTCACCGAGCACCGCCTGTCCACGGCCGACGTGGGAAGGCAGCAGAACGCTCTCGCGCGCGACTCGTACTCGTACCTCCACCTGCCGATGGTGATCGGGATCATCCTGATGGCGTTCGGGCTCGAGCAGACGCTCGCGCACGTGGACGAGCCGCTGAAGATCGTGCCCGCGTTCGGTCTCCTGGGCGGGGTGGCGATCTACCTCCTCGCCCACGTCGGGCTGCGGCTGCGAAACGCCCACACCCTGAACACGCAGCGGCTGGTGCTCGCGATCGTCTGCCTCGCCCTGGTGCCGGTCGCGCCCGAGATCGACTCGCTGGTCATGCTCGCGATCGTCAACGGCCTGTTCTGGGCGATGATCGTGTACGAGACGTCCGGGTACGGCGAGCGCCGCTACCGGCTACGGCACGGGCTCAGGCCGGAGCAGCAGCAGGCGCAGTCTTCCTAGCAGCGCCGTCCAGGCCCTCAGGGTCGATCGGGCCGGGCATCAGCTCCTCGGGCGGCGGAATCTCGATCCCGATCGCCTTCATCCGCCGCTTCAGCGCCATGTACGCGTATCCGTACACCTGCGAGGAGTGGTACGCGTAGGAGACGAACTCGCTCGGGTCCTCGACCTCGGGCGGGGCGAACACCTCGGCCGCCCGCGGGAGCAGGTGGGTCAGCGACCGCAGCACGACCTCGCGCATCTCGGGCCGCTCCGCGCACACGTCGCGAAGGAAGCGAACTCCGAACGCGATGTGGCGATGCTCGTCCTGCTCCACCTTCGAGAACCCCTCCTGGAAGCCGGGGTAGAGCTGGTGCGCCCTGAGGTAGTCGAGGATCGTGCGCTGGCCGGTCATCGCGAGCACACCTTCGGTGACCATGTGGTAGGTGACGATCCCTTCAACGAACAGCTCCAGGTCGTCGGGGCGCTGGGTGAGGCGGTTGGCGACGTCGCGGAGCGAGTCGTCGAACAGGAAGTGCCACGCGTCGAGCATCCCCTCCTCCGCCTGCGAGAGGCGGCCGCGGAGGTCGGTGGCGGACATCGTCATCACCTCGGTCGCGAAGCGGTCGAAGAACACCGCGTGGCGCGCCTCGTCCACGAGCTGCGTCGCGAGGAACGCCTCCACCTCCCCGTTCGGCGCGGCGAGCAGGAACGGCGCCAGGTCCGCGGTCACCCGCTCCTCGCCGACGTAGAAGCTCGACAGGGTCCATGCCGTGTGCTGCTGTCCTTCGCTCGGCGTCGCGAGCCACTGCTCGCGGTCGACCGAGAAGTCGAGCTCGTGCGCGCGCCAGTTGCTGCGCTCCCACAGCGCGTACAGCTCCTCGTAGCTGAGCAGGTCGCCGCGCTGGCGGCGGCGCTCGGAACGGTGCGCCGGGTCGCCCATCCCCGCGTCCGTGGAGCCGTTGGCGCTCCCGTTGACCGCGGACCCCCACGATCCGGCGCGCTCGCGCTGCAGCTTCCGCTGGCGTCGCTCGCGCTCGAGCTCGGGCCCGTCCTTGCCCTCGGCGCGGTCGATCCACCGCCCGAGCAGGGTGACCGGGGGCATCGCGCCGTCAACCTCGGTGAGCTGCTGCTGCATCGCCGTCGCCGGGGAGAGCTCGCCGCGAAGCAGCCGCTGCCACGTCTCCGTGGACAGGGTGACGGTGGCGTCGGGGGATGCGCCATTGCCATTCGCTCCGCTCTCGACGCGGACCGATCCCTCGTCGACGCTGACGACCCAGCGGCCGCCCCCCTCGCCGGTGAGCACGTACGCGACGCTGAACCGGTGGCCGCGAGTCCACTCCGGATCGACGAGGTGGGCGAGCGCCCGGTACGCGAGATCGGGGTCGATCGGGAGCCCGAGCTTCGCGAGCTCGCGGGGGCCCGCGTCCTGCGACAGATGGCGGAGCGCCGCCGCCTTGCGCCGGCTTCCGGTGATCCTGAGGCGGCGGGTGAGCAGCAGCCGCACCGGGCTCGCGCCCGCGGTCAGTGCCGCGAACGAGGGGGCGTCGGTGGTGAGGGTGAAGTCGGCGTCGGCGCTCACTCCGTTGTCGCTGACCTTGTCACTGACTTTGGCCGGGCCGTCCTCGGTCGCCTCGACGAACCACGAGCCGACGCCGTCGACCTCGAGCCGGAAGCTGAGCGGGGGCCGCAATTCGGCAGCGGCGGCCGGGAGCGATTGAGCGACGAGCCGCACCGTGAGCTCGGGGTCGTTGCCGGCAATCCGGCTCATCGCCGCTTGCCTGTCCGCGTCACCTGTGCCGTTCCGCGCCATCGCGTCGCCTCCCGTTCCGGTGGTCCCGAATTGAGGTTTACCAGAGCTTCCGGGTTCCTGGCCAGTCAGCCAGTTCCGTCGCGAAATAGAATGCTCGCGCCCGGATGCCGAAACGCTTGGTTCTCATCCCTGCGGCCCTCGCCGCGCTCGCCCTGCTGGTGATGCCCGCGGGCGCGCTCGCGGCGCCGTTCAGCCCTGAGGAGGGGCACTCGCCGAACGCCGACGACTCGATCGCTGCCTACTGGGTGATGTTCCTGATCGGCGGCGTCGCGATCGTCGCAATCAACGCGGCGTTGATCGCCGCCGTGGTCCGGTTCCGCGCCCGGCGCGGCCGCGAGCCGGCGCGCACCCGCGCCGTGAGGCGGATCCAGCCGCGGGTCGGGATCGCGCTCGGTCTGGTCGCGGCCGCGGTGTTCGTGATCGGCGTCGTCTCCACCACCCGGGTGCGCGACGTCGAGCCCTCCGGGCCGGACGGCCTCAGCGCCGCCTCGACGCGAACCGCGCAGCTCGGGCTGACGGCCCCGACGGGCGGCGAGAAGCCGCTGGAGGTACTGGTCTCGGGGCAGCAGTGGGTATGGCGCTACGAGTACCCGGACGGGACCTTCAGCTACTACGAGATGGTCGTCCCCGTCGATACCACAGTGATGGTGACGCTCGACTCGACCGACGTCGTCCACCGCTGGTCGGTGCCCGCTCTCGGCGGGAGGTTCGACGCCGTCCCGGGGCGCGACAACCACACGTGGTTCAAGGCGGATGAGGAGGGCACCTACGAGGGCCAGGCGTCGACGTTCTCGGGGCCGGGGTACGCGACGATGCGGGCGCGGGTCCGGGTCGTGAGCGTCGCCGAGTACGAGGCGTGGCTCGAGCAGCAGGCCGACGACATCGACGAGGCGCAGAGCGCGGTCCAGGAGCGGGTCGACGAGCTCGCCGGAGCCGGCGCCGCGCAGGCGGTCGACGAGGCGGAGGTGACCGAGCCGTGAGCACGATCCCCAGCCCGACCGTCGCTCCGTCGCGGCCCGAGGTCGTAACCGACGGCATCCCGGAGGCGAGCCCGAGGTGGTTCGCGCGCGCCGCCAGCGGCGACCACAAGGTCGTCGGCCAGCTGTACGTGGGCGCGGCGCTGAGCTTCCTCGTGTTCGCGATCACCGAGCTGGTGCTGATGCGCGTGCAGCTGATCGTCCCCGAGAGCACGATCATCTCCCCCGAGATCTTCGACCAGCTCCTGTCCACCTTCGGCCCGACCGCTGTGCTGCTGTTCGGGATCCCGCTCGCGCTGGGGTTGATCAGCTACGTCGTCCCGCTGCAGATCGGCGCTCGCGGCACCGCCCTCCCCCACCTCGGCGCGCTCGGCTTCTGGCTGTACCTGCTCGGGGGCGTGACCCTGTACGCGAGCTTCCTCTACGAGCCGTCCGCTGCGGGGGCAAACCCGCTGCCGCCGCTCTCGGACGTGGTCTTCTCGCCCACGAACGGCGTCGACGCGTGGGTGATGGGAGTCGGGATGGTCGCGCTCGGGTTCACCCTGTTCGCGATCAACATGCTTGCGACGCTGCACACGTTGCGCGCGCCGGGGATGGCGTGGCGGCGGTTGCCGCTGTTCTCGTGGTCGGCCGCCGTAAGCAGCTGGGTGCTGCTGATCCTCGGCCCGGTGATGCTCGCGGCCTGCGCGATGCTGTTCATCGACCGCAACTTCTCCGGCGTGTTCTTCGACCCGGGGGAGGGCGGCTCGCCGATCCTGTGGCAGCACCTGAGCTCGGTCTTCTTCACCGGCGCGTACACGGTGCTGCTGCTGTTCGCGTTCGGGACGATCTCGGAGATCCTGCCGACGTTCTCGGGCAAGCCGTCCTTCAGCCACCGCGCGATCGCGGGCAGCATGATCGCGGTCGGGGTCCTCGGCCCGCTGGCGTGGATGCAGAACATGTACAGCGCGCCGCTGCCGATCGGTTGGGCGATCTTCGCGATGGCGGCCGCCGTGGCGCTGCTGATCCCGGTGGGGCTGCTGATGTTCAACTGGCTCGCCACCCTGTGGGGCGGGGCGCTGCGGCTGCGGGCGCCGCTCCTGTTCGCGCTCGGATCGATCAGCACGGTCGGCTTCGGCCTCGCGGGCGAGCTCGGCTACTCGGTGATCCCGGTCGGATGGCTGCTCGACAACACGACCGCCGCCCAAGCGGACACCTACTACGTGATCGTCGGCGCCGGGATCTTCGGCGGCTTCGCCGCCCTGTACTACTGGTTCCCGAAGCTCACCGGGCGGAGGATGAGCGAGGGGCTCGCCTCGACCTCGTTCTGGGCCCTGCTGGTCGGCGTCCACCTGATGGCGATCCCGATGGCGCTCGCCGGGCTCGACGGCCAGCCGATCGACATCTACAAGTACTACGACACCGGCTCCCTGGACACCTACAACCTGATCGCCAGCATCGGCGGCTTCGTGCTCGCGATCGGCGTGCTGACGACGCTCGTGAACGCTGCTCGCAGCGTCCGGCACGGTGTCGAGGCCGGCGCCGACCCGTGGGGCGGCTCGACGCTGGAGTGGTTCGCGCTCTCGCCGCCGCCGCCGCACAACTTCGACCTGGTCCCCGACGTCCGCGGCGCCGAGCCGCTGCGCGACATCCGCGACTCAGTCCGCTCTCGGTAGCCTGACCGGTGATGCAATCCGTCCCGGTGCAGGGCGGGGCCGCCGAGCTGGCGCGGTTCCGTCGTCTTGTCAACGCCTCGATCGTCGCCACCTTCGTCCTGATCGTGATCGGGGGGATCGTGCGCGTCAGCGACTCCGGGCTCGGCTGCGGTCCCGCGGGCAGCGGACCCGAGGGGTGGCCGCTGTGCGAGGGGCGGGTGCTGCCGTTCCTGCAGACCCACGCCGTGATCGAGTTCTCGCACCGGGTCGCGGCGACGGTCGTCGGGTTGCTGATGGTGTGGCTCGTTTGGCGCGCCCTGCGCAGCCTGCGCGATCACCCGTGGCTCGTCCGTGGCTCGGTGGTCGCGGTCGTGCTCGTGCTTGCCCAGGCCGTCCTCGGTGGCCTGACGGTGGAGAACAACCTCCACGAGGTGCTCGTCGCCGCTCACCTCGGGCTCGCGATGCTGCTGCTCGCGACCCTGCTCGTCCTTCGCCGCGCCACGTTCGAGGGCAGCCCCGCTCCGGACGGCGCCGGGGGCGTGTTGCGCCCGCTCGCGGTCACCGCCTTGGTGCTGCTGTTCGCGACGATCGTCGCGGGCGGCTATATGGCCGGAACCGAGGGTCAGGGCACGCCGGGCATCCCGCCCTCGGGCGCTCACTTCGCGTGCGGGAACGAGTTCCCGACCTGCCTCGGCGGCTTCATGCCATTCGGCCTCGGCGAGATGGTCGACGTCCACCTCACCCACCGGGCGTTCATGTACCTGGCGGTGATCGCCGTCGTGGCGATGGTCGCAGTCGCCTACAGGCGCGGGATCCGGTCGCGGGCGCTCGCGGTGGCGCTGGCCCTGCTCGCGCTCCAGGTGCTGCTCGGGGCCCTGAACGTGTGGCTCGAGGAGAGCGGGGCGCTGATCGTCGCCCACCTAACCGTCGCCACCGCGCTGTGGGCTACCGTCCTGTACGCGGCGCTGGAGCTCGTCTCAGTTCCGGAGCCGCACCGCTCCCCGGCGCGGCGGCCCGAGACCGAGCCCTCGAGCGCTCCGGCATGATCTGGATCACATGATGGAGGGTCGAGCCCAAGCAGCCCACAGCCCCGCCGAGGTCGCCAGGCGCGAGCCGGCGCCGGCGCCCGTTCGCCCCGCCCCGGCGATCGAGCGGACGGCCGCGGCGCGGCGCTCGTTCGTCTCCGTCGCGCGCGACTACGTAACGCTGACCAAGCCGCGGATCATCTCGCTGCTGCTTCTGACCACGATCGCGGCGATGTTCGTCGCCGACCCGAGCGGTCCGGCGCTGAGCACCGTGCTGCTGACCGCGCTCGGCGGCTACCTCGCCGCGGGCGGCGCCGGGGCGATCAACCACTACCTGGAGCGCGACGCGGACGCTCGCATGGCCCGCACTCGCGGGCGCCCGCTCGCCAGCGGGCGGATCGAGCCGTGGCACGGGCTCGTCTTCGGGATCGCGCTGGGGACGATCGCGGTGGTCCAGCTCACGCTGACCGTGAACGTCCTCGCCGCGGCGCTGGCCCTCGCCGGGCTGCTCGGATACGCGCTCGGGTACACGCTGTGGCTGAAGCCGCTGACGCCGCAGAACATCGTCATCGGCGGCGCGGCGGGCGCGATCCCGCCGCTCGTCGGCTGGGCCGCGGCGACCGGCGGGCTCGAGCTCGGCGCGGTGGCGCTGTTCGCGGTCGTGTTCCTGTGGACGCCACCTCACTTCTGGGCGCTGGCGCTGCTGATCAAGGACGACTACGCGCGCACCGGGGTGCCGATGCTTCCGGTGGTTCGCGGCGAGGCCGCCACCCGCCACCAGATCCTCGCGTACACCGTGGTGCTGGTCGCGGTGACGCTGCTGCCGGTCGCCGGAGGGCTGTTCGGCGTCCCCTACCTGATCGCTGCGCTCGCCCTCGGCGGCGGGATGATCGCGCTCGCGGCCGCGCTCTGCCTGCGCCCGTCGCGCCCGGCCGCGCGGCACGTGTACCTGGCGTCGCTCGCCTACCTGGCGCTGCTGTTCGTTGCGATGGCCGCGGACCGCGTGATCACCGGCTGAGCCCCACCTCGGCCGCGGATCTCAGGGTCGGTTCGTGATCCTCAGCTACCCCACACTGCGATGCGCCATTCCTGATCGTTGGCCGTGTCGATCGCGGCGCCCGTGGGATTGCAGGCGCGGATGATCGCGGTGTCGTCCGCGGAGACAACAGCGTTCCAACTCAGGTTGTTGTCCTCGATGCCGTTCGCGCTGGAGGCGGCGAGGGGCAGTACGTGAACCGTGTGATTCGGATCGATCGCCCCGAAGGTCAGCGTGAAGTAATTGCCGCATGCGTTTGCCGGGATGCTGTTGGAGGCCAGGTTCAGCAGAGTCCCGACGTTATGGGCCGTGATTGGCGCGCCGCTGTTGATCGTGACGTTGCTGAACGATCCGGGCTGACCCGACACGCTCACCGTCCCGCTTGCGTCGGGCAAGGTGATCGTCCGGTCTGCAGTGGGATTTGCCACCGTGAGGAGCGACTCCGAGGGGTCGGCAGTGCCATTGCTGCCCTCGAACAGCACACCTCCACCACCCGCCGAGCTGAAGACCGATTGGCCTGAGCCGAGCGTGGGATTACCGGGGAGGGTCGCGCCGTAGTCGAGACCGATGTTGGGCGTCGTGCCCTCCCCGGCAGCGCCGGCCCCCGTGATTCCGGTTCCATTCCCCACCGACTGAACGTAGTCCCCGGTCGTGTCGGCGCCCAGCGCCACCGCGTCCGGCGCCACATCCGGATCCGGGTAGCTGCCGGTCAGGTCACCACTCGCCGGTCCTGTGGAAAGGCCGGGTGCGCCCTGACTCCCCGCGTCCCCCTTGGCTCCCTTCGGGCCCGGCTGTAGCTGGATCGAGTCCACCTGGGACTGAAGGGCCGCGAGCTGCTGCTTCAGCTTCTTCACCTTCTTGCTCAGCGCCGCGCTCGACTGCGCCTCGGGGCCGGCTTGCGCAACCGGCGCGATCGCGAGGCCGAAGACCGCGGCGATGAGCGTGACAAGGCGTATGCGGCCAATGCTGCGGTCCATCACCCTCCCTCGGTAGCTGCCGCCGCGAGTGTAACCCCATGTGCGCTCCGCCACAAGAGCGGATCACGCCCGGGCTGATAGAACACCCGGCGTGGATCGCAGGAACGCATTCGGCAGCGTCCGCACCGGCCTGTGGCTGGGGGCGGCGGCG
>Ga0214473_10004575_pt1 | contig 16617 bp, 4 predicted proteins | sample RVTome_7_FD_203509 | JGI IMG/M metagenome (GOLD analysis project Ga0214473, IMG submission 203509) | Soil microbial communities from uranium-contaminated site in the Upper Colorado River Basin, Wyoming, United States - RVT98D197 | ecosystem: Environmental > Terrestrial > Soil > Contaminated >... | reverse complement strand
TTCCAATATTGACCGGGCGCCAGTGCTGACCACGATTGGCGCTCAAGTTGTTCTGGAGGGCGGCCATCTTGAATTCAGAGTCTCTGCCACAGACCCCGACGGTGAGGTCATAACATTAATCACCGAACAAATACCGGCGAATGCCGCATTTGCGGACTCAACCGGTGGCGTCGGAGGCTTCGTATTTGACCCCGATTTTTCTCAAGGGGGCGTGTATCCAGTAAGATTTATCGCCAGTTCTAATAGTCTGGCGGACACAGAGCTTGTCTCTATTACCGTCACCAATGTCGACCGGGCCCCGGTTCTGACCTTTATCCCGCCTCAGACAGTTGCCGAGGGCGGCCATCTTGCGGTCAGAGTCACGGCTTCTGATCCGGACGGCGATGTCATAACATTAACAGCTTTCGATCTTCCCACAAATGCCTCATTTAATGACTCCTCCGGCGGAGTCGGCGGCCTCGTTTTCGACCCCGATTTTGGCCAATCAGGCTTGTACCAAGTTAGAATATTCGCCACTGCCAATTCCGCCGCGGATAGCCAATTGGTAGATTTAACTGTCGTGGAATTTGATCTTCCGCCTGTATTGACGACGATCCCGCCGCAGTCCGTTGCAGAGGGAGGTCATTTAGAGTTCAGAGTATCAGCGATCGACCCTGACGGCAATATTATTGCGCTTACTGCCGAGCAGGTTCCGGCCAATGCCTCATTCACTGACTCTACCGGCGGAGTTGGCGGCTTTGTATTCAATCCCGATTTCAGCCAAATGGGCAACTATCAAGTGAGATTCATAGCGATGGCCGGTGCTCTTGCAGATACCGAGCTGGTCAGTATCACTGTCAATAATGTTGACCGAGCGCCCGTGATTGCGCCCGTGCCGCCGCAGGTGGTGAACGAGGGAAACAATCTTCTGGTCAGGGTAACGTCGTCTGACCCGGATGGTGACGCCATAACGCTGGTTGCCCTGCAATTGCCGGCGAACGCAACATTTGCAGATTCGAGCGGGGGTGTAGGAGGTTTGGTATTCAATCCTGATTTTAATCAATCGGGAGGATACCAGGTGATGGTAATTGCCACGTCCAATGCTCTTGCCGACACCGAGCTTGTGAACATATCGGTTAATAACGTCGACAGGCCTCCTGTATGGACGACCATTCCTCCGCAGTTCGTAGCCGAGGGCGGTCATTTGGAATTCCGTGTGACGGCCAGCGATGCGGACGGCAATATCATAATACTTACGGCCGAACAGGTTCCAGCCAATGCGTCGTTCGCGGACTCTACCGGCGGGGTTGGCGGCTTCATATTTAATCCGTCATTTGCCCAATCTGGCAACTATCAGGTCAGGTTCATAGCTTCTGCGAATTCTATGGCGGACACTGAGCTGGTCTCAATTACGGTGACTGAGGATGATCGGCCGCCTGTATTGACGACTATACGGCCGCAGGTGGTGAATGAGGGAGGCAATCTTCAGGTCAGGGTAACATCGTCTGACCCGGACGGTGACGCCATAACGTTAACTGCAGAGCAGCTGCCAGCCAATGCGACGTTTGCAGATTCGAGCGGGGGTGTTGGAGGTTTGGTATTCAATCCTGATTTCAATCAATCGGGAGGATACCAGGTAAGGATAATTGCCACGTCCAATGCTCTTGCCGACACTGAGTTTGTAAACATAACGGTTAATAACGTTGACAGGCCGCCTGTCTGGACGACAATTCCGCCGCAGTTCGTTACCGAGGGCGGGCATCTGGCCTTGAGGGTGACGGCCAGCGATGCGGATGGCGACATCATTACGCTCACGGCCGAGCAGGTTCCAGCCAATGCGTCGTTTGCGGACTCTACCGGCGGAGTTGGCGGCTTTGTATTCGATCCCGATTTTAGCCAGATGGGCAACTACGAGGTGCGATTCATAGCCACGGCCGGTGCTCTTGCGGATACCGAGCTGGTCAGTATCACTGTTACGGAATTCGATCAGGCGCCCGTCCTGGCAAGCATCGGTCCGCGAACAATCGACGAGGGTGGCATTCTCAATATCAGAGTCACCGCTTCCGATCCTGACGGCGATTCATTAATTTTGCTCGCGGAGCAGGTTCCGACCAATGCGACATTCAACGATTCAACCGGCGGCGTTGGCGGCTTTACTTTCGCTCCAGACTATTCCCAGTTCGGCGTCTACCAGGTTAGATTTATCGTCCGTTCGCTGGGGCTTGCCGACTCCGAGCTTGTAACAATTACGGTAAACAATACCGACCGCGCGCCGCTATTCGCCAATGTAGGCCCGCAGGTTGTGCCCGAGGGTCAAACCCTGCAATTCAATGTCTCCGCCACTGACGCCGATGGAGACGTGATAGCGCTCACTTCGGGCGCCCTACCGGCAAATGCCACATTTACCGATTTCGGCGGAGGCGCGGGTCAATTTGCATTCACTCCCGACCTGACCCAGGAAGGGCATTACGACATATCGTTCTTTGCCAGTTCGAATTCACCGGCGCTGAGAGACACTCTTGCGGTCGGCATAGACGTTACGCATATCAACGCGGCCCCCATCCTGGCGCCCATAGGAGCAAGGTTCGTGGACGAAAACCAGACCTTAAGCTTCATTGTTACATCATCCGACGTCGATGGCCAAATACCTTCGCTGTCGGCGTTCAATCTTCCAACAAATGCCACCTTCATTGATAGTCTCAACGGTCGCGGTCGATTCGTATTCACGCCCACGTTTTTCCAGGCGGGGTTATATACCGTTCTGTTTGTGGCCAGCGACGGCACCGTGGCCGATTCCGAATATGTGGACATTACGGTTAATAACGTTAACCGCCCTCCTGTTCTCTCGCCCATCGGCAATCGCTCTGTACTGGAGGGTGGAACGCTCAATTTCAGGATCTCGTCGACCGATCCAGATTTTGAAACACCAAGCTTCACCGCGCTGAATATTCCTGTAAACGCCACTCTGGTCGATTCCGCCAACGGCGCCGGCTCATTTAGATTCAGGCCGGATTATACCCAGGCGGGCATCTATTTTGTCACTTTCATAGCATCCGATGACAACCTTGCTGATTCCGAGGTTGTGCGCATCACGGTTTTCGATGCTGGAAATCAACCGCCATCGTTGGCTCCAATAGGGCCGCAGACAGTAGTTGAAGGGCAGAATTTGACGCTGTTGATCACGGCTACCGACCCCGACAGCACAGTGCCTATTATACAGGCATTCAATATGCCCGCTAATTCTGCCTTTGTCGATTCAGGCGATGGCCGGGCTTCATTTGGGTTCGATCCCGATTTCACTCAATCGGGGGTTTACAATGTTCTCTTCAGGGCCTTTGACGGCTCAATTTATGATTCTCTCTGGGTGCAAATTACGGTAATAGATTTCGGATTCAGTCCGGTGCTCAACCCCATAGGCCCGCGTGTAATCGATGAAGGTCAGATATTGCAGTTCGTGGTTACATCAAGCGACCCCGATGGCACCTTCCCACAACTCACGGCCGCTCCACTGCCGATAAATGCAACATTCGTAGATTCTCTGAATGGCCACGGGCTGTTCAGATTTACACCCGGTTACACCCAAAGCGGTATTTACGACGTCCTGTTCATCGCATCCGATGGCACCTTTGCCGATTCCGAGATGGTGCAGATTACCGTTAACGAGGCCGGAAACCTGCCTCCGATAATCTCTCCGGTTCCTCCTCAAACTGTCGATGAGAACGATACATTGATAGTTATCGTAACTGCGACTGATCCGGACGATGACCCGATAGCGCTGTCGGCCGAGAACCTGCCTGCAAACGCCACTTTCGGCGATAACCTGAACGGCACCGGCCAGCTTGAATTCCAGCCGAATTTCAACCAGTCAGGCGTCTACAATGTCTCAATAATCGCCTCCGATGGCGCTTTGAACGATACTGAATTCGTTCAAATAACAGTGAACAACATAAATCGCCCGCCGATCCTGGCTTCCATAGGCCCGCAGACTGTGCAGGAGGGGAGTATTCTGCAAGTGGTCGTGATGTCTTATGACCCGGATGGCAGTGTCCCGTCGCTTTCGGCCAGCCCTCTGCCGCTGAATGCCACCTTCACCGATTCCACCAATGGCAATGGTCTGTTCGATTTCAGGCCAAATTTCACACAAGAAGGGGCATACGATATTCTGTTCATTTCAACTGACGGCGCCCTCTCCGATTCGGAACTGGTGCAAGTAACTGTTACAACCACAAATCAAGCGCCGGTTTTCGATCCCCTTGGCAGCCAATTCGTATTCGAGGGGGACACTCTTGAGTTCTCCGTTCACGCCGTCGACCCCGATGGAGGGATCCCGACGCTTTCAGCGCTCAATCTGCCGCTTAATTCGACGTTTAGAGATTTGGGCGGGGGGAATGGTGAGTTCATATATATGCCCGATTTCACTCAGGCGGGAATCGATACCGTGTCATTTGTCGCCAACGATGGCGAGGCTAATTCGATCCTGAATGTGGAAATAACCACTGTCGATGGGGGCAATCAGAGGCCGAATCTGGCGCCCATTGGTCCCAGAAACGTGAATGAGGGTCAACAGCTGCAGTTCGACGTTTCAGCTACCGATCTCGATGGTATTCCGCCACTGTTGCTGGCTATCGGGATGCCGGCTAACGCCACATTCATCGACCTTTTCAACGGGAACGGCACTTTCACGTTCAATCCCGACTATACTCAGGCCGGCGTGGACACGGTTCTGTTCATAGCCAGCGACGGCGGCCTGGCGGATTCGGAGTATGTCCAACTTACAGTAAATAATATCAACCTGCCTCCGCAGATCGCGCCGCTGGCAGCGCAGTTTATTAATGAAAACGACTCATTGGCGCTGACTATTATCGCCGCCGACCCCGACGGGCAATTTCTCACGTTGACAGCCTCGCCTGTGGCAAATCACATGGTATTCGTCGACAGCGGAAATGGCTCCGGCAATTTCGGTTTCAAGCCCGACTTCTCGCAGAGCGGGGTGTACACGGTGAGCTTTGTCGCTTCCGACAGCGTTCTCGCAGATACTGAATCAGTGCAAATCACGGTCATCGAAGCGGGCAACCAGGCTCCCGTCCTGGCTGCAATCGATACGGCCTATTATGTGACGGAGGGCGGCACTCTGCAGGTGCCCCTTTCCGCAACCGATCCTGATGCTACTCCTCTCACATTTACGGCGGATTCGCTGGTAGCCAACATGACTTTCACCGACAATGGCGACAATACGGCGTTATTTGTATTTCAGCCTAATTTCCAGCAGTCGGGAAGCTATGCAGTAACATTCCGCGTGTTCGACGGCATAATCTACGATTCCGCGTCGACAAGAATTTATGTCGCCGAGCAGGGAAATCAGTATCCCATTTTGGCCGCTATTGGGCCTCAATCCGTGGCCGAGGGCGCGACGTTGACGCTGAATATCTCGGCGTCCGATCCTGAAGGATTCGCCATATTCCTTTTTGTAGACAATCCTCCTGATTCCTCGAGCTTCGTGGATAATCAGAACGGGACAGCGCAGTTCGTTTATTATCCGGATTATTATGAAGCCGGAGTAGATACAGTTCGCTTCATGGCAATGGACGTTGGCGGCCTGATCGATTATGAGGATGTGGCCATTACAATTACCGATGTTAATCAGCCACCATGGATTGTTTTCGACGGCGATACCCTGGTGGCCGAGGGCGGCACGCTGACAGCAACTGTGACCGTCTTCGACTCTACCGATTTTCAGCCCGGCACCTTGTCTTTGACTCGCGGTCATATACCGCCCAACTCAACGTTTATTATCATTGGCAATGGCGTTGGGCAGTTCGTATTCACGCCCGCCTACGACCAGCAAGGCGTCGATTCAGCATACTTCGTTGCTGTCGATAGCGATTCGCCACCGATGTCATCCAACATTTGGGTTCGACTGACAGTGACGGGTTCCAATCGCAGGCCGATATTGCAGCAGCCGCCGCCCAGCGAGCTGGATCAGGGCGACACTCTGGTGCTCGATATTTATGCTACCGACCCGGATGGAGATTCCCTGCGGCTCTACGTAAATACCAATAACGATCCGCCCATGCCGCCGAACTCTCAATTCCAGGATTTTGGAGATGGGCACGGGCAATTCATATTCTATCCCGATTATACCCAGAGCGGATTATTCATCGTCAGCTTTGCGGCCAGCGACGGACGCCTGATAGATTCGAAATCCGCTCTCATTTATGTCCGCAATCTTGGCAACCAGCGCCCGACTTTAAACCCCATTGGGTCCTTTGTCATGACAGAGGGAGAGACACTCAGCGTCCATATCACATCGACCGACCCCGATTCCACTCGTCCGGTGTTATCAGCCATCGGGCTCCTATCCAATATGATCTTTACCGATTCCACCAACGGCGCGGGTTCGCTCATCTTTCCATCGCTATTTTTCCAGGCAGGCGTGCATAATTTGACATTCATAGCCTCCGATGGTCAAGCCGCCGATTCCGAGCAGGTAACTATCACTGTGATAGAAGCGGGCAATCAGCCGCCAATGTTGATGTATATAGCCAATAGAACGGTTGTCGAAGGCACGACCCTGCAGTTTGGGATAATGGCCACGGACCCCGATTCGACCATTCCGATTCTGGCGGTTCAGAATCTTCCCCCCAACGCCACTTTCTCCGACTCCAGTAATGGCCGCGGCGCATTTACTTTCTCGCCCAATTTCGATCAAGCGGGCGCATATCAGATACTATTCCTGGCCTTAGATAGAGACGACGCGACCCTGGCGGACTCGCAGACGGTCACAATAACGGTTACCGACTACAATAGATGGCCTATCCTCATTCCCCTTGGACCGTACACTATGGATGAAGGCGATACACTTGCGTTTACGGTCACGGCCAGCGATCCCGACGGCACTATCCCGTGGTTGGCTGTAGGTCATATTCCTCCCAACTCGATATTCACCGACAATGGCGACGGCACCGGATCGTTCGTATTCATGCCGAGCTTCTTCCAGGCCGGTGTCGACTCCGCGAGATTCATCGCCGTAGATGAAATCGACCCCGGCCGTTTTGTGAGCATGACGGTGCGAATTACGGTTCTGGATCTGAATCGCGTTCCTATCATGGTTCCAATACCCGATACAACCATCGGCGACGGCTTCCTTTTGACCATTAATGTGATTACTGCCGATCCGGACTCCACAATCCCGATTCTCTTCATACGCGGCCGTCCGGATTCCGCGACCTTCACCGACAACAATAATGGCACGGGTATATTCAGATGGCGCCCCAGGTTCCAGGATATAGGCACATACAATGTAATCTTTGGATGTCGCGACCGGGTGAACCAGTCGCTTGCAGATTCGCAGTTTGTTACCATCGAGGTGACTTCCTCCGGCAACCATCCTCCGGCATTCGTCCAGATTGCCGACCAGCAACTTGGCGACGGAGATACGCTTAACCTCGTCATAACGGCAACCGATATCGACGGCGATCCCTTGATGATCACAAGCGTCGGAGGGCTGCCGTTTGGAATGATATTCAACGATCTGGGAGGGGGCCACGCGACCATATTCTGGATTCCGACAGAGGATCAAGAAGGTGATACCTTGGTCACGCTTGTGGCCGACGACAACGCCGGCCTCACCGACACGATGAGAATCAATATCACCGTTGTCACATTCGTTCGCGGTGACGCCAACGGCAACGGAGTCCTTAATGGCGTCGATGTGGTCTACCTGGTAAACTATCTCAAGGGTATGGGCCCGGCCCCTGATCCATTCATGGCAGGCGACGCCAACGGGAACGGCGAAGTCAATGGGCTTGACGTCGTCTATCTCATAAACTACTTTAAGGGTGGACCTCCTCCACCTCCAATTCCCGGTGGAGGCCCGATTCTGAAAGCAAAACTTGTCGCGCCGCGTCTCGAGCCTGGAATGTAGCGTCTCATTATTAACGGGGTGAATTTTATGCGCTGTTCAAATACACTCTTGATTATTATCTGCCTTGCGCCGGTCATCTCTTTGGCCGGCGCCGGGGATCCCCCGTCACTAACGGATGATTACGAGATTTCATTCGGACCCCAGTGGAGCGCCATCCCCGGAGACCCGGCGTTCCTGCTGCCTATTAATGTCTCGTTCTCACAGCCGACCGTGCGCATAAACCTGATATTGACATATGATCCCACACGGTTAACTCCCACCGTTTTGGCCCCCAATATCTTCGTTCAGAGCTTCGTCTATGACATACCCCAGCCGGGAAGGATAACCCTGGCCATGGTGACAGATTTGCCGCCGCCGCCTGACGTCCCTCCTATTCTGGGAGACACTATCGTGGCCTGGATTTCATTCCGCGTAACTTCGCAATTCATCGGTTTCGACTATCTCACGACTATTGATTTTTTCGAGGATCCGGCGACACCCTATATCGATAATTACATCGTTCTGGAGAATAACGATATCATCGCCCAACCGCTTCTGGTGTTGGGACGCGGAGAGATCATTATAAGATTGCCGCGCTACGGGGATATCAATCTCAACACCTACCCCTGGGAAATCGGCGATGCCGTGACGTTTCTCAATTTTTTCATGGGCCAGACCGCATTCACCCGCCAGCAATACGCTAATTCCGACTGCAATCGCGATGGCATCCAGGCCTCCATATCGGATCTGGTTTTTCTGCTGAGAGTCATATCTTATGATTCCCTGCTAATTTCGCCGCCCGACGGTGTCCCCGAAAATTGGATGGCTCTCAAAGGAACATCGGACGATGCAAGTCAGTTATTGTTATACGAGGGGCGCTGCGAATTGACGATAACCTCCAATGAGGCAATCGGCGGCGCATTCTTTACGATCGATATTGGAAGCAGCGGGACTTCCATTGAAGGGATTCAACTCGATCCGAGCGCAAGCCAGATGTACCTTACTTACAGTATAGTCGATAACATCCTGAGAATTGCCGTGGTCGATTGGAGCGGCGGTTCCGGCTCATTTTACGGCGGACGGCTTCTCAGCATAAACTATACGGGAGAGCATCCCTTATCTCTCGCCTCATGCGATTTTTCCGATCCCGATGGAGGGGCAATTAATGCCCCAACGTCTCTTGACTGCAATTGTCCGGGGCCCAATGACGACGCCATATCGTCCTCCGGCTTTATCATTTCGGGTTTTCCCAATCCATTCAACAGCGCCGCGAACATGAGCTTTTCGCTTCCCTCCGATGGGGAATACCGAATGGCGATTTACGATATCATGGGAAGAAAAATAAAGACTCTATTCGACGAGTATCGCCCGGCCGGGTCCCATAGTATTGTATGGGATGGCACAAACGGCGAAAACTCCATGGTCTCCAGCGGAACTTACTTTATTCGCCTTCAAGGTGATGCGGGTTCCCGAAGCTTGAGATTATCTCTTTTGAAATAGATTTGCATATTGATCGACACAACAGCATTGAAAGGAGTCAGCTATTGAAACGCTTCAGCGAGGGGGCATCTCTGATTTTATCGTTGGTTTTGATTTTGCCCATGCTTTCTTCCGGCGCCAGAGCTGATTATCTCGAGGATGGTGTCAGGTACGCTGATAAGAGCCTGGTGGTTGCGTTCGATCCCTCTTTTGCGCCATTGAATATTGTTCTCCAAAATAACCTTGTTACAACCGGCATTGTCGAAGTCGATGAGCTTAATCTGCGGTTTGGAGTTTTCAAAATCAGTCCGCTGTTTCCCATGGCGGAAAATATCGGCGAATTGGAGTTGGCCGGTTATTATTCGCTGACATACGACGGCGATTTCGGGCTCGAGGCCGTTCTTTCCGCTTACGACAATCTGGCAAGCGTCGATCACGTCGAACCGATCGGAATTCATCGAATCTACTTCACCCCCAATGACCCATACCTCAGTTCGCAGTGGGCCTTGACCAAGATCGATGCACGTGAGGCCTGGGATGTCACTCAGGGAGACCCAGCCGTACTGCTGGGGGTGGCCGATACAGGCGTCGATTGGAATCATCCGGATCTGAATGACAACATCTGGATCAATACCGCCGACCCCATCGACGGCGCCGATAACGATGGCAACGGCTATATAGATGATTATAGAGGCTGGGACTGGGTCGATAACGAGAACGGCTGGCCGGGCGAGGACGACGATGTCCCCGATAATAACCCCATGGATTTTAACGGACATGGTACCCACGTTTCCGGAATCGCCTCTGCTGAAACACACAACAGCGTCGGTATCGCCGGCGTCGGTTTCGATTGCAGCATCATGTGCATGCGTATCGGCTGGTGGGATGCCGATGGCTGGGCGTATGTCTCGATGTCCTTTGCAGCCTCCGCCATGTATTATGCCGGTAACAATGGGGCCAAGGCGATCAACTGCTCCTGGGGCTCGTCCAATTCAGGGGGAATTGCCACGGCGGCCACCTTTGCGTCAAACAACGGCGTGCTGATTGTCTCCGCAGCCGGAAATAATGATGACCAGGTAGCGCCCTACTTATGCACTCGGAGCGATGTTATCGCCGTGGCAGCTACCGATCAGTCCGATCATAAAGCGGATTTCTCCAGTTATGGGACCTGGGTGGATGTTTCCGCTCCGGGCGTTAGTATTCGGTCCACGTATTATGATAACACCTACGCCTATCTCGATGGCACCTCTATGTCCACGCCGCATGTCGTTGGCCTGGCTGGGTTGATTAATTCCGTGGCGCCTTACATGACAAGAGCCCAGGTTCAGGCGCAAATTATCAACACCACGGAGGATATCGATGCGCTGAATCCCGGATATGAGGGGCGTCTGGGTTCTGGTCGAATTAACGCCTTTAATGCCGTTGAAGGTCTGGGCGCGTCATTAGCCATACCTATTCTGATTTATCCCATAGGCAGCCTCTGGATCAACGACCCCTACCCGACTTTTATCTGGAGCGACACTGCCGAAGCCTCGGTATTTCAGATACAGGTGGATGACGTCACATCTTTCTCATCCCCCATCATCAATGATTCCACCATTACCGATACGACATTCACATCGCAGGATAGCCTCACTGACCGCACATGGTACTGGAGGGCTCGTGCCGGAAGCGGTTCAATATGGACGGATTACTCGGCGCACCAGCCTTTTAGAATTGACACGCAAAATCCCAACACGACGATTTTGCTCACCCCTCCACAGGATTCCTGGACCTTTGACAGGACGCCTTATTTCAGTTGGGAGACAGTTACCGACCCGGGAGGTTCCGGAATATTCAGGTACTATATCCAGGTCGATGACGACTCGCTGTTCAATCCGTCGCAAGTTCTGTACGATTCCACGGTATATGCTAATTATACTCCTATCTCCAACCTGCCCGGCAATTCCAGGTTATTCTGGCGTATCAGGGCCAGGGATAATGCCGGTAATTACAACTCCTGGGTATCCGGTGTATTCAATATTGACAATGCCGCCCCTCCGGCGCCCACGGATTTCACAATCATGCCCGACGGCTGGACGTCGAATCCGTTGTTCGATGTCGACTGGACTAACCCGGTCGATATCTCAGGCATCTCCATGGCATTGTATAAGGTGGGTTCGCCTCCCACTAATAACTACGATACTACCGGTCATTTTGGCCCCAATCCGCCCGCAGTCTATATGGCTCAAATATCCGGCCAATTTATTTTCTACCTGTGGCTGCTCGATGGCGCCGGCAACCTTTCCTATCTCAATCGAGCGCAGGATACGATCAGGTTTGATAATGCGCCCCCTTCGGGCTGCACAGCATCGTCCCCCCAGATATCATCGGGACTTGATTTCCCGGTCATGTGGACCGAGGGTACCGATGTTGGTTCCGGCATTGCCGGATTGTATGATGTCAGATATATGGATAGCACCGATGGCGTCTGGATAGATTGGATAATCGACGCAATCGATCAATCGGCCATTTTCGCCGGGGAGCATGGGCACACCTACTATTTTGAAGCCCGGACAAGGGACCTGGTTGGCAATTTGGAACCATTTTCAGGTATGGCCGAATGCCAGACGCTGGTCGACACGACTTTTGTGGGCCCGCCATTTGTTCCCGGCGATGTCAACGGCTCCGGGGCCGTGAATGGTGTCGACGTGGTTTACCTGGTGGGTTATCTGAAAGGCGGCCCGCCTCCACCCGATCCTATCCTGCGGGCCGATGCTAATGGGTCATGCTCCGTAAACGGTATCGACGTTGTTTATCTGGTTGGCTATCTTAAGGGCGGCCCTCCGCCGTTCGCGGGGAATTGCCGCGCATTTTAGCGGCTTGCAGGAGCGGTTTTTCGAGATGAGTAACGGGCATTTTTGCTTGACAGAAACAGGGATTAACCGTATTTTAACAGTGCGGGTGGAAGCAAATAAATCCCCGTTATCTTCTAATCTGTTTCTTTGAGAAATGATACTTTTCTGGTGTTTTGCCTTCATCAGGCCTTTAGAATTTTTAGGTTGATGTTGGGGACTAACTATATCGCGTTTACGTCCTAAATTAAAAGGAGGTGGTAAGAAGAAGCATAATCTTGAAATTTGCAGCCTTCATTCTTCGAACCATGAATTAGCAAGGAAATCAGGCTAATCAGGTACAATTAGTTTATTTGAGATCCTTAACCCCTTTGGGAGAAGAATATGAAGAAATACCTTTCGTTTTCCATCGCGATTATTCTCCTGTACTGTTGTAGTCTTGCCTTTGCTGATCTCTCATTGAACAGCAATGTAGCCAAGTCGACAACAGCGACAAATCTCGAGAGGGTTGTCGTAGATGAGGCAAAGACAGTGGCCGATCCCTCGATGAGCACTTCTGCTGCCGGCCCTGCAGCACCCGTCTTTTCGGGAGTCTCGGTCTCGATTCCCCAGGCGCAAGCCGACGAGATCAAGATGAAAGAGATGGAGAAGGCTAATCGTCAGCAAGGCGGGCAATACCCGGCCGACCCTCGAATGATTCTGCAGGGCGGCGAGGATATTGCGACGGCCACTCCGATTCCCTCGCTGCCTCACAACAGCAGCGGAACCACTATCGGCTTCGCCCATAATTACGACGCCATTTGCCCCTATGGGCCTCACACGTCGCCCGACGTTGTCTACTCCTACGCCCCGTCCTCTAACGAGGTCCTTGATCTCACTCTCTGCATGGGCAACACGGACTATGACAGCAAAATGTTCGTATACGAAAACGACGAGACGGTTCTTGTGGGTTGCAGCGATGACGCCTGCACCAGCCCGGTTTATCCCGATCCTTATGTCTCGCGTATCGCCGGGATGAATGTTTACGCCGGTAACACCTACTACATTGTGATTGACGGTTACGGCGGTGAGGCGGGTAATTATGTGCTGGACGTAAGCGCCTTTGTGCCTCCGACCTGCACACCCGATCTATCCGTATCGATTCCCGCCGCGCTACCCTATAGCAACGCCAATACGACCTGCGGCATGGTCAATGATTTCGACCAAACCTGCCTGGGCTTTTATGACGGCGGCGAGGATATTATTTACGAAATAGTGGTAACTTCCGACGTTTGCGTCGACCTTAATCTGGATCCGGGAACGGACGGATGGACCGGTATGGCTATCGATTACTCTTGCCCGCCGAACCCGTCTTCTTGCATTGCGGTAAGCACCAATTCCGGCGCCTCTCCGCATGGCATTTACGGTGTCAGCCTTGCAGCCGGCACATATTATGTCATGATCGACACTTGGCCGACTCCGGACTGCATCGCCAACTTCACGTTCAGCATGAGCGAATGCTCTCCTGCGCCTCCGAACGACGAGTGTGTCAATGCTACACCGGTCAATGTTTATCCGTCAACGGTATGCGGATCGAACATCGGCGCCACAGTCGATTGCCCGGGCGTTCTCGATTGGAATGCCACCTGGTTCGCTCTCGATGCGCCGAATGCCACGAACAATGTTTCCGTCAATTTCTGCGGCACACAGGCTGACATTCAAACTATCGGAATAGTTCTCTATGCCGATTGCTTTGATTGCAATGCTTATATTATTGCGAGCAGCTATATGTGGCAGGACTGCCCTGACGGTTTCTTCAACCCGTCGCTCTTCTGGGAAAACCTCCCTGGCCCGGCCACCTACTACTTCCCGGTTTATGCCGGGACGCCGATGGACTACTGCTTTGACGTAAACGTTACGGCCGATGTCCCGTGCGACGTAGTTTGCCCCGGCGGCACTCCCGAGAACGAGCCCGCCTGCTACGACGAATATGTCGACGTAACAAATGGCGGCTGCAACTCCGATCCGAACGTATTTGGAACGGTTACTTGCGGCGAGACCATTTGCGCCGAATCGGGCACATACCTGTTCACCGGCCTGCAGTATCGTGACACCGACTGGTTCCTCTTGACCCTCACTGAAGATCAACTGGTAACCGTCAATGCCATGGCAGAGTTCGACCTCCAGATGTTCTTCATTCAGGCGCCCTGCCCCGGCATTATCGTCAGCAGCGCGGCTGCCGCCGACTGCGTGCCCCTGACCATGACCAGCCTGCTTACAGCTGGTGATTGGTATGTCTGGGCCGGTCCGCAGGTATTCACCGGCATCCCGTGCGGAGCAAATCCGGGCTCGGAGTATTGGTTCACGGTGACATGCGAGGATCCACCTCCGCCGCCTGCGAACGATCTCTGCGCCGATGCAATTCCGTTGGCATTCCCGGCCTCTGTCCAGGGTTCAACCTTCAATGGCACCATGGACAGTGAGTTCCCGACCTGCGGCACTACTATTTCAGGCCCTGGTGTCTGGTACACCATTCAGGGTACCGGCAACACCATGACCGCCACGACTTGCAATGCCTATACAGCCTATGATACCAAGCTCAACATCTACTGCGGTGGTTGCGAGACTCCAGTCTGCATCACGGGCAATGATGATAACTGCGTTGGCTTCAACGGCCTTAACAGCACAGTGACGTGGTGTTCCGATGCCACCGCCACTTATCAGGTCCTGGTGCAGGGCTTCGGTGGTCAGTCCGGCGCCTTCCAGCTCGACATCTACGATGATGGCATTCCGTGCGGCAACCCAATTTCCTGCATACCTATTCCTGCTCCGCCGAACGACAATTGCGGAGACGTAACTCCAGTCCAACTCAACCCCGGCACACCGCTACAATTTGCCGGCGACAATACCGGCGCCACGATCGATTGCCCCAACCTTGGATGGGCTGAAGTGTGGGAAGCGATAACGACCAGCGAGTGCATGGACATCACGATTGACTACTGCGGCACGGCTCCGGCATTCAGCAACGTGTTCATAGTGGTTGCCGATGCTTGCCCGTGCGGCGCCTTCGTCTTTGCCAACAACTGGGATGACCTGTCGTGCGATGGCAACTGGACAGTTCGTTTCACCAATATTCAGCCAGGCACTTACTGGATTCCAGTGCTGACAGACCCGCCAGCAGGCGTTGTTGGTCCGTACGTCATGAATGTTTCCGGCGTCGCCTGCCCGCCTCCGCCTCCGAATCCGTGCGATGACAACGAGTACATCAACCACTCGTTGCCGGGCGCTAACGTATTCGCCACGCAATGCGACCCAGTCTATCCGTTCCAAGCAGGCGTGGCCGACGATTTCATATTACCGGGTGGCGGCACTACTGATATCGGTCATGTGGTTATCTATGCCGGCTTCTGGAATGGCCCGTTGGATCCCAACAACGTTTCAGACGTTCAGGTAACGATCTATGCTGATAACGGTGGCGTGCCTGGCGGAAGGCCGGTTGGCGCTGATCCCACATGCGCCCATGAAGAGGATATTGCCGGTGGCATCATATCCTCCGAATTGGTTGGATTCGGCAACTTCACATTCACTCTCGATCCCGGTTTAGGCATATATTCGGTCGAAATCGATATCACAGATGTGACGTTGCAGAACGGTACGACTTACTGGCTTGAAGTCGCTCCTGTGTTAGACTTCTCAGTTGGGGGTCAATGCGGCTGGGCTCCATCCGATCTGTTAACCGGTAACTCTGGTGTCCAGATCTTTGAGTTCCTGGGCATCACCGAATGGGGTCCGCCCAGTGGTATTGCCACCGACTTTGCATTCTGTCTGCATGCGGCCGGCGGCGGTGGCGCTTGCGCCTACGTTCCTGGCGATATTAACGGGAACGACCAAGCTAACGGTATTGACGTTACCTACGGCGTCGGCTACTTCAAAGGCGGCGCTGCTCCTCCGATCATCTGCACCGACTGCCCGAATCCGGGCGAGACGATGTATGCTGGCGGTGACGTTAATGGCAATTGCGCCTTCAACGGTATCGATATTACCTTCTTTGTCAGCTACCTGAAAGGTGGTCAGCCGGCGCTTCTGTTCTGCCCGACCTGCCCGCCTGCCAGGCTTGGCGCTCCCTCTCCTGAAACACCGTCTCTCGCTCCATCGAAGATCGAGATTCGCTCGACTCAGGAATAGGTTCTAAGGTAATATCTTAGGCCAAAATGAATCGGGTCTCCCATGCTGGGGGACCCGATTTTAATTGGGGTCAATACCAGTTCTGCCAGTATGACAGATATCCGTCAATACGGCATACATTAAATTTAAGTTATTATGGAATATAGTATTACGTTTTTTTCATTGACTTTATGGATTATATGGGTTAATATAACAAGCTATTTTCTTAGCCGTTAGTCAGTGGATTCACTTACGAGGAATTATTGATGCTTGGTATCA
>Ga0214473_10004574_pt1 | contig 16617 bp, 13 predicted proteins | sample RVTome_7_FD_203509 | JGI IMG/M metagenome (GOLD analysis project Ga0214473, IMG submission 203509) | Soil microbial communities from uranium-contaminated site in the Upper Colorado River Basin, Wyoming, United States - RVT98D197 | ecosystem: Environmental > Terrestrial > Soil > Contaminated >... | reverse complement strand
GAGGCGGGCGTAGGAGGACTACGGGCGGGGGTGGGCGGGCGGTGTCATCCGCAGCGAAGGGAGTGGACGCGCACTCGCGCGGCCGAGGGCTCCCGAGCGAGGACAAGCCGGAGGGTGGGACGATCGCGTCTCGTCGGTGTCTCGCGCAGGGAAGCGGTCAATCAGCGTCGACAGGTCCCCGCCCGTCCGAGCCCTCGCCCCCGCGCGCCGGCCAGCGGCCGGGGCGCAGGCCTGAACGCGGACGCCCGTCACCCCGGGTCGGCGCCGCGCGGATTGGGTGCCTGCCGCTCGCCGCAGCACGCCGGGAACGTCATCCACCCGCCGATGGCCACCGTCCACATCTCGTCGATGTCGGCGTAGTGCTCCTTGAGCCCCTCGCGCATCGCCGCGATCACGCGCGGCAGGTCCTCCGGCCGCATCCCCACGGCGTTCGTGTTCATGAACGGCATGCTCGACCACAGCACCGCTTCCTGCGGCAGCCGCACGAGCCCGTGCGCGGCCGGGTCCGCCGCCATGGCCGACCCGGGCACGAGCGAGTACTGGTGGATCGTCACGAAGTCGATCACGTCGCGGTGGTCGACGAGATAATCGAAGGTCTCCCAGAGCTCCCCCTGCGTCTCGCTCGGGTAGCCGGCGATGCACATCACCGCCGTCTGGATCCCTTCGCGTTTGCACGTCGTCAGGATCCGTTCGCTCTCCGCCGGCCGATTCGGCTTGTTCATCGCGTCGAGAACGCGCCGGCTCGCGCTCTCCATGCCGAAGCGCAGGCAGCGGCAGCCCGATCGCGCCATCAGCTCGAGCACGTCGTCCTTGAACCCGGCGTCGAGCAGCACCTCCGCGCCCCACTCCACCACCAGCCCCGCCTCGAGGATTCCGCTCGCCAGGGCCGCGAGCTCCTTCGGCCGCAACGAGTCCACCGGGAAGTCGAACCAGTTCGATCCGGTCTGCTCCACGAGGGCCCGCATGTCCTGCACCGCGAGCTCGACCGAGCGCGTTCGGTAGGTCGACGACGCCTGCGCCGAGATGTTGCAGTAGTTGCACTTGCCCCAGTAGCAGCCCCGCGACAGCGGCAGCGGGATCGGATAGCGGGGCACGAGGTAGCGGTCGAGCTCGAGACCATCGGGCGTCCACATGGGCACCGGCAGCGTGTCGAGATCCACGCGCCCTCCGCGCTCGCTCCCCGCTGGCGCGAACCCCCTCGGCGCCGGCACGAGCACGTTGCTCAACCGGGCCACGCTCCGGCCCTCGAGCACCTCGCCGAGCCAACGGTCGAGCGCCTCCTCGCCGTCGTGCAGCACGATCGCGTCCACGGGCACCACGTCCTGCCGTATGCGGGGCACGTCGTCCTCCACCGCGGTGAGGTACGCGCCGCCCATGATCAGCGGCGTGTTCGGCAGCCGCTCGCGCAGCATGCGTAGCAGCGTGAATCCCGGGATGACCTGCGAGAAGTACGTCAGGCTCACCCCGATGGCCCGCGGCCCTTCGGCCTCGATGCGCCCGAGCACATGCTCTCTGAAGTAGTCGACGTACGGATTGCGCTCCGGATCGCTCAGCGCCGCGAGCATGCCGTCGAAGTCGCGGAAGGCGCCGTCCACGGAGAAGTGCCGGAAGCTGTGCTCGTAGCGCCCGAAGGCCGCGGCCGTGAGCAGGACCCCCGCCTCCGAGACGGTCTCGAAGGCCTCGCGCATCGCGCCGTGATCCCTCTCCACGCCCGGCACACGCAGCGCGTTCTTCGCCCAGTCGATGCGGTCGACAGCGCGCGCCGCGAGCGCCGAGACGCGTTCATCGCATCCCCGTTCCTCGACCGCAGCGCGGCATCGCGCGAGGTGCTCCGGCGCATGAAAATGGTGGAACGCGTCGATGGCCAGATCCCACTGCCGGACACTCCAGCCTCGCTCGCGCAGGAAGGCCGTCAGCACCGAGATGCCGGAAGAGGCCTGGCCGAAGTTGGCCACGGGCGGCGAGAGGATCAACAGGTCCATGAACGCAGGCGTATGGGGAACGAAGCGCCCCGGGGCAAGGGGCGATCCGCCACTATGGCACGCTACCGGAGCAGCGCTACCGGCTTCGCCTCACGGACTGTCGCGACAGGCGCCACCGCGGCAGACCTGAGCAGCAGCGCATGGCATGTCGCACCCGCCGCAGTGGTCGGCGCTCGTGTTGAAATTCGTGCAGGCGTCGTGACACAGGGGCCTGTCCGGGTCGTCGCACACGCAAGCCGACGCCACGCAGGTGCCCTGACCACAAGCGAACCCGCAGCTCCCGCAGTTCTTGGGGCTCGCCGTCAGGTCCACGCACTTGCTGCCGCACTCGGTCAGCGCCGCGGGGCAAACGCACATACCCGTGTCGCACAAGCGCCCGCCAGTGCATGCGACGCCGCAGGCCCCACAGTGCTCCGGGTCCGTGTCCAGATCCACACAACTCGCCGCGCAATCCGTCAGTCCCGTCCCGCACATGGCGAGGCACATGCTGCCCGAGCACACGGTAGCCATGCACGCGGCGTCGCACGCGCCGCAGTGGTCGGGGTCGATGTCCGTGCGGACGCACGCTCCACCGCACAAGGTCTCCCCGGCCGGGCAGCCGCATACGCCGCCGCTACACTCCTGGCCCCGCGGACAGGTGACGCCGCAGGCGCCGCAGTTGCGCCGGTTCGTCATGAGGTCCACGCAGGCACCGCCACAGCTCGTCAGCGGAGCCACGCACATCGCCGCGCAGGACCCGCCCGAGCACGTTTCTCCCATGGCGCACACCGTGCCGCAGTCACCGCAGTTGTTGACGTCACTCGCAGTGTCGGTACAGCTCGCGCCGCAGAGCTCGCCCGTGCCCGGACACTCGCATGCGCCGGCGATGCACGTCTGCCCCCCGGTGCAGGCCGCACCGCAAGCGCCGCAGTGGGCGTCGTCGCTCTCGAGGTCCACGCAGGCTCCACCGCAGTCGGTCAAGCCCGTCGAGCAGGAGCCGCCACAGCGCCCGGCCGCACACACTTCACCCGTCATGCAGGCGGCACCGCAGGCACCGCAGTTGGCCGGATCGCTCGCCGTGTTCACGCACACGCCACCGCACGCCTCTTCGCCCCCGTCGCACACACAGCTGCCACCCGAGCAGATCTGGTCCGCCCGGCAGGATGTCCCGCAGGCGCCGCAGTTGCGCGCATCGCTCTCGGTGTCCACACATCCGCCGCCACAGTCGGTCAAGCCGGCGCCGCACGTCGCAGCGCAGCTGCCCACGTTGCAGACCTCCCCCGTGGCACAGGCCGTCCCGCACGTCCCGCAGTTCGTTCGGTCGACGCGCGGATCGACGCAGATGCCCCCGCAGTCGATCTCGCCTTCCGCCATGCACAGCCCGCCGTCGGGGCGAATCGTTCCCCCGTCTGCCGACCCGGCGTCCCGCCCACCAGCGTCCATACCTCCGGAGTCGACGGCGGCGTCCGGGCCCCCATCCGTGAGCACCGGCCCGTCGTCGTCCCCGCACCCTGCGGCCACCAGCAACGTCGACAACACGAGCGTTTTCGCCAAGCTGTGCATTTCATCCTCCGCGGGCCGCGATGCTATCGCTGCCTCACAATCCGTGCAAGCCCACGGCCATCCAGTGGCATCATCGCCGCCATGCCCCTCGTCAACGTATTCACCTCCGCCGAGCCGCCGCCGCCCGACAAGGCCGACGCGCTGCTCCTGGCCCTCTCCCGCAGCGTCGCCGCCGAGCTCGGCAAGTCCGAGTCGCACGTCATGACGTGCCTGGTTCCGCGCACGCGCATGACCTTCGGCGGCACCCTGGAGCCCGCGTGCTACGTCGAGGTCAAGAGCATCGGCGTGATGACGCCCGCCCAGACCAGCGCCATCAGCGCCGTTCTGTGCGCGCACATTGCCGACGCCCTCGGCGTGCCGCAGGACCGCATCTACATCGAGCTCGCCGATGCCGAGGAGCACCTCTGGGGCTGGAACGGCTCGACCTTCGCGGACTGACGACAGCTGCGTCGCGGGCTCAGGCCGAGGCCCTAGCCGCCGCCGCCCGTTCCGCGGCCGCCGCGAACCGGCGCACGAGCTCACCCGCCGGCTCGATCGCGTGAATCCCGGACACGCTCTTGCCCGCCTGGAAGTAGTCGCGGTAGCCGATGCCCTCGAGCGAGGCGCGCTTGAGCTGCCACGCGCTCCTGAGCGCGTACCACATGCGCACCCAGTGCTTGGCGCGGGGGCGCTGGAGCAGACGCCGGGCGAGGGGGCCGGCCCGCGTGCCTACGCGGTCGATGTAGGGCGTGCGGATCACGGACACGGGCACGCCGCTGATCCTGTCCGTCAGCACGATGTCGCGCTCCTCCGCGCGCAGGATCGCCGCTTTGTAGTCAGCGTGAGCGTTGCACTCCTCGGTCGCGATGAAGCGCGTGCCCATCTGCACGCCCACGTAGCCCAGGTCGAGCGCCTCCACGAACCGCTCCTCGTCACCGATACCGCCCGCGCAGACGAGCGGCACGCGCAGGGACGCGAGCTCGTCGAAGAGCGCGGTCGGGGTCCGCTGTCCGGCGTGGCCGCCCGCTCGGTCGTTCACGCAGATTAGGCCGTCCACGCCCTCCCGCAGTGCACGCTCGGCCCACTTGAGCTCGGTCACGTCGTGGTAGACGACGCCGCCCGCGGCGTGGACCCGCTCCACGACCCAGCGCGGATCGCCGAGGGCCGTCACGAAAAAGCGCACGCCCTCCTCGACGGCCACCTCCACCCACTTGCGCATCTGGTCCTCGTAGACACGGCTCGACTTCTCCACGATCGCGTTGAAGCCCACAGGCCGATCCGTGATCGTGCGGATGAGGCGCAGCCCCGCGCGCAGCTCGTGCTGGTGCACGTAGCGCATGGAGATGGGCTGGACGATGCCGATGCCGCCGGCCGCCGAGACGGCGGCGACCAGCTCGGGGTTGGAGCACGGGTACATCGCCCCGCAGATGAGGGGCAGCTCGATGCCGAGCTGATCGGTCAGTGCGGTCTTCATGGCACCGTCACCCTACCCCGCCGGCTCCCGTCCGCAAGTCAGGCAGCTTCGAGCTCGAGCAGGGTGATCTCCGAGGGCACGCCCGTGCGCATGGGTGGCCCCCAGTACCCGGTGCCGCGGCTGACGTAGAGCCACGTGCTGCCGAAACGGCCGAGGCCCGCGACGAAGGGGTGGGCGAGACCGACGAAGAGCGCCCAGGGGTAGAACTGACCACCGTGCGTGTGGCCCGAGAGCACGAGGTCGTAGCCCGCGCGCATCGCGGCGTCGATGCTCCGCGGCTGGTGGGCGAGCAGCACGCTCAGATCGCACGCGGGCGCCCCACGGCGCGCGCCGGCCGGATCGCTCGCGTGGCCGGGTATGGTGGAGCCCGTGCGGTAATCGGTGGCGCCTGCGATGAGCAGGGTGCGGCCCGCGCGCGACACCACGCGATGAGCATTGTTCAGCACCGCGAAACCGAGCCGCTCGAGCTCCGCGCACCAGGCCTCCGCGTCCCAGTAGTATTCGTGGTTTCCGGTCACGAAGAAGACGCCGTCGGGTGCTCGGAGCGACGCGAGGGGGGCGACCTCGGGACCGAGCTCGGGCACGAGCCCATCCACAAAGTCACCGGTGAGGGCGACCAGATCCGGCGACAGGGCGTTGGTTCGCTCGACGACCGCGCGCACGTAGTCGCCGCGAATCGTCGGTCCGGCGTGTAGATCGCTGATCTGGGCGATCCGGTAGCCGGACAACTCCGGCGGCAGTCCCGGAACCGGAACGCGGACCCTCACCACCTCGGGCAGGCGCAGGGCTTGCACGAGCCCCACTCCGGACGCCGCCCCCGACGCGACCAGCATGCCCGCGTTGGTCGCGCTCATCAGGAAGCGCCGGCGCCCCGGATCGGCGGGCACGTGGTCGTTCGCCGCGCGTCGGCGGACCTTACGGACGATCAGCGCCGCGACGGCCACGAGATCCCTCGTCACGAGCAGGGGCAGCACGACCACGAAGAGGCCCATGTACAGATAGGCGGCCCACATGAGCGCCCGCACGCCGGCCGAATCCGCGAGCACGCGACCGAGGACGATGGACGCGGTGGCGAACGCCCAGAGCGCGACCAGTCCGGCGATCACGAGGCGGCGGCGGCGGCCCGAGGTGCGCAGCGGGCCGACGAGCCGCTGGCCAACGTACAGGTGCGCCGCGGCCCAGACGATCGAGCCGATGAGGAAGAACATCACGGTCGAGTGGGACATGGGCGCGCGGGGCGCGGGCCCCGAATCCACCTATGGGGTCCAGTGGCGCCCGGTGCAACCGGCACGGCCAGCGTGGTCGCCGCCATCAGTCGTCCGCAGCGCGATCCATGTCGTCGCGCCCCAGGGGCGCCGTGGGCGAGTTCCAGCCGTCGCCGTTCCCCCTCGGCCTGCTGCCCCGCGGCGGGCGTTTTGCGTCGCTGCCCTGTGGCGTCACGACCGCGCCCCCCCGCGTATCGGTATCCGACTCGGGGTCGTCATCTCCGCTCGCCGCCGTGTCACCGACAGGCGCAGGCGGCGGGGCCGGGTCGGCCGGCACCAGCACGCCGGTCTCGTCTTGCCCGGGCGCCCCCTCCGCGGCCTCGGCGGCAGGCGGCTCGGCCTCGCCGGGCTCGACCGCCGTCGCCGGTCGGGCCGCGGGTTCGGCAGCGGAATTGCACGCGTCCGCACCGACGAGCACGACGACGAGCATGGAGAGCACGAGTATCGTCCGAGCACGCATGAACGGGAGCATAGGCCCCTCGCCGCGCTACGGTCCAGCCCGCGATCAGTCCACGTCGACGGTGAGGTCGTAGCTCTCGCAGCTCTGGCTCGTCGATTCGCCGAGCACGCGTACCAGCAGCGTGCCGCCCTCGTCCGTACCGCTGCAGGACGTCTGCAGCACCACGGTCGCCTGGCCCGAGCCACCCGTGGCCACGCAACCGTGACCGTGGCTGTCGTCGGCGGCGCCGCGGTCGCAACTGCTTGCGTCGCCTCCGCTGTCGCAGTGATACCAGACGCCGACGGACACCTCTCCGGCAGCGGGCAGGCCCGACAGGGTCACGGTGACCGTCGGATTGCCGTCGCCGAAGTTGTCGCTCACCGCGGCCTCGTACCAGTCCACGTCCGTAGCGGCTCCGAGGCCCCAGCTGTCATAGGTGCGCGTCGTCTGCGGTCTGTCCGAGAACGCCCCGAGGGAGAACCCCATGGCGGGCACGTCGTTGGGCTCGGCCGCGTCGGGAGCGCAACCGCACGATCCGGCGACGCACGCGACGCCGTCGGAGCAGCCGCCGCAGTCCAGAGTCCCACCGCAGCCGTCGTCGATCTCGCCGCACTCGGCGCCGGCCGCCTCGCACGTCGTGGGCTCGCACACGCAGCGCGACCCCGCAGCGCTCATCCCTTCGGCGCAGGTGAAGTCGCACAGGCCGTCGGCGGTGCAGATCGGGGTGCCTCCGTCGGGCGCGGCACAGGGCTCGCCGCAGCCTCGTGAGCAACCGTTCTCGGGCTCGTTGGGCAGATCGGGGGCGCACTCCCAGGCGCACAGGTGCTCGCGCCAGGGGCAGCTGTCCGTCCCGCCGTCCCCGGACCAGCTCGGGCTCGACGTGCCGCCCGTTCCTTCCGTGGCGCTCGCGCAACCCGCGAGCGCCAGCACGAGCGACAACACCCCGTTGACGACGCGCACCATGGCTCAGCTCCGTCGCGTTCGCCGTCGAAGGGCGAGCCCCAGGACAACCGCGATGACGCTGAGCGCCGTCCCGCTGCTGCTCGATCCGGGTGTGACGGCGCAGCCCGAGGACGCCGCGTCGGTCCCGGAGGAGCCGAAGGCATCGGCCCGCGGCCACTCGTATCCGTCGTCGCCGGTGCCCGCGTCGCGCTCCCAGGGTCGCCCCGTGCCCGCGTCGTCGCCGCCCGCAAGGCGCCTGTCCGCCTCGGCGGGCCGCCGGATGACGATGTCCTCGAGGGCCACGCTCAAGGCGCGGTGATCGTCGAACCACCAGTCGACCTTCTTCTTGATGTGACCGCCCACCTCGAGGCGGTCGAGATGGAACGCCTCTCCCTCGGCGGCCTGCATGGCGATGAAGAACTCGTGGTAAGCGTTCTGAGTTTCCCGGTCTCCCGTGCGCAAGAACATGGACCATTCGAGCTGACTACCCGAATTGCGGGTGTACACGTCCCATCGATAGAGCGTGATCTCGTAATTCGTATTGACGTTGTAGTCCGCGTTGAGGTGGCCGGTCGCCTGCGCCTCGAGCTCGACCTCGACGCCGTGCTCGTTCCGCTGGAACGCGGTCTGCGCAGCGCCATTGCTCGTGAGCCCCACGCCGTAGTCCGCCTTCATGCGGATCGTGCCGTAGGCGTCCATGCTGTAGTCGCGGAAGGGAAGCGACCAGTCCCACCGGAAGCCGCCCTCCTCGAGGGTCCGGCTGGTCTCAGAACGGACATAGAGCGTGGCGCCCCGGTCCGTGTGGAACCGGTCGGTCGGCCCATTGGTGTCGTGGTCGAGGACCCAGTCGCTCGCCAGATGGGGGACGGTCCTCGCCTTCACGACCGCCACGTAGAAGTCCGAACCGCGCGGCACGGAGCTCTCGAACCAGTAGAATTCCACGACCATCGCGGACATGTTGCCGTCGCGATCGATCGCTTCGGCGTAGAGCGTGTTGCCGATGAACCGCGCGTTGAGGGTTACGCCGTCGGCGTTCGGATCGCCCACCGAACCCGCCACGACGTCGCCCATCTCCACGTCGGTGCCACCCTCGAGCATGATGGCGCCCGCGTACGCGGTCTCGGACTCGGACAGCCGGTGATCGGGCGGCGTGCCCGTCGAAGAGCCGGAGCCCGGGTCGGAGCCCGATCCCGAGCCCCCGTCCTGGGCCCGCGCGCTAGCGGTCGAGGCGAGGGCGCAAGCGAGCCCGAGCAAAGGAATCCAAAGTCGGCTGCGACGCGAGTTCGGCATGTGCGCTCCTGGGTGAGGTCCTGGGGGAAGGACACCCCAGCTAGTGCAACCGGAATGCCATTTGTCATGCGAGTCTAGATGCTGTAATCGTTAGCCTTTCTTTTCGGGCAAAATTCGATTGTCGAGGGCAGTCGCCAGCAGCGGCCAATAGACTTGCCACGTCACCGGCGCCCCGAAACCGCGGCCTCGCGCCCCCACGGCGCACGGCCGCGCCGTGCCGCGCAAGGAGGGCCGGACCGGGACGCGATCAACAGCCAGGCCGGTGGCCCGCGAGGTCCTCGTCGTCCGTCGGCATCAGCTCGCGCAGGTACTCGAAGGCCTCGTCGCAGAAGATCCCGGGACCCGAGCCCAAGAGCTGGGCCCGCTCCTCGAAAGGTCGCGCGCCGCCCGCATCCATGAGCCGGTTGGGGCGATCGCCCGCGTCGTGGTAGCCGTCGCCCTCCGGATTGGCGAGCCCGAGGGAGTGGCCCACCTCGTGGGCGATGGTTCCGCCGACGAGATTGCCCAGAACCCAGACGGCGCAGGCGATCTGCATGGGGCGGTTCCCACTCGCCGCAGGGCACCCGCGCGCATCGCGCAGCTCGGGGAAGCCGGCGCGCACGTCCTCGAGATCCACCGGACGCCCTCCGCGGTCGGGCCTGAATGGATCGAACACGATGTCGAACAAGTCGGTCGCGCTCGGAAGCGAGTCGGCATGGCCACCGGGGTGCAGCGAGAAGCCCATGAGCGACTCGACGAAGATGCCCCCGTAGCCGGGGAAGCCGTCCATCTGGGTCGCGGCGTTGATGCCGCCGATTCGGTCGTGAAGTCGTAGATTGTTCACGTCCTTGCCCGGCGTGTTGTCGTAGCCGAACAGCCCCTGGCCGTTGGGGTCGGGCCCAGCCACGTCCACGTGGGCGTAGAGCGCGTAGTCCGTGGGCAGCTCCGTCCGGAGCTCCACGCCGACCGACCCGTAGGGCTCGGCGGCCGCCTCGAGGATGCGCTCGCGGATCCGGGCGTCGAGGGCGCGCAGGCCGAAGTGTCGCAGGCTCTCCACGAACGAGGCCTCGAAGCTCAGATAGACCACCTGGCGGAGGGGTGCGATGCGCATGGCGAAGGGCGAAGCCGCCCCCCGGGCCTCCTCGGACCGGTAACGGACCACGGGCCTGATCGTGCCGGTCAGCGTGCCGTGCTCGCGCCTGAGGCTCACGGTCTGGCCGAGCTCATCGTCCTCGCTCAGGACGTAGCGCGCGCTCTCGCCCGAGCGATGCTCCGGCACGAGCAACACTTCCACGGCCCGCTCGGATCCGCTCGCGTCCGAACGGAAACGCCCGCTCAGCTCGAAGACCGTCACCTGCTCGTCGTCGGCCGTGACGAAGCCGCCGCCCGCGATCTCCATGTACTGGCCCAAGCTCGCCTCTGCCGGGCTCACGTCCGTGACCACCGGTGGCAGCACGCGCACCTCGAAGGTGCTGTCGGCACCCTCGAGCCGGGCCCCGCCGCCCAGCGCGCCGTGGGCGTTGACGAGTCGGACGGTCCCGCGGAAGGTGCCGGGCCTGACGCCAGCGATAACGGGTGAGAACGCAAAGCGTCCGAAGGTGCGATCCAGCGGGTCGGCCGGCGTGATCGGAATCTCGACGGGCTCCACGGCGGCGCAGCCCGGCTCGCCGTCTCGGAAGTGGCAGCCCCATAGGCGCGCGACTGTCTGCCCCTCGGCGCCGCCGAGCAGCAGCCCCTCGCCCCGCACCGGGATCTCCTGGTTGACGTGGATCTCGCGGTCGGCCTCGACGATCGCCCCGGGCTCCAGGCTCGCCCGAAGGTCGAAGCGGTAGGGCAACGGATTCGAAGCGGTACGAACGCCTGCCGCGTCGTGCTCGGTCTCGACGCGTACGCCGCCGTCGAAGGTGCCACCAGCGGCGCGCAAGCGCGCGAGGAGCTCGGCCCCGACCACGACGCGCAGCGTGTGCTCGTCCACACGCTCGGCAGGGGCGAGGATGTCCACGCTCCCGCCCTCGCCGGTGCCCACCAGGTGCAGCCAGGTCTGCCCGTAGTCGGGATGGACGAAGCCGCTGCCCGACACGACGATGGCCGTACCGGGCAGGACGAGCCGCGGACCCACTGCGGTGATTCCCATGTCGTCCACCCAAGAATCAGTCGGGGCCTGCCCCGCGCCGGTGGCGCACGCCGCGGCCAACACCGAGGCTGCGAACACGAATGACGCGATGGCTGGGCGGATCACGGCGAGATCACTCCATCAGTCGAATCCGGATGTCGTAGTTGTTCTCCGACCCGTCGAAGCCGTGGACGACGATGTAGTACGTCCCGCTCATCTCGACCGTGTGGTCGTAGTACTCGTTCGAGTCCAAGCTCTGGCCCTGAAAGGCGCTGCACGTGCTCGGGTCCGCTTCGGTGCAGGGCGTCAGGTCCGTCATGGACTGGTCGAGGAAGTGCAGGTCCAGGTCCTCGTCGGGCGCGGACATGATGAAGCTGAGCTCGACGATCACCATCTGCCCGCGCGTGAGCCGCACCGAGTACCAGTCGTCGTTGCCCCCGCATATCGTGTTGCCGAGCGATTCGTATCCCGCCGCCGGATCCACGCGCCGTGCATGGGGCGCATCGTCGTCCGATTCGCGGCTGTCGGGTGCACAGGACGCGGCGCAGACCGTCGGTCGCGCCGACCAGCTCAGCCGGTAGGGATTGCGTCCCCGCCCGAATGAGTACACGCGCAGGAAGTAGTCTCCGGGCGTGAGGCAGTCGGTCACTTCCTCGCTCGACCGCAGGCTCTCGGAGACCTGCACGATGCGGCCCGTCGAGTCCATCAGGGCCAGATCCAGATCCGAGACCGCGTCGCCGGAGAGCGACGCCACGACCTGCGATTCCTCGCGCAGGCGAACGGGGAACCAATCCTCGTCGTCCGCGTCGCCAAGATGACAGCTGACCAGGCCCGCGTGCTCCCCGGGTGCCAGGGGCGCCGCCGCCCTCGCAGCCGCGATGGAGTCGTTGTCCTCGAAGGAATCGTCGGCGCACGTGGCATCCGCATCCGGCGCGCAGGTGCCTGCCGCCGGAATGCACTGGCGCCCGGTCGTGCCGCCGACCGATGACACCGCCGCCGCGCCGCAGCCGAAGCCGGCCGGGCAGTCCGAGTTACGCGCGCAACCGGCGAGGCAGAAGGAGTCGCCGCGGGTCCCCATGCGCACGCACAGGTCGTCGGTGCCGCCGCACTGTCGATCGGCCGAGCAGGGCTCGCAGGGGCCAGCGCCGTCAACCGCGGAAGGCGAGGACCCCGTGCTGCGCACGTCGATGGCGAAGGCGCCGCTCGACGGCACCTGGGCGTGTAGGTCACAGGCGCCAGCGGACGTGTCGGTGACGCTGGCGGCGATGACGTAGTAGAGAGTCGCGCTCGCCCCCTCCGGCAGGACCGCGGTGGGATTGGGGATGCGCACGGACCACAATCCGTCGGCGCTGTCGCCCGTGACGAGCTCCATCGAGAGCTGCGTCATGCGGCCGACATCGACGGGCTCGGCCGGGCGCGTCGTCGAGTAGTAGAGGAGCGGCGCGTGCTTCAGGCCGGACTCGTTGCCGATGCGCGCTTCGACGACGACATCCCCGACCGATGACCAGTCCCGCGAGCTGTGGTCGATGCTCGGAGGTGCGCCGTCACAGTCGCCCTTCGCCGGGCGGCGGAGCACCAGGAGATAGCTCTTGAGCGTCGGCGGATTCACGCCGTCCGAAGCCGAGAGGACGAGCTGGCGGTGGTCCCCCGCGCGCAGCTGGCCCCCCGTCGGACACCAGCTCCACGAAGCGGTGAAGCCGTCGTGAACCTCGAGCTCTCCGCCATCGATGAGGGGCGGTTCTTGCGCGATGGCGACGGCCCGCGAGTCGGGGTCGTCCACGACGACCTCGAGATCGAAGCAGTCGTTCTTGGCGAGGTCGAGCGTGCTGCCCGTTCCGAGGGGCTGCACGAAGCGGGGCAGGCCCGCATAACCCACCGAGGAGCGAACCTCGATGCTGATCGTCTCGGCATCGAAGGAGGCGCCGTCGTTCACGAAGAACTGGAAGCTCCAGATGCCCACGTCCTCGGGCGTCGGCACCCAACTGAAGGTGGCTTCTTCGCCGGCGGTCTGGCGGATTCCGCCGCGGCAGCGGTCGCCGTGGCACATGTTCGGCACGTCGCTGTCGAAGCCGAACTGCACCCCCGCGCTCGAGACCCCGTCGGCCTCGAGGGTCAGATGGAGATCGCTGCCTACGAAGGCGACCCGATCGCCGATGTCCCCGAGCCGCGCCACGCCCGCACCTCCCTGGGCACAGCCAGGCGCGCAAGCACACAGCAGCGCGGCGCACATGGCCGCGCGATGGACCTGGGGGATCGTCATACTTCGCCCAGGTGGCCGCACTGCAACGCCCGGACCACGTGCCTGACGCGGAGATCACTACGCAAGCAGGCGATGGTGGGGACTCGAGGACCCGCCAGCGGCCACTCGGGCCGCCACGGGGGCGCGCGCCGCGCTTCGCTGTTGACGTGAGGCGTCTCCTCGGGTGTTCTCGGCCCTGTCTTGGAGGTTTGACGATGAGCGCACGCTTGTGCCCCGTGGTTGCCCTGGCCTGGCTCGCCGCCACCGCGCTCGCGGCGGCCCAGCCCCCCCCGCCCGCGGCCTGCTACCCGGAGTGCCGCCCGGGCTTCGTGTGCAACGCAGGCCAGTGCGTCTCGGCGTGCAATCCCCCCTGCGCACCGGGTCAGCTCTGCTCGCCCCAGGGCCAGTGCGTGTCGGCGTGCAACCCGGCTTGCCCGCAAGGCCAGCTGTGCTCCCCCGACGGCCAGTGCGTCTCGGCCTGTAACCCGGCCTGCCCACCGGGTCAGGTGTGTACCGGGCCGGGCACCTGCGCGCCGCAGGCCGGCCCGCCCCCGATGGGCGGACCCCCTGGCCCCACGGGCGGGCCCCAGCTCATCGGTCCTCCGCAGCAGCCGCAGCAGCAGGGCTGGCTGGCGCCCGGGCCCACGATGATGGGAGGCCAGCCCGGCATGAACCAGATGCCGCTCGGCCCCGCGGACACGGGCTGGGCGCGGACGGGCGGCTACGTGGGCATCACGGCGACCGTCCTCCTCGGCATCGCCGGCATCGGGTTGGCCGCGACGGAGGGGGATACGGACGCGGGCTTGGGCATCGGCATCGCGGCGACCCTCGCTGGCGGTGTGATGATCCCGGTCACGGCCGCGGGCGGGGGCTCGGCCCGGAGCAACCCCTCGGTCCTCGGCGCGCCGGGCCTGCGCCTCGCAGGGTGGATCGCCTACGGCCTGGCCCTGGCGGACGCGTTGGTCCTCATCGGCCTCAACGTCGCCGAGGTCTACGTGTCAGCTGCCGTCGGGATCTCGGTCGCGGTCCTCGGCATGGCGAGCGCCATCGGCATGAGCATCGACGCCTTCGCCTCGGCTTCCCAGGCCGAGTCCGCCGGAGGCGGCGAGATGCAGAGCATCGGCGCGGCCCCGCGGCTCGTGCCCATCTTTGGCCTGAGGCCCGGGCCCGACGGCTCCGTGACGGGCCTCGTCGGCGTGGGAGGTGTGTTGTGACCCCAGCCCTTCGGCGCGCGACGGTCTCGATGGCCATGGGAATGCTCCTTTCCACGACGTGCACGGGTTGCGTGAGCTGGTTTCTCAACGGCGCGCGCGAGCACAGCGGCGGCGCGCCCGCCTCGGCCATCGCGCGCTTCACCGTCCCGTCGTGCCGCACGCTCGCCGACGGCAGTCAGATCGCCGGGCCGCAGGACCAGGCGTACTTCCTCGCCCAGGAAGCGCAGGGGCCCGTGCTCTACGAGGTCGGACTCGACGGCGAGGGCGCCGCCATCACGAATCACTGGACGGACGAGAGCGGGACTACGCACTTCTTCGTGTGGGTGAGCGGGAGCCACGGCTGGGTGTATTCCTTCCCGGGCTCGCGCGAGGAGCTCCCGAATCGTTACGTTCTGGCCGGCGGCACCTACGAGGTGCGCCAACGGCCCGACGGCGTGAGCGTGCCCGTGGGGCAGCCCCTCGCGGTCTGCGCCATGATACCCACCGGCGCGGCACCCCCGGTGCAGCCACCCCAACAGCAGCAGTGGCAGCAACCACAGCAGCAGCCGCAACAGCCACAGCCTCAACCCAACACGCAGGGACAACAGCCCGCGCAGGGCTGGAAGTAGAGCGCTCGGGGGTGCGGCCGGTCGTCTACAGTGGCGAGATGGGGAGATCGGGGCGCCCGGCCGCGCGCGCGACGCTTGTCCTGATCGCCGCAGCGATGGGTTGCGGCTCCCCGGCCCGGCCCACGGTCACCGGGGGCGATGACGGGCGCGAGCAGACGCGGGAGTCCACCCCTCCCTGGACTGTCACCGTCGAGGACGACCCGGGGACAGCGGCGGACCCCCTGTTCATGGGGAGCCACGAGGGCAGACTGGGACCCATCGTGTTCAGCTCCGACGGGTCCAAGGCCGTCACGTGCCGCTGGTCCGGGGGCGACACCGACACGGCCGACGTGGAGATCTGGGACGCCGGCACGGGTGCGCTGCTCCACACGCTTCGCGACGAGGAGGCGACTGCCGCTCCGGGCGGATGCCAGTTGGCTCTGGATTCGTCCGGGACGAGGCTCGCGACGGAGGGGCCCGCGGGGATCGGTCTGTGGGACGTCGCTTCCGGCAGGCGCACCGCGTTCGTGGCCATGGATGGAGACGTGGCGGGCCTGGTCTGGAGCCCGACAGGGGAGGAGATCGTCGCCTCGGCTCGCACGGGAGGCGCGCGCTACTTCGACGTCGAAGTCCGATGGATCAACATCGACTCGGAGCGCGTGCATCGCACCATCCCGCTCGGTCACACCACGGCGGACTACCCCCTCGTCTGGGGCGAGCTCGGTCCCATCCTCCTGGTCCGCGCCTTCGACGAGAGACGCGCCGATCAGAACGATCTGCGGGTCATCAATGCCTTCACCGGGCGGGCACGCCGGATCCCGGATGCCCTCGGCGCCATCGAGATCGCGATCCTGGCGCCTGACGGCCAGGCTCTCTTCTGGCTCGATCCGAGCGTGGCTCCGAGCGACGGTGAGGTCTTCGCGGCGGACCTCTCGCGTGCCACCGTGCGATGGCACGCGGAGATTCCGCGTCCCATGGCGCCCGCCCGTCTCGGCTCGGGCACCATCGCCCTCAGCCGCGACTCGAGTCTGGTCGCTGTCTCACCCGGCGCCGGACACACCCTGTCGATCTGGAATGCCGCGACGGGCGCGGCCGTGTCTCGCGCGGTCATCCCGCGCGAGGCCGCATGGGAGGGCGCGACCATACACCTCACCTTCTCGCCCGACGCCGGCTCCATCGTGGCCGCAGTGAGCGGCTATCTGGGTCGGGTCGACAACCAGCCCCGTTGGGAGAGCGTCATCCTCTCCTACGATGTCCGAACGGGCCGCACCCGCTGACGCTGAGCTCAGGGGCTCGAGAGGTGCCCAGAAGTAGTCCGAGAGCGAGCGCGCCCGCAGCGCCGATCCGAGGAATACCCCGCGTATTTCGCGGGATCGGCGCGAGAACATGGCTGTGGCCGCGCACAGCGCAGTGGACGTAGTCCACGGAGCTGCGCGGGTACAGACCTGTCGACGGGTCCGCAGGACCCTAGACCGCTCTCGCTTTGACTTGAGCCTGAGCGCGCCCGCAAGCGAGGCGAGGGAGTGCACTGTGGCGTGCATGACCGAGCCGAGCGCGGACGTAAGCCAGGAT
>Ga0214473_10004573_pt1 | contig 16618 bp, 12 predicted proteins | sample RVTome_7_FD_203509 | JGI IMG/M metagenome (GOLD analysis project Ga0214473, IMG submission 203509) | Soil microbial communities from uranium-contaminated site in the Upper Colorado River Basin, Wyoming, United States - RVT98D197 | ecosystem: Environmental > Terrestrial > Soil > Contaminated >... | reverse complement strand
GCGCGTTCGGCCCTACCGGGCGGGGCACGGAGGAATATACCAAGGCGCCGCCGGCGGACGTCCTGGTAGGAACGCTCGGGAAGGCCTTCGGGGTGAACGGGGGCTACGTCACCTCCGCCGCGCCCATCATCCGGTTCCTGCGCGAGAGCTCACCCATGTACATCTACTCCAACCCCATCACCGTGGGTGAAGCGGCGGCCGCACGGGCGGCGTTGAAGCTGCTGGACAGCCACCGCGGGCGGGCCCTGCTGGAGCACCTGCGGGCTCTCACCGCCCGGTTCGAAGCGGGGCTGGACGAGCGCGGCTTCGAGACCATCCCCGGCCCGCACCCCGTCACCCCGCTCGTGGTCCGGGACACGGAGCGCACCCGGGCGCTGGTGGCGCACCTCAGGGAGAACGGCATTCTGGCCACGGGGCTCACCTATCCCGTGGTGCCGCGCGGGGACGAGGAAATCCGTTTCCAGGTGAACGCGGACCACACCGAAGCGGACATCGATACGGTGTTGTCCGTGCTGGGCAAATTCGCGCAATGACCCACGCGGAGGCCGGTTGACATCCCTACGCGCGCGCGTAGGTTTCGGGCCGTGAGCGGCCCCTCAGGCAATAGGGAACGGCGCATCCGGCTGACCCTTCACTATCAAGGTGCGGCGTACCGGGGCTGGCAGGCGCAGCCCGACGCCCGCACGGTTCAGGGTGAGCTGGAAGGCGCCCTGGTCCGTCTCATCGGCCAGCGCATCCCGGTGGTCGGCGCGGGACGCACCGACAGTGGCGTCCATGCCACCGGTCAGGTCGCCTCGGTGATGGTTCCGGAACGCTGGACCGCGAGCGAGCTCCGCAGGGCGCTGAACGCTGTCCTGCCGCGCGACGTTTGGGTGGCGGAGGCGGCGGAGACTGACCCCGCCTTCCACGCCCGTTATGACGCCGTGGCCCGCTCCTATCTCTACCGGGTGGGCCTGGTGGACGCGTGCTTCTCTCCCTTCGAGCGGTGGCGTTGCTGGCCGCAGGACGAGCCGCTCGACCGGGAGGTGCTGGACCGCGCAGCCGCGGCATTCCTGGGCGAGCATGCGTTCGGCGCGTTCGCCAAAACGGGGCAGCCACAGCGCGGGGAACGCTGCACCGTGCAGCGTTCCGAGTGGCGCAGCTGGGACGAACTGGGCGTGACGTATCACGTGCGGGCCAACCGGTTCCTGCACCACATGGTGCGTTACATGGTGGGCACCATGGTGGCCGCGGCGCGGGGCCGCCGCCCCGTGGGTGACATTGCCGCGCTGCTGACGGGCACGGCTTTACGGGCAACCTCACCGCCGGCGCCGCCGGCGGGTTTGTTTTTGACGCGGGTCCATTATCGGGCCGGCACGGAGAGCGAGGATCGGCAGGGATGAAATTCTTTCTGGACAGCGCGGACCTGACGGAGATCCGGCGCGCGGTGGACGCGGGCCTCATCGACGGCATCACCACCAACCCTTCCCTGCTGGCCAGGGTGGCCGGGGCCGACGCCGCGCCGCAGGACATCCTGCTCGAGATCTGCCGCACGGTGCCCGGCCCCATCAGCGCCGAGGTCGTGGCCACCACCACGGACGAGATGCTCCGGGAGGGAAAGAAGCTGGCCGCGCTGGCGGACAACATCGTGGTCAAGCTCCCGCTCACCGAGGACGGTCTGCTGGCCTGCCGGAAGCTGCGCGCCGAGGACATTCCGGTAAACGTGACGCTCTGTTTCTCACCGTCCCAGGCGCTGCTGGCCGCCAAGGCGGGCGCCAGCTACATCTCCCCCTTCGTGGGCCGCCTGGACGATGTGAGCGCCGATGGCATGGAGCTCATCCGGCAGATCGTGCAGATCTACAACAACTACGCCTACGACACGGAGGTTCTCGTGGCATCGGTGCGCCACCCGCAGCACGTGGTCGAGGCCGCGCTGATGGGGGCGGACGTGTGCACGCTGCCCGCCAAGGTACTCCACCAGCTCATGCACCATCCCCTCACCGACAAGGGCCTGGAAGGCTTCCTGGCGGACTGGGCCAAGCTGCCGCAGGAGCGGCGGGAGATCTGAGCGTGCGCGACCGCCGATGAGGAGCCGCTGGCCGCTCGTCCTGATCCTGGCCTTCGCGGGCGGGGCCGTGCTGGGACCCGCGCTGGTCATGCGCGACGCGCCGGAGCAAACCGCTGCCCCGCCGCCCGCGGCCGTTCGCGGTGCCGCCACGCTGACCAGCCTGCGGGCAGGTCGAGCCGTGCCGGAGGAGGGGACCCCGGAGGGGGTGGACGCCTCCAGGCGGACCGCAATCGTGCGCGCCGCCGAGCGCGTGTCCGCGTCCGTGGTGGGCATCCGCACGGTCAAGGAGGAGCCGCCGGCGCGCAGTCTCTGGGACGAGATGTTCCTGCAGCGCCGAGGCCCGCGGATGGGCCTGGGGTCGGGCTTCATCATCTCGGCCGAAGGCCTGGTGCTGACCAACGAGCATGTGGTGCGGGGTGCCTCCGAGGTGCGGATCACCCTCGGGGACGGCCGCGTGATCCCCGTGGAGGTGGTGGGCTTCGACCAGCTCACCGACCTGGCGCTGCTGCGGCCGCTCGAGCCGCCGGCCACGCGCCTGGCCGTGGCGCCCATCGGCAGCTCCACGGAGCTGCTCATCGGCGAATGGGTGGTGGCCATCGGCAACCCCTACGGTTCCCTGCTGGCCAACCCGGAGCCCACGGTGACCGCCGGGGTGGTGAGCGGCGTGGGGCGCAACATCATCCCCCAGGGCAACTCGGCGGGCGGCTACTATCTGGACATGATCCAGACGGACGCTTCGATCAATCCGGGCAACTCCGGAGGACCGTTGGTGAACGCGCTCGGCCAGGTGGTGGGGGTGAATTCCTCCATCCTGAGTGAAACCGGCGGCAATGTGGGACTCGGCTTTGCCATCCCGATCGATCGGGCCCTGCGCATTGCCGAGGATCTGCTGGAGCGTGGCTCCGCCCGCCGGGTCTGGGTGGGCGTGGACGTCACGGAATCGGGAGGCGACGCCTGGCAGGCATCGGCAGTGGTCATCCATGCCGTGGCACCCGGCTCGCCAGCGGAGGCCGCCGGGCTGCAGCCGGGCTGGGTCATCCGCGGCGTCGGCGAGCGCCCCGTGCGCACCGTGCTGGATTGGGAGGCCCGCCTGCTGGATGCCCGGGTGGGGGAGTCCCTCCAGGTAGCCGTGCACGACGGGCGGCGGGAGCGGACGCTACGCCTGGATACCCGGGACCTGCCGTCGATCACCGCGGCACGGGTCCGGGCGCTGCGCGAATTCGACCTCGTGACGCTCACGCCGGCCATCCGGAGCGAACGTGACCTGCGTAGTGAGCGCGGCGCGCTCGTGGTGGGCCTGACGGATGCCGCGCGCGGCGTGGGCTTCCGGGCCGGTGACCTCATCGTGGCCATCAACCGGATGCCGGTGCAGAGCGCCGAGGACGCGGCGCGGTTGATGGAGCGCGTGGCGGGGCGCGGAACGATCCTGGCGGTCGTGGAGCGCGCCGGGCGCGCGGTAACCCTGAGCTTTTCGGTGCGTGGATGAACAGCCCGATCGACCGTCCGCCGGAGCGGTACCAGAATCCTCTGGTGGAGCGCTACGCCTCCGCCGAGATGAGCCGCATCTTCTCACCGGCGTACAAGTTCGGCACCTGGCGCCGGCTGTGGCTGGCGCTGGCCGAGAGTCAGCGGGAGCTCGGCCTCGAGGTCAGCCAGGAAGCGCTGGCGGCCATGAATGCCGCCCTGGACGACATCGACCTGGCGCGCGCCGCCGAACTCGAGGCGCGCTTCCGCCACGACGTGATGGCGCACGTGCACCACTTCGGGGAGGTGGCGCCCGCGGCCCGCGGCGTCATCCATCTGGGCGCCACCAGCGCGTTCGTCACGGACAACACCGAGCTGCTCCAGCACCGGGATGCGCTGCGGCTCGTGTTGCGGAGACTGGTGGCGTGCGTGGCGGCGCTGGCCGCCTTCGCCCGCGAGTATCGCGATCTGCCCACGCTGGGGTATACCCATTTCCAGCCCGCCCAGCCCACGACGGTGGGGAAGCGGGCCACACTCTGGCTCCAGGACCTGGTGCTGGACGTGGAGGAGGTGGAGCACCGCCTGGCCACGCTCCGCTTCCGGGGCGTGCGTGGCACCACCGGCACCGAGGCCTCCTTCCTGGAGCTCTTCGACGGTGACCACGCGAAAGTCGAGGAGCTGAACCGCGCCGTGGCCGGCCGCATGGGCCTGGACCGTCTCTACGGGGTCACGGGCCAGACCTATCCGCGCAAGACCGATTACGCGTTCCTGGCCACACTGGCGGGCATTGCCACGTCCACCAGCAAGTACGCCCACGACCTGCGCCTGCTCCAGCACCTCAAGGAAGTGGAGGAGCCCTACGAGAAGGAGCAGATCGGCTCCTCCGCCATGGCCTACAAGCGCAACCCCATGCGCGCGGAGCGCATCACGGCGCTGGCACGCCATGTGATCGCACTGACCATCGACCCGGCGTTCACCGCGGCCACCCAGTGGCTGGAGCGCACGCTGGACGACTCGGCCAACCGCCGCGTGGCCATCCCGGAGGCCTACCTGGCCACGGACGCCACCCTGCTACTGGTGCACAACGTGTCGTCCGGGCTGGTCGTGCGCCCGGCCGTGATCCGGCGTCACCTCATGGATGAGCTTCCGTTCATGGCCACCGAGCCCATCCTCATGCGCGCCGTGCGGCGCGGTGGCGACCGGCAGGCGCTGCACGAGCGCATTCGCCAGCATTCGGTGGCCGCCGGTGAACGGGTCAAGGGAGAGGGACTGCCCAACGACCTCGTGGAGCGCATCGTGGCGGACGACGCCTTCGGCCTGAGCCGTGCGGAGATCGAGGAGTCGCTGGATCCAGGGCGCCATGTGGGCCGGGCGCCGCAGCAGGTGGACGCCTTTCTCGAGGAGCACGTGCGCCCCGTGCTGGAGCGCCATGCCGTGGATACCGCCGTGCCGGAACTGAAGGCGTGAGGGAACCTGGCCGGAATGCGGGGCCGGATCCCGGGGCCGGATCCCGGGGCCAGCTCGCGGGGCCGGATCGCGGGGCCAGCTCGCGGGGCCAGCTCGCGGGGCCAGCTCGCGGGGCCAGCTCGCGGGGCCAGAGCGCGAGACCAGATCGCTGGATCCGATCGTATGACTGAACCGAGCCGACTTCGAACCGTGGAGCCGACTGTATGACGGACGCCGAGGCCGTGGACCGTACCGATCTGCCCCTTCCCCTGGTGGTCCGCGGCAAGGTCCGCGAGGTCTACGATGCGGGTGAGGGCCGCCTTCTGCTGGTGGCGAGCGATCGGATCAGCGCCTTCGACGTGGTGCTGCCGAAGCCCATACCGCACAAGGGCGCTGTGCTGACGCAGCTCACCACCTGGTGGCTGGCCCGCACGGAGGACATCACGCCCAACCACCTGATCAGCTCGGATCCGGAGACCATTGCCGAAGCGGTGCCGGCCATCCGCGACCAGCGCGCGACGTGGGCGCTCCGCAGCATGCTGGTGCACCGCACGGAGGTGGTGCCGATCGAATGCGTGGTGCGCGGCTACATTTCCGGCTCGGCCTGGAAGGAATACCAGGCGGAGGGCACCCTGGCCGGGGAGAAGCTGCCGCGCGGCCTGCGGGAGAGCGACCGTCTGGATCCGCCGATCTTCTCGCCGGCCACCAAGGCGGCGGCGGGCGAGCACGACGAGAACATCACCTTCGCCAGGATGCGTGACGAGGTGGGCAAGACGCTCGCCCACGAGCTGCGCGCGCGCTCCATGGCGGTCTACGAGCGGGGCCGCGACGTGGCGGCGCGTGTGGGCATCATCCTGGCCGACACGAAGTTCGAGTTCGGCCATCGGCCCGATGGCACGCTGATCCTCATCGACGAGGTCCTCACACCGGATTCCTCACGCTTCTGGCCGGCCGACGCCTATGCCCCCGGGCGGGGGCAGCCGTCGCTGGACAAGCAGCCGGTACGGGACTGGCTGGACGGCCTGGTGAAGGAGGGACGCTGGGACAAACGGGCGCCCGGCCCGGAGCTGCCCGAGGAAGTGGTGCAGACCACCTCCGCGCGCTACCGGGACGCCTTCCAGCGGCTGACAGGGTTCTCCCTGGAGGAATTCCCCTCGGCGGATCCCGCGGCCGAGCCCCCAGCCTCATGACCCGCACCCGGACGATGCCATGAAACGACCGCGGCTGCAGGCCGGGGTCATCATCATCCCCAGCGCCCTCACCATCGCCAACCTCTTCTTCGGCTTCTGGGCGGTGGTCTCGGCATCGGCCGGGAACTTCGAACGCGCCGGCTGGCTCATTGTCTTCGCGGGGCTGGCCGACATGCTGGACGGGCGTATAGCCCGGGTCACCCAGACGGGCAGCCGCTTCGGGGAGGAGCTGGATTCGCTCGTGGATGCCATCAGCTTCGGGGTGGCCCCGGCCCTGATCATGTACTTCCTCTTTTTGCGTGACGGCAGTTGGGGCTGGGTAGCGGCGTTCTTCTTCCTGTTCTCGGCCGTGATCCGGCTGGCGCGCTTCAACGTGGAACAGGCGGGGCATGCCAAGGTGAACTTCCACGGGCTGCCCTCCCCGTCCGCCGGCATGACGCTGGCAACCTTCTATCCGTTCAGCCAGACCGCGTTCTTCGGCAGCCACCTGGCGCACTGGCCGTGGCCCGAGATGATGACCGGCCTCATGGTTGTGCTCGGCTTCCTCATGATGAGCCACGTGCTCTACCCGGTGATCCCCAAGTTCGGCTTCCGCAGCACGAAGGGCATCCTGACGGGCGTGTTCCTGCTCACGCTCATCGTGCTGGCCATCACGGTGCCCCGCTACTATTTCTTCCCCGCGCTGATGGGGTACGTGACCTACGGCCTGGCCAAGGCCACCGTGCTCGGGTTCTTCGAGCGGCTGCCGGACCGGGACCCGCTGCTGGACGAGGAGGACGCCGAGATCCCCGACGAGGCCGGCGCGGAGTTGCGTGAGCTGGACTACGGGGAGCTCTCCCCCTGGAGCCGGCGGCGGCTGCGCGGCGGCCCGCGTCCCCACCGCGGGGAGGGAGACGCGGACGAAGGATGACATTGGAGATGAAGGTTGGCGGGGACGTCGCTTACAGAATGACAGGGGAGAGACGGTGAAAGCATATCGGGTGGAGGTACGCATCTCACCCCGCGAGGGGCTGCTGGATCCCGAGGGGAAGGCGGTGGCAAGCGCCCTGCGGTCCCTCGAGTTCGACGAGGTGGAGGAGGTGCGCGTGGGCCGCCTCATCCGCCTGCGGGTGCTGGCTGACGGGCCGGACACCGCGCTGGAGAGCGCGGACGCCATGTGCAGGAAGCTGCTGGCCAACCCCACCACGGAAGATTACGACATCCGGCTGGAGGAGGCGTGAAGCAGTTTGCCATCATCACGTTTCCGGGCTCCAACTGCGATTACGACTGCTACCGGGCGTTGCGTGACGTGGCCGGCCAGGAAGCGCGCTTCGTCTGGCATCGGGAAACGGAGCTGGGGGCGTGCGACGCGGTGATCCTCCCAGGCGGGTTCAGCTACGGGGACTACCTGCGGGCCGGCGCCATTGCCCGCTTCAGTCCGATCATGCCCGCGGTGCTGGCGTTCGCCCGAGCGGGGGGGCTGGTGCTGGGCGTGTGCAACGGCTTTCAGGTGCTGTGCGAGGCGCACGTCCTCCCCGGCGCACTGGTGCGGAACCGCTCGCTCAAGTTCCAGGGCGAGAGCGTGCGCCTGCGGGTCGAGCGCACCGACACCGCGTTCACCAACGCCTACGAGCCGGGCCAGAAGCTCGAGCTGGAGATTGCCCACGGGCAGGGCAACTACGTGGCGGACGAGCACACGCTCGACCAGTTGGAGGCCGAGGGTCGCGTGATCTTTCGGTACGTGGACGCCGCGGGCCAGCCCACCGACGCTGGTAACCCGAACGGGTCGCTGCGCAACATCGCCGGCATCATCAACCGGGAGGGCAACGTGCTGGGGCTCATGCCCCATCCCGAGCGGTGCGTGGAGGCGCTGCTCGGCTCCACGGACGGGAAGCCGCTCTTCGACTCGCTGGTGCGGTCATTGGACGGCGCCTGGCAGGCGGACGCGGCGCCCGCGGGGAGGGCATGATGGCCACGACCCGGAGCGCGCCGGCCCCACGCCCCGGCGACCCCGAGATCACGCCTGCCCTGGTGGCGGAGCACGGCCTTTCGGAGGACGAGTACGAGAAGATCCTGGACGTGGTGGGGCGCGACCTGACCTACACCGAGCTGGGGCTCTTCAGCGCGCTCTGGTCGGAACACTGCGGGTACAAGAATTCACGGCCGCTGCTCAAGACGCTGCCCACGGAAGCGCCCTGGGTGCTGCAGGGGCCGGGCGAGAACGCCGGGGTGATCGACATCGGTGACGGCCAGGCGCTGGCCTTCAAGATCGAATCGCACAACCACCCGTCGGCTGTGGAGCCCTATCAGGGCGCGGCCACCGGCGTGGGGGGCATCCTGCGGGACGTCTTCACCATGGGGGCGCGCCCGATCGCCGTGCTGGATTCCCTCCGCTTCGGATCCCTGGCACGGCCGCGTGTCCGGTGGCTGATGGCCGGCGTCGTGAAGGGGATTGGCGACTACGGGAACTGCGTGGGCATTCCCAACATCGGCGGCGAGGCGTGGTTCGACGACGCCTACGAGGGCAACCCGCTGGTCAACGCCATGGCCATCGGCATCATGAAGCGCGAGGAGTTGATCCGCGCCGAGGCATCGGGACCCGGCAACCCCATCCTGGCCGTGGGCGCGCGCACCGGCCGGGACGGCATTCACGGCGCCACCTTCGCCTCCGAGGAACTCTCCGAGGAGACGGAGGCCAGCCGGCCGCAGGTGCAGGTGGGTGATCCGTTCACGGAGAAGTTGCTGCTCGAGGCGTCGCTGGAGCTCATTCGCAGCGGGCACATCGTGGGCATCCAGGACATGGGCGCGGCCGGGCTGGCCTCCTCCTCCACCGAGATGGCGGCGCGCTCGGGCACCGGAGTGGATATCGACACGGCGCTGGTGCCGGCGCGTGAAGAGGGGATGACGCCCTACGAGTTGCTGCTCTCCGAATCCCAGGAGCGCATGCTGGTGGTGGCCAAGGCCGGCCACGAGGAGGACGTGAAGCGCATCCTGCGGAAGTGGGAGCTGGAAGCGGCGGTCATCGGCCAGGTCACGGACGATGGGCTCTACCGGGTGCGTGAGAACGGTGTGGTGGTGGCGGAATTGCCCGGTGCGCCGCTCGTGACGGGCTGCCCCACCTACGTGCGGGAGGGCCGGGAGGACCCCGCCGTCACACGCCTGCGCGACTGGCAGCCCGACGCCGCCATCCTGGCGCCGGCCGCGCGCCACCCGAAGAAGATCCTGCTGCGCTTGCTGGCGGCGCCCAACATTGCCAGCAAGGCATGGATCTACCGGCAGTATGATTCCACCGTACGCACGAACACGGTCACGCCGCCCGGCGGGGACGCCGGGGTGCTGCGCGTGCGAGGCAGCCGCCGCGGCATTGCCGCCACGGTGGATTGCAACGGCCGCTACGTGTATCTGAATCCGCGCCGCGGGGCCATGGCGGCTGTGGCGGAAGCGGCGCGCAACGTGGCATGCGTGGGCGCCCGCCCACGTGCCATCACGAACAATCTCAATTTCGGCAATCCGCTGAGGCCCGAGGTCTACCACCAGCTGAAAGAGGCGGTGGCGGGGATGGGTGAGGCGTGCCGCGCCTTCGACACGCCCGTGACGGGGGGCAACGTGTCCCTGTACAACGAGAGCCCGACCGGGGCCATCTACCCCACGCCCGTGATCGGCATGGTGGGCGTGCTCGAGGACGTGTCGCGCGCCGTGGGGCTGGCATTCCGGGAAGCCGGGGATGCCGTGCTGCTGCTCGGCCGCAATACCCACGAACTGGGTGGCTCCGAGTACCTCAAGGTGGTGCACGGGCTGGTGGCGGGCGACGCGCCGGAGGTGGATCTGGCGCATGAGCGGGCCCTCCAGGAGGCGCTCATCGGCCTGGCGGAGGCCGGGCTCACCCGCAGCGCGCACGACTGCTCCGAGGGCGGTCTGGCCGTCTGCCTGGCGGAGAGCGCTATCGCCTCGGGTCTGGGTCTCGATGCCGCGCTCACGGACGAGGTGCCCGCCGCGCCGCTCCTCTTCGGCGAGGCGCAGGGGCGCGTCATACTGACCTGCGCCCCCGCGGACGTCCCCGAGGTGATCGAGGCGATTACCGGGCACGGGGTGCCCGTGCGGGAGATCGGGCGCGTGGCGCCGCGGGGTGCCCCCTTCGTGCTGCGCGCCGGAGCGCTTACGCTGGAGGCCTCGGTCGGCGACCTGGCTGAGGTCTGGAGCGGCGCCATCCCGCGCCTCATGGAACGAAGCGATACGTTGTGAACAGGAAACCGCAGGTGCCGCCCCCGGTCAGGGAGCCGTAGAACATGTGTGGAATCGTTGGAGTGGCGGGTGCGCCCGACGCGGCGCGGCTGGCTTATCTGGGTCTCTACGCGTTGCAGCACCGCGGTCAGGAGGCCGCCGGGATCTCGGCGATCACGGCGGACGGCCAGGCACGCCTCCACAAGGCCGAGGGACTGGTCGTGGAGGGTTTCAATGATACCGTGCTCGGTCGGCTGGAAGGCGACGTGGCGCTGGGTCACGTGCGTTACTCCACGGCCGGTGGCGCCGGGCTGACCAACGCGCAGCCCCTGCTGACGCGCTATCATCAGGGGGACATGACGCTGGTGCACAACGGCAACATCACGAATGCCCGCACGCTGCGTGACCAACTGGTGCGGGAGGGGGCGCTCTTCCAGACCAATGTGGACTCGGAGGTGATCGTGCACCTCATCGCCCGCTCACGGGCCGCTACGGTGGATGAGCAGATCCGCGAGGCACTGGCCCAGCTCACGGGTGCCTACTCCGTCATCATCACGGTGGGCAGGACCCTCTACGCGGCCCGGGATCCGTGGGGCTACCGCCCGCTCGTGCTGGGTCGCATCGACAGCGGTTGGATGCTGGCCAGCGAGACCTGCGCCATGGATCTCATCGGCGCGCAGATCGAGTGCCCGCTGGAGCCCGGCGAACTGCTGGCGGTGGACGACGGGCAGGTGCGCCACCTGGAACCCCTGGAACCGGCGCGGCGCGCTCAGGCCTGCATCTTCGAGCTCATCTACTTCGCGCGGCCGGACTCGCGCATATGGGGCGCGAGCGTGGACCGCGCGCGACGCGCGTTCGGCCGCCAGCTGGCGCGCGAGCAGCCGGCCGAAGCGGACTGCGTCTTCAGCGTCCCCGACTCCTCCAATTCGGCGGCGCTGGGCTACGCCGAGCACAGCGGCATCCCGCTGGAGCTGGGGCTCATCCGCAATCACTACGTGGGCCGCACCTTCATCCATCCCACCCAGGCGGAGCGGGACTTCCGCGTGCGCGTGAAATACAATCCGGTGCGCGAGGTAATCGACGGGAAGCGGGTGGTGGTGGTGGATGACTCGCTGGTCCGGGGCACCACCAGCCGGGCGCTCATTGCCCTCATCCGGGAGGCGGGGGCACGCGAAGTGCATTTTCGAGTTTCCAGTCCGCCGGTCATTTCACCGTGCTATTACGGCATCGACATGCCCACCAAGGAGGAGTTGATCGGCTCGCGCCTCTCGGTGGAGGAGATCCGCGCGCACCTGGACGTGGACTCGCTAGGCTACCTGTCACTGCAGGGCATGCACAGCGCCGTGGCGGAATTCGGCCCCTTCTGCGACGCCTGCTTCTCGGGTGACTACATGGCGCCGCTCGTGGACATTCAGATGGGCAAGGGAGGATCCTCCCACTGCTGAACTGAGAGGAAGTGGATGGCCAGGTTCGTTTACTATTTCGGGCCGGGTGGTGCGGACGGCAGTCGTGAGGACAAGCTCCTGCTGGGCGGTAAGGGCGCCAATCTGGCGGAAATGGCGCGCATCGGCGTGCCGGTGCCGCCGGGCTTCACCCTCACGACCGAGGTGTGCCGTCTCTTTCTGCGTAACCATCGTTACCCCGCCGGCCTGGAGGAGCAGGTAGGCCAGGCCATGCGTCGCATGGAAGCGGAAACCGGCAAGCGCTTCGGCGCCAACGGGGACCCGCTCCTGGTGTCGGTGCGTAGCGGCGCCTCCGTGTCCATGCCCGGTATGATGGACACCATCCTCAATCTGGGGCTGAACGACAGCACTGTGGGAACGCTGGCCGAAGCCGCCGGCGACCCCCGCTTTGCCTTCGACTCCTACCGCCGCTTCGTGCAGATGTACGGTGAAGTGGTGCTCGGCATGCCGCACGCCGTCTTCGATGATCTGCTCGAGGAGGCCAAGACGGCCCGGGGCGTGAATGCGGACACCGCGCTCACGGCGGAGGACCTGGAAGGGCTCGTGCAGCGCTTCAAGGATGCCGTGCGAAGCCAAACGGGCCAGGCATTCCCGGAGGATCCGGAGGTCCAGCTCTGGGGGGCGATCGAAGCCGTCTTCCGGTCCTGGAACGTGGAACGCGCGTTGGCCTATCGGCGCGTCCACGGCATACCGGACTATCTGGGCACCGCGGTGAACGTGGTGGCCATGGTCTATGGCAATATGGGGGAGGACTCGGGCACCGGCGTTGCCTTCACACGTAATCCATCCACGGGCGAACGCAAATTCTTCGGCGAGTTCCTGATCAACGCGCAGGGTGAGGACGTGGTAGCGGGCATCCGTACGCCTCTCTCCATCGAACAGATGGCGGACCGCCTGCCGGGCGCCTACGAGCGGCTGCTCGAAGTGCAGGACAGGCTGGAGCGCCACTTCGCGGACATGCAGGACCTGGAGTTCACGGTCGAACGCGGCACGCTCTACCTGCTGCAGGCGCGCACCGGCAAACGCACCGCGCGGGCTTCCGTGCGCATTGCCGTGGAGATGGTGGACGAGGGGCTCCTGGACGCCGCGAGCGCGGTGCTCAGGGTGGACGCGGACCAGCTCGAGCATCTGCTGCACCCGCGCCTCGATCCGGCGGCTGAGACTACCCTTCTCGTGAAAGGGCTGCCCGCCTCACCGGGTGCGGCGTCGGGTTATCTGGTACTGGACCCCGAGGAGGCACTGGCCCGTGGCAACGCCGGCGAGGACGTGATCCTGGTACGTCCGGAGACCTCACCGGACGATTTCCAGGCCATGGTGGCCGCCCGCGCCATCGTCACCGTGCGCGGCGGCATGACCTCCCACGCCGCCGTGGTGGCCCGGGGCATGGGCAAGTGCTGCGTGGCGGGCGCCAGCGAGCTGCGCATCGACATGGAGCGGGGTCTGATCTCGGCACACGGCATGGAGGTGCGCGCCGGCGAGCGCATCACCGTGGACGGCACCACGGGGTGCCTGCTTGTGGGCGACGTGCGGACCGTGGAGCCCGAGTTGGACGAGCATTTCCACCGGCTCATGGGCTGGGCCGACGAGCGGCGCCGGCTCGGCGTGCGCGCCAACGCCGACACGCCACTCGATGCCGCCCGAGCACGGGAACTCGGCGCCGAGGGCATCGGCCTGTGCAGGACCGAGCACATGTTCTTCGAGGGGGACCGCATCCAGGCCGTACGGGAGATGATCCTGGCGGAGACCCCCGAGGCGCGGCGGGCCGCGCTGGCCCGGCTCGGCCCCATGCAGCGCGAGGATTTCGAGGGGATCTTCCGGGCCATGGACGGCTTGCCGGTCACCATACGCCTGCTCGACCCGCCGCTGCACGAGTTCCTGCCGGGAGACGAACACGAGGTGGCGAGCTTTGCGCGCGCGGCGGGCGTTGCGCCCGAGCGGGTGCGGCGCCTGCTGGAGCTCCATTACGAGACCAACCCGATGCTGGGACACCGGGGCGTGAGGCTCTCGATCTCCCACCCGGAGCTGCCCGAAATGCAGGCGCGCGCCATCTTCGAGGCCGCGGTGAACGTGCACCGCGAGGGTGTGGACGTCCGCCCGGAGATCATGGTGCCGCTGGTGGGTGACGTGCGCGAACTCACGCCGCAGCGGCGCCGCATCGACGCGGTGGCCGAAGAGGTGTTCGCCGCGAGCGGGGTCACCCTGCCCTATCTGGTGGGCACGATGATCGAGCTGCCCAGAGCCGCCCTCACCGCCGGCGAGATCGCGCGCGACGCCGACTTCTTCTCCTTCGGCACCAATGACCTGACCCAGACCACCTACGGCATCTCCAGGGACGACGCGGGCAGTTTTCTGCCCCGCTACCTGGAGGAGGGTATCTTCCAGGCGGATCCCTTCCAGGTGCTGGATCGCGAGGGCGTGGGCCAGCTGGTGCAGATGGGCACGTGGGAGGGGCGCCAGCGCCGCCCCAACCTGAAGGTGGGAATCTGCGGCGAGCACGGCGGCGATCCGTCCTCCGTGGAGTTTTTCCACGAAGCGGGGCTGGACTATGTCTCCTGCTCGCCGTTCCGGCTGCCGGTGGCGCGCCTCGCGGCGGCGCACGCTGCGCTGCGCAACCAGCCGGTGCCGCAGGCGGACCTCGATCGCCGGGTACAGCGGGCCGAGTCGGCCGGCCAGGAGGACGTGGCGCGGGTGGAGCGTTCGCACCGGGAAAAGCCGGCGGCCGGGCCGAACCCCGCCCCGTGAGCGGCGGTGTGACCGCGGAGCGCCTCCGCGCACTGCCCAAGACCGATCTGCACGTCCATCTCGATGGTTCACTGCGCCCGGCCACCATGCTGGATCTGGCCGACGACCTGGGCGTCCGGCTGCCGGCCGCGAGCGCACCGGAGCTGGCTGAACACATGCACGTTCGCCAGGGACGGGACCTGGTGGATTACCTGGCCCGCTTCGAGACCACCCTGCAACTCATGCAGACGCCGGCCGCGCTGGAGCGGATCGCTTACGAGCTTGCCGCCGACGCCGCGGCGGAGAACGTCCGCTACATGGAGGTCCGCTGGTCACCGCTGTTGAACACGCGCGGTGGACTCGCGCTGGAGGAAGCCCTGGAGGCCCCCCTGAGGGGGCTGCGCCGCGCGGAGCGTGATTTCTCGATCCGTTCCACGGCCGTGATCTGCGGGCTGCGCCACCTCGAACCCATGGCGAACGTGCGCCTCGCCGAACTGGCCGCGGCGTACCGTGACCAGGGCGTGGTGGCGTTCGACCTGGCGGGGGCGGAGCACGGGCATCCGCCGACCGATCACATTGCCGCGTTCGACGTGGCCGCCGATGCGCACCTGGGCATCACCATCCACGCGGGCGAGGCCTACGGCCCGCCCTCCATCCACGAGGCCATCCACCGCTGTCACGCCCGCCGTATCGGGCATGGTACCCGCTTGCACGAGGATCCCGCCCTCATGCGCTTCGTGAACGATCACCGGATCCCGCTGGAAATCTGCCTCACGTCGAACGTGCAGACGCGGGCCGTCACGGCGCTGCGGGACCACCCGCTTCGCCTCTATTACGACCAGGGCCTGGTGGTCACGCTGAATACCGATAACCGCTTGATGAGCGGCACTACCGTCACGCAGGAATACATGCGCGCGCATGAGCACCTGGGACTGAGCTGGACGGCGCTCACCGAGATCGCATTGGACGGCTTCAGAAGCGCGTTTCTGTCCCACGAGGAGCGTGTGGCCCTGGTGGCGGAGGTGGCGGCGGAGATGGCATTGCTGGGCGGCTAGGTTACTGACCCATGAGTCGGCGAGCACGTAGACTAGGATCCCGCCAGCGCCTCTTCCCGCAGGAAGGCCTCGGCCAGATCCACGTAGCCGCTCGCTCCGATATAGAGCGGAATGCGCTGGTGCAGATCGGTCGGCACGACATCCAGTATGTCCACCTCGCCGTCCGACGCCCGACCGCCGGCCGCCTCACATAGCAATGCCAGAGGCGCGGCTTCGTAGAGCAGGCGGAGTTTCCCCGCCGGGTTCTTCCGGTCCGCCGGGTACATGAACAGCCCGCCGTAGAGCAGGTTGCGGTGAAAATCGGCCACCAGCGAGCCGATGTAGCGTCCGGAGAAGGGCTCGTGATTCTGCCCATCGATCCCCTTGAGGTGCTCGACGAGCCGGCGCTGGGGTTCGAACCAGCGGGTAGTGTTGCCCTCGTTCACACTGTAGGTGCGTTGCGGCGGCTCCGGAATGCGGATGTTCGGGTGGCTGAGGAGGAACTCGCCGATCGAGGGGTCCAGCGTGAAGCCATGCACGCCCCGCCCCGCCGTGTAGACCAGCATCGTGGAGGAGCCGTACACGATGTAACCGGCCGCGACCTGTTTCCGCCCCACCTGCAAGCAGTCTTCCAGCGTGCCGTCCCGCCCGCTGGTGACCTTTCGATGGATCGAGAAAATCGTGCCGATCGACACGTTGGCTTCGATGTTCGAAGAGCCGTCCAGCGGGTCGTACAGCAGAACGTAGTTGCCCGTCTCGAAATCCGGCGGGATGGTCAGGATCTCCTCCGCCTCTTCCGAGGCCATGCAGCACAGGTGGCCACAGTGGTCCAGGGCCTTGTAGATGGCCTCGTGCGCCCAGATGTCGAGCTTCTTGACCTGCTCTCCGTGCACGTTACGCTCGTCCGTGCCACCCAGGATGTCCACCAGCCCGGCCATGTTGACCTCGCGGGCAATGAGCTTCGCGGCGAAGGCCAGGTCATAGAGGATGTTGCTGAAGGCCCCGGTCGCCTGGGGGTACTTCCGCTCCTCGTCGATGATGTGCCGCTCGATG
>Ga0214473_10004572_pt1 | contig 16618 bp, 13 predicted proteins | sample RVTome_7_FD_203509 | JGI IMG/M metagenome (GOLD analysis project Ga0214473, IMG submission 203509) | Soil microbial communities from uranium-contaminated site in the Upper Colorado River Basin, Wyoming, United States - RVT98D197 | ecosystem: Environmental > Terrestrial > Soil > Contaminated >... | reverse complement strand
GCATATCCTCGATCTCCAGGGGAAAAACATCGGTGGATGCCCGCCAGCCACCGTCGGAGAAGATCAGGGGCGGAGGATGTCCGGCCTTCACCCAGGCGTGCACCGCCGGGCCGACCGACCGCAGTTCCTCAGCCGAGGTATCCGTGAGAATGAGCAGCAGGTTGATGTCGGAGCGCCCGGCCACGAAGTCGCCCCGGGCGGCCGAGCCGTACAAGACCAGGGAAACGAGCCGCGTTCCCAAGCGCTGCTCCAGGGCGGTGCCGAATTGCTCGACGTCCGCGTTCCAGTCTCTGGCCATTAGAATTTCCCCGAAGCGCCGCCGCCACTGAAGCCACCGCCGCCGCCAAACCCGCCAAAACCGCCGCCACCGAATCCGCCCCCGCCGAACCCCCCACCGCCCCAGCCACCCCAACCGCCCCGTCTCCTGCCGCCCCGTTTCTGACTGCTCAAGATCGTGCTCAGGATCAGCCACTCGAGCCCGCGGGTTCCACCCCGGTAGTACGGCCGCCGGAATCCGCCCGCCGCCCCCGCTCGTCGGACAAGTGTCGGCAAGACGAACAGGAAGAACACCAGCGCCGCAATCACCACGCCGGGCGGGAAACTCACACGGCCGCGCGGGACGCCCGCCGGCGGATTGCCGGTGAGCTGGAAGCCGAACTCGCGCGCGTAGGCCTGGGCAACCATCCAGACGCCGGCCACGAGACCGCTGGCGTAACTGCCGCCCTCCACCGCCGCGTCGCCAATCGCGTCACGGACGCGCCCCGAGAACGCGTCGGTGATGAAGCCTTCCGCGCCCTGGCCGGGAGCGATCGCCAGTTCGGCCCGTCCGTCACCCGGGCGCTGCCCCGGCTTGAGGAGCACGATGAGACCTGCGTTGCGGGCCCGGTCGCCGGGACCACCCTGGGCGCCCACCCGCCACTGCCGGCCGAGGTCTCGCGCGACCTCCCAGGCCGGGCGCCCGCCGAGATCGGGAAGCGTCACCACCACAATCTCGCCACCGGACTTCTGCCGGACCTCTTCGATCACCGCCAGCATCCGCTGTTGGGAAGCGCCGTCAATCACCTGGGCGAAGTCGTTGACGTACCCGATGGGAGCGGGGATCTGTAGCTGTGCGAGAAGGACGAGCGAGTGGAACATCAGGACCAGAAGATACTACGCAGCGCTGCGGAAGGGGTTTCGCTCTCGAGCCGTGCCCACAGCGCGGCTCGCCCCGAACGTCGCTAGCGAAGCCTGGCTCGCACCGCGAAGAGCATCTGCTCCGCGGTGTCCGAGCGCGTGGGGTTATCGCCCCGGCCGCGGTCAATGCGGTAGGCGACCCTGGCGCCCAGCGGCGTCCCGGGAATCTCCAGCGTGGCGCCAACTTCCCCGCCGCGCTCGCTCGCGAAGCTGGTGGACAAACTGGTGGACCCGGCCACGGCACCCCACAGCTCGGCATAGGCGTCGAGCCGCGACGGAATGAGGGGCGCGGTGGCGCGGACCCGGGCTTCCCAGAAGACCCAGCGTCGCGTGCCGTCCGAGCGGTACGCGCGGGCGTGGGGACCGACCTTGAGCGTCACCAGCCGGTGGGGGCTCACGCCCAGCAGGACTTCGCCCTCCGTCAGGTCGCGGTCCTCAACCGCCCCGTTCTCCGAGGTCAGCTTGCTCTCCGAGTAACGCGCTTCCAACGAGAGTCCGCGGCCCGAGAGACCCGCCCCGACCACCAGCCCCACGCCGTCCAGGGGCTCAGCCACCGTGCCGACCAGGCTCCGTACCCGCGAGGCCGTGGCTCCGGCCTCGGCGTAGAGAGCAACCGGCCGCTGCGCGCGCGCCAGGTCCGGAAGCAGGATCGCGGCCGCGAGCATGGCGCCCCGCCAGCAGCGTCGACGTCGCCCGCTCACCGGGGCTCTCCCTCAATGCGGACAGGCGCGCCAGCCTGAATCACCACGGGCGAGAACGAACGCAACCGCGCGTTCTCCTGCTGCACCCGATCGAACGCCTCGCGCCAGGTGCGTCGAACGGCCGTGTTGGCGGCGACGTTCGCGGGGATGGGCCGGCCCAGGCCGTGATGGACCAGGCCGGCGATGCCCGCCAGGCCCAATGCGCCAACCACCATAAACCGTCCGCCACCACCATCAGGACCGGCGCCCGCGATCCGCGGCAGCAGCACGATGAGACCGCCTCCCGCCGCCCCGGCCGCCAGGGGCAACAGCCCCGGAACCGGCGAGGTGCGCTCGGGCAGCAGGAGGGAATCGGCCAGGCGGGGGTTTGGCAGCGTATCCGCACGGGAACCACTGATCTCGAGGGGGATCAGCAGGGCCCGGAGAGCGGCGCCGGCGGGCGACCTCGAGACCAGGATCAGCCGGTAGCGTCCCGGCGAGACCGGCGTTCCGTCACCGCCGCGCCCGTCCCACGGCAACGTCAGGCTGTCCCGGATGGGCCCGCTGTACAGGACGCGGAGGGCGGTGCCGTCGTCTCGCTCAATGGTCGCCGCCATTTCGTGGAACGAGCTGGCATACACGTGTGTCGTGAGGGTATCGCGCCCCGGCATCAGCTCCAACCGCCCCGGCAAGGAGGCGGCCAGGGCCTTGGTGGCCTGACGGACGTCCTCGAACGCCTGGCGCACGCGCGGCGGGAAGCGGAGGGAATCGGGGCCCTGCCGGGGGTCGAGCAGGAGCAACCTGCGGAAGACCACCGTGGCCTCGTTGAGTCGCTCGCGGAACAGCTCGGCTGCGCCAAGGTAGGTGAGCGCCCGTGCCAGGTCCGCCTCCGGGAGCTGGTCCTCCAGCGCCACGGCGCGGCCCAGGAGCCGGGCAGCCTGCGCAAAGTCAAAATCCTCGTACGCGACCACGCCCGCAACGAGCAGTTGCGACGCCGTCTGCGCGGTGCCGGCCGAAAGCGGGAGCGCGAGGGCCAGCACTACCAGCAGACCGACGGCCCGATTCACGGCGTGATGGGGGTCAGCGGGATCCGAGTGAGCCGCCGGGTTTCGCGCGACACGATGTCGATTTCGTGTTCGTAGGTCTGGTAGCCCTCGCGCACCACGCGAATCACGTGGCGCCCGGGGGTGAGGCGAAGGCCCTCCGGGGTGAAGCTGGTGCCGATCCGCTGGCCGTCCACATACAGCGTGCCCAGGACAGGGGTGGTGCTGATGAACAAGATGCCCGGCTCCACCACCGGGGCCGGCGCGGCGGGTGCCGGTCGCGGCGGAGTGGGGTCTGCGCGCCGCTTAGTGGGCGCTGGTTGGGTGGAGTCCGCGGGATGAGCCTGGGCGGGCGCTGGGGTCGTGACCAAAACAGACTCAGGTCGCGTCACAACCGGCGGTTCCGCCGGGGCTTCGCGCTTCGCGACGGTGGTAATGATGGCCACGACGCCCACGGCCGCCGCCGTGAACGCCGCGATGCGTGTGGGGGTTCGGCGCCAGAGCGGGGGAGTGCGGGCGCTGAGTGAGGGCGTCGGCGTGGTAGGGGTGTGCGGGCCGCTCGGGAGCCGCGGTACCGCCTCCATCGTCAGCGACCGTCGCACGCGGCCACCTATGGCCGTCACGAACTCAATGATGTCCGGGAATCGGTCGTCGGGCGCCTTGCGCAGGGCGCGCGCCAGGGCGTCGGACACTGCCGCAGGGAGATCGGGCCGTTCGTCTGCCAGGCGGGGCGCCGGCACGGACGTGTGCTTGTGGATGTACTCCCCAATGGACTCCGCCGTGAACGGGGGTTTTCCTGCCAGGCACTCGTACAGAAGGACGGCCAGGGCGTATTGATCGCTTCGGCCGTCGAGCTTGCCGCTGAAACACTGCTCGGGCGACATGTAGCGGGGCGTTCCAAGGGTGCTGCCGGTCTCCGTCAACGGCACCGAGCCGAACGACTTGGCCACGCCGAAGTCACAGACGTAGGCCCAGCCCTCCTGGTCCAGCATCACGTTGGACGGCTTGATGTCCCGGTGCACTACGCCGCGCCGGTGGGCGTAGTGGAGCGCGCTCCCCACCTGCTCAAGGACCTCGATGCACGTCTCCAGCTCCAGGCGGGGCTGCGTCTGCAGGAGGTCCGCCAGGGACTGGCCCCGGATATACTTCATGGAGTACCACAGGAACGACGCCGTCGAGCCCACTCGGAAGATCGGCGCGATGTGCGGATGGTCGAGCGAGGCGATGATCTTGGTTTCCCGCTGGAAGCGGTCGGCGGCCTCCTGGCCGAATGTCAGACTGAACGGCAGGACCTTGACCGCCACCATCCGGTTGAGCTCCAGCTCCCGGGCCAGGTAGACGGCGGACATGCCGCCCACGCCCAGTTGCCGCTCGACCAGGAAGTCACGGCCCAGCCCCTTGCGGACCGCCCCTTCCAACTCGTCCGCCACGCGCATGGCGATGGTCTGGTCCCGGGGGAAGACGTGCCCGCAGACGGCGCACTCGGCGGCGTCGGCGGATTTCTGGCCAACGTGGCAGTTGGGGCAGACGACGGTCACGGCATCGGCCTGTGGATCGGCATGGTCCGAACCTATCCCGAAAGCCCCCGTCGAGTGTCTGGCGTAGGGGGCCGCCAATATGGGGGGCCCCCGGGGGTGGGCGCAAGGGAGCCGATCACCGATGGGGTCCTTCTTAAGCGAATGTGTTGAAGCAACTTGGGGCCCAGCGGCCGGGGCACCGCCCGAAGTTTCACCGCACCCAGAAGTCGGTCTCACTCTCCAGGTTGTTGCCGAAGGTCACCCAAGGGCTGGCCCGGCCCGTCTGGTCCACCGCGCGCACCTGCCAGTGGTAGTTGCCGGTGGCGAGCGCCGAGACCGAGATCTGGGGCGTGGCCCCGCTGGCCACCAGCACACCGTTCGCCGTGGGGGTGTCGGTGAAGCTCACCGCCACCGGTCTAAGCTCGACCTCGAGCCGGAGCTGGTCGCCCAGGTCCGGGTCGGCGATGGTGGCTTTGAACACCACGGTGGTCTGGTCGGTCGAGTCTCCCACCGCAATCGGCGTGTTGCCGTTCTGCCGGAACTGGCCAAGGCCCGTCGGCGCCACCGGCGGCTCGGGTACGTCAATCCGATAGTCGGCTTGCGTTTCCGGGTTGCCGCCGAATGACACCCAGGGGCCGGTGAGCCCCGAGCGGTCTATCGCCCGGGCCCGCCAGTGGTAGCTCACGTTCTCCAGGTGGCCGCTCAGCGTGACTCGCGCCGTCCCGCCGCTGACGACGGCCGTTGACGTGGCGTCGGGCGTTCCGGTGAACTGCGGAGTGCCCACGGGCTGGCGCTCTACTTGGAGCCGCGCGGAATCCCCAGCGTCCGCGTCGGACAGGGTGGCTTGAAAGACGATGGTGGTCTCGTCCGTGGCGGTGCCCGCAGCGATGGCCGTGGCCCCATCGCTCTTCAGCTGGGCGAGGCTCGCCGGCTGCCCCGGGGCTTCCGCCACCGCGTCCACGTGAAAGTCCGCGTTCCCGCTTGCGCCGGCGTTGAAGGGCACCCAGGCGCTGGTACGGCCAGTCTGATCCACCGCGCGCGCCTGCCAATGGTAGGCCGTGTTCTCGGCGAGCCCGGAGACGGCGATGGATGCCCCAGCGCCGCTGGCCACAGCCGTTCCGGCGGCGGTGGCACTGTCGGAAAACGCGACGCCCGCGGGCCGGACCTCGATCTCCAGCGTGACCAAGTCCCTGGCGTCCGGATCGCTCACCGACGCAGTAATGGTCACGGTGGGCTCGTTGGTCGTGCCTCCCGGGGCGATGACGGTGGTGCCGTCGCTCCGCGCCTGCGCCAGGCCCGCAGGCACGTCGGGCGAGGCCGCGGGTGTCGAGACCAGGTCGCCCAGGCGGCAGCCGAGGAAGGCCAGGAGGACTGGCAAAAGGGCGGCGCCACGCGGCAGCGTCAGGAATGCGGCAAGGTTCATTCGATGGGTCCCTCCCTGAACTCCGGCGCGCCGGTTCGAATGACCAATGCCGGCGCGTTGCGACGGCGCCGGTTCTCCTCCCGCACGGAGGCAACCCGTGCGCGCCAGTCGGCCTCCGACCCCGCGGACGGACCGGATGTCGGCCGGCGTCCCGCGATGATTCCGGCCGTCCCCACGGCGAGCCCCAGCGTGATGCGAAATCCTCTGGCGCCGCCTGCACCCAGCGCCGCCGGGACCATCAAGCCGGCCCCTACCACGGCGCCGGGGACCAGTACGCGGAGGTCCCAACCACCACCGGTACTCGGGGGGGGTGCGGGCCAGGCGATGGTGTCTACCGCGGGCTGGGTGATCTGTATCGGCAGGTGAACGCTGCGAAGGACCTGGTCGGGGGCCAGGGACGATGTCACCACCAGCGTATACTGCCCGGCCGGCACCACGGCCCCGGCGGAATCGAGTCCATTCCAGGCCATCACGACGCTGTCCGTGACTTGCCCGCGATGGAGAATCGCCACGGGGTCTCCCTGGGCCGACGTGATCCGTGCCTCCATTCGATGTCGCGATGTGGCGTACGCTCGCACCGTGAACTGTCCTTCGCCCACTTGGAGCCGCGTTTCCCGGGGCGCCGCGACGGCGATGGCCTTGGTGGTTTGCAGCACCTCATAGAATATCCCCGTCACTCGGGGCGGAAAGACCAGGCTGTCGGGCCGATACCGGGGATCCGCGAGGACCAGGGTCCTGAAGGCTGCCACGGCTTGGTCCCGTTCCTCGCCAAAGACCTCGGCGGCGCCGAGGTACATCAGCGCGCGCACTCGATCGGCGGGCGACAGGCCGCCCGGGGGCTCCAGGGCGCGTCGCAGCAGCTGCGCCGCGGCCGCGAACTCCAGGTCGCGATACGCCCGGGTGCCTTCGGTCAGCAGGACCTCGAAGGCTTGGGCGGAAGCCGCGACAGGTGTCAGGCACAACCACAGGGCTGTGCCGTACAGACGGCCCAAGGATGGCACGTTAACGCCCGGGCTTCAGCACGATGTCGCTCAACCGGACGCGATCGCCCGACGCGATCTCCAGGATTTGCTCGTACGGCGTAAAGCCGGGCCGCTCCACGCGCAGTCGGTGCTGCCCGGGCGGCAGCTCGAACTCCAGCACCGGAGTGGGCCCGACCCGCACGTCATCCACGAAGACCATGCCCCAGGGCGTCGAGTTCACCGACAGCCGGCCCGGATTGACCGGCCTCGCCGGCGCCGCTGGTGTGCTGGCGGGCGCGTTGGCAACCGTGCCACCAGGTCCCCGTAGCCAGAGGGCGGCACCGCCGGCCACCAGGACCAGCAGGGCCAGGGCGGCCCAGATCAGCGAGGGGGGGGACCGCCGTGACGTGGGTCCCTGGTTGGGGACGGGCGACGCGCCGGCGGGGTGCTCGGCCGTCACAACCAGGGTTCCGCCGCGTGTGGGGTCCCCGCCCAGCCCGCGGACCAAGTCCAAGACCGTCTCGAACCGGTCCTCGGGGTGCTTGTTGAGGGAACGATCGAGCGCGTCGGCCACGGTGGCCGGGATGTCGGCTCGGGCGGCGGTGATGCGCGGGGGCGGCTCCAAGCAGTGCTTCCGGACGATCTCGCCCAGGGAATCGCCGGTGAAGGGGACCGTGCCCGCCAGGCACTCGTAGGCCAGGATGGCGAGCGAGTATTGGTCGGCGCGGCCGTCCAGCGCCTTGCCGTAACACTGCTCCGGCGCCATGTACCCGGGCGTTCCGATCGCGGCGCCGGTATGCGTCAGCGGTGTGGCGCCGAAGGCCTTGGCGATCCCGAAGTCGCAGATCCCCACCCAGCCGTTGTCATCGATCAGGACGTTGGCCGGCTTGATGTCCCGGTGGACGATCCCGCGCCGATGGGCGTAATGGAGGGCCGCCGCAACCGGCTCGAGGACCCGGAGACAGTCGGGCAGGTTCATCGGGCCGCCCTTATCGAGCAGGTCGCGTAACGAGCCGCCCTTCACCCATTTCATGGTGTACCACACGAACGTCGAGGTGGCGCCGATCCGGTGCACCGGCACGATGTGCGGGTGATCCAGCGAGGCGCCGATCTTGGCTTCGCGCTTGAACCGCTCGACGGCGTCCGGCCCCATGGACAGTTGAATGGGAAGGACCTTCACGGCGACCAGCCGGTTGAGCTCCAACTCCCGGGCGAGATAGACCATGGACATGCCGCCGCGGCCCAGCAGACGTTCGATGCGAAGTTGCTGCCCCAGCTCACGGCGCACGGCGTCTTCCAGCGCCGCCGGCAGCGGGTCTTCGACCACCTCACCCGTGGCCGGGGAGTAGCCACACAACGGGCAGACGCCGGACGCGTAGGTGATTTCTCCCACGCGACATCGGGCGCAGATGACGCGGGCGGCCGGCGGCGTCTGCGGGCGGACCAGACGGGGCTCGTCCGTCATGCGGGTGGAGGGGTCATAAGTTGGTTCCGGTATGAGAGATACCGGCTTCCACCGCCGTCCGCCAGCGATTCGCTCGCCGTCGCCCTTGCCCATAGCGTACGCTCGCCTGCCCTGGGAACTCAGAACTCGAACCCGGCGGCGACGTTGACGTGATGCGCGAAGAGCGTGCCGACCGCGGGCCCGTAGGTTGTTTCGATTCGCCGGAACTCCGCGCCCAGGACCAAAGGCGCGGGACGCCACTGCAAATGACCTTCCCAGGAGACGTTCCGTAACAGGGCGGTCGCTGGATCCAGATCGGCGTCGTCCGGGTCGTCGAGCCCGTAGCCACCACCCACCTCGACCGCCGGGTGCGGCCTCACGTTGAGCTGGGCCCAGCCGCCTTTGGTTCGTACCGGGACGATCCCCAGGCCCAGGTTCTGCCCGATTCCTCCGCCGCCGAGGCCGGCAAGGGCCCGGCCGGCGAATACCTCCGCCCGAAGCTCCAGGTACCTGGTCGCGGTGAACCGCGCGCTCGCGGCCACCGCGCGCGACGTCAACAGCGTATCCTCGGTTTTCGCCAGCCAGCTGTAGTGGCCGCCCAAACTGATCTCCCCGTTGCTCTCCGCCTCGTCCCAACGAATGCGCAAGCGTCCCTCGAGCTGCGGGCGCTGGGAGCGCTCTGCGCGGTCGGGCTGGGTGAAGTAGATCCCCACGCCCGTGGGATCGGCCGCCATGGGCGCGAGCGCGGAGCCCTCGATACCGATCTTGACCGTGGTCCCCACCTCCGCTCCGGCGCGCACCTGGGGAAGCCAGAGCCATAGGTTGCCGGACCGGGCGAACCCGACCAGGCCGATCTGCGCCAGGCTTGATGGATTGACCTCGGCGATGGGGGGGGCCTCCTGGCCGAACATCACCCATCCGTGGGGCCACTCGATCTCGGCCCGAACTCGTCGCACGCGCAGCAAGGGCCACGTACGCCCGCCAGGCGAGGGCTGCTGGCCTCCGAAGAAGTCCACGTCCAACTCGCCGTGAAACGAGCCGCCCGCGAGCGCCGGCACAACCGCCGTAAGGGCGATCTGGGACTGGCGCACCGTGGCACCCCCGTGACTGGCCGGCAGGGCGAGCGCCGGGTCCGGCGGCATGACGATCTGCGGCACGTCACTGTTGTTCACCCGGGCGTTGTTGAAGAATCCGTTCACCAGCACCAACCCGGACAGCTCGACGCGGTTTCCCGATCGCGGCTCCACGCGGGCGACGGCCTGCTGGCTGACCTGTTCGCGGAGCAGTTCCAGGAGGCGCTCGGCGCGCTCCAGGCGGGCCGCCAGCGTCGTGTCCTGACCGGAGGGCGCGGTGGTTGGCGGCTGTTGTGCCGCCAGGGAGCCGGCGACGAACGTCGAGAGCAGCAGTATCCGTGGGTGCATGAGGACTCCGTTGGCAGGCGCTGGGTGTCTCGTTGACGCCCCTTTGGCTCGTGCGTACTCTAGGGACGTGTGCACGCTTCTGCGCTACACCGCACTTGGATTCGCCGCGACGCTGCTGGGCGGGCGCCCGGCGGTGGCCCAGCGCGGCCCCGCAGTATCCGGCAAGATCGTGGTCCTGGACAAGGGCAACAAGCCCGCGCAGGACGTAGGGCAGGCCGTGGTGTGGCTGGAGTCCGCAGCGACGGCTCCGGTGACGCCCATGGTGGCCCAGATCGTGACGTCGGACAAGGAATTCAAGCCGCGCGTCGTGGTGGTGACCGCGGGTTCCACCGTGGAATTTCCCAACAGCGATCCGTTCGACCATAACGTCTTTTCGCTCTCGCAAGAAGGGCTGTTTGACCTGGGGCTCTACGGACGGGGCAACGCCAAGTCCGCCAGGTTCACCCGGCCCGGCATCATCCGCGTGTTCTGTAACGTCCATGCCCAGATGAGCGCGTTCGTGGTGGTGCGGGACTCGCCGCTCTACACCCAGCCCAGCGGCGACGGCAGCTTCTTGATTGAGCCGGTCCCGCCCGGCTCGTACACGTTGCGCGCGTGGCACGAGCGCGCCGCGGAGCTCCCAGGCGGCCGGATGCTCCAGGTAGGCACTTCCGGCCTGCGCGGCGTCGAGCTGCAGCTCGACGCGCGCGGCTACAAGTTCGTCCAGCATCTCAACAAGTTCGGCCAGCCCTATCCCACCCGTGGGAGGCGGTATTAGAGCGTCACCGTTCTCGGGGCTCACCGGCAAGATCTTTCTCTCCACGGCGTTCGTGGTGGTGGTGGTGTTGGGGGGCGCCCTGTGGCTCACCAAGCAGCGCGCCGACCGCGCGGCGGACGAATCCATCGAGCGCGCGCTGGAGGCTACCCGCTCGGCCATTGACGACGCGTTGACCGGGCGAAGCGACGGCCTGCGGCGGACCGCCGAAGCCGTCGCCGGTGTTCCCGACTACATCGCGCGCATCAGCGAGGGCTTGCGACAGGGAAATCGTGCCAATCTGCTCGATCAAGCCGACGAGTTCCGACAGCAGCTCGACGCCGCCTGGGCACTGATCACCGACCGGGAGGGCGTCCTGCGGGCGAAAACCAACGAGCGCGACTTGGACGATGAGCCTCTCGCCGAGGGCGCGTTGGTTGGCATCCCGCTGGAGGGGCGTTCGGCGGAAGGCATTTGGATCGAGCCGGGGCCGGATGGCGGCGACCAGATCTACCAGGCCGTCGGCGTCCCCATCATGGCGCCGGGCAACTCGGTGGTGTACGGAGTCCTGGTGCTCGCCGTGCCTGTGGACTCGACGTTCGCCGCGCATCTCAAGACCAACACCAACTCCGAGATCGCGTTCTTCGCGTTTGACACGCTGGGGGTGCCCCACCCCGCGGTCTCGACGCTCTCGGCCGAGGTGATCGCGCAGGCGCTGGCGGCGAGCGATCGGTGGGACTCGGCCATGGCCGATCCCAGCGGGGTGCGACTGCGGTGGAGGGTGCCGGACGGCACGCTCGTCGGGGTAGTGGGAGCCCTCCGGACCGCCTCGGGCGTGCCGGTGGGCGCGTATGCCGGGTTGCGCTCGCGCGACCTCGAGCTGGCCTCGTTCGTCCAGCTCCGGAACACGGTGTTCCAAGCATTCGTAGCGGGGCTGGCGCTCGCCATCCTCTCTTCCCTGGTGCTGGCGCGCCGGGTGACGCGTCCGGTTCAGCGGCTGGTGGCGGCGACGCGGCAGGTCGCGGACGGGCAATACAGCGGCAAGATCGACGTCGCCTCGCGGGATGAGATCGGGGAATTAGCGGCTGCCTTCCAGCGCATGCTCCGGGAACTCAAAGAGAAACAGGATCTGGTTGAGTACCTGAGCGGGAGTGGGGCGCAGACCGTGGCGCTCACGGCGGGCCAGCAGGCGCAGGTAACCCCCCCGGGGGCGGGCACCCGTCCCGTGCCGGGCGTCACGGGCCTGCTGGAGGTGGGGCAGGTGCTGGCCAACCGCTACGAGATCCGGAAGGTGCTGGGATCCGGCGGCATGGGGATGGTCTACCGCGCGTTCGATCGTCAGCTGGAGGAGATCGTGGCGGTCAAGACGCTCAAGCCGGAGGCGATTGCGCAGGACGGCAAGAGTCTGGAGCGGTTCAAGGAGGAGATCCGGCTCGCTCGCCGGATCACCCACCGCAACGTGGTGCGCACCCACGACCTCGGCGAAGTGGACGGGGTGTACTACATCACCATGGAGCTGGTCGAGGGCACCAACCTCAAGGACCTGATCCGCAAGCGCGGTCGCTTGCCCTTGGGCGTGGCGCTCACGGTGGGCAAGCAGCTGTGCCGGGCGCTTGAGGTGGCGCACGATGCCGGCGTGATCCACCGCGACATCAAGCCGCAGAACATGGTGGTGGACCCCAGCGGGTTCCTCAAGGTCATGGACTTCGGGATTGCCCGCCGGACGGAAGGGCATCGCCTGGGTGGGGAAGGGCTGACCGCCGTGGGGATGGCGATCGGCACGCCGGAATACATGGCGCCGGAGCAGCTGCTGGGGGAGGAGCTGGACCCGCGGGTGGACCTGTACGCGGCCGGCGCCGTGCTGTTCGAGTGCGTGACCGGCCGCAACGTGTTTACGGCGCCCAACGTGATGGCGCTGATGGCCAAGCACCTCGAGGAGGCCCCGGAGGATCCGCAGCTCATCAACCCCGAGGTGCCGCCGTCCCTGGCCCAGGTCATTCTCAGGGCGCTCGCCAAGAAGCGGGACCAGCGGTGGGCGTCGGCGGCCGACATGCATCGGGCGCTGGAGGATGTCCGCGTCGAGGCCACGGTGGTCCCGTGACGGTCCCGTACCGGGTTGAAAAGCCGTGGGGGCACGAGTTGATCTGGGCGCGCACCGATCGGTACGTGGGGAAGATTCTCCACATCGAGCCCGGACACGTTTTGAGTCTCCAATACCACAACCGGAAAGACGAGACCATCCACGTGCTCTCCGGCGAGATCATTCTCCGGGTCAAAGAAGGTGATGCACTCGCCGAGCGCCGGATGCGCGCCGGCGAGAGCTACCACATCACGCCGCTCACGGTCCATCAGATGGAGGCGGTGACGGCGGCGGACCTGCTCGAGGCTTCGACGCCGGAAATTGACGACGTCGTGCGGCTGCAGGACCGGTATGGGCGCGTGTAATGCGACCAGGCGGCGCGACGGCATGACGGCATGAAGGTCATCATCCCGCTCGCCGGGAAGGGGACGCGGCTCCTGCCCCTCACCAAGCAGGTCCCCAAGCCGCTCATCCGCGTCGCGGGCCGGCCGGTGATGGACTACGTAGCGGACAAGCTCGACGGATTGGACGTCGAGGAGTTGATCTTCATCACCGGCCACCTCAAGGAGCAGGTGGAGGCCTACGTCCGTCAAAACTACCGGCAGCCCGCCAGGTTCATCGAGCAGAAGGTACAGGACGGGACCGCGGGCGCGGTCAATCTGGCGCGGCCCCACGTGGACGGACCGGTCCTGATCATCTTCGTGGACACGCTGTTCGACGCCGACCTCACCTTGATCAACCGCTCACAGGCTGACGGGATCATCTGGGCCAAAGAGGTCGAGGACTACCAGCGGTTCGGCGTGGTGGTGACCGACGGCAGCGGGCACATGACGCGCATCGTGGAGAAGCCGAGCGAGCCCATCTCCCGGCTCGCCAACATCGGGTTGTACTACATGCGCGATTGGCGGGCGCTGTTCGAGGGTATCGCCTGGACCATGAGCCGTCCCAAGCAGAAGGGGGAGTGGTTTCTCACCGAGGCCTTCCAATACATGATCGACCACGGGCGCAAGATCCTCACGGCCGAGGTCGGCGGCTGGTACGACTGCGGGAAGGTGGACACGCTGCTGGAAACCAATCTGCATCTCCTGACCCACGGGCAGGACCGAAGCCCGCGCTCCAAGCGCGGGGTCACCATTCACGATCCGGTGCACGTAGCCAGCGGCGTGACGCTGGAGCAGTGCACCATCGGTCCCAACGTCACCATTGACGAGGGGACGATGGTGGCCGGCAGCACGCTCCGGGACGTGATCGTGGGACGAAATGCCACCGTGGTGGATTGCACCGTGACCCGCTCGGTGATCGGCGACGGCGTCGAGCTGCGCGGTCGCACGCTGGACGAGATGATCGCCGCGAAGGACGAGGTGGCCAAAGCGCCATGAGCCGGATCGCGATCTGCTGCCTTGTCGTTCTGACCGCCCTGGCCGTCCGTCCGCCTGCCCGCCTGAGCGCCCAGCAATTCCGCGTCGAGGAAGCGACGATCGCCGAGATCCACGCGGCCATGGCCTCGGGCCGCCTCACGGCGCGCCAGCTGGTGCAGTTGTACCTCGATCGGATCGCTGCCTACGACAAGCAGGGCCCGGCGCTGAACGCCATGGTGACCGTGAACCCGGCCGCGCTGGCGCGCGCGGATTCCCTGGACGCGGCGTACGCCCGCAGCGGCCGGCTCACGGGATCGCTGCACGGCATTCCGGTCATCGTGAAGGACAACTACGACACCCGCGACCTGCCCACGACGGCGGGCTCGCTGTCGTTGTGGGGATCCATCCCGCCGGAAGACGCCAATCAGGTGAAGCGGCTGCGCGAGGCGGGAGCCATCGTCCTCGGCAAATCCAACATGGCCGAGTTCGCCTTCTCGCCCTACGAGACGGTGGGCTCGGCCTTGCCTGGGTACACGCGCAATCCATACGCGCTCAATCGGGTGACGGCGGGCTCGAGCGGCGGGACCGCGGCCGCGGTGGCGGCGTGCTTCGGGACGGTGGGCCTGGGGACGGACACCGGGAACTCCATTCGCGGGCCGTCGTCGCACAACGCCCTGGTGGGCATCCGATCCACCATGGGGCTCACCAGCCGGGCCGGCATCGTACCGCTGTATCTGGACCGGGACATCGGCGGCCCCATGGCGCGGACGGTGGCGGACGCGGTGGCCGTGTTCGACGTGATCGCGGGATACGATCCCGCCGACCCCGTGACGGAGGCGGCGCGCGAGCGGCGGGCCGCCCGGTACGCCGACTATCTGTTGGCCGACGGCCTGAAGGGTGCTCGGATCGGCGTGCTGCGGCAGCTCTCCAACACCGACACGGCGGATCCCGAAATCGTGCAGCGGTTCGACCAGGCGCTGGCCGACATGCGGAAGGCCGGCGCCGTGGTGGTGGATTCGGTGGTGGTGCTCGAGCTGGACTCGATTCGCGGTCCCCTGTTTTGCCCCCGGTTCAAATGGGACCTCAATGCGTACCTGGGGCATTTGGGCCCCGGCGCGCCGGTCAAGAGCTTGGCGGAAATCATCGAATCCCGGCGGTACCACCCGTCCATCGAGCCGCGGCTGCGTCAGATGCAGGATACTCCGGGGGTCTCACCCGAGGACAACGCCGACTGCCGGCAGGCATGGGCCAACGCCGACCGATTGAAGGCCGGCGTTCGCCGGGTGCTGGCGGAGCGCCGTCTCGACGCGGTGGTCTATCCCTCGTGGAGCAATCCGCCGCGCTTGATCGGCGATCTCAACACGCCGCACGGCAACAATAGCCCGCGCATTTCCCCGCCCACGGGGTTCCCCGCCATCACCGTGCCGATGGGATTCGTGAAAGAGGGCCTGCCGGTGGGACTACAGATCCTGGGCGATGCGTGGTCGGAGCCGACGTTGATCAAGCTTGCCTACGGGTACGAACAGGCGACGAAGCACCGGCGGCCACCGAGCAGCACGCCGGAGCTCCAGTGAGACGTAAGACGTAGGAAGGTCGGAGCGTCCGTCTCACGTTCTCACATCTCACGTCTCACTGTCTTTGAGCCCCGCCGACACCGCCAGGACCAGCAAGGCCCGAAATAGTCCGTCCGTGCCGCCTGCGTCGTCGTACCACTCCGTTACCAGATGCGTGTTCCCCGCCGTCCCCCCGGCCCCCAGCGCGATCGCCGGGATACCCAGGGCGATGGGAACGTTGGCGTCGGTCGAGGCGACCGACAGCTCGGGTTCCCGGCCCACGGCGCGGGTGGCGTCCACGGCCGCGCACACCAGCGCATCGCCCGGCGGCGTGGCGCCCGCCGGCCGGTCGCCGACCACCTCGATCGCGCATTCCAGGGAGGCCGTTCCCGGCGCGCGGCGACGGTTCTCGGCGCGGAGGGCGTCCCGGGCCAGCGCGCGAAGCGACGTCTCGAGGGCGTCGAGGGCGCCGGGGTCTTCGCTCCGGGTGTCCACCTCCGCCCACGCCAGCGCCGGGATGGAGTTGAGACCGGTGCCGCCGCTCAGCCGCACCACCGAGCACGCGCTCCGGGGCTCTGGAGGCCGCTCGAGGTCCGCAACCCCGGCCGCGAACCGTCCGACGGCGTGCGCCGGGTTGGGCACGCCGTACGCCGCCCAGGAATGGCCTCCGGGTCCCCGGAAGGTCGTGCGAAAGCGGCGCGCGCCGAGCGCGCGATGCACCACCCGGTCTACCCCGGCGCCGTCCAGCGCGATCATCGCGCGCGCGGCCACACCGCTTGGCCCCAGCAGGTGCCTGGCGCCCCGCAGGTTGCCTTCGCCTTCTTCGCCCACGGTGGCGGCGAACACGATGGGCCGCTCGGTTTCCCACCCGGCCGCCGACACCACCCGCGCCAACGCCACCAGTCCAACGAGCCCCCGGGCGTTGTCCGAAATCCCGGGACCGGTCAGGCGGGCGCCGTGGCGATGCACCGTGAGGTCCACGTCAGGGCCAAACACGGTGTCCAGGTGGGCCGCGAGCACGACGGCCCCGTCGTGACCTTCACCTCGGCGCGCCACCACGTTACCGGCCCCGTCCAGGGAAACCGGTCCCAGCCCCAACTCTCGGAGGCGCTGAGCCACGAACGCCGCCCGTTGCCCCTCCGCCCCGGAGGGTGCGGGGATCTGCGAGATGGCTGCCTGGAGGTCCAGCGTGGCGTCATTGGTCGCCAGCAGGATCTCCCGCCCCCGG
>Ga0214473_10004571_pt1 | contig 16619 bp, 15 predicted proteins | sample RVTome_7_FD_203509 | JGI IMG/M metagenome (GOLD analysis project Ga0214473, IMG submission 203509) | Soil microbial communities from uranium-contaminated site in the Upper Colorado River Basin, Wyoming, United States - RVT98D197 | ecosystem: Environmental > Terrestrial > Soil > Contaminated >... | reverse complement strand
ACCCGGCAGCAGCAATCACAAGAGAGAAAAGAAGAAGAATTGCGAGGACGAAGCGCAGGATACGTCGCATTGGTTTCAAGAATGCAGTTTCGTGTCCGCCACCGCGCGCGGAGTCTAGCGCAGGTCCGCTGGGCCGCGCAACACGCGCGGAAGGAACTGAGCCGGTGTCCGGCCGTGCTAGAATCGCGTCAGTTCACGATGCCTCGCACTTTGACTGTTGCCGTCATTGCCGCGCCGGATGCTCAAGTCTGGCAGTTGTTGCTGGGCGCGCCCTCGGCGAGCGGTGAGATGCCTTCGGCGCGAGAGTGTGCAAGCGGGAACCAAGAACAAGGTGCGCGCATCGATGGAGAGATTTGCGACCCCCTCGAAGTGGTGCTGCTGTGAGACGCCGGGCCGATCTCGCTAGGCTGGGTTTCCGATGACCGCGTTGCGCCTCGTCGTCGTTCTCTCTCTTGTATTCATGAACGCCTTTTTTGTCGCTGCCGAGTTTGCCTTGGTGGCCGTGCGGCCCTCGCGCCTGCGCCAGTTGGTTGCCAAGGGACACAAGCGCGCACTGGTGGTGCAGAGCCTGCTCGGGGATTTGGATCGAATTGTCTCAGGCACTCAGGTAGGCATCACGCTTACTTCACTGGGGCTGGGCTGGGTCGGCGAAATCACTCTGGCCGAAATCTTCAAGCCCATGCTCGGTTGGCTGCCGGGACCTCAGGCCGCGCTCATCGCTCACACCGTTGCGCTGACCCTGGCATTTCTCTCCATCACCTTTCTTCACGTGGTGCTCGGGGAACTCGTGCCCAAAAGCCTAGCCTTACAGCGCGCGGAACGCGTGGCCCTGCTGATTGCGCGCCCCCTCGATTGGTTCCTCCGCGTTTTCCGCTGGGTGATCGACAGTTTGACCTGGTGCGCCGATAGGATCGTGCGCGCCTTTGGTCCGGCGAGGCCGGTTTCGCACTCTCTGGTGCGCTCACGCGAGGAATTGCGGATTCTGGTCGAAGATGCGCGACACCGCGGCCTGCTCCAACTGGGTGAGGAACAGTTCATCGGAGGCGCCTTGGAACTGGGTCAGTTGCAAGTGCGCGAAATCATGGTTCCCCGGCCCGACGTGCACATGCTTCCGGTGGAGGCCAGCCTGGAAGAAACGATGAAAACTTTTGCCACCACCCAGCGCTCCCGCATTCCCGTCTACCACGGCACGCCGGACCAGATGATGGGTTTCGTGCACATCAAGGATATGCTCTGGATCCTGCTGGATCGCGAACGTCGTGCCGAAGAAGGCTTGCCTCCCCCCGACTTCCAACTGCGGCGGGTCCTGCGTGACATCCTGATTGTGCCCGAGAGTAAGCTCGTCAGCGAATTGCTCATCGAACTGCGGGCGCGGCGCGCGTTCATCGCTATGGTCGTGGACGAATTCGGCAGCATTTTGGGACTCGTGACGCTCGAGGATGTTTTGGAACAGCTCGTCGGAGAAATTCACGATGAATACGACGTCATCGAACGGCCCCTGACGCTGGCCGACGGCGCGCTCATCTTTGATGCCTCGCTCAATGTACGCGACCTGGAAACCCAGTACCACATTGTCATTCCCGACGACCCTTCCTACCAGACAGTGGGAGGGTTCGTCCTGAGTCAGTTGGGGTTCATCCCGCGCGGTGGCGAGAGCTTCGAATTCAACGGCCTGCGCTTCTCCGTGGTCGAGATGGACCGCCGGCGCATCGCTCGCGTAAAAATCCAGCGCGTCAAGGAGCCGGAAGTTGGCGGATCCCTCGACTCCGCCCGGGACAAGAAGCCCGGCGAATCCGAGCCCAGCCATTCGCCTGCCGGCGCCCCATCCGTTTCCCTTGGTTCGGCTCCGGACAAGTCCTCCGAATGACCCGCTACCTCATCTCACGTCTTCTGCTGGCGGTCCCTTCTTTGTGGCTGATTTTCACCATGGTCTTCCTGCTTGTGCACATTGTGCCGGGCGATCCCGTCCAGCAGATGCTCGGTGAAGGCGCGAGAGCGGATGACCTCCAGCAATTGCGCCAGCAACTCGGTCTGGACCGGCCGGTTCACGTCCAGTACGGCCGTGCCCTGGCGGGTCTGGTTCGCGGAGAATGGGGTCAGTCTTTCCGTTTCCAGAGGCCGGTGGCGGTGGTCGTTCTCGAACGATACCCTGCGACGCTCGCCCTCGCCGTGCTGAGCATGTCCGTGTGCATCGCCATCGGCATCCCCGCGGGAGTCCTCGCGGCGCACCGCCGTGGCAGGACTCCCGACCGCGCCGTCGGATTTCTTACTCTGTTGGGACTGGCCATTCCCAATTTCGCGCTCGGCCCCGTCCTTATTCTTGTGTTTTCCGTGCAACTCGGCTGGTTGCCCGTCTCCGGAAGGGAAGGGCCGGCTTATTACCTTTTGCCGGCGGTCACGATGGGCGCGGCGCTGGCGGCAATTCTGACGCGGATGGTGCGTACCTCGATGATCGAAGAGCTTTCCAGCGACTACGTGCGCACCGCACGCGCGAAGGGACTCTCCGAATCGGCGGTTCTTTTTCGTCACGCCTTTCGGAATGCGCTGATTCCCATCATCACCGTTCTGGGGCTCCAGTTCGGCACGCTGCTCGCCGGGACCATCGTGACCGAATCCATTTTCTCCTGGCCCGGCGTCGGACGACTGATGGTCCAAGCCATTCAGGCGCGCGATTATCCGCTGCTCCAGGGATGCCTGCTGGTGATCGCTTTTTCTTATGTGCTCGTGAATCTGGCAACGGATTTTGTGTACGCGCTGGCTGACCCGCGGATTCGTCTGCAATGAACGAATTTCGCCAATTCGTGCGACAGAGCGGCCTAGGGCGCTGGGGGCTCGGCGTGGCTGCGATTCTGGTCTTTGTTGCGCTGGCGGCGCCGTTGCTCGCGCCCTACGATCCCGCTTCGCAAGATCTGTCGGGCCGACTTCAGCCGCCCAGCCGCGGCCATTGGATGGGGACCGACGAATTGGGGCGCGATCTGATGTCGCGCATCATTTTCGGCGCGCGGATTTCCATCATGGTGGGTGCGTCGGTTGTCTTCGGTTGTGGTCTGACGGGACTCCTGCTTGGTTCGGTGGCCGGATATTTCGGTGGATGGCTGGACCGATTGGTCAATCAGGTCCTGATCAACGCGTTTCTATCGTTCCCCGGCATCCTGCTGGCGATTGGTTTTGCCGCGTTTCTGGGGCCAGGCATTGCCAAGGTCATTCTGGCGCTGGTCATCACCGGCTGGGCTGGTTATGCCCGTCTGGCGCGCGCGCAGGTGTTGAAAGTGAAGGAGCTCGATTTCGTGCTCGCAGCCCGTTCACTGGGCGCTTCGCAACTTCGCATTTTGATGCGCCACGTTTTGCCGAACATCCTCCAGCCCGTTCTCGTCCAGGCGACAATCGGCATGGCGTCCGCGATTCTCGCTGAATCCACGCTCAGCTTTCTGGGCCTCGGCGTTTTGGCCCCGCTGCCAAGCTGGGGCGCGATGCTCAACGACGCCCGCGGGCATCTTTTTGACGCGCCGTATCTGGTCATCCTCCCCGCTGCGGCGGTGATGAGTGCAGTGCTGGCCTTTAACCTGGTGGGGGATGCGCTGCGCGATTGGCTGGACCCACGGACCCGAAGCTACCTGGTCACGCTTGATCTCGCGCGCCAAACCACCAGAAGAGAAGGGAACTAGAGGGTGACTGTGACTTCCGCGCCGCGCTGCACTCCCAGCGTGCGCGCCGCGCTGCCCCGGTTGGCCGCGATCTCCACAAAGCCGCTCGAGCCCACAATCGCAAAAACTTCGCCCGGACTGCCCTGCGAATAAGATTGCGCGAACTTCGTGATTTCCTTCGTGCCGACGACCGCCTTGAAATTGGGGGTCGGCGCCGAAAGCTGCGGAAAGTCTTCCGTGGAGAGGTTGGTGATCAAGTTTCCGAAGTTGTCCACTTTCAGGACCACGCCCTTCAGCGTTCCATCCACCGTCTTAGGTTTCGGCAGGCTGAAACGCACGAAGTCGGTAATCTCTTCGCCGAAGCTCGAGGTCTGCCAGTTTTTCGAAAGCCACGCCGCGGCGGGCGCGAAGATGTCGCGCGCGTGGAAAGTGTTGCTGATGGGGTTTAGGAAGTAATGGTCCGCGGTGATATGCCGCACTGTGACCTTCTGCTCCCTTTCATACACCACCGACAGGACGCCGTTGTCCGGAGCGATGAAGTAGTGTTGGTCGCCCGACACCAGGAGTGGCCTCCGCTGCGTACCCACGCCCGGGTCCACGATGACCATATGGATCGTTCGAGGCGGATAGAAGCGATAGGCCTGGCCGATGGTCAGGGCGGCGTCGAGCAGGTCAAAGGGCATCACGTTGTGGCTGATATCAATGATGCGCGCATCCGGATTGATCTTCACGAGGACGCCCTTCATCGTGCCGACAAGGTGGTCGTTCATCCCAAAATCCGTGGTCAGCGTGATGATCGGAGTGGTCACTCGTTTCTCCCCGCCGCTTGGCGGCACTGAAGTCCGCCCTCGGCAGACGTCTCTCGGTTAGGTCGTCCGCAAGCTATCGAACGACAGGCCCTTTGTCAAGGCGACTTCCAGGTTTCGGTGGGTTGTTGCCAATTCGGAAATGCACTTTTGGGGATAAAGGAGATCGCTGTTACTACCGCACACCGTGGAGCGACGCCGAGTACGGGCCAGTGAGGTGTCCACAGACATGGGTGCGTGTTGCAGCTTGACGACATTCGCGTGGAATTCTATTCTGGGACTTACACTAGGGATCGATGGCCTTGAGCATTGCTATGCGCCGCGTTTACCTCGATCACAATGCGACGACGCCCGTGGACCCCGCCGTTCTCGAGGCGATGCTGCCGTATTTCTCCGCTGAGTTCGGAAACGCCAGTTCGATCCACTCGTACGGCCAGCAGGCGCGCGCGGCTGTCGAGCGGGCCCGCGAATCGGTTGCTGCGCTAATCGGCGCGCGCGCGGCGGATGTTGTCTTCACCAGCGGTGGGACCGAGGCGGACAATCTGGCCATCTTCGGCGTCGTGGATGCGTCCCGCCTCGAGCACAAGCACGTGGTTACGACGCAGATCGAACATCACGCCGTCCTTAATACCTGTCAGGCGCTCGAAACCCGCGGCGTCGAGGTCACCTACGTCCCCGTGAGCGCGGACGGCGTCGTGGATCCCGACGATATACGCCGCGCGCTGCGGCCCGATACCCTGCTCATCTCTGTGATGCACGCCAACAACGAACTGGGCACCGTGCAGCCGCTCGAAGAGATCGGGCGCATCGCCGCCGAAGCCGATGTCTATTTCCATTCCGATGCGGTGCAGTCCGTCGGCAAAATCCCCGTGGATGTAGAAGCGCTCGGCGTGGATCTGCTTTCGCTTTCGGGGCACAAGATTTTTGCCCCGAAGGGAGTAGGAGCGCTCTATGTCCGCAGCGGGACGCGGATGAAGCCGATGTTTTTCGGTGGGCATCACCAGCGCGACCGGCGCCCCGGAACAGAGAACGTGGCTGCGGCCGTGGGACTGGGCAAGGCGGCGGAGATGGCCCGCGCGAAATTGCCCACAGACTCGGAGCGCGTCGCGCAGCTCCGCGACCGGCTGGAATCGGAACTGGAATCGAGGATTCCCTGCATTCGTGTGAATGGCAAAAACGCGCGGCGCACCCCGAACACGACGAACATCGCATTTTCCTACGTCGAGGGCGAATCGCTGGTCATCGCCCTGGATTTGAAAGGTGTGGCGTGTTCGACGGGTGCTGCTTGCTCCTCAGGCGCAGTTGAACCTTCCCACGTGCTCACGGCCATCGGCTTGCCGCCGGAAGAGGCGCGGGCAAGCCTGCGGTTCAGCCTCGGCGCGGGCAACACCTCAGAAGACCTGGAGTTTGCTTTGAGTGTAATTCCTGAAGTTGTTGAGCACCTGCGCGAACTTTCTCCGCTTTATAAAAGGCCGGCGACGGCAAGGTGAGCGCAGCCCGCCACGGATCGTGCGTGGAGTAGAATTGAACTGTGCCCGTTATGAGTAATGGCAAGAACAATTCGGAAACAATTGCCGTGGCCATGAGCGGCGGCGTTGACAGTTCTACCGCCGCGGCCTTGCTGCATGCGAATGGGCACAACGTCATTGGCCTGACGATGCAGCTCTGGAACCACCGCCGCCTGCCCGGACTTTATGGCGACGGGCCGGTGCATCATCGGTGCTGCTCGATTGACGACGTCTACGATGCGCGACGTGTTGCCGAGCAGATCGGTTTTCCATTTTACGTCGTGAATTTCGAGCGCCAATTTGAAGACGCGGTCGTGCGTCCGTTCGTCAACGAATATCTCGAGGGTCGCACCCCCATCCCTTGCAGCCTCTGCAACAGTTTTCTCAAGTTCGACTCGCTCCTGCTCACCGCGCGGCAGATTGGCGCAGAACGCCTCGCCACCGGACATTATGCCCGCATCCAGCTCAACCCACAGTCGGGGCGCTATGGGCTTCTCCGGGCGCGGGATTTGGGAAAGGACCAGTCCTACTTTCTCTTCGGGCTCACGCAGGAGCAGATGTCGCGCACGACGTTCCCACTCGGGGATTTGGCCAAGTCGGAGGTCCGTGAGATTGCGCGCCGGCTCTCCGTGCCGGTCGCGGAGAAGCCGGAGAGTCAGGAAATCTGCTTTGTCCCGACCGGAGACTACGCTCAGTTTATCGAGAGTTACTTGGAAGAGCAGAACCATCAGGCCCCACCGGACTCCGGGGAGATGGTGACGGAAGGGGGCGGCCTCGTCGGCCGGCATCAGGGATTGCACCGCTACACGGTGGGACAGCGCCGGGGCCTGGGTGTGGCCACAGGCGAGCCGCTCTATGTGCTTCAGATTGACCGTAACGAAAATCGTTTGGTCGTCGGGAAAGAACAGGAACTCTACAAGTCCGAGTGCGAGGTCGGCGATGTGAACTGGATCTCGGTCGCGAAACTCGATCAGCCTACACCGGCCGAAGTCAAGATCCGGCTGCGGCACGAAGCAGCTACCGCAAGGCTGGAACCGATGGGCGAAGATTCCGTCCGGGTGCGGTTCGATGTTCCGCAGCGGGCGATTACACCCGGCCAGTCTGCCGTTTTTTATTCAGGGAACAATGTTCTCGGTGGTGGCTGGATCCGGCCGTAGCTGCCTAGCGCCTTAGCCATTTCTCCAGTTCCGGTGATTTGCACCATCCCCGCTCGCACAAGCCGCGCACTCGCGCCAGATCGCCCGGTTTGTCCAGATCGAAATCGCGAAACAGCAGGCGGTAGCTGAGTCGCGCCTTGCGAAGGGTCAGAAGGGATTGCGACAGCACGCGACCGGTGCCCCAGGATATCCCGTCAAATATTCGCGGCACCGGTTTTCGCGCGCCGATCAAGTAGTATCCGCCGTCCACAGTGGGCCCGATCACAACGTCCACGTTTCGAAGAGCGGCAAACGCTTCTCGGATTCTCCGAGCACCCATCCACGGTGAATCGATCCCGACTACGACGACTCTCTGTGCGCCCGATCTCCATAACTGTCGAAAAGCGTTGTCGAGGCGCGCGCCGAGGTCGCGCCCTTGCTGCAGTGAGCACTTCCAACTCGAAGAAAGTCCGAGGTTCCGCGCAAACCTCTGCGCCGCCGCCGGGTCGCCTGCCAGCATCAGGAATTTCGCGCACATCGGCAGGGAATTGACAAGCGAAACCGTGTCGCCCAGGCAGGCTAAATGCACTTCCGCCGCTTCCTGTGCGGAGAGCAGCCCCAGGAGTCGAGTCTTTACTTTTCCTGGTTCTGGAATTTTTGCGAAGGCGACGATGGCATCGCGTCGGATCAAGGGGGCCACGGGTGAAAAAAAGTGACAGGCGCGGGTTGCCACTCTCTAATTCTTGTTGGCTAGATGAAAAGTTCTTCGTCCTGGTGTTCGCGGGAGCGCTCCGGCGACCGTCTCTGTCCGCGGAAAAATTCAAGCCCCGCTTGGACGCCTTTGATAAAAGCGGAGGCTTTCTGCACCGGTTCCAGCACGGTCTGGCGGAATTGCACGCCTGCATTTTCGAGGTGCTGCATCGCACCGGTCAGGAGTTGGTCCGCATGGATCACCTGTAGGCGAAGTCGGTCCACCGCCTCGGTGAACAGTCCGTCCACTTTCTGCGCCTGTCCTCGGGCGAGGTGCACGATCTCCGAAGCATCGGCCACCATGCTGGTGATCCGCCCGTGAGAATCTTCCAGAAGATAATGCACTCGCGTGAGGATCGGCTCGACCTTGCTTTGGAAATCGGTCGTGATGCGCGTCAGGCGCTCGTTCATCTGGCGGAACTGCAAATACATCAACAGCAAAATCACCATCTGCAGGACGATTGCCAGGGCTGCGATGACGACGAAGAAAGGGAGCCAGCTTTCCATTTAGACACCCCTAGTGAGCTTTCGACTTTTCCCTCTGGTAGGCTTCTTTTCCCGCCTCGACGGCGGAAGTTAGTTGCTCCTTTTGCCGGGAAACCATGTCCTTCCCGCGTTCCACGAGGTCTTCGGCGCGTTCACGGAGTTCTTGCGCCTTGCGCTGAGCGTAATCGCGACCCTCTTCCGCCCTCTTGGCAAGGTATTCGCGCGTCTCCTTCCCTGACTTGGGAGCAAACAGGATGCCGAGCAGGGCGCCGACTCCCAGCCCGACGAGAAAATAACTGATTTTCGACGCACCATTTTCGCTCATGGCTAACCTCCTGTGCGCAAGCTAGCACAGGCCCACAGGGGTTGCAAGGAAATGTGGGGGAAACCTAGCCACGCGCGCGTTCTGGTTCATTGCCGCTGGCGAGATTCTCGAGAATCCGCCGCGCTTGGGGGCGGCTGACAACGCGGACCAATTCCTCTTCGCTTGCCTTGCGGATGCGCGCCAGACTCCCGAAATGTCGCAGAAGTTTCTGCGCGCTTCGAGCCCCGATTCCCGGAATGTCGAGCAGCTCGCTGTGCAGGGTGCGCCGCTTCCGGCGGTCGCGGTGGAAGGTCACGGCGAAACGGTGCGTTTCATCTCGAATCTGCTGGACGAGATGCAGAATTGGCGAGTGCCGCTCGAGCCGGATGGGTTCGTCTTCTTGTCCCAGGACGTAGATGAGCTCTTCCTGCTTGGCAATGCTCGCCAGCGGCTGGTTGATGATCTCCAATTTTTCGAGGCTGGCCGCAGCGGCGTGCAGCTGGCCAATACCGCCATCCACCAGGATGAGGCTCGGCATCCCCTTTTTCTCTTCCCGAAGACGCCGGTAGCGCCGTTCAATCGTTTCTCGCATGCTGGCGAAGTCGTCGTTTCCCACCGGCCCGCGGATGATGAACTTGCGGTAATCGGATTTCTTCAGCCGCCCGTCATCCCAGACCACCATCGAAGCCACCGTGTCCGTCCCTTGCAGATGCGAAATGTCGAATGCCTCAATTCGTTTCGGTGGTTCGGGAAGGTTGAGCGTGCTTTCCAATGCCTCCGCAATTGCCTTCGGACTGGGCTTCATCACCCGAAAGCGCTGCTCGAACGATTGCTGCGCATTCTTTCGGACGAGTTCGAGCAGCGCTTTCTTTGACCCGCGCTGGGGAACGAGGATTTCGACGCGGCGCCCGGCGCGTTCCGAAAGGGCGACTTCCAGCAGTGCCCGGTCTTCGAATTCGACCGGAACGTGGATGTAGCGCGGGAAGTAAACTGTCTCCAGATAGAGCTGCTTCAGGAGCGAAGCGACGAATTCCGCGGGGTCGAAGTCTTCGAGGTCCTCCCAGTAGAAATCACGACGGTCCACAACGCGTCCTCCGCGCACGTGAAACAGGTTGACGGCCACCTGGGGCGGCTCCGCGTAAGCTGCGAAGATGTCGGTGTCGTCGCCCTGCGCCGCCGCGACTTTCTGCCGCTCGTTGATCTCTTCGACGGTGCGGATCAAGTCCCGGTACGCGGCGGCGGCCTCGTAGCGTTCCTCGCTGGAGGCGTTCGCCATCCTGTCGCGCAGGCTGCCCACCAGGTCGCGCCGCCGGCCCTCCAGGAACATCCGCACATCACGGGCCGCCTCTGCATAACGTTCGTCGGTGGTCAAACCCGGCACGCAAGGCCCCAGGCACCGCTTGATGTAGTACTGCAAGCAGGGACGCGGATGTGAGCGAGTCAGATCCACCGTGCACGAGGGGACCTGAAATCTCTTGTGGATCAGATGGACTATCCTGTGCGCCAGACTGTGCGGGAAGTACGGCCCGAAATAGATCGAGCCGTCCTTGCGCAGTCGCCGGGTGACGTACACCCGCGGATATTTTTCAAAAGCGGTGAAGCGGATGTACGGATAGGTCTTGTCGTCGCGCAACAACACGTTGAACTTCGGCCGGTGCTGCTTGATCAGGCTGTTTTCCAGCGCGAGCGCTTCTTTTTCGTTGTCGACCACCAGATAGTCTACGTCGGCTACTTCGCGCACCAGCGATCCGGTCTTCGCATCCTGCCATCGAGATTCCAGGAAATAAGACCTCACGCGATGACGCAGCGAGCCCGCCTTGCCGACATAGAGGATTGAACCTAAGGTGTCTTTGAATAGATACACGCCCGGCTCTGCGGGGAGGCTCGCGACTTTTTCCTGGAGGTCCATGGCCTGGGACAGAATCAGTCAGCCCTGCTGAAAACGGCGGACGTGTCCGCCTCGGGCAGGCAACTTCGATGATAGCAGAGCGAATCTGACTCTATCCAGAAAGGCGCTATGAAACGCGTTGTCACCACTGTCTCACTTTTCCTCTGGCTGCTCGGCGGCATAGGCGCGGCCTCCGCACAAGAGGAGGCGCCCTTTGACCCGTATAAGGCGGAGAAAAACGTCGAGGTGGGACTTTTCTATTTCAAAAAGAAAAACTACGACGCCGCCATCGAACGCTTCAAAGACGCGATTCGCTACAAACCGAACTTCGCTCGCGCTCATTTGCTTCTAGGGCAGTGTTACGAAAAAAAGAGAGATAGGAAAGAAGCGATCGTCTGGTACCAGAAATATCTCGAGATCCTGCCCTCTGCAGAAGACGCTGAGAACATCCGCAAGCGCATTCAGAAATTGACCAGGGAAATTGAGCAGGAAGAGGCGCGGCGCAAACGCCGCTCAGGCTAGCCGCATCAGCCAGCGCCGCGCGCGCTGATAATCCGCAAATCGTTTTTCCTCGCGTCTGAATTCAGCCGAATGCGATTGCAAACCGCACGCCGCCCTCCGAACGGGATGCTTGATGTGCAGCATTTCATGGAACAGAACGTATTCGAGGGCGCAGGCGGGGACACGTTCGTGGTCCAACCGGCAATTCATCACGATCTGGTTCAACGACGCGTCGTAGCAGCCGAACTGGCTCCTCCACGGCCGAACGCTCCATGCCAGATGCGGTCGAGGCAGCTTATTCTCGAAATAGCGCGCATTTAAGCGCGCGAACATTCGCGCAAGGTTTCGGTGGCGGCGGTCGGGATTCGTTGGAACGCGCCGCGCGCGAAGCCGCCGGACGCGCGTGATACGCCGGCGCGTGCCTTCGGCGAGAGCAAACTGGCGGTAGATGGCCGTCAGTTCCGCCGGTACGCAACGCCGGTACACTCGCCCCAGCAGAATGGCTGCGACGCCTTCCAGCACCGAAAGCGGGGCACGACGCACGACATCGGAGAAACGCACATACGCAGTCTCATCGCGCAGCCGAATCGTGTGCGTCAGATTGGCGTAGGGGAAAAACTCGGTGACAAAATGGGGTGGGCGGCCGGCGCAACCCAGGCGCGTAAAGATTCGATGGAAAATGCGGGCTCCGCCGGGAAACGGTTGCACTTGATCGCGGCGCGTCTTCATGGTCTCCGGCGGATCGGCGGAGGCGCGTATTCCTTGGCTGCCTTATTCGCCTCCTCGAGCGCTTCCCTGGTGCCCAGAAGGGCGTCCTCGAGTGTGCTTTGGTAGGACTTGAGCTCCGGTCCGCCGGCCGCGAGTTTTTCCAGCGTGGCGAGGAATTCCTTGGCGCGCGACTGCATCAACTTGATGGCGTCCCGGATGTCCTCCTGTTTTTCGCGCCCGAGATCAATCAGCTCCGCGGCGTCATCAATGCAACCGATGTACGCGTTGAGCAGGCCGTTCAGCCGTTCCGCGCGGCGCCGATCCGCCGCAGGACGCCCCAATTCGTATTCGAGTTTCTTCAGCCGGTCCGCAGCAAACGAGAGGAACAACCGGATCCTCTCTTTGGTGGCCTCAGCGTCTCGGATCTTGTCCGCTTCCATCGCAGAGAGGTAGTCCTTGGCCTGGTTGAAGGCGGGTTCAATCGTGCCTGCGCTGAACAGGCCGCAGAGCACCGCGCAGAGAAATGTCCTTGGTGCCGAGGAGATCGCCCGGTGACTCATTGCATCCTACCGCTCTTGGCAGGTTTCTCGATCTTGGCCCCGGGCTGCCGGGGAAACAGCATATTGATCAGTTCTCGATCCATCTGGTCCATTTCCTTCCGGATGGCCTCGAAGGGTTCGCGTTCCTCGAAGAGGATTGTCGTAATGATTTCGGTGAGCTGCCGGACGGTCCGGCGCAGGTGGATCTGAAGCTGACGAAAGCCATTGGATTTTTTCTCGGCGTCAATCCCGCTTTTCTTCAATCCGCCGAAGACGATGCGTGCTTCGTCCCTGTATTGTTCCAGGGTTTTCAGACCCTGTTGGTAATCTTCTCGCCGGACATGTTCCCGAATCACATTGATTCGCGCTTCACCCAACGGCGGAAATGCGCGCGCCTTGCGGACCGGATCATTCTCCTGCCCGAAGCGCAATTCCAGCTTGGCGAGGTTGTCCTGGGCGATGGCGGGGGAGACAAGGAGAAAGCCGCACAACAGGCCGAGAGGCAGGAGTTGATAGGGCCGGCGGCGAACCATGCTACCTTTTCTTTTCCAGCATCCGCGTGAGCGTCTTAATCCTCTGACGCGCCTGGAAATCCTGTTTTTCGCTTTTGCCTTGATCGAGTTCGATGAACTTCTGGTATGCGGCACGCGCTTCTGCCAGCATCCTCATTTTATCGTAGCACGTTGCGCGGATAAACCAACTGCCGGGCGAGAGCGATTCGCGTTTTGCCAGTTGGTCGAGGGCTTGCAGGGCAGAGGGATAATTCTCCGCCAAGTAAAAAGTGGCGACAAGATCTCGCAAAGGGTCAATGGCGTCGGGCTTGAGTTGGAGAGCTGTGCGCAGCTCGGCTTCAGCGGCGGGGAAGTCTCTCAATTCCAGGAGCAAACGCCCTCGTTGCGCGCGCAATTCCCAGTCGCGCGGCTCCAGCACGACCGCTCCCTCCAGGTCTTTTGCCGCATCAGCCACTCGGTTTTGCCTTTGATGAATCAAGGCACGCATCCGGTGCACCTGCGGGAGCCGTTGCTGCATGTCCTCAAGGCGCTGCAATTCCGCGAGCGCGGCCTCGAACCTGCCAAGGTCTGCGCACAGAGATGCCACTTGGAGGCGCACATCCGCGTCATCGGGTTTTGCCGCGAGGTAGGCGGAGTATTCGGTGAGGGCGAGCTCGGCCTTGTTCTGCGCGAGAAGACTTTCGGCTAGCCCGAGACGCGCCAGGGCCGCGGCCGGCTGAAGCTTGAGCGCCTTTCGATAGCTAGCTTCGGCCTCGCCGTAGTCTTTCTGCGCCAGCGATACTCGGCCCAGCGCAAGTGCAATATCAAAACTGCCCGGTTCGATTTTTCCCGCGTCCGTGTACGCCTTGACCGCTTCTTCCAACTGCTCCGAGCGTTCCAAAGCCTGACCGAGTAGGTAACGCGGGCGGGCTTGGTCAGGCAGAAGTTCGACCGCCCGTCGAAGTGGCGCGACGGCCTCCCGGGGGCTCTGCTCCAGGAGCACGAGGCCCAGATTCAGGTGCCCGGCGGCGAGTTTTGGATCCAGCTCGACCGCGCGTTGGTAATGTGTTTTCGCCTTTTCGTTCTGTTGGAGTGCGGTGCAGGCATAGCCGAGTTGAAAATGTGCGCGGGCGTCATCCGGTTTCTGCGCGAGGTACTCATCAAGCAGTCGTGCGGCAGTAGCAAAATCCTCTTTTTCGATGGCCTCCTCAGCTTTTGCGAGCACTTGTTGCAGTAGATCAGGTGCAGGAGTCGATTTCCGGGGAGGCGCTTTCGACTGGGAGGGCGCGCTTTGGCCGCAAACCGGTTGCGAAGCGGCTGCGATAAGTCCCGTTAGGATTGCAGCCGTCAAAAGCGCAGTGGGAAACTTCACGCGTGGTTACCTCGCGCGTTCGAGTAATTTTGCAGGACGCGCGCCAGGAACTTTCCGGTGTACGACTGTGGGTTGCGAGACACCTGTTCGGGCGTGCCGGTAGCGACGACCCGGCCGCCGCGCTCGCCACCTTCCGGCCCCAGGTCAATCACCCAGTCCGCCGACTTGATGACATCCAGGTTGTGCTCGATGACCAGCAGGGAAGCCCCGCCGTCGAGCAGTTTCCGGAAAGCGGCGAGCAGTTTTTGGATGTCGTCGAAATGCAGACCGGTCGTCGGCTCGTCCAGAATGTACAAGACTCCCTCGTTCTCCTGCCGCGTAAGATGCGCGGCGAGTTTCAGACGTTGTGCTTCGCCGCCGGATAGCGTCGTGGCCGATTGCCCTAATCGCAGGTATCCCAAACCGATCTCCTCCAGGATTTTCAGCTTGGAGACGACCCGGGGGACGTTGGCGAAAAACAGGAGAGCCTCACGCACGGTCAGTTGCAGCACATCGTGGATGTTCTTCTCGCGGTAGCGCACTTCGAGAACGCTGCTCTTGAACCGTGTGCCCCGGCATTCCTCGCAGATCAGTTCAACGTCGGCCAGAAATTGCATCTCCACCGTTACCGTCCCGTCGCCCTGGCAGGCTTCGCAGCGCCCTCCCGGGATGTTGAAGGAGAAGTGTCCCGGGGAATAGCCGCGCTTTTCGGCTTCCGGGGTGGAGGCGAAGGCCTCGCGGATGGCGTCGAAGGCTTTCAGATAAGTAGAGGGGTTGGACCGCGGCGTGCGCCCAATCGGCGATTGGTCCACCAGAACGGCCTCGCGGATCTGCGCGTCGCCCTCCAGGCGCTCGCAAACGGTTTTGAAATTGCCGCCGCTCTTTTTGGCCTGCAGGGCCTTGTGAAGAACGTCATAGACTAGGGTTGATTTCCCTGACCCGGATACTCCCGTGATGGCCACAAGCGCTCCCAGCGGGATCATCAGGTCGAGATTCTTCAGATTGTGAGCGCGGGCCCCGAACACTCGCAGGAACTTGCCCCCGGGCTTTCGCCGCAATGACGGCACCGGAATTCGAAGTTCGCCGCTCAGATAGCGCCCCGTGAGCGACTTAGTGTCTCGAAGCAACTCTTCCCGCGTGCCGGAGAAAACTAATCGGCCGCCCTGCTCTCCGGCGCCGGGTCCCAAATCGAGGATGTAGTCGGCTGCTGCAATGGTCTCCGGATCGTGCTCGACAACCAGAATTGTATTCCCCAAGCCGCGGAGGTCTTTGAGGATCTCGATCAGGCGGTGCGTGTCTCGAGCGTGCAGCCCGATGGAAGGTTCGTCGAGAATATAAAGTGCGCCCACGAGCCGCGAGCCGAGTGATGTCGCCAGCTGGATGCGTTGCGCTTCACCACCGGAGAGCGTTGACGTGAGCCGTTCGAGCGTCAAATATTCCAGCCCCACTTCGTCCAGGAAGCGCAGCCGGTCGTTGATTTCTTCCAGAATCTTTCCGGCAAGGGAAACTTGTCCCGGTGACAGCGGCAAGTTCCGAAAAAACTCCCGCGCCTGAGTCACTGTCATCTGACAAACTTCGGTGATTGCCCGGCCATCAATTCTCACCGCCCGCGCTTCGGCGCGCAGGCGCGTCCCGCGACATTCCGGGCAAATGGCATAGCCGCGGTAGCGGCTGAGAAACACGCGGACATGCAGTTTGTATTTCTTGCGCTCGAGCCAAGCGAAGAATCCTTTCACGCCGAAAAAGCCGCCCTCCGGATCGCCCCGGAGGATGAGTTCCTGCTGGCTCGGCGCGAGTTTGTGGAAGGGCAAATCAAGTGGAATGTGGCGGGCGCGGGCGAAGCGGCGGAGTTCGTTCTGGATCTGCCGGTAACGCGGTTTTGCCCAGGGCTGGATAGCGCCCTCATTGAGCGACTTGCCCTTGTCGGGGATCACCAGGTCCAGGTCGAAGTCAATCGTGTTGCCAAAACCCTGGCAGCGCGGGCAGGCACCATAGGGGCTGTTGAAGGAGAATAACCGCGGTTCGGGTTCCTGATACACAGTGCCGCATCTCTTACATTCAAAGCGCTCGTTGAAAACCAACCGCATTCCCGCTTCCGACGCGTCTCCGGAGACAAACTCCACAATTGCTTCTCCTCGGCCTTCGCGGTAGCAGGTTTCGATGGAATCGGTCAGACGCGAGCGAATCTCTCCCGAAACTGCCAGACGGTCCACAACCACGAACACAGGTTTGGCGAATTCAACCTCAAGCAGCGATTCGGGCGAAGAGAATTCGTACATACGCCCGTTTTGAAGCAGCCGGTTGAAGCCGCGTTTTTGCAGTTCGGCCAGCGCGTTCTTGACGGTGTCCGGTGAGAGGCCCCGAAGCTGCGGGGCTACTTCTCGGCCACGGTCCGCCCTTCTGCCTGGCGGACGAGCCGTCGCTCCGTCCGGAAAGGGCAAGGGAAACAGAACGTAGAAGCGCTGGCCCCGCCTTGCGGGATCGCCGAGGACACGTTCTGCGATTTC
>Ga0214473_10004570_pt1 | contig 16620 bp, 18 predicted proteins | sample RVTome_7_FD_203509 | JGI IMG/M metagenome (GOLD analysis project Ga0214473, IMG submission 203509) | Soil microbial communities from uranium-contaminated site in the Upper Colorado River Basin, Wyoming, United States - RVT98D197 | ecosystem: Environmental > Terrestrial > Soil > Contaminated >... | reverse complement strand
TCATGTGATGTGTCGCGTCTATCCGACTTGCAACGGGTGGTTTCGGTTGCCATGGATACCTTCAGCCGAATTGATATCTTGATCAACAATGCGGGTGTATCCAGCCAATATCCATTTGACCGGCAACCCTTAGAAGACATAGAAGGACTGGCGCACACCAATTATTTAGGGTATGTAAGGCTCACCCGTCTTGTCATTCCTCATATGTTACGGAACAAATCAGGTTCTATTATAAATATGGTTTCGGGATCGGTTTTAGTAGAACCCGTGCCGCGAAATTTTTTAGTTTATAGTTCTTTAAAAGTCGGATTGCGTGCCTTTTCCAAGGGTCTTTTCTGGGAGATGCGCGACCACGGCATAAAGGTCACGGCCATCATGCCCGGTGTCACCGATACCGATTTGACCGGTGAGCTCTCCGAAATAACGGCGGAGCAGAAAGAGCGATTGATAGGGACCCGATCTATAGAAGACGCCGTTCTGTTTGCCTTGACGGTTCCCCACAATGTGTGTCCCCTGGAATTGGCGGTGATTAATCAACAGACCCCCTGGGCGAAACCGGTCATCCCCTTTGAGCAATCGCATCCAAAATAAGATGAAAAGGCGCGACATAAAGAATCTTAAGTTTCGCTACCTCTTATGGTTATATAAAACGACAAAAGAAGAATTTGATCGAATCGAAAGGAAATTCACCCAGGTAGGCATAGACAAAAAAATAATGCGTTATATGGGAGAACATTTTGATTCTAGAAATCTCAAAAGAAAGAATGAGGCAAGAAAGTTACTTAAGGGCTTTAAAGAATATATAAATAAAAAAGAAAAGGAGGGGCGAGAATTAAAATTTGCAGGGCGAAAGTTAAGGCCGGAATATTATTACCTCTCGCTTAAACTGGAATCCATTGAAAAAGCCGTTGTTGAGGAACTCGGCCGCAAGAGACTAAAGAAAATAAAAGCCCTCTATGAGCACGAGATGATGCGGAGGATCATAGAGGCTCAAGATCATAAATAAAATTAATAAGGAGGCGCATTATGAAAGTTCTGTTTGTTACTCCCAAAGCGGGTTCGTGGGCAACGCACGGCCATCATGTTGCAGCCAATCAGATGCACGCCCATTGGGCTGCCTATGCCCGAGAGCAGGGAACGATTGAACCTGAGGTTTTGGATTGTAAGGCGTGGGATATTCCCATGGATAAGATGGTTCAGATTGTAAAAGAGAAAAACCCCGATGTCGTGGTGCTCGGGGATATGCTCCATTCTTACGGCGGGTTTGCCGTCCAGTGGTATTTCAATGAGGCGGCCAAGGTAATTAAGCAGGCCCTTCCCAAGGTGAAGGTTGTCGTCGGCGGCCTGTGGTATTCCTACTTAAGCAAAGAAAGTCTCCAGCTCAATCCGGCTATAGACTTTGTTGTTATGGGCGAAGGAGAGATAACTTTCAGTGATCTCATGGATGCCTTGAACAAGGGCAAGAAGAACTTTAAAGATATCCCGGGCGTGGCTTCTCGTGATAATGGAAAAGTAGTTTTCGGGCCGGTGCGCGAACTCATTAATGATTTGAATAGGTTGCCATTGCCTGCCTACGATCTGTTCCCCATGGAAAAATATGTCGGGCACACGTACTGGAAGCCCTTCATGGAGATCGTTACCTCGCGCGGCTGCCCGCACGCCTGCACCTTTTGTTATGAGTGGAGCGAGCATGACCCCAGGGCATTGAAGCAGTTCCTTAAATGGCGCGCCAAGTCTGCCCAGCGCGTCGTTGACGAGGTAGAGCTTTTGGAGAAAAAATTCGGCGTGCAGGTTATCGTTATCCAGGAGGATAACTTCAATGTCAACGGCACAAGGGCACGGGAGTTCTGCGAAGAAAAGATAAAGCGCGGCCTGAAGATGAAGTGGGTGAGCCTTGGCTGCGCCAGTGACTGGGTTAAGGCCGAAAAAGATATCCCTCTCATGAAGGAAGCAGGGATGTTCATGGGCGTGTTCGGCATAGAGGTCGCCAGCGAACAAGAATTAAGGAAGCTGGATAAAGGTATAACGATTGACCAGATATTTAAGACAATCGAGATCTTGCGTCGCAATGATATCGCCATCGTCGGCGACATCATGATCGGTTTTGACTACGATACGGAGCAGATTATTAAAGACAGGTTCGCCTTTGCCGACCAAGTTGATCCCGACATCCTGTGGATCGGATATCTCACTCCTCCGCCCGGTTCACCACATTGGGAGGACTCGATAAAGCAAGGATGGGTAGACCCCCTTAAGGTCGATGTATTAAAGTGGGACTTTTTACATCCGGTCGTCCCGACCAACCATCTTTCCATAGAAGATTTGGGCAGGTTGGGCGCTTGGTGCATGAGAGAATTTTACAGCAAGCCGGGAAGGATACACCGCATACTCGAGAGCAACTTTGATCCGTTGGCCAAGTTATGCTTTCAGGATGTCATGAACCACGTCCCCCAGTGGGAAGCCGGGGCAGTAGAAGGTAAGCTGCACATATAGAAAAAAATGTCTCCGATCTGGGATGCCCATACGCATTGGATGCCCCCTGAGGTAGCGGAACATACCGCCTTCTACAAAAAAGGGTGGTCGGATATTGATCTGTTATTAAGGACCCTCGACGATGCAGGAATAGAAAAGGCGGTGTTGCTTTATCCCAGCTCTGATGCCCACTTGAATGGGGGTGGATGGTCGAAGGTTTGTGATGTTTACAATAGGGGGATTGCGAGAAAGCTCAAAGAATATCCCGACCGGTTGTTCGGTGCAGGAATTCTGCCCATGGATCGTCCCCAGGAGATGGTACGGGAAATAGATAAGATACGAGACTTAGGATTGATTGGTCTTTCTTTGGCCTCGAGCCATGAGGGCACGTATTTAGACGATGATAGCTTCTTGCCGGTATGGGAGAAGGCCGAGAGGGAAGGCCTCCCCATTTTTGTGCATTCCCAGACTATCAATCCCATAGGCTTTGACAGAGTAAAAGATCCACTGTTAATGCCGGTTGTGGAATATCTTTTTGACATTACCATGTGCGCCGGTGCCATGATGATGTCAGGACTATTGAGCCACCATAAAGAGCTCAAATGGGTATTTGCCCATTTTGCCGGCGTAGTGCCTTTTTTGGCTGATCGCTTTGACTCCACCTACGCGATGCTGCGTTCAAGGGAGATGGTCAAGGATTTAGGCAGCTTGCCTTCGGAAATTCTGAAGGATGTCTTTGTCGACATAAGCGGAGTAAAGTCAATCTCCTTGTTGAACATGGCATTAGAATTCTTTGGGCCGCGCCGCATAATTTGGGGGTCTGATTTTCCCGCCCAAAAAAATTCCGCTGAAAGCATCAAGGCGCTGGATAATCTGAATATCCAGAGGGAAGAAAAAGAACATATCTTGGGTAAAAATCTCATCGATCTATTGAATGAAAAAGGAGAGTAACAATGCCGATGAAAAAAGCAATCCATATGACAGGAAAAGATCTTGCGGGCATGGTTCAATTGCGCCCGCAAGATATCGGAAAGTATGTCGTTATGCCGGGAACGCCCGATAGGCTGACGGCCCTGGTTAAGAACATCAAAAATCCGCTGAAGAATTTCTCTTTTATGGAGCACACGATGTATACCGGAGAATATAATGGGGTTCGCATTACCGCCATGAATGGCGGGATGTTCTCAGCTAACACGGCTATCACCACCGAGATTGTGTGCAGCATTCAGGGAGAAAATCTGATTCGCTTGGGATCGTGCGGTGCCTTGCGCGATGATATCAAAGTAGGAGATCTAATTTTAACCACGGGCTCCCTGAGAGGCGACGGGGTCACCCCGTACTATGTCGATAATAGTTTTGTAACCGAGCCAGACCCTCAGCTTACCGGCGCCCTGGAAAAAGCAGCGAAAAAGCTGGGTGCTACCGTGCATACGGGGAAGGTTTGGTCTACGGACGCCTTGCTGCGGGAAACCAAGGAGCTGGTAGAGAGTAAGGCTGCCGCGGGAGCAATTGCCGTTGATATGGTTTCTTCCGCATTCTTAACTATTGCGCAGATAAATAAGGTAAAAGCCGCCTCTATTCTTGCCGTCAGTGATAACGTGATGACCGGCGAGATGGGTTTTACCAACCCTGCCTATTACATTGCGGAAACTACGATGATCAATGTCGCCTTAGAGGCCATTAAGATATTAGAGGACGCATGATAGGGATAGATATAGTAGAGGTCGAGCGAATTAAAAACATCTACCAGAGACACGGGTTTGCGTTCTTAGAAAAGCTATTAGATCAGCAGGAGATTAATGAGCTGCCCACAGAGCGAAGCAGGTGTTTTTTTAGAAAACTGAGCTGTTATATCGCCTCCAAGGAGGCGATATATAAGGCTTGCTCTGACCGGGACCTTGGCTGGAAGGACATCGTCATCCGTAATATTGACGAAACACCCCTCATATATATAAAAAAATCTGAAGTAACGCATAAGATTAAGCTGGCGTATACTATAGGCAAAGAGGTAGTGATCTCTCAAGCCTTGATTATCCGTCCAGACGAGGCCCTTGTTTCCGTTTCTTTATGGCATGGTGCAAGCTTTCTGCAATCTCACCCAACCCCTGCCTTAGCAAGCATCGAGAAGATTAATGCGTAGCCCCCTTTCCCTCCCCGTTCGGTTGCAAGGCCATACGATCTCTGTCCTTGATGAGACCAAGCTGCCCTTGGAAGAAACCTACATAGAAGTAAAAACCATCGATGATGCTTTGCAGGCCCTCGGCCAGATGAAGACCAGGGCCTTTGGGCAGGTTCTCTTGTTTTTTTATACCTGTGTACTGGCTGGAGAGATTGAGGAGGTAGCCGCATCCTTTAAGAAGACCCGCCCTACCTTTGACTTCTTCACCTTGGCAGATGCCCTTAAAGATGCCGCAAAAGGAACAGCTACGCTGAGAGAGGCAGCCATCAGTATTATCGAGGGCCTTGATAAAAAGAAAAAGGCGCGGGCGCAGAGGTTGGCGGGGATCCTGCCGCAAGAGGCCCGCATTTTGACCATCTGCAACGTCAATGGAGAGCTTATTTATCTCTATGAGGCCCTCACAGGGCAGGGCAAAACTGCTACCTTTTTCGTTTCCGAGACACGGCCGTACCTGCAAGGCACACGGCTCACCCTGTGGGAATTACGCAGGGCACGCATTCCCGTACGTGTGCTCTGCGATAATCAAGCGGCGAGCGTAATGCAGAAGGGCTTGATTAACTGCGTGGTCACCGGCTCGGATAGATCAACCGACAAGGGCGACATCATAAATAAGATCGGGACCTATGCCCTAGCCCGTCTCGCCCATTACTTTAACATACCCTTTTTTGTGCTTACACAGTTCCCGCAGGCACTAGATATAGAAAAGATTGCCATTGAAGAGCGCCCTGCCCACGAAGTCTTCATGTGGCTCGACGGAAAAGTCCCGCGGCCAGAGGCGCTGTATCCCTCCTTTGACATCACCCCTGCTGAGTATATTTCCGGCTGGATAGACATCTCAGGGGAGGTACGATGCGCTTAGACGAAATGAAAGAGGGCTTACTCCTGTGGGGTCTTCCTTCTGGTCAAGGGATAGCAGTGATGAAGAAGAAGGTAGCAACAGCTCCGGGGCTATACGTCCTTGTACCAGAGATGAGGCCTTACTTGTTTGGTTTAGAGGTAGCGAGGAGACTTATCAAGGAAGGCATTAAACATGTCTATGCCACTGACAACATGTTGGGGATCCTCTTTTTCAAGCAGAAGATCAAAGAGGTCCTCTTCTTTTATAAAGATCTCACAGACCAACACTTTTCAGGCATCTGCGGCAGCCTCTATGTCTGTTTGCTCGCCCGCCTGCATTACGTGCCGATTAAAACCATACAAGGAGAAAAAATAATACTTACTGCCCAGGCGACATCGTTGCTTGACGAATATATGGGCTTCCACTATAACGATGTGTTACCTGCAGAGGATGAAGCTGTCCCCGAGGGAATAATCCGATGAGCCACGAAAAGGAAAAACAAGAGATCATCTTTTGGGGCGCGCAGCTCTATCACCGCGGTATCAACTATGGAAGATCGGGCAATATGTCGAGGAGGGTCGGTGACAAGATCCTCATTACTGCCCATGAGAGTTATCTGGGGTTTTTACAGGAGGATGACATCCTGATAATAGACAAGGAAGGTAATAAAGTAGAGGGTGATAAGGAACCAACCTCGGAAAAACTCCTGCATGTGTCCATCTATCAGCAGTTTCCGCAAAAAAACGTCGCCATCCATGTCCATCCCCCCCACACGGTACACTACTTCCACTACCATGATACCTTGACTCCTACTACCCTTGAGGAGCGCGTCTATCTGGGAAAGGTCAGCGCCATTACCCAGCAGACCCCCACGATTACGGATCTTGAACCTGTCCACCAGGCCCTGGGCAACAATGATATCGTCGTCATAAAAGACCATGGCGTAGTAGCCATAGGAGAGGACTTTCAGTATACCTTCTCCTTGATTGAGCTCTTAGAGGTCAATGCCCGCGTGCATTTGATCACGATGGGATCTCCCGCACGGGATGCACGGGAAGAAGAGGGGCACCGAAGCAAAAAAATATCGAAGAAATATAAGCTCTTTTCGCGGGAGCACATTGCTGCCTTAGTTGAGGTCATAAACAACGACGAGGCCGTACAGTCCTTGGGCAAGGAATATGACCTGACAACCGTCATATGCACAAAGGTGACGGACGGTGAGGAAGTCTTTTCCTTCCGTTATGAACAGGGGAAGATCGTTGCCATGCACTATAGTCAGGATAACGCGGACTTCATATTTTCCGGTTCACAGGGGACCTGGAAAAAGATCTTTGCGGGAGATCTCGACCCCTTTGTGGCCAAAACGCAGGGAAAGATAAAATTAAAGGGTGATTTCAATCTCCTCTCCCGATGGTTTCCGGTCTTTGACAGGACCTTTAGCCTCTGGAGGGAGTTGCCCTTGGAGTCCTGATGAAGACATACCCCATGTACATAGCAGGCGAGTTTCGGAAGAAAGAAGGGAATATTGCCGTCGAAGACCCTTTTAAGGAAGAAATATTTGCGCAGATACCCCAGGCAGACCATCAGGACTTGGCGGAGTGCATCGAGAAGGCCAGAGCGGCACAAAAAGTATGGCAACGGACCCCTTTGCAAGAAAGGGCAGATTTAGTCTTGGGTGTGTCTCACGTGATCATTGATCATCTCAAAGAATTGGCGGAAATCGAGTCCAAAGAGATCGGCAAACCGATTAAAGAGACCCTCTTCGTAGACGTACCTCTCGCCGCCCATTGCTTTGAGTACTATGGATCGTTATTAAAGAATTTCCCGGCCTCTCTCTCCGCCACGCGCGAAGATACCGTTGACATGGTACACTACCTTCCCTTTGGTGTAGCCGGCATCTTTCTTCCGTATAATGTGCCGCTGATGATTTTTGGGTTCAATGCCGCTGCCGCTCTGGCGGCAGGAAATGCCGTTATTGTCAAACTATCGGAATTTGGGAGTCTTTCTCTCCTGACATTGGCGAAATACCTCCACGAGATGGAATTTCCCCGCGGATTGATCAATTTCATTAGCGGAGAAGGGCCGGTAATCGGCAAGGCATTGGCTGCATCCGATGTCGATATCATCTCGTTTACAGGTTCAAACGATACCTTGCAGGAGGTCTTTAAAGAGATCCAAAGGCCGAAGAAGCTTCTTTGCGAATTGAGCGGCGTAAACATAGCTGCTATCTTCGCAGATGCCGACAAAGAGGAGGCACTGGAGAACCTCCTTGCCTCGACATTCATGAAACAAGGACAGATGTGTATCGGTACCAGCGTCTGCCTTGTAGAGGAAGATATCTACGCGGAATTTTTATCTATGCTCGTGAGCAAAACGGAGAAAATAAAGGTGGGCGATCCCCTCTCTTCGACGACGCATATGGGTCCTTTGAGATCAAAAGAACACTTGAAAAAGGCAATGAACAAAGTGGAAAGATTAAGAAAGAAGGGGCGGGTTATCACAGGCGGGAAACGGATCGAGATGCCAGGATATTTTTTCGAGCCTACGGTCATCGAAATCAACGAGATGATCTACGAAGAATGCTTTGATCCCATCCTACTGGTCAAAAAATGTAAGCGGGAAGAGATGGAAAAGCTGATAGAAGACAACCCCACGGGATTGGTTCTGCAGATTTGGACACGGGATATGAAGAAGGCACATGCATTGGCCATGCAGGCCCATTATGGGACCGTATGGATCAACACCTTTGCGCAGATGGATACGACGACGCCATTCGGCGGGTGTAAGGGTAGTGGATGGGGGAGGGTACTAAGCAAATGGGGATTATTTGAGTACCTCCAACCAAAACACATAGGTTTTTGCTTTGCAAAAAGTCAGGCATCGGGGTGGTTTGGATAGACGCGCTTATTTCTTGATTCGAGCCAACCTGAACAGTTCCCAAAAGGGGTATGCATTTCTTCTAATTCGGTCACCTACTCACTAAGTAAGAGTGGATTAAATCGCGTATCATAATCATACACATCTTTGCCTTCTCTCTGTTTAAGGAATCGCACCGTGACGTAGGTCAGTGGTGTCGCAGCGGCCTCGTAGGCCGACTTTACGAGCCACTGCGTTACAATAGCCAAAGCAAGCACTGTCATCGGTATCTCCCCCACAAAGGCGATCGTCATAAAAACGAGAGAATCTAATCCTTCCCCTACCAGTGTTGAGCCGATGGTGCGGGTCCAAAGCCAGCGCCCCCGAGTAGCAATCTTCATTTTAGCCATGACAAAGGAATTAGCAAATTCTCCTACCAGGTAGGCCAGGAATGAGGCGAGCAGCAGCCGGGGCGTGTAGCCCAGTATGCGTTCATAGGCAGCCTGCGCGTTCCAGAAGGATGCAGGCGGCAACACCTGCCCGATCCAGATGGCAACCACGACAAGAAGATTACAGAGAAATCCCAGCCAAATAACCCGTCGCGACTGGCGGTAACCATAGACCTCGGTCAGGATGTCGCCAAAGATATAACTAATCGGGAAAATGACGATGCCCGCTGGAAATATAAGGCCAACGACATTGACCAATTTTACCGCCGTGATGTTGGCCGTGATCAAACAGGTGATAAAAATAGCGACTGAAATTACAAACCACAAAGAATATTTCAGCTGATGACTGGCTATTTTCCGTCTCCGCAACATACTCCCAGCATCTCCACAAAATTTTCATCGGGCAGATTAATCGGCATATTGTTCTAACATTGTAGCAGGACGTTGTCAGGCTGCGATACCGATCTTAATATATATTGTAGCATCAGGATTTGATTCGGGATCGAATAAATTCAATGACGCCGGGAAGAACGGAAATAAAAATGATCGCAAAGATGACCAGTGAAAAATTTGTTTTGACGAAAGGAATATTACCGAAAAAATAGCCGCCAAGGACGAAAAAAACCACCCAAGCAATGCCCCCCGCAATGTTATAGACAATAAAACGACTGTACGTCATGGCTCCAATGCCAGCCACGAAAGGAGCAAAAGTGCGGATAATGGGTATGAAGCGGGCAAGAACAATCGTCTTACCCCCATATTTTTCATAAAAACGGTGGGTGCGCAAGAGGTATTTTTTATTGAGAAAGCGCGATTTTTTTTTGCTAAACACCTTCGGACCTATAAAGTTGCCAATCCAGTAATTTACGGTATCTCCTGCGATGGCTGCAATGGACAGGGAAACTATCGACAAGCGAACATCCAATGAACCCAGAGCAGCAAAGCTGCCTATCGCAAAAAGGAGGGAATCCCCCGGAAGAAAAGGGGTAACCACAAACCCAGTTTCCAGAAAAATGATAAAAAAGAAGATAGCATATGTCCAGATGCCGTAGTTGCGAATGATTACATCAAGATGTTTATCAAGATGCAGCAGGATTTCTATAAAACCATTTATTAATTCCATTCATTCACCTCGCCAATCTCTTAATTTTCACTTCAGTCTTTTAATCAACTTGTGAATATCTTCCTGGTAGACATAAAAAATCAATGTGATCAGCGCCGATATTCCTGCCAGGACAAAGAAGATTGCATATTGGTGATTGAAGGCCTTCGCACCCTGCAGGGTGGCAATCAATGTCCCAGGTATTCTCCCAATGGTTGAGATGATGAGGAAAATACCCAAGCGCATGGGGGTCAGGCCCAAGATGTAGCAGAGGGCGTCCTTGGGAAAACCCGGTATTAAAAAAAGGAAAAAACCGATGATCACGCCTTCATGCCCCATCAAATAATCGAATTTTTTTAACTTTTTAGAAGACGCAAATTTTTTAACCAGCCACCTTTCAAAAATCCCAGCTATGCGGAAAGCAAGCAATGAACCCAACGTGAGGCCAATCGTCGAATAGATGAAGCCCCATTTAACCCCAAACAGGTAGCCGCCCAAGAATCCGACAGGTGCACCGGGAATAGGGGCAACGACTACTTGCACTACTTGAAGGAGGATAAAAGCAAGAGGAGAATAGGGTCCAAAAGAGTCAATGGCTTCTTTAAAACGGTAATGGTCGTTAAGAATCGAATAAGACTTAACAGCTGCACTCCATAATTGGGTATTATAATAATAAATTAAAAAGGAAGACAAAACTGTCAAGATAAAAATGACTAATACCCATCTCAGTGTAACAGGGGATAATGATTTCATAAAGAAGATCTCTGCCTCAATAATCCGAAAAGCGGAGGTACCTCACCAGTAATGCGGAGCACTACCTTCTCAACCAACTACGGCGGCCAAGACCATAGCCAGCGACAAAGAGATGAGCACTGCTACTGTCGCCCAAGAAAGTATATTCATAACGATACTATTCACATAGTCCCCCATAATTTTCCTATCATTTATTAGGAGCAGCATAAAGATCAAAATAAAAGGTAACAAAATTCCGTTGACGACCTGAGAGTAAAACATGATTGAAATCAAGGGTATGCCAGGCAATAAAATAATTCCTGCCCCTAAAAAAATAATGAGTGAATAGAGACCGTAAAATTGTGGCGCTTCGACAAATTTAGTATTGAGGCTCGATTCCCATCCAAACGCCTCGCAAATCGTATACGCAGTAGACAAAGGCAAAATCGAGGCAGCAAACAGCGACGCATTCAAAAGTCCAAACGCAAAGAGCCAGGCACAGTAAGAACCTGCCAGCGGCGCGAGTGCCAATGCCGCATCTTTGGCTGTTTCGATATGAAGGCCGTTTGTGAAAAAGGTAACGGCGCAGAGCATAATAATGAAAAAGGCCACTACATTGACCGCAAACGAGCCGAAAATAACATCCATACGCGTATATTTGTAATTCTCTGCCTTAATCCCCTTATCGACAACCGACGACTGCAAATAAAACTGCATCCACGGAGCGATGGTGGTTCCGACAACACCGATCGCCATAGTGAGCCATCCCACTTGAAACTTTATCGTCGGCGTAACAAAAGATCTCATAATTTCGTGCCAATTGGGCTTGACCAAAAAACCAGAAATAATGTAGGAAAAATAAAAAACGCAAGCGATCAAAAAGGCCTTTTCTACGGATTTGTAAGTGCCTTTAACGACGAGCCGCCAAACAAAGAAAGCGCCAAGTGGTACCGAGATATATTTACTCACGCCGAAGATTTCCATGCTGGCTGCGACGCCGGCAAATTCCGAAATCGTATTTCCCATGTTTGCCAAGAAAAGCATGATCATCAAGTAAAAGGTAACTTTCGCGCCGAAGCGTTCTCTGATTAAATCAGAGAGACCTTTCCCGGAAACAACGCCCATGCGAGCACACATTTCCTGAATAATGATGAGCGCAACAAGAATCGGTATAAGTGTCCATAGCAAGCTCAATCCATATCTCGATCCAGCCAGTGAATACGTCGTTATGCCGCCGGCATCATTATCAACATTGGATGTGATGATGCCGGGGCCGATAAGCGCAAAGAACAAGCCCAGCTTCCACATGCCGCCTTGCGCTAATTTTTGCCGAATGTTAGTCAGTTTACCGTACACGACCCTACCCGCTTTTATTTACCCAGCTCGGGAGCAACAATTTCCAGTAAATTCTTAAACATGATTGTCCCTTGCAGCTTTTCTTTATCATCCACAACCGGTATGGCAGTTACGCCGTACTTAGCAAAATGATCAGCGATTACTTCTTCTTTGTCGTTTAAATTAACAGACATTATCCTCTTATCCATTATGTCTGCCAAAATCGTCTCGGGAGAGGCAAGTAAAAGATCACGCAAAGTCACGACGCCCAGCAAGTGCTCTTCTTCATCTGTAATATATACATCATAAAGCATATCGATATCTTCACCCTTGGCGCGAATGGTCTCCATCGTCTGGCGCACGGTAACAGTGGGCCGGAAGCTCAAGAATGAAGATGTCATCATCCCGCCTGCTTCTGTTTCGGGATGCGCAAGCAATTCTTTAACATCTTCTGCAATATCTTTTTCCATTTCCTTTAAAATACCCTCCGCTTTTGCCTTAGGCAAATCAGCCAACAGATCAGTAGCCTCGCTGAGAGACATTTCTTCAATAATATCTGATGCCTGAGCCGAGTTAAGGTCGGTAATCAAGCTTACCTGAACTTTCGGATCAGTTTCTTCCAGGGCTTCCGCGGCTGTTTCCTTGTCCAGTGCCTGAAATACCGCCGTCCGCTGGTGGATATTTAAATCTTCTAGGATATCGGCCAAATCCGCAGGGTGTATTTGGCCGAGCCTGTTTTGCGCAATATTTAAGCGCAGTAAATCGGGCGAAGACAAAGGCTGCACGAATTTCCAGGAAATAAGCTGATCCGGCAACGTATAATCAAAGAGCATCTGCAGTAGTTTGTCCATGGTTTTGGTGAGCCCCACGCGTCTGATGAGGCCGCGGAAACCGACATCGACGTGAACAAGATATAATCCCTGGTGCGCTTGTAAAAATTGGAGGTCGTTTATGCGTCTGATCCTGGCGCCATTGGTATCCACGACTTGCTTGTCCATGAGTGCGCTATTCAGGAGCAGCTCTCCGCCACGAGGTTTATGCCCTTGCAAGTTATTTGATGCAACAGTGGTAACATAAGTGTCTTCATCAACGATCGAGATGTCTTTACACGGTAAAAATAGATTTTGTCTACTACCGTCCTTAAGAATAAAGCCCGTAACAACGGGATATGGCTCCACAAATTCGGCAGCCACATCGACGATCTTACCCAGTTGCTGTCCATCGGGATTAAACACTTTTTTCCTCAGGATATGGCTTAAAAACAAAAAAACCCGAGGTTCTGCATTTACCGTCGCCATTGGTGCCTCCAGGTCCGGCAAGTATAACATGTATTTTTCTTTTTTAGAAAGCTTTTTTGAATTTTTCTAATCAAGACGAGCAGAACTGATTCAATCCACAGGTGAGGACCTGTCCTATTCGCCTTCGTCTTATGGCCAAAGCGCTTCCCTGCCCAGGCGATATGATCGGGCACCCGCTGAAACCTCTCCTCTGGAAACTCTACCATCGTGCCCTCCTTATCCTTCATAAGGTTGCGGGATGGGAGGATGCTGAGGCATTTTTATCCAATTGTAGTACCATGAGCTATAACAATAAGTCAGATCAGCTTTGCCGCTAGATTTCTTGTAAAAACAGAGAAGCGCTAATCACTTTACCAATTTGAGAGCCTCCCTGAATTCAGCGGTCCCAGCCCTCCCCAGCAACTCATAGATTACCATCTCCGTAGACGTGATAATAACGCCAGCTTGACGCATGCGCTGTAGGGCAACCTCCCAATTCTGAGTGGACCGGGAGGAAACGCCATCGCTCACCACCTGTACCTTGTAATGAGAAAGGGCATGCAGTGCCGTCTGGGTCACGCAGATATGGGCCTCGATGCCAACGATAATAAGGGTATTCCTCTTCAGCTGGTTCAGCCGATCGGTAAAGGCGGGGGATTCAAAGCAATCAAATTCCAATTTTATGATGGGCTCAATATCCTTCAGCCCCTCACGAAGCTCAGAGGTCGTCTCCCCAAGGTTCTGTTGTTCCGTGAGGAGCATGGGCAGCCCTATAATACGAGAGAACTTTACGAGCTTGAGAGTATTCTCAACCACCTTCTCCTTGCCCGCGATGACGGGAAGGAGCCGCTCCTGCATGTCGATGATCACCAGGAGTGCATCATCCGTGCTGAGTAACCTGCTTCGAAATGCGTGGCTATTCTCCATGTGCGGCATCCTTCCCAAACAAAACTCTTAAGAGACCCAATCATCACATATAGCAAAGCAGATGAGGTTGATCGGCGGCACTATTGTATCCTTACGTCACCAACTCATTTAAGCTTAAATTGTTTTTCTAAACTCTTGGTGGCCTCTTCTCCCAATTTCTTCGTCGCTCCCCCGGTGGTGGTTTCCAATTCCTTTTGTCCTGCTTCTGTCATGCCGCTCACACCCTTTTGCAGGGTATCGTTCACAGTTGCCTTAAGCGAGCCTAGATCGAAGTTGGCAAGCTGAGCAATGCCGGTGCCCTCAAGGGCACGCACGATGATTAGCATGACCAACTCATTCAAGTCGGTAACGTTTCGGTAGACCTCATTGACTCCGATGGTGAAGGTCTTGGTGAAGGGTGTTCCCCCCAGGGAATAATCTTTATAGGTGACCTTCCCAATCTTCAGGATGAGCTTATCAATGGCGACTTGTGGTGCCTTTCCCTCTTGCTTCGCCTCCTTCTGCTCGACAGGCTTTTTCTCCTCCTGCTTCTTTTTGCCCAACGCCGTTAAGGAATTGATATTGAGTTTTCGCTCCTTGTTTTGCACCACCATGAGCTCTTTGAGATTTAACTCCAAGGTCTCAACGTGTACCCTCTGCTTGAAGAACGATGCAAGCTCGACGTCGACGAGTAGCTTGGGCATGTCGATCATAACCTTGTCCGGGAACCCGGCAGGATTAAGCAATCTCATATCCGTAATATCCACCTTAGACGCCAACAATCCCATATCCATATCTCTTATGGTAAGCTCTAACCCTGTCGCCTTTTTTGACCCCTGCTCGATAGCCATTTTGATGAGGATGTTCTTAAAGAACAGGAGCAGGACAAAAATAACCACGATGATACCGACTACAATACCGAGCTTCTTCATAATGGTACCCTCCCTTTAGATGCTAAAAATAGCTAGTTTTAATGTGAAAGCGCCTTCTCCCTTAAGATGCCATCTTATCATAGCATCCATGTCCGGGCAACAAAAAGACCTTTTTCGAGGAGGGGATAGGGTTTGATGATCTTTAGAGGACGGCTTAAATCTTATAGTTTAAGGGCGGTCCGCCAAATTATCTGAAGAGCAATAGAAAAAGATCGAAGAAAAAAGGTGATTAATCAGTCTCTTTTCCGGCAAGCCAGGACTTGACCTGTTGCTCTATGCGGTCTCGCACCTCCCGAAACCGCGCCAACCTTTCAGCCTCTGACCCCGCAAATGCCGAAGGATCTTCAAACGGCCAGTGCAGCCTCTGACCGACTCCGGGAAATACCGTGGGACAGTTCTTCTCAGCTTCGTGGCAGACGGTAATCAAATAGGAGAAGTGTATTTTGCCCATATATTCCTGGACATGTTTCGAATGCTGGCCGCTAAGGCTTATCCCAACTTCCTCCATGACACGCTCGGTGTTTTGATCGATGCCTTTCGGCTCAAGTCCGGCGCTATATGCATCAAATCGGTCGCCTCCGTATTTCCTGAGAAATGCCTCAGCCATTTGACTGCGGGCGGAATTGCTCGTGCATAGAAACAGAACTTTTATCTTGCCCATGGTCTAATCTCCATTTTTGCTGCTCGCCGGCAGCACCCATCATGCGCTTTATACATGATCAGGCCTTTGTTACATGTAATGGATTTTTTCGCGTATAATGCTTCTAATTAACCTGCTCTATCTTTTCTTCCCTTTATTATCAGCATGATGTTTGATCACCAAGGCATCGACCATAAAAATAACATCTTCCGCTAGGTTCGTGGCATGATCTGCAATTCGTTCCAAACATCGGCACACGATCATCAAATGCACTGCCCTTGTGATCGTTTTCGGATCTGCTATCATATAGGTGAGGAGCTCTCGAAAGACCTGATCGTTTAACCCATCGACCAGATCATCTCTTGCGCAAACCGAACGTGCCAATTTGGAATCTCGATTGACAAAAGCATCCATGACATCCTTGACCATGGACTGGGCAATCTCAGCCATTTTCGGGATATCGATATACGGTTTGAGCTGAGCTTCCTCATTTAAGGAGATTGCCCGCTCTGCGATATTGACCGCCTGATCGCCGATGCGCTCCAGATCGGTGATGATCTTCATCGCAGAGGTTATGAAGCGAAGGTCGGCAGCCATGGGCTGTCTTAAGGCCAAGAGCTTCAGACACATATCATCGATAGCAATCTCCATTTTATTGATTTGATCCTCCCCCTTGAGGGCCTTTTTTGCCAGCTTGGAATCTCTCGTGACCAGGGCCTGAACAGCATTGCTGATCGCCTTCTCCACCAACGCTGCCATCTGGAGGAGGTTCTCCTTCAATTCCTCCAATTCCATCTGAAAATGTCTATGGACATCCATGGTGCCTCCTTCTTGAGATTATCCAAATTTTCCTGTGACGTAATCTTCTGCCCGTTTATCTTTTGGTCGAGTAAAGATCTGAT
>Ga0214473_10004569_pt1 | contig 16621 bp, 19 predicted proteins | sample RVTome_7_FD_203509 | JGI IMG/M metagenome (GOLD analysis project Ga0214473, IMG submission 203509) | Soil microbial communities from uranium-contaminated site in the Upper Colorado River Basin, Wyoming, United States - RVT98D197 | ecosystem: Environmental > Terrestrial > Soil > Contaminated >... | reverse complement strand
AATCGTATCAAGATCAGGCCCGTCGCGCTGCAGCTGCGCGTCTTTGAGCAGCTGATTGGCGCGCTCAACCTCCAGGCGTTGTCGCAGCGCGAGGCGGCCGTGGCGCGGCAGCATCTGTTTGCCGATCTCGGCCCACTCTGCGTGTGCTGCGGGCGCGCCTGCGCCGAGCCGCGCTGCCGCCACGCGCAGAGCTGTGATCACGGCGTTGTCCTCGTCTGCTGCCCGCTCTGCACCTGCATCTTTTGCTGATCCAACGACTGTTTTAAAAATTCGATTTCGTGTCCCCTCTCCGTCACGTTGGCCAGTGCTGAAAGTGTGTTTGGGCCTCGAAGAAGACGCGCTCGGCGTCGGCGAGCGTCTGCAGGTGGGATCGCCACACCACGCCGCGGGCGAGGATCGTCCAACGCGGCTCGATTGTGCCGTCACGCTTGGTGAGGGGCCAACGGATGAGCAAGAGGGGAAAGTGCTGGCCAGTGCGGTCGCGCAGCGTGACCTCTTGTTGGATTTCGCTCATTCGCCGACTGGCGCGCAGCTGACGCGCGCGCCAAGGCGCCAGATTAAGCGACGGCCTGATCGGCGGCCACGGACTCGCGCCACCACTCGAGGTCTTGGCGCATGCGATCGGCCAGGCGAAACACGCGCTGCTGCGGCACGCGGTACCAGGCAACGTCGAGCGCGGCAAAGCGCGCCGCGTCGTCGCCGAGCCGCGCAATCAGCGCCGCGGCGAGCGGGCGGTTGCGCGCCTGCAGCGCGCCCTGCAGCAGCTGGGCGCGGCGCAGCGCCGCGTCGTCGACGGCAAAGCGCGCGATTAGGCGCTGCGCCAGCGCCGCGTCGCCGCGCGCTGCAAACAGCGCCTCGGCGCTGAGCGCGGCGAGCGGCGGCGCCGCGGCGTCGAGCAGCCAGTCGATGATCGGCGCCTGGCGGCACTCGACCGCGTAGCACAGCGCGTCGTGCTCGCGCCACGGCAGCTCGCGCAGCAGCGCGAGCTGGCCCGCCTCGACGGTGCTGTAGAGCGTGTACGCGTCGGGCGGCACCAGCGCCGCGCAGCGCAGCGCCAGCGGCGAGCCGCGCACGCAGAGGTCGCGCAGGCGCGCCTGCGTCGGCGCGCGCTCGACGAGCCACGCGAGCACGCGGCGGCTGCGCAGCACGCGGCGCCAGAACAGCGCCCACGGCAGGCACAGCGCGCGGTCGTAGAACGCGACCACCTCGAGGTCGTCGCGGTCGATCGCCGCGAGCACCTCGTGCGGCGCGATTGGGCGGCGGCGGCTCGCCGCGGCGGCGAGCTGGCAGCTCGACGGCCAGTGCGCGCGCACATAGTCGCGGCTCTCGCTGTTCCACGCAAAGCCGTACCTCTGCATCCCGCCGCGCCTTACCGATTTTCCCGACTGGCGATTGATTTTAATTCAATCACTCGGATTCGTGCACGCGCACACGATTGCGCTTGCTTTGGTAATTTGATTAGTGTTTGTAAAATTCTCACTCGGATTCACCGTCACTCTGGCTAGAATCGTGCAGGTCCGAGCGAGCGTACGCCTGGAGGCGATCAATGCACTCGCACTCAGCGGGCATTGCAACTGCCCGCAGCGCTGCCAACGCGGCCACGGAAATCATGATGAACGGGCCCGCGACTGCCCTTGTCGCGTGGTGGAGCACGACGGGCAGCGCGCCGCTGTCGAGCCACACCAGGTGGCTGTGCAGGGTGTATCTATCCAGAGGGCAGCGCTGGCTGTTGACGTGTGCCAGCGCGCAGCGCAGCGCGTCGGGCTGCGGCTCCAACAGCTGCGCGATCAGGCGCAGGCAGCGCACGGGCACCCGCGCAGGCACGCAGCTGGCGGTCACAGCCAGCACAAGATCGACCGCGAGCCACACGTGCTCCAGCAGCAGCGCCAGCACTGGTGCGTCGTCTGCGCGCAGCGCGAGGCGGAGGGCGTTGTCGGCGCGGCCAAGCTGCTCATTGCTCACGGAGCGAGCCACTGCAATCTCGGGCAAGAGGTTGGCCAGCAGCGGCGAGCGCTGCCGCGAGCGCGGCAGTGCGCCCAGGTACGCGGCCAGCATCGCAGGCGCGCCGTGCACAATCGCGGCGCGCACACGGCTCTCGAGGTTGCGATCCAGCAAGTCGTTGCCGCTCTCCTCGAAGAAGCTGGCGCCAAAGCAGGGTCCGCGCTGAAACGGAAAGTGATCCAAGATCCGCGATCCGCCAAAGCTGGCCCAGCTGCTGTGCAGCGCGTCCCACTCGCTGCGCCAGCGATTCCGCAGCGCCTTGCACAGCAGGCGCAGATCTTGTAGGCTGTGGCGGTGCCGCGGATCCAGCAGCGGCCCCGCCACCTGCAGCAGCGCCTGCAGCGCCGACGACGCTGTCAGCGCAAGCGATGCGAGCGCAGCCCGCTTGGCACTGGGCGCCCGCAAATCTAGTGTTGACGCGGCTCGCCGCATGCACAGATTTGCTTGACTTGCTGTTTGAGCCGTGGCGCCAGGCGCGTCTGGTGCGCCAACGCGACGGGGCCAGCGCGCGCGCAGAGCGCCGCGAGCTGATTGACCAGCGCGGGATCAGCGGGCGCAGAGGGGATGCGCAGCGCCAGCGCGGCCGCAGCGACGGCGCTCGGCGCGAGCGCGGGCCAGCAGAGGAGCGCCGCGTCGACAACGCTCAAGAGGCAGCTGTGCTCTTGAATCTGGTCGCCCAGCCGATCAAAGAGCACTTGCACCGCGGTCGGCACCACGAGGCACCAATCGAGCGTAGTAATCAGCTGGCGCTCGCACGCAATCAGTTCGGCCGCGCTGTACTGCCCGTTGCACAGGTGCACTGCCGACGCCACTGTCCAAGCGCGGCCCTCGGTCTCCTCGAGCTTGCTGGCGACCAAGAGCGCCGCGGCGCCGAGCATCTGCAACTGCGCGAGGCGCCAGCTCGGCGTGCGCTCGACAAAGCGATCAACATAGTGCGCCGCGAGGTGCCACGTGTGCCGCGCAAAGCGCTTTGCCTCTGCCACGTGCGCCAGCCAGCGCAGCAGCTTGCCCCTGTTGCGCAGCGTATACATGCTTGCGCTTAATCTGACGACAATCGCGACGTGCTTGGCAACGAAATCGTTTACTGATCACTTTCGGCAGCGCGTGTGGTAAAAGCCAACAGCGTCCCACGCAATGTCCCTGGGATAGTTGAGGTCGACGGGCGTGTAGCAGTAATAGCACGGCACAGAGCTGTAGCTTTTCCAGCCACAGTCGCACCAAAACTGCGGCTGGCCCCTGCCCTTTTGTCCGCTGTCAAAGTGCGCCCCGCCGCTGCGGCAGCTCGGGCAGGTCACGTTACGGGTCAGATGGTAGTGCGGATATTTTCCATAGAACGGCATCGTTTGCGATTTTTCGTTCTGGCTTCTATTTCCAAAAGCGCGCGCACGCGCGCGTCCAACACTCGCTTCCAAGCTTCCACCATAATCACCACAACGAACCGTAATCGTTTGTTTGTTGAAAGGACTGAATGCCAATTTTATCAGAAACCACCAAAAGTGGTGCGTTCAAAAAACGAAATTCGATTTCGTCGGGTGATCACCAAACACTACGCACGCGCGATGAACAACAAGCGCGCCGTCGGAGATGCGACGGTGCCCTTGGAGCGACCACCCAAGCGCTCCAAGCAAAAGGAGGAAGCCACGCCACCAGAGGCTGACAATCCTCCCAAGACTCGCAAGCAGAAAAAGAAAGCTGTGCCCGTCAGCGCCGACGACCCCCGCCAGCCTCGATCAGCATTTCGCATTGTTCAAGTCAACCTTGACACTGTTGTGCGAGAGCCAGCTCTGAAGCAGAAGATACTCACCGTCTGCCTCCACATCCACAAGCTCAACATCCACACCTACCAGTGCCTCGCGCTCTATCTCACCGACCTCTTGGCTCGACGACAGCCTTTGCCCGAAATTGACAAGCTATTTGTCATCGACATTGCGATGATGATTGCCTACTCAACTGATCAGTCCAAGCGCCAGAAGGACATTCAAGGCAAATCCAAAAACGACAAAACCAAGGCGGCTCTGGAGCAACGCAAAGCCAAGCTGGCTGCTGTTCGTGCCTTCTTTGAGGAGCACTATCGACCCACCATGGTTGCAGACAAAATCGATTTTTCGCTGCTGCAGAATCCGATTGACTATATGGCCACTGATATTGTCACGGCGCTCGAAAACAACATCAAGGAGCATTATGTTGATCACTTGGAGCGGACGCTCGAGACACTCTATCTGACGCGCTACACCAAGGACAACTGGCCCAAGAAGGAGTTCTCGGCCGTCCGCAAGCAAATCAAGAGCGGACAGTTCGCCGAGATTTTGCCGACAAGCCCCGTCTGTGAACACGCCAAGTGGTTGATTCCTAATCGACCGTTGGAGAAGGACTCGGTCGCGTATGATTGCAAATGCAGTCCGCAAGACTACCTTCCGTGTCTCTACTACATGCTGCAAGTGCTGGAACGGCACGAGGCCAAGCTCTTTGCGCTCTTCCCACTGCGCACCAGCATCGTACCCAAGTCGGTGCGGCTCGACACCAAGGCGATACGCGAGCGGTTCATGACAACAGAAGATGCCAAGGCGATTGGATTCACGCACAAATCAGCACTCCGCCGCGCTCCATCAATGGACCACGAGCAGAAAGTGTGGGCGCGCCTATTCAAGACTGAGCTACCCTGCTTTGCACCGCCGCGCCGCGACATGCCAACGCCGTACGTCGATCACCCGACGCGCTTCCAGTTTGACTTTATGATTGTAACCGACGGCTTTAGCTGCTCCATCCAGCAGCGCCTCAAGGCCGATGATTCGATCTACAAGGGCACAGAGACCAAGGCGCCAACCGATGTGTACATTGAGCAGTGCGACAACCTGGCGGCGTTGCAAGGCCTCAACATTGTCGGCATTGATCCAGGGAAGCAGGATCTGATCTACTGTGCGATGCCCAAGACGACTGCGTCGGCAAAACAAAAGCGCTCGGAGCGCGACTATGTCGATGTGCTGCGCTACAGCGCTGCCCAGCGCAGCTTCGAGTGTCAGCGCCGACGCCAGCGCAGCCGACTCGAGAACGCAGTCAAGAAGGCTGAGGCAATCGACGGCAAGACCGTCGAGCAGTGGCAGCACGAACTGAGCTTTTTCCAGCACAAGACATCGTCGTTCGAGGTGCTCAAGGCGTATGTGCAGAAGAAGAACCAGGTCAACAGCAAGCTGATGGCGTTTTGGGCTGCCGACAAGTTTCGAAAGATGAAGTGGCAAGCCAAGGTGAATCAGCGCCGATCGGAAGATCAGCTGATGGAACGCTTCAAGGCCAAGTTTGGCGGCCCAGAGCAGACGATGGTGGCGATGGGCAACTGGTGCGAGGACAAGCCAAGGCGCTTCATGGAGCCAACCAAGGGCAAGGGCTTCCGCAAGTTGTTTCGCCGCCGCGGATACAAGCTGTATCTCGTGAACGAGTTTCGCACCTCGCAGTGGTGCTACAACTGCGAGAGCAAGGTCAAGTCCAAGTTTCACAAGATTTGGAACCAAAAGCCAAAGCGATCTCGCGAGCGCACCTGCTGCTTTGAAGAGCGATGCGATGGCTGCTTGGCCCGTGATCGAGCGCGAGGCAAAGTGAAGCGACCAAGCAAGCGGCAAGATTGTGTCCCGTGCCATGGACTCTTGATGTGTGAAACATGCAAGGGTTTGTGGAAGCAGGGCCAAGAGCGCAAGACGTTTTGGAATCGAGATCTGAACGGCGCGCTCAACATTCGCCGCGTCGCTGAAAGCATCATCCAAGGACAAGGGCGACCGCTGTACCTCAGTCGGCCGCTCGAATGGAACACTCTTGAGACTCCCGACAATTGTGGAGTCACCGTGAATCTCAGCGGATTATTAGAGGCCCAAAGACTCTGATTTGGTAGTGCGGATATTTTCCGTAAAACGGCATCGTTTCGTGAGTTTTTTAGTGTGCCTCTATTTCCAAAGGGCGCGCACGATGCTCGACGCGTGGCTCTTAGCGCGCGTGCTCGCGCACGTCGAGGCGCCGCAGTGTCGCCTTGTCTGTGCGCACTGGAATCAGCAGCTGCGCAGCAAGGTGCTGCGCGCGCAAACGATTCGCGCCCAGCGCGCCTATGATCTGCACCCGCCACAGAGCGCCGAGCGCGTGCTCGCGGCGGATCGGCGCTTTCTGTTGGAATTTCTGCAGTCTGATCGACGCATGATGCACTTTGGGTCAACGCGCACCGAGCGTTGGCGAGACTGGGCGCGGCGCCTCGGACTCGGAATCTCGGTGTACAGGGCGATGATTGTGCTGCTGTACAAGTGAGCTACCTGCAGCCATTGCGGCACTGCTGTGCTAGCTGGCGGCAGCGTGCTAGATCATAGGCCGTCTTGGGATCGGGGTCGCCGCTGTGAAACGTTTGGCAGAGGCGGCCTGCGTTGTTGCAGTTTTGCTGGCACTGCTGCTTGCTGGGCGCCTGACGCATGTAGGTCGGGTGCGGCATCTTTTGTGCTCATCCCGTCGATTTTCCAGCGACCGCTGCCAACGCACTGCAACAAAACAAAATGCAAGCGCTGGCGCTGCGGCTTGGCAAGCCCCAAAGCACCCGCGTCGAGATTCACGGCAACACGCGTCGAGTCTTTTATCATGGCCTGCTGATTGCGGTGCTCTGGAAGCACGAGGGAGTCTATCGCCTCGACGATGGCCAGCTCTCGGCCGACTGCGGCGGCTGCGAGGAGTGCCGCATGAGCAGCCGCGCCCTGCAGCACCCCAAGGTGCGCCGCTATGCGCAGCAGCTCTACGGCGTCGCGCTGCCGCCGCTCTGCCGCGTCACCTCGGAGCACGTCATGGCTGGCGACATCTATCGATTCTCGGCCAACGATCACGCCGTCTTGGCCGTCTTGATTCCGACGTGTTGCCATTGGCAGGGCGATCAGCTGGTCTACATAAGCGCGCCCGTGCTCACAGTCGGCGAGGCGGTAACGTTTCATGCCGAGCAGAGAATGGAGTTGGACGCGCGCGACGTGACACTCAATCCGCGCGTCGCGCTGCACCGCGCGCTGCTCACCGCGTTTGTGGCGCGGCTACGCGCCAACCAGCCTCGGCCTCGACGATCGCCGTTGGCGGATGAGGCGCCGATTCTCATGTTTTATCCCTTTTCACTCGATCCGTTGGAGCGTTTGCTGGAAAAAGCTCCGCAACAATAAAAGATCATGTCGCTTGATCAGCTGCTCGCCGTCAGCCTCGTCGAGTTTCCGAGCAGCCACTGCGCGACGCTCGAGGAGGCAGTGCTCTGCCGCGTCGAGCTCTTGCGCCTGCAGCACCAGGCCAAGCTGCTGCTCGAGCTCGAGGACGATCCGCAGGTGGTGCAGCAAGAGAGCGCCGAGATCCTGCGCGCCTGGCAGCCGCTGCAGCGCCACCTCGGCGGCCCGTGCTGCTACCCGCCGCTGCACTACAACCCACACGACAGCTGGATCAATCGCAAGCAGCAGCTGATTGCGTTGGACCAGACGCTCGGCGCCAAGCGCGCGCTCAAGCTGATTAAGCGCTGCGCAGAGAAGAGCGACTACCAGTGGCTCAAGCGCTTCCCAGCGCGCAAGCGCGTCTACAATCCCAAGAGCAAGTGGGCGCGGCGCAAGGAGCAGCTCGAGCTGCTGCACGCCGCGGTTGGCGTCGCGGCGGCGCTGCAGACGATTGACGATTTGTGGCGCGCGGGCCGCGTCTCGGCCGCGGTGCGCGCCGAGGACAAGGCCTGGCTCGTATGGTGGGGCGGCACGCCAGTCATTGAGGACGGCGCGCTGCACTGGGAAATCGGATGAAATGCGAGCGCGCTGGCTGCACCACTATCTAGCGCTGGCACTGGATCTAGGCTATGCGGTGCCGAAGATCTACCACGTCTGGTCGCAGGACGAGCATTTGCGGCCACTGTGCAGGTTTTCGCCGCAAGACCAAATCGACCATGTTTTACTTGTCATTCCCATGAGGCTGGAGGCTTCCTATGAGCTGACACCCTTGGATCTGATGTACAGCCTTTCTCAAGACCAAATTGCCAATCATCTCTTGCGTACCCCTAATCCTCTGCGCTTCTCTTGGCACTATCGTGGTACTGACATCTGGACGACGGTCTTGCCAGAGCGTGTGGAATGGTGCACAGATAACCTGGACAACAAAACCGCGTGTCATGCGCGCGCTAGCGTCTCCACATACACAGTTGAAACGTTGGTGCGCGACACGCAAAAAGACTGGCAGGTGGCTGATTGCACTGCGCTGCTGGATTGCTTGATTGCCTTTGTTGAATAAAAAGCCTTGGCTTGAGAGCACAACATGCAGCACGTGCCGACGATGTCGCCGATGCGAGCGCGCTGGCTGCACCACTATCTGGCGCTGGCGTTGGATCTGGGCTATGTGGTGCTGCCAATCTACAGCGCCTGGGCGCAGCACGAGCAGCTGCGACCGCTGTGCACGCTGACGCTGCAGGACCAAATCGACTATGTTTTGCTGGCCGTGCCGCCGATGCGCCAAGAGCAGCTGAAATCCGACACTCTGCGCTTTTACAACAGCACGACGGCAGTCTGGGTGCGCGATGGGCCAACGCACGTGCGCTGGGACTGGTATCAGACGCTGGGCCATGCGTTTTGGAAGATCCAAAAGAGCCCGCAGCAGCTGCACACTGGTGCAGGACACAACGTGACACCCTGGTGCTGGCACTGCAGCGCGGCGCACTGCACCGAGCTCCTCGATCAGCTCGTCGCGCTCGTAAAAAACTAAACGCGCTCGCGTGCTGTCCCCCAAAACGAATGCAGCTCCAAGCGCTGCGCGTCGTGCGCCAGCACGTGCCGACGCTGCCCCTGGCGCTGTGCACAGCGCTGCGCGAGCCCGTCGACCAGTGGGCTGCCGTCTCGGCCGACAATGCGGCGCTTTGCGTCGCGTTGTCCATAGATCCCTACCTGATCTACCGAATCGCACTGCACCACGACAATGTGCCGCTGCTGCGCTGGGCGCTGGATCGCCAGCTGTCCAAGCGCAACCTGCATGGGCAGTTGAGGAGCGCGGGGCTCGGCACGCTGACGCTGCTGCTCGAGCGCAACGAGCACCTGTGGCACTATGACTGCGGCCTAGTCGAGGCGCTGGAGTATCAGCGGATTGCCTGGCGCAAGGCGCCCGTGCACCTGCTGGTGCAGGCGATGATTCGCGCGCGCCTGCCCAGCGTCGCGGTGCTGCAGATCATGCGCAACTACTGGCTCGACGCGACGCCCGCGCAGGCCGACTACTTTCGCGAGGCCGACGAGCACCCGTACCGCGCGGCGGCGCGGCTTGGCGCGGGCCTGTGGCAGGCGTCCGACAGCGGCAGCGTCTCGCACCTGCTGCGCGCCGCGGTGCGCCTCGGCCGCCTCGACGTGGTCGACGCCGTGCTGCCCGCGTGGCAGCCCATTGCCGCCAGCGAATGGCCAGACGCGTTTCTGGGCAGCCCGCTCGACGAGGCGCCGACGCGAGCGATGCGCTCCGCGCTACTGGCGCGCGGCCTGCGCGAGGGCAAGCCCAAAAACGGGCTCCTTCCGCACATGCGGCGCGGCGCCGACCTCGAGCTCACGCAGCACATGATTGGCCTTCGCGTCTGGACCGAGTACAACGTGCTGCTCGCGGCCGATCGCTACGGGCGCGTCGACGTCCTCGAGTGGCTGGCGACGCACAACTACAACTTCTTCGATTCGCTCGAGCGCGTGCAGCTGCTGTTTCGCGACCTCGACGCGGACGACTATCTCGAGCGCGCGCAGCGCATAGGCGTGCGCAGCACACACTTCTCGCGCCGCCTCGCCTGGGCGCTGCTGCGGCGCCAGCTGGCGCCCGCGCCGCAGCTGGCGCAGCGCGTGCAGGGCGGCGCCGCGCGGCAGCGCGAGCGCGCCGAGCGCCTAATCACCGAGGACGACGCGCACCGCTGGCTGCAGCGGCCGACGCTGCGCTTTCCCAAGGACGGGCACAGCAGTGTCTTTCTTGCAGCGCCGTCCCATGCGTGGCTGCTCGTGCAGTGCGCCGAGCTGCGCCACGCGTTCCCCGTGGCGCTCGTCGCCGCGTGCCCGAAACCCCAGCGCCGCGCGCTGCTCGAGCACGCGCTGGCGCACGGCCTGCCGCTCAGCGCCGAGCTGGCCGCGGCGATCGCACTGGTGGGCGACGTGCACCTGCTCGCCGCGCTGCGCGCCCGCGGCTGCCCTTGGGATCGCCACTGCTACAAGACGGCCAAGCGCTACGGCGACGCCGCGCTGCTGCGCTACCTCGACGCGCACGAGGCGCCGCGCCGCCTGCGCGTTGGCGCCTGCAAGCTCGACTTTCGGATCGAGGGCGACGTCGCTCGATTCGCTCGGCACTGGCCGTCGGACTACGACGACTGGCCGACGCACCACGGCGCTCTGCACTGCAGATTCACCGACGACTGGCGCATCGGTTACAACGGATCGGGGCTGCAGTTTAATCGCGACCGACCCGATTTTTCAATTTCGCTGAGCAGCATGGCCCACCCTGCATATCGGCGCCTCCAAGAGTGCATCCTGCAGCTGCTGCACGCGGCGCTGCTGCGCCGCAGCCTCGCGCAATCGGCCGAGCAAGTCGCGCTCGCGCTCGAGATTCTTAGACAGTAAAATGACCGAGGTCGAAGCACTGCGCGTTGTGCGCCAGCGCAACCCGCTGCTCCCGCTGGCGCTGTGCCGTGCGCTGCGCGATCCGTGCAATCCGTTTGCTGCCATCTCGGTCGACAATGTCGAGCTGTGCCTGGGCATGATTGACGACTATGTCGTCTGGCACATTGCCTGCGCCAACCAGGATGCAGCGCTGCTCGAGTGGGCCATTGCGCAGCAGCTGTCGCAGCGCAATCTCTGCACTGCGCTGCGCCAGTGCAGTGCGCCGCTGCTGGCCGTGGTGCTCAGGCACAACCTGCACCTGGCGCAGTATGATGGCAACGTGCTCGAGGTCCTGGCGACGCGCGGCTGCCCGCTGTACGCAGACAATGCGTCGAGCGGCAAGCTGATTGACGCCATGATTGCCGTCCAGCTGCCCGTCGAGCAGGCGCTCACAATCATGCACACGCAGGATCTCGAGGCGGCGCCGCGGCACGCTGCCTACTTGAGCGCGGCGATCGGCGCGGCGCACCCGCGGCTGGCCTCGGCGCTGCTCGGCGCAGGCCTGTGGACGCCGCGCCACGGCATCAATGATGCGTTTGTGCGCAGCGCGATTCGCCAGCAGCGGCTCCACGCGCTGGACGCGGCGCTGCGGCTGGCGCCGCCTGTCGACGCGGACAAGATTGCCTGGCTCGACGAGGCGCCGACGCTCGCAATCTACGAGGCGCTCTGGGCGCGCGGGCTGCGCCACGCCGACAACATCAGCGTCCGAGAGTGCATCGCGCAGCACTTGGCGTGGGGCGGCGACGTGGCGCTGACCGAGCGCATGATTGCGATCGGACGCTGGCCGCAGCGCGACGTCCTCTCGAGCGCCACCTACTATGGCTGCCGCGCCATTGTCGAGTGGCTCGCGGCGCGGGCCGAGCCCGCTGCGCTAGATCAAGCCAAGCGCGTCTTTGATCTGATTGCACACGACGACTATCTGCAGCGCGCACAGGCGCAAGATGTTTGGGCGATCGACTCGTACCTCAAACAACTGGCGTGGGTGCTGGACAACCCCGCCGCCCGCGGGTTGTCTCTGCATCCCGCGCTCGAGTGCGTGTCTTTTGTGCATGGCTACCGCGCGCGGCGCTTGATCGAGCTCGATGTGCACACCAAGTGGCTGCTGGATCCCCAGGCAAAGAAAAACAATGACAGCATCAGCTGGACGTGGGCTTGGCGCTCGTGCCCGAGCCTGCAGTGGGCGCTCGAGCTGTGCACCCGCTTAGGTGCCGCCTTTCCCGTCGAGCTAATCAGGGTCTGTCCGCGCCACCTGCGCAGGCGCCTGCTGGAGCACGCGCTCGCAAGCGGCCTGCTGCTCACCACGACGTTGGCGAACGAGCTCGCGCACTGCGGTGACGTCGAGCTGTTGCACTCGGTGCGGCAGCGCGGCTGCCCGTGGGATTTCACCTGTCACTATGCCGCGGGCCGCCGCGCAGACAAGCGCACGCGCGACTATCTCGACGCGCACGAGGCGCCCGCTGCCCTGTTTGGCAATCCCGATTCGCACTATGCGATTGTGTGCATCGAGTCGGATGTTGCCGTCGTGACCACCCGCCAGCCTGGCAACCAGACGAGCTTTGCCAAGCACCACCCACTGAGTGACAACTGGACTATTGTCGACAACACATTGCAGACGAGCAGGGGTGCCGTGTGCGCGTGGCCCAGTGCTGCAAGCGATGTTGCGGAAGATCTGTTGATCAGATGGGCGCTCACGCACCTCTGCATTGCGCTGCGGCACCGCGGCTACGAGCGCTCGATTGCAGCCGTGCAGCACATAGCGCGCGAGCGCAAAACCCTTGCGTGGGCATAAAATAAACAACCATGGCCAGGCCGCGCTTGGCGTACATCTTTTACTGCATGGAAAAACGGGCAGCGCTCAAGGCCGAGCAGCCGCAGCGGTCACACAGGCAGATCACCCGCGAGCTCGGCAAGCGCTGGCGCGCCGAGCAGCAGCGCGCGACGTGGCAGGCGCAGGCGGCGCAGGACAAGCAGCGCTATGCCGACGCGGTTGCGCTGGCGCCATACGGCACGATTGGCTGGCAGGGCTATCGCCCCAACAGGCCCGCGGCGATCGACATTGCGGTCGATCACGCGTGGCGCAAGCAGCGCGGCCACGCCTACTGGACCGTTGTCACCGAGCACGGCGCGCTGCTCATTGACAAGCTCTGCGCCGAGCGCTCGCCGTGCAATCACGACAACAACTTTCGGCTCGACACGCCGACGATTGTGCGCGTCCTGCAGGCCAACCCCGTGCAGGGCGCGCAGCCTGGGCTCTGGGAGCACTTTTCGTTTATAAACTGACGCGAACTTTGCCAACTGATCAAAGAGTAGCTGCAGCGTCTGTGCCAACGGGCCAGTGCTGCTCCAGCCAGTCGCAGCACTGCTGAAACTGCGGCAGCGCCACGGCGCGCAGCAGCGGGCAGACGAGCCGTGCATCGGTCAGGCGGCGCACGGGGCTGCCCTCGGCCTCGCGCAGCAGGATCACTCGTTCCTTGAGATTTGCCTCGACGAGGGGCATGTTGCGCCGTCGGTGCTGCTTGCCGTCGGGCCACAGCTGGCTGATGCTGTTTGGCCGTGCAAACGGAAACGGGCCGCTGAGCGAGCAGCCCTCGGTCGTGCTCGAAAAACCAATGTAGCGCCCGTCAAACTCGCCCTGCACACACCACGGCTCGCGCGGCAGCTGCCAGATGAGCGTGCCGCCGAGCCGAATCTCCCAGCGCTCTGCATCGACGCGCCATTCGAGCGGGCGCTCGGCAAACAACCAATCATGCAGTCGACACACGTGTTTTTCCAACACTAGATCGGGCTTGACTTTCCACTCGATGTGTGTCTCGGTCAGACACGCTACTTGGAGCACTTCAAAGTAGACAAGGTAGCCAGACTCGGTTGCGGTGGTGCTAAAGCGCGAGTCGGTCGGTCTGGATCGGGACAGTGTCAGCGCCTGCATTGGTTTTTTTTTGCTTCTTGCGCTCGAGCGACACACGCTGCGTTTAGACGGCCCCAGATAAAAAGGCCAATGTCGATGCAAATATGTCTGACAGCGCGTGGCGCGTCGACACGGTGCAGGGCGAACTGCGCATCAGCCAGTCGTGCGCCGAGTCTTTTCCCTGCAAGCACGGCAACAATATGCACCTCAACTCGGTCGAGATTTGGCGCCTGATCAAACAGACGCCCAGCATCCAGCAGACGCACCCCGAGCTCTGGGAGCACTTTCAGTGCTACGACAGCAATCTGCTCACGGAAATGGGCTGGTGACGCGCCCTTGTCAGTTTTCCAAAGTGTTTGGCTCGAGTGCTGTGTTGAAATGCGCTGGCCTGTTGGAGATAAGCAAGTTTTGCCTGTCGTGGCCGTGCAAGCATCAATCTCTCGTCTGTCGCAATCTGGTGCCGTATCCGCGAGATGCCCGAGCTCCAAAAGACGCAGCCCCGACTTGTGGCAGCACTTTCCGAAAAGCAGAGTACTTTTAAATAGATTTTACATGGCCCAGTCGAGTGATTCGAGCAGCGCGCTGTCGCAGAGCTGCGCGAGATACGCGAGCAGCTCGCGTTGGTCGCTGCGCACGTCGGGCAGCGCACAGGCGCAGGCGCAGATGGTTGGTTTTAATTGCAGGCAGTCTTGCTCGATGCCGATACGAACAAGGTTGTACCACTCGACAGCATCGAGCTCGTATGCATTTTTCGTGGGATTTGGAATAATCTGTCGGATCACCCGTTCGCTGTACGGTATCAACGACAACCAAGCCAACACTTTGTCCTGGACACATTGGATAGTGGTAGATTCAACGAATAGGGAGTGCTCGTCATGCGCATGTTGAATCTGCAAGTAGCCCTCGAGCTGTTGCATTGTCTGCAAACAAGAGCGGCGCCACACTCGCATTTTTTGAGTGCTACAATCGCGATCTGCTCGAAGTGGGCTGGTGACGCGGTGTGGCAGCACTTTCGCCACGAAAAGCAGAGCTGGCCAAAGATTGCCTCCAACTGGGTTTCACATGGCCTTCGAGCAGCGGGCTGTCGCCGAGCTGCGCGCAGCGCCATTCCACGCGCACCTCATTGGCCAATCCATCGCAAATCAGCTCTCGCCAGGCGCTGTCCAAGGCCAAGGCGAAATAAGCCTGCCGCCAATCCATTGTTGCCCGAAACGAAAAAAGCACGACAAATGCGCTTTAATTAAATCTGCAAACGCAATCAAGAGCTGGTCGGTCCACGGCGTCTCTTGTACAAGTGTATACTGTATTTTGTAATTCCAGAGACAATTGTCTTGAATCCTGAAATACGTATACCAGTTTTCAACACTAAATGTTATTTGGCTGGGGTCGCTGACAAACAACATGCCACACTCGTTGCCAAGGGAAACGTGATAGACAAGTACATCACCATCGCTGGATGGGGCAATGGAGATGCCCAGGTGGTTGAGCCTTTCCAACACGTAATCAACCTTTTCAGCATGAGTCGATCGAATCATTCCAATTTGTGACCAGATTGCAAACAGGGTGGCTACTGTGTTGCCCAAGTCCAAACCCAAGGCGAAATAAGTCTGGAACCAATCCATCCAAAAAAAATAGAACTCAATGTTGGCGCGCGTCTGTTTGCACGAGTCGACGCTTCGAAACTGGCCAAATTCGCTGCTGAGCAAATCGCTGACCAATCCAACTGCTGCGAAAGATGCCGAGGGCCATCTGTTTTTTGATCGCAATCCAGAACTCTTTTCCGAATTGCTCGATGCGATGCGCGCCTATCCGCAGTTGACCGCTGTGAGTTACGGCGCTGATTAGGAGGCCGACTACTTTGGACTGCTGTTTGAATGCACCCGATTCAAAGGCGCTGTCGCTCGGCTCGGAGCGGCGGGCGCCAGGAATATATGCCCAGGGATTGCCCAGATAACTCGTTCGAATGACCAGCGAATGGCTGTGACTGCCCGTGCCGCTCTTGAGAAAGCTGTCGCAGAGCGCAATTGCCTAATCAGACGATCGCATTTTTTTTAAAAGTAATAGTCGAGCGCCTCGAGCAGTGCGCTGTCGCCGAGCTGCGCGAGATAGGCGAACACGGCGCGCCGCTCGTCGCGCACTTGCTGCACCGACGCGTCGAGCTGCTTGCACGCCGAGCACTGCCAGTGCCACTCGGTGTAGCTCCTGAGGCCAAGCGCAACCATGCGGCGCCACTCGTCATCGGTCAGCTGGCGCGTCTCGTGCCCCACGCTGACAAAGGGATTGGCCAAGTCTGCTCCGCAGAGCTCGCTCGCGACAAATCGCTGGTGCACAAACACGGCTGCGTGGTTGGACTCGAGAAACGCATACAGCTGGTGGCAGTGATCCGCTGCATCTGTGTGCAAATAGGTATTATAGATGCGCATCAGGCGATTGACCGATCGCCGCCAGAGCATTTTTATAAATGGCAATCGAGCGCTTCGAGGAGCGCAGCGTCGCACAGCTGCGCAAGATACGCGAGCATGTCGCGCTGACCATCAACCGAGGCTGCTCGCTGCAGGTCTGTCAAAACTGACAGGTTGCGGAAAAACAGTGAATAGTGGTATTCGACAGTGGCAGTTTCTGGACAAGGGCCCAACGCCCTTTGCAACTCGTCGTCTGCCATGGCCAGCAGTGTGCGATAGGTGCGACGCCACATGTGCATTGTTTTTACAAGTGCGCGCAGAGCGCTTCCAAGAGCGCCGCGTCGCACAGCTGCGCAAAATAGGCCAGCAGATCCAGCTCCTCTACGATTAGCGACTCGACCGCCTCTTGGAACGCGTCGCAGGCTGAGCACTGCTGGTGGTAGCCAACAGCGCTGCTCTTGCACATGACCTTGACCAGTTGATCATAGTCGTCGCGGCTCTGCTCGCGCGCGGGATTGCCAACGACATGTATTCGCCTGCCTGCGAGCGCAGCGCTGGGCACACGCGTTTGCAGAATGAATTTCGAGCGACCAACAATGAGAATGACGGGCTGGTTGGCGCTGACAAACAAGTACGACTCGTGCGCCAAGTGCGCCAGGCCAATCAGCTGCGCCTCGGAGCGG
>Ga0214473_10004568_pt1 | contig 16626 bp, 18 predicted proteins | sample RVTome_7_FD_203509 | JGI IMG/M metagenome (GOLD analysis project Ga0214473, IMG submission 203509) | Soil microbial communities from uranium-contaminated site in the Upper Colorado River Basin, Wyoming, United States - RVT98D197 | ecosystem: Environmental > Terrestrial > Soil > Contaminated >... | reverse complement strand
CTTCAGCCAGAATTCAGCGCCTGCGCTAAATCATCAATTAAATCATTGATGTTCTCCAGGCCTACTGATAACCTTATTAAATCATCACTAATACCTATTTTTGCCCTGTAATCAGGCGGCATCGAGGCATGGCTCATCGTTGCCGGATGCTCGGCTAGCGAAGCAGCTCCACCCAGTGATTCCGCCAGCGAGAACACCTCTAACCTTCTGAGAAAATGATTCACTGCCTTCGTGCCGCCTTTCAATTCAAAGGAAACTACACCACCAAATCCTTTCATTTGTATTTTGGCAATTTCATGCCCGGGGTGAGATTTGATACCGGGATAAAACACCTTGCTGACAACTTTATGGCGCTGAAGATAATTTGCCACGGCTGCAGCATTTTCCTCGTGCTTCTTCATCCGCAGCGGCAATGTTTGAATTCCACGAAGCACCAGCCAGCAGTCAAAAGGCGAAGCGCATGTTCCCATGGCATTGAGGAGAAATTGAACCTTCTGGGTCAATTCATCCGTGGTAGTGACCACGGCACCACCAACAACATCACAATGCCCGTTAAGGTACTTGGTGGTGGAATGTACAACAAGGTCAACCCCATATTTTACAGGCCTGAGAAAGTAAGGAGTGGCAAAGGTATTATCTATAACTGTCAATATATTGCGTTTTCGGGCAATATCGACCACCATCTCAACATCGGTTATATTGAGCAACGGATTTGACGGCGTCTCTATCCATATCATCCTGGTATTCGGTCTTATTGCTCGTTCAATAGCCTGTCTGTTATTCATTCTCAGGAAGGTGAATTCCAACCCCAGGTCCGGCATTACATCTTGAAAGAGCCTGTAGGTGCCTCCATAGACATCGTCCCCTGAGATTACATGGTCGCCAGCCTTTAAAAGGTGCACCACCGTCGCCTCAGCCGCCATGCCGGTGGCAAAAGCAAATCCTGCCTTGCCACCCTCCAGTTGAGCCAGGGTATCCTCCAGAACTTTTCTCGTCGGATTAGCTGTTCGAGAGTAATCATAGCCCCGCGTTTTACCCACGTCTTCAAAGGCAAAGGTCGAAGTCTGATATATAGGCACCGAGATAGCGCCGAATGTCTTGTCCGGCCTCTCTCCAGCATGAATAGCCAACGTTTCAAACCTCATATTCCACCTCCTTCGCTGAATTTGCTCATAACTCCAACTTTTATCTCTTCCTCTATCAATGTTCTGAACAAGCTAACCGCCCCCGCGATCAGCAACTACTGTATCTTTTTCGCTAATTCAAGCAACACTACACCGGTGGCAGCAAAGGCTAGCCCAACGATAATCACAAAGACACCGGTGCCGAGGATCTCGGTAGTGACACCGAAGGCTAGAACCGCCATATACAGGTAGTTTTCCATATTCAAGGCTTGTGTATAGGACAAGTGTTTGGGATTTGTCGGGTCATACTGGCCTCCGCCCAATAGCGCCTCATAAGTCGGTGCTATTCCCCGGCGATGCTCTCTGATGGTGTCACCGGCAGCCTGCGCCTCCTCTGCAGTGTCAATCACGTTGCCTGTTTTCACTTCAGCTTCGGGGATACCAAGTGTTACCTTCTCAACTCGCATCGCCTCTTCTATCCAAGTTTTTTTCTCAACTGCCTGGTAAATGAAAGTCGCTCCTATGGCAACAGACACCGCAGATAGAACCAGTACTATGATTGCTAGATATTTACTTATACGCACCATATTTTCCCCTCCTTAAATTTGATGCAGAATAGTTTTGCTACTGGAAAAGCCAGGTGGATATATAACGCTCCCCGGTATCGGGCAAAATCACCACAATAAGCTTCCCACCGTTCTCCGGTCTTTTGGCAACCTCCAGAGCCGCCCAGGCTGCAGCGCCTGAAGATATGCCGGCCAGTATTCCCTCTTCCTTGGCCAACCTCCTGGCTGTGGCACCGGCATCATCGTTGGTTACCTTGATGATTTCGTCAACCAACTCCAGCCTCATGACATCCGGAATAAAACCGGCGCCTATGCCCTGAATTTTGTGCGGACCAGGCTTGCCGCCGGAAAGAACAGGTGAATCGGCTGGCTCAACGGCAATAGCCTTAAACCCAGGTTTTCTTTTCTTTATCACCTCAGCCACACCGGTAATGGTGCCACCTGTCCCAACACCAGCGACCAGGATATCTATCTTGCCATCCGTATCATTCCAGATCTCCTCAGCCGTGGTCTGACGGTGGATTTCGGGGTTTGCCGGGTTCTTGAATTGCTGTGGCATGAAGTAATTTATGTTTTCAGCTACCAGTTGCTCAGCCTTCCGTATTGCCCCGGACATCCCCTCGGCCCCAGGCGTTAGCACCAGTTCGGCACCCAAAAAAGACAGAATATGCCTGCGTTCCACTGACATCGTCTCCGGCATGGTGAGTATCAAGCGGTAACCACGTGAGGCACAGACAAAAGCCAGAGCAATACCAGTATTCCCGCTGGTAGGCTCGACAATCACTGTATCCTTATCTATCAACCCCTCGTCTTCAGCGGCTTTAATCATCGACACAGCAATGCGGTCTTTAACGCTGCTGCAAGGGTTGAAGAACTCCAGCTTGGCCACAACTCTGGCCTTAGCACCTGCTGTTATCCTGTTTAATCTGACCAGAGGAGTATTGCCGATAAGCTCGGTAATGTATTTAGCTATCTTAGCCATTAACTCACCTCCTTACTCTTGCTAAAAACAAGGCTCGCAATCGTACGCTAGTTCACCGTCTCCAAGCTGAATTATATCATTAAGGCCATCCAGGTTTAAGTGTATTTTCATACGCAACTACAAGGTCAGCCTCCTGCATTACTATTTCGCCATCGGAAATCTCGTATTGGATTAATGCTTTAGGATAATCGACACAAGCCCCTTTAATTCCGTCACCTGTCTTAGCCTCAAAAAGCGTAGCGCACCTATCGCATACCAGAATGTCCTTATCAAGAGAGTAGCCTATCGAGCGACACGGTGGGCAAACATTTGCCCGAACATAAATTTTTCCGTCCAATAAATACGCCATGAAAGTCATCTCGCCATCCTGTGTCTCCACCTTGAAGTGGGTATTCCAATTATTCTCGACATCACTTACCGGGACAGACACAGTATTGCCATCAACCTGCGGCTCAATCCACTTTGCCTTTATCGGACCTGATGGTTTCGGAACTGGTGTCAGCACCGGAGTAGATGACGGAGTCGGCGCAGATGAAACTGTTGCTGGCTGTGTTCCCGTAGTTGCCGGCGTTGAAGTTGAGGCCGCACAGGCAACAGTGACTAAGGTCAGCGCGAGTAAAACTGCAATTAATGTGATTTTTTTTGACATTTTTCCTTTCCTCCTTATTTATTTGGATATGATTTGTATTTGGCAAACACGCCTTGTTTCAGGCATCCATCATGAACGGCTTTTTACCTCCATCAAATTGTGATACTTTACCCGCCACCACAACCACAGCCAGTACGTCGCTGTGGTGAAGGGCTGCTCGAGGTAGTCGTCCCACAGCTGCTACAAGACCCCGATGATGATGACCCACAACAACCCGAGCTTGTGGGCTGAGACCCTACAGACGCGGCATTGCTGGATTGTGTCGCGGCGCGTTCAGCTACCACAAACTCCCCAGCAATTTCACCGAGCGCCACTTTGTATGTGCCCGGTGTATCCCTAGAAACTGAGAAAATCAAATTCTGGGTTCCTCCCGCAGGTATAGCCACTTTATTTGAAACCTCGCTAACATTGTTTATACGGAGCTCAGCTTCGTAGATACCATCAGTCTCACCATTGTTCGTTACCTCAGCGGTTATCCATACTCCCTCTCCGGTAGTGACCTTGGCTGGGTCAATTGATAACCCGGAGACTTGAAAGATGGCCGGCAATGCCTCTTCTCCCCCCAACCCCTGTGTCAACGCAAGTTCACTTGAACTGTTACATGCCGAAATGAGTCCTATAACCGCTAAGCATGTTACGAGGATGAGCACAATTTGCTTGGTTCGATGTCTCATATTTACTTTTTACCTCCCTTTTTTTGACTAATCCTATCTGCAATCTGACCATCCTGCAGAACAATCATTTCTTGTGCAAAGCCGGCTATCTCAGGGTCATGAGTGACCATAATGATGCCGTGCCCTTCTTTGTGCAGTTGGTCGAATAAACGCATGATTTCTCTCCCCGTTCGTCGGTCCATATTGCCTGTCGGCTCATCGGCCAGGATGAGCGACGGCGCACCGACTAAAGCCCTGGCGATTGATACTCTTTGTTGCTCGCCACCACTCAATTGGCTGGGCTTATGCCCTATCCTCTTCCCCAAACCAACCTTCTCCAATATTTCTAATGCCTTGTTTTCCTGAATACTGGCTCCGCAAAACACCAAGGGCAGAAGCACATTTTCAAGAGCAGTGAGAGATGGTAGCAGATGATACTGCTGAAAAACGTAGGCAATTTTTCCCCTCCTTATATCAACCAGGTCGTTCTCATCTAAATCGTCGATGCGGTTTCCTTCCAGAACTACCTCGCCATTTGTGGGGCGGTCCAAGCCGCCGATTATGTTTAAAAAAGTGCTCTTGCCACTACCGGAGGGCCCCATTACAGACACAAAACTGCCCTTCTCTATCTGAAGTGAAACCTTATTGAGAGCGACTACTTTGGCAGCACCCTCACCGTAAATCTTTGATATTTCTCTGATTTCTAACATTTCAATCACCTCATAAAGACCTGAAAGAATCTGCAACTTTAATTCTAGTTGCGCGAAACGCCGGATATACTGTTGCTGTAATAGCAACGACTATGGCAAGAAACAATGCCAAGGGCAAGTACTGCGGAACATAGGCAACAGTAGTCCCCTCAAAGATTAGTGGGCCAACTGCATGGGCTAACAATGTTCCCACGACATACCCGATAATGCCACCGATTATGCCAATAATGATGGCCTCGTAAATAAAGACCTTGACTATCTGACTGCGTGATGCTCCCACTGCTCTCATTATTCCAATGTCTTTGATTCGCTCGTGCACTGAGGTCATCATTGTATTAACTACTCCAAACAAGCCAACAGCCAGAGTGATACCGGCCAAAGCCAACATGAACTTGCTCATTTTTTCCATCATGCCCATTTCAGCAGCTGCTATTTGCTTGACCGCAACTGCTCGAACTCCCGGAATATTCTGATTTATGCCATTGGCTATGATTTCCACAGGACATGCGTTGCACAGGGCACGAATATCCACTGAAGAAACCAGTCCATCCCTGCCAAAAGCCCTCTGCAGAGTCTCTATCGGAACAAATATTTGATAATCATCGTTTGAGCCTGTTTCCTCGAGAATGCCAGCAACCGCTACATTGGCTCCATTGAGCGGGATGTTGTCTCCTACTTTCAACTTCAATATCTCAGCAGCCATCGCTCCAACCAGCGCTTGACCTTTGCCTTCAATAAATTTCCCTTCGCGGATTTTCCACCATGTCTTGATCTTGATTTCCTCTTCAGGCTCTACTCCGACTACCATGACCGACATCCCATCCACCTTGGTATTGATATACAGTTTTGGAGCAATGATAGCAATATTGCCCTCATCCTCGATTTTCAGCGCCTCTCTTATTTCACCATCGGCTATCTTCCTAATCTCAGGCAATTTTTCCTCGGAAATATAGTTTTCTCCGACGCTCAAGGTGCCGAGACTCATGTCTCCGAGCTTCATGTCTAGATTGCTTATTGCCGGCACAACAGCTAAGTTGGGACCATATTTCTCCATCTGATTATAGATTCTGGCTTGCCCAGCAAGGGCAACAGTTAATATGCCGACAACTGTCGCAGTTCCAATAACAACACCTAGGGCAGCGTACAACACACGCCTTTTTCTCCGCATAACATCTTTTATAACTACCTGATATAGCTTCATATCATCTCCTCCGCACCTTATTTTGCTGTAATGGCGAATAATAACAGTCGACTGTGAAAATATTACGAAGATACTGTGAAAATTTAGTGAATTTAAGCAACAGGGGCACAAACATAAGTACCTCGTTATGCAGTGGTTTGTCGTACATGTTAAGTTTTTTTAAAGTACAAAAAACCGTATTAGTCCGGTTAAACCTATATGTAGTACATAGCTTCCGCACGATGTTCTTTACCCCCATACCTTTCCACCAGGTCATGCAAGGTCTTAGACTCCAAAACTCCATCCATTGCCTCTTTCAGCTCAACCCATATATCGCGGGTGACACAAGAATCAGAGCGAGGGCAGGCTTTGGGGTCATTAACACAATCGACGGGGGCAATCGAGCCTTCAAGCAATTCCACCACTTCGCTGAGCTTTATTTCCTGTGGCAACTTGGCAAGCCAGATTCCACCGCGAGCACCCCGCATGCTCCTTATCATCCCCGCCGCTACAAGAGGAGCAATCAAATGCTCCAGATACAGAAGTGAAATCTGCTGTCGCTGGGCGATGTCTTTCAGCGGAACCGGGCCTTCACCATCGAGAAGAGCCAGATCCAAAAGCACTCTGGTTCCATACCGTCCTCTGGTAGAAAGTTTCATCTCTCTCCTTACTTTGTTGACTATTTTAGTCAACAAAGTGTACAGCACGACTTTATAGGTCGTCAAGTCTCTGGGAACTCACAGCATCATCTGTAAAACAACGGCCTAGCCCATCAAAAGGCCGGGTACCGAGCCGCAGCCGTCATACTTGCCATTACCCTAAAACAATAGCAGGCAAACATGAATATTTCATGAAAACCACGTGAAGTTTCTGTGAATATTAGTAATTCAGACAAAAATTTGTCGAGCAAGTCTGAATTTGCATATGCCGCTTCGTTTGCATTATTATACTGGCGGAGTGGGATTGAGATGGATGCTATTGCCCTCCTGGAAAAAGCTAGAGAATACCTGCCTCCGGCCAAAGTGGCTTTGGTTGAGGCAGCGTATGAATTTGCCTTAAACGCTCATAAAGGGCAGGTGCGGAAGTCCGGCGACCCCTATCTAGACCACCCATTACAGACAGCTACGATGCTAGCTGGCCTTCAGCTTGATGCCGCCACCTTAGCCGCAGCCTTACTGCACGATGTACCTGAAGATTGTAACGTGCCCCTGACCGAAATCGAGGCTAAATTCGGTCCGGAGGTAAGCAAGCTTGTTGATGGCACCACCAAATTGGGCAAATTATCATTGCGTCGCGGTGAAGCCAGAAAACGAGAATCTCAATCCCAGAACCTGCGAAAGATGCTGATAGCCACGGCTGAGGACTTGAGGGTAGTTCTTATAAAACTGGCCGACAGGCTGCACAACATGCAAACTTTAGCAGCCCTATCACCGGAGAAACGACGCAGCATTGCTCAAGAGACACTGGAGATATATGCGCCTCTTGCCCACCGCCTGGGTATCTGGCAGATAAAGTGGCAACTGGAGGATTTAGCTTTCCGCTACCTGGAGCCGCGCCAATATCATAAAGTGGCTCGCCTGATAGCCACTCGCCGGACGCAACGAGAGGCCTTCATAAATGAGATTACCCAGATACTAAAACAAGAACTGAGCAAAGCCGAGATAAAGACAGAAATCATAGGTAGACCGAAGCACATCTACAGCATTTACAATAAGATGAACCGATATGCGGCTCAAGGCAGGGATTTCAACGACATTCATGATCTGTTCGCTTTTCGGGTACTGGTAGATACAATTCCAGACTGCTATAAAGCGCTAGGTACTATACATAACCTGTGGCATCCTATTCCCGAAGATTTTAACGACTTCATCGCCAATCCTAAAGACAACGGATATCAGTCACTGCACACCACGGTGCTATGCCAGGGAACAACTCTACTGGAAATACAGATTCGTACCTATAGCATGCACCGAACTGCCGATTTCGGCGTAGCTGCCCACTGGCGCTATAAGGAAGGCTCCAGCCAGGACCCACACTTCGAAGACAAGATAGCCTGGTTGCGCCAGTTGATTGAGTGGCAGAGCGATCTCGGCAGCGAGGAGTTTCTCGAATCATTAAAAACGGAAGTCTTCATTGACCAGGTCTTTGTTTATACCCCCAAAGGTGAGATAAAGGCTCTACCTAAAGGTGCCACCCCGCTAGATTTCGCCTATCGCATCCATACCGAGTTAGGACATCGCTGCATAGGCACCAAGGTGAACGGCAGGCTCGTGCCCTTGAACTACGAGCTCAAGAATAGCGAAATCATAGATATTATGACCGCTAAGGTAGGCAAGGGGCCCAGCCTTGACTGGCTCAACCCTGACCTGGGATTTGTAAAGACTTCCCACGCCCGAGAAAAAATTCGCCAGTGGTTTAAGAAACAGGAACGAACGCAGAACATCGAACGCGGTAAACAGATTCTGGACAGAGAACTCAAGCGGCTAGACATTGCCATAACCAATATCGAAGAAACAGCACACCTCTTCAATTATGAAAGCCCTGACGATTTTCTGGCAGCTATGGGCTATGGCGGCATTACTCCACATCAATTGGCGCTCAAGCTGGCCATCGAACCAGAAGAAATACCTGCTATAACCAAAACCGTACGCAGCGAGAAGGCAACTGCAGCAGGAATTCAGGTTCTAGGCGTGGGTGACTTACTTACTCAACTAGGCCGCTGTTGCAACCCCTTGCCTGGCGACCCTATTATCGGTTATATTACTCGGAGTCACGGGATTACTGTGCACCGCAAAGACTGTATAAATGTCATCAATGTAGAAGATAAAAGGCGACTAATCGAGGTGAACTGGGGAGAGATACATGATGTTTACCCTGTCGATATACAGATAGATGCCTGGGACAGAGTAGGCTTGCTTCGGGATGTCACTACTGTTATCGCCGAGGCCAAAGTAAATATATCCAATATGAGCACCACATATCACAATGAAATCACTTCCGTATTCGCTACCATTGAAATCGCAAAAATGGCTCAGTTAACTCAACTATTATCGCGAATGCAGGGCGCACGTGGTATTATAAGCGCCACAAGAGTCAGTCAAGCTAAAGCCAGTCTTAGTTCTTGAGAAAGGAGTCGGAATTGCCCAAAAGTAAATCAGCAGAAAAAGCAGCACGCGCATCAGAAAGAAAACGACTACGAAATAAGTCGGTTAGAAGTGCTACCAAGACACATGTGACCAGAGCAGAGAAACTTATTTCAAGCAACGAGCCCGAGCCAGCACAAGATGCAGTTGCAACTGCCATAAGTGCTTTAGACAGGGCTGCCAAAAAGGGGGTCGTCCATCCTAATACAGCCGCAAGGCGCAAGTCACGCTTGATGAAAAAATTAAATCAAGCCAAGCTTCCCAGCACTGCTGCCAAGAAAACAACCAGTGCTGACAAAGCCTGAGAAAACAATGTTGTCTGAGTGCGCCAACATTTGTCATGACTCGTAAAGCTCTATCACTAAAACAGAAACGTATCCTCCAGTTTATCCGAAAATTTATTGACGCCAGAGGCTACCCGCCCACAGTCAGGGATATCGTCAGCGGCTGTGAGATAAGCTCCACCTCGGTAGTCGCCTATAACCTGGCCAGGCTAGAAACAGCAGGATACATACGACGCCACGCTAAAATATCGCGTGGTGTCGAATTTCTGACCACCAGGCAGAACCATCAACATATAGTCTCCGTACCAATAATAGGTGAGATAGCCGCTGGTGAGCCGATTCCTGTCCCTCATTCAGAAACCTGGGACACAATTCCCACGGAAGAATTAGAGGTTACCGAGGACTTGACGCGAGGTAAACAGAGAGTCTATGCCCTGAGGGTAAAGGGAAGTTCCATGATTGACGCCCTGATAAAGGACGGTGACATTGTATTAATGGAGTATGTGAGCAACGCCGAAAATGGCGATATGGTAGCCGTTTGGCTCAAAGCAGAAAAGGAAGTCACCCTCAAAAGATTGTTCAGAGAGACCAACCGCATTCGTCTGGAACCAGCAAATACCCAGATGCATCCCATTTATACCACTCCAGATAATGTGGAGATTCAAGGCAAGGTTATTACCGTGATTCGCCAGCTAGCTTGACGGGAATCTTCGGTTTGACTTTCAGCACAAAATTGGTGTAAAAGTAAGATAGATGCTAATTTCTCAGTTTCAGACTGTTGGACGTGACCTCTGTGCCCGTGGATTGGTATCCTCTCACAGCGGTAATCTCAGTATTAAGCTGGGAGAACGCCTATGTATCACTCACCGAGGCAGCATGCTGAGCTGCCTTGAAGAACACGACCTTGTAGAAACCGGCATCAACAAAAATGACCGATTCACTCCCTTAGCCTCAACAGAGCTAGCAGTCCATCGTGCCATATATAAACGCACGCCGGCCTCAGCTATAGTACATGCCCACCCTGCTTATGCTGTTGCCTTATCTTTTACCGGGCAAGAAATTATCCCCTGCGATGTCGAAGGAAGCCTGCTACTGTCAAAGGTGCCGGTTTTGGGCTGGGGAAAGACTGTAAAGCCCGGAGAGCCTGCCAAGGAAATAGCCGAGGCACTAACAAGGCACAAGATCGTCCTGGTATACGGTCATGGAAGCTTTGCTGCTGCCCAATTGCTTGAAGAAGCTTATCAATATACTACGGCTTTAGAGGAAAGCTGCCGTCTTCTATACCTGCTCAAAACCCTGCAAATAAAGACACGCTAGTCCCTCAACCACACAAACATACAAACCAAGGGACAACATCCGAGGATAACCGGCGACTGCAGTTAGATTGTTCTTAGTACCTATTTGGTCTTTACCCGTTTAGAATATGCCGGGGTGCACCAATGGAGATACTTTGGATTCTTACCCTTTATCACATCGAAATAGAAGCGCTGTAGCTCCTTGGTCACCTTTCCTATCTTTCCATCTCCCACCGGGCGATGATCGATTTCAAGGACCGGACTGACATGAGCAGCAGTGCCGGTAAAAAACACCTCATCGGCGAGATACAGCTCGGTGCGATCCACTGACTCCTCGAGAGTTTCTATACCCAGCTCATTTCTGGCTAGCTGGATTACTGTATCTCTACTAACGCCCAATAAGATATTATCGGAGCTTGGCGGTGTTACCAGTTTACCTTCCAGTACAAAGAAGATATTCTCACCGCTGCCTTCGGAAACATGACCGTCATGGTTTAGCAAAATTGCCTCATCGAAGCCGTGTTCATTAGCCTCGGTCTTAGCCAGAGCGCTGTTCACGTAAATGCCGGCAATCTTGCCTCTCGCTGGAATCATGGTATCATCAACACGCCGCCACGAAGATGTACAACAGCGAACCCCTGCATCAGCATCGAGATAAGCAGGCAAAGTGACCACAACGATAAGGAAATCGTCCTCCAAATCGTGTAACCGGACCCCGACAACCTCTGAGCTCTTGTAGGCTAAGGGGCGGATATATACGTCTTCACGATAGCCGCTCTTTTCTACAAGCTTAACGGTAAATTGGCACAACTCGTCAACCGAATAAGGAAGGCTTATCTTCAAAATGCGACAGCTTTTGAGCATGCGCTCATAGTGGTCTTTAACACGGAATAGAAATAATTGCTCCTGCTCGTCATTCCAGTTACCGCGAATGCCCTCGAAACAAGCGGTACCATAATGCAGAGCATGGGTTAGAACTCCAATTTTGGCTTCGGCAAGCGGCATAAATTGCTTTCGGAAAAAAGCGTACGGAGGCATTCCTCCCTCCTTTTTCTCTAAATTTCAATACGGAAAAGTTAGGTTTAATTATAGCCCCGCCCCATAACAAAAACAAGGTTAACGGGAAAGCAAGGGCGTTTCAAGTATGTAATCATCATCACGACTAGCGAATATATCTTTAAGCAGCAAGGTGCGTCCAGTCTGGATGGAGGTAAAGCCGTATTTATTGCGGATACGGTCAATAGCCTTATCCAGATGAGCCAGCCGTTGTGGCCTGGAATCAAGCAAATGAAGTTGCCTGCCATAACCGACTAAGTTGGATACTCCAACACCAATAAGTCGTACCAGCTTTCGATTTCTAGCCAGAGCCTGGTCAAGCAACTTAACTGCCCCCGCAAAAATGGTTTCATCAGCATCTGTAGCCTCTTTGGAACTAATGCGGCGGGTAATGGTTTCAAAATCGGCATATCTCAATTTTAAGGTTATAGTTCTAGCATGCTTGCCCTCCTGGCGCAACTCAGCGCCGACTCGCTCACACAGATAACGCAGGATAGCTTGAAGAAAGGCGGTGTCCAAAGTATCTTCAGCGAAAGTGGTCTCTCTGCTGATAGACTTGGCCTCGCCCTGTGGTTCCACCTCCCGGTTATCTATGCCTTTTGCATAATGATGAATCATCATTCCAGCAGTACCCAAACGATTCTTGATTGTTTCGAGAGGCAAAGCCGCCAACTGGCCAATAGTCTTTATTCCCAGCGCCTTCAATGCCTGCTCTGTTTTTTTGCCAACACCGGGCAAGCTGGCTACGGGCAATGGTGCTAAGAATTCCTTTTCATGCCCCGCAGGCACCTCAACCAGGCCATCCGGCTTACCTAAATCAGAAGCAATCTTAGCCACCACTTTACAACCAGCCACACCCACCGAGGCAATCAGCTTAAGTTCCTTCTTGACACGTTCCTTTATGCGCAATGCCAGATCATGAGGGGTACCATAAGCCTCACAGCCAGTAACATCAAGATAAGCCTCATCCAGTCCTGCCGGTTCCAAGCAAGGCGAAAAATCAGCCAGAATCGCCATAAACTTTTCTGATGCATCACGATAGGCTGGGAAACTACCCTGAAGGAAAATAGCCTGGGGGCAGAGACGATAAGCCTGGACCAGAGGCATACCAGCCCGAATGCCGAAAACACGGGCGTCATAGGACGCCGAGGCTACCACGCCACGGCGGTCAGGCCGCCCACCAACTACTACCGGCTTACCAAGCAAGCTCGGTGCCAGAACCTGCTCCACGGAAACAAAGAAGGCATCCAGATCAATATGCAGAATGTAATGATTCACGTTCAGCAACGATTATAGACTAGATGAGAAAAGCTAACAAGGAGAACTCGGTGTGAAAAATAATGCGAGGCTGAAGCCTCGCATTACAACGCTAGACTGAGTAAATTTTTCAGGTATCACACAAACTTCGGCGGTGGTGCTTTCTTGGGGTCAATCCCAAGCTCTTTAAGCCCTTTATTGCGCAACATTTCCAAGAGCGACTTCAGTTTTTGGCGCTCCGCTTCAGAAAGGGCAGACATTATCTTCTGGACAGATTTCCTTTTCAGTGCTTGCTTATAAGCCTGCTGCCCCTTCTCAGTTATGGTGACTCTCACCAAATTCTTTCTGTGCAAGTCCTTGGTTTTCTTAACGAGTCCGGCTTTTTTCATCCTCTCTATAATCCCAGAAACCGAATGGGGCCGTCGGAACATCATCCGTGATATCTGGGCCGGTGTCACCTTATCGCCAATAGCTTTAATAACAAATAGAACCTCAGCCTGTGTGGCTGGAAAGCCATGCTCCTGCAGTTCTGCTTCTCTGGCATTAAATATTATGTCGCTTACCTGATGCAGCAGCACCCACAAGTTATAGTCACGATCAACACCTGAAACTTCTGCCATAATACTCTCCTTCTTGAAATCTAAAATTACCACTCACCCGATAGGGTCACTACCCTCGTCAGTGAATTAGTTCTCCAGGGAGAAAACTACCTGGTAATTTGATTCTATCACAATAATCTGCAAAAAAACAAAGGTCTCTACATAGCATTATCATCGTTCGTGATAGGTCAAATGGCTAAAGTATCAATACTCCAGTACTAAAGTACCATTGTGTTACGAGGTTTGACCTCAATATAAGAGGACTATTGATGATAAGATGTTTCCTGGCCGAAAACTGACACACTACCTATTGTCAGTTTTACTTGTCGAGTGACCTCTTGAGACCAAGGCCTTCACCCGGCGCTCGAAGGTTACCCTATCCAGAAGAACCTGCCTCCGGCACTTAAGACACTTTACCCGAATATCAACACCCAACTTCACCACCTGCCATTCATCGCCCCCACAAGGGTGCTTCTTCCGTAAGCGAACTACATCACCGAGCTCTATATCCATACATCTCAGCGGACAATCTGGCTAACTAATTTATTAATACTATCGCGTAACTCTAGCGCATTATTGCGGGCAGCCTGAGCAAAGTCTTTTCCTTGAGAAGCATAAAGAATTTGCCGTGAGACAGCGATAATCGCATTTACCCCCTGATCATCGACTCCGTATTTAACCGTAGAAGCTAGATCACCACCCTGCGCCCCGATGCCCGGTATAAGAAGTGGCATTTCCGGGCATAACTGCCGAATCGCCTTAAGCTCCTCAGGATATGTAGCTCCAACAACCAAGCCAATATTGCCACTAACATTCCACTCCTTAGCTTTACGAGCTACCGCCTCATACAGCGGGATGCCTTGACCATTAACCAAGTTCTGAAAATCCACTGCCCCGGGGTTAGACGTCCGGCACAGGATAAAGACCCCTTTATCTTCATACTCGATGAATGGCTTAATTGAGTCAAAACCGAGATATGGGTTGACAGTAGCTGCATCAAAACCGAAGGTGACAAAAAGGGCTTTAGCATAGGCTTTAGCTGTGTTGCCGATATCGCCTCGTTTACCATCGCCGATTATCGGGATATGGCCAGGTATGTGTTCGACTGTCTTCTGTAAAACTTTAAGCCCTTCAACACCTAGAGATTCATAGAAAGCCAGATTAGGCTTATAAGCACATACAAGGTCGGCAGTGGCATCAACTATAGCCTTATTGAACTCCAGAGGACCTAATTTGGGCATCAGCCCCAAGTCAGGGTCAAGTCCAACACACAGCAAACTCTTGTTTAGACTGCCAGCTGCCAGAAGCTTATCAACAAATCTCATGTGTGCCTAAATGGAATTATAGCCTAAGAACCAGAGTTATCCAAGCTGTTGCCAGTTTGCTTAATGATCAGAGTATTCCAAAACTTTAGCTCTTATCAACAACATACTATATTCTTCTAGTCAATGACTCCAGCACGATATCGCTTCTGTTTTATCTTCACATCGGTGGGCAGACCCCAGCCTCTTTTTACCTGGCTCCCAATTTAGCGGTTAGATACGGGATCACTTCTCAATGGAAGGTCCCATCATACCTCATACGGGTTTGGCCAGGAGGGCAGGGGCACCATGTTGTGCACACGGGTTTGCTCAGAGGAGCTCCCAAAATGACGACCGGCGTCTCCCTGCCCACCCTGATGCGATTATAATAACCTCCAATGTTTTAGACTGCCACCAGCGTTAGTTCTGGTTTTGAAACCTGATAATAGGTCTGATCCCTGACCAGGGCAAAGGCCAAACGCAACAGCCTATTAAGTGCTGCCCCGACTACTTCCCTTCCACTGAGGGGGTTGGCGTGGGCTGGTCGTTCTCGCCTCTGCTTGGCCCATGCACGAAAATCAGGATTAAATCGCAACATAGGAATAACAGCAGTCCAGGCACAATACCGTAGCACTGGGCGCCCTTTCTTGCTCATTGGGGTATGGGAACTTCGTTTCCCAGCGGATTCTGATTCTGTGGGATTACTGCCAGCCATCTTTATCATTTGCTTTGCGCTCCGGTATGCCTTGAAACAGCCGAGTTCTGCCAGTAACCCGGCCACAGCAGTATAGTTGAGACCCCTTATCGAGAGCAGGTATTTGCCTTCCTCCGTTTCATCCACCAGTCCGACAAGCTTTCTCTCTATAATGCGAATGTGCCGTCTAATGAGTTCGAGCTTCTCTACCAGGAATGAAATCTCAGAGGACACCGACCGAGCACCTGCATCGATCCCGATTGACGTCCTTGCCGAGCAATGAAGCGCTCTCAGTTTCTTTCGCATAAGGCGACCCTGATGCTTCGCTTCGATTGTAGCCACAAATTCCTCCTCCGTCGTCCCGGCAATCACGCTGGGGATAGCGCAGGTGGAGAGCACGCTGAGAGCTGTCAGCCCACAAGGATCTTTAAAGACCCGGGCGAACTCGGGGAAGAGCCCGTCCAGAAGCCCTTTTAGCAGGTTGGTTATCCTGGTCCTTTCTTTGACCAGCCGCTGATAAGCGTTGTGACCGGTCCGAAGTTCTGCATAAACACCTTGCGGGATGACACTATCAACAAACTCACCGGTACATAAGAGCTGTGCTGCTACTTCGCTGTCTCGATAGTCATTCTTCCTGTGATTAAGGTCCTTCCCTTCCCGCCTCCGCTTCAAGGTAAACTGGTTAATGAAGCGAAATGGAATCCCCCTTTCATCAAGGAAGTAGGCGATATTTCGCCAGTAGCGGCCCCCCGTCTCTATCGCGAACATGACACCACGGCAATCGGATTTCACCATTTCCGTCCTGGCTCGGCGTAACATGGTTTCCAGCCCTTCTCTGGTATTGTCGAACTTGAATTTGTCCCGGGTGGTAAAATCTTGAGTTATAGCCACTGCGGCATGCCTCTTTTTATGAGGGTCAATTCCTATAACCAGATATCCTTCAGGTACTTGCTTTCGTTTCCTGGCTGCGGTATTCTCCATTTGTGATGGCTCCTCCTGCTTTAGATTTGGTGTTTGTGATCAGCACCGTTCTATTGTAGCTGGAGCCATCTCCTTCTGTTATTCCATATACTAATTCAAGCTAATGTTACGTGCGTGGTCAATGCCAGCGGTCGCACTGGACGCCCGCACCC
>Ga0214473_10004567_pt1 | contig 16629 bp, 8 predicted proteins | sample RVTome_7_FD_203509 | JGI IMG/M metagenome (GOLD analysis project Ga0214473, IMG submission 203509) | Soil microbial communities from uranium-contaminated site in the Upper Colorado River Basin, Wyoming, United States - RVT98D197 | ecosystem: Environmental > Terrestrial > Soil > Contaminated >... | reverse complement strand
CGCAGTCCTCGAGCTCGTTGTCCTGGATGGTCGCGCCCACGGCCGTGGGCTCGGTGTAGACGCAGCAATCCGGGGCACCCAGATCGCTTCCGCTTCCGCGAATCGTCAGGTGCTCCACGATCGCGCCAGGTGCCGACACCGTGATCACCGTGCCGTGACCCCCACCGTCGATGACCCCCCCCGCGCCGCGCAGCGTGATGCGCTCCGAGACGCGAACCGGACCGGGCCACGTGCCTTCGGGCACGATGACCACGTCGCCGGTCTGGGCCTGGTCCACGGCGGTCTGGACGTCCGGGGCGTCCCTTCCCACTCGGATGACATCCGCCCGCGCAGTCGCGGGAGCCGCGAAGAGCACGAGCAGGACGAGGCTGGCGTGTTTCGAGGACGCACCCGGCCGGCGCCACAGCGGGACCTTCTTCGCGTCCACGCGCAGCTGCACGAGGCGCTCACTAGCCCGCGGGTCGGTCTCCTTCTTCGCACGCAGTCTGCCGATGGCGACAAGCGGCGGGCACACCTGCTCGTTCCGGTAGGTCGCCTCGCACTGCATGCACTGCAGGCACTCGCGCGCGTCGATGGAGCCGTCGGCGCGAATGGCTCGCGGCTCGCACGTCTTCGTGCAAATGGTGCACTTCGAGCAGAAGCTCCGGCGGTACGGTCCCGATACGCGCACGCTCCCCAGCAGCGCCAATCCCCCGCCCAAGGGGCACAGGTAGCGGCAGAAGGGCCGCCACCAGAAGATGGAGACCACGAAGAGCAGGCCCCAGTACGCGATGAACCCCCAGTGCCGGGTCCAGAACGGCACGAGAAACGTGGACTTGAACGGCTCCACTTCCGCCATCCGCTCGGCCAGGAGAGAGTCCCACAGGAAGACGGGGATCAGCGCTGCGAGCACGACGTAGCGCAGATAGCGGAGCGGCTTGTGAAGACGGTCGGGTAGCTCGCGCTTCTTGATGCCCAGCATAGCGCCGATTTTGAACGCCAGCTCGGTCATCGCGCCATAGGGGCAGACCCATCCGCAGAACACGCCACGGCCCCAGAGCAGCGACACGAGCACGATGAAGATCCACACGACGAAGATCAGCGGCTCGGTCAGAAACAGGTCCCACCGCCAGCCATGCGCGATCGCGTCAACGACGGTGAGAATCTGGGTGACCGACGGTTGGGCGCCCATCCACACGCCGAGCAGCCCGAAGCTGACGACCATCGTGCCGACGTGGAGGCGTTCGAGCCACTTCTCGTTTGCCGTCGTGAAGCGGCGGCCGGCGAACACAGCGATCACGAAGAGGAGGAACGCGGTCAAGACCGGGCCGTCGATCTCGTGGTTGCGCCAGGCCTGCCTCCACATCGGCTCGTTGGGGTCGGGGCCGTCGAGCACGTACACCGACGACGGCAACCTGTGATTCGTCGAGAACTCGCGGAAGTCGCGCGTGAAGCCGCCGCGATGATCGTAGCGGCTGCCGAGAAAGACCTGGCGGAACGGCGCCCCCGGATCGAGGTGGCCGCTCCGCGTGATGAAGACGGCGCCCTCCCTGAAGCGCGGAGCGCCCGTCGCCGGCACCTGCGACAGGTTCTGGTAGTCCGTGTCCCGGAACATGATCTCGGTCAAGCCCTGCTCGACGCGCACCCGATCGAAGAGACCCCCGCGCACGAAGGACGAACCCTTGAAGGAGCTCGAGCCATTGCCGAGGATGACGTAGAGGTGCTCCCCCTCCCCGAGCGACTCGCGCAAGTGCTCGTACTCACCGTCGCCCAGTAACGCGCGCCCGATCTGCGGCGCGTCAGCGATGGTGAACCACAGGTCGACGAACGTACCGTGGCGACCCGCGACGCCCATCTGGTCCTCGGTCACGGTGAGGCGACCGAAGACCTCCTCCTCGACCATCCTCTCCCAAGTCCAGGGTTGTTCCTCGGTCACGAAGTGCCCCGGGACCGCGTCGATGGAGCGGACCACGCCCACCGCGGCGCCCACGGTGCGGGCGGTCTCGAGGATGGTGCGGTTCTGGGCGAGCGCCGTGACGGTCGCTCCCGAGATGGCGTCGACGGACAGGGCGCTTCCGCCGGCGGCTCGCCCCACGATGATCCGGCTCGACGCCGCCTTGCCGACGTAGAACCGCACGAAGGTGTGCAGCTCCGACTCCGGAATGCCCACGAGGAGGATCGGCTCGCTGTGGTGGAGCACGCGAGCGCCCGTGATGACGCCCTCCGTGTCGAGCCCGATGAGCGTCACCAGGGGCTTGCCGGAATATGCCGGGATGTCCACCACGTCGGTGGACAGAGCCACCCAACCCACCGGCTCGGTTCCGTCGGCCAGGCCCACGACATAGGGCGCGCCGTCTACGGCCTCGAACCGGCGGGCTCCAGGCAGCACCGCAGCACAATCCATCCGCGCACAGTCGAGCCTCTCCGGCTGCGGCTGCGCCTGCGCAACACCCAAGTGCCCCCCCAGCACTGCAACGGCGGCCAGCGCCGGGAGGGCACGTCGTGTCATCGCGGCTCCACGATCATCCGTCCGCGCATCTCGAGGTGCAGGGCGTGACAGAACCACGGGCAGTAGTACCAGTAGACGCCCGGATTGGGGACCTGGAACGTCATGCTGTTCGTGTCCTGGCAGTTGACCAGGAAGTTCACGTCGTGATGGGTCATGCAGAACCCGTGTGACAGGTCCTCGACGTTGTCCTGGTTCGTCACGATGACCTGCACGGTGTCGCCTGCCTTGACCGTGAACTCGGTCATCCCGAAGGTGGGCGCCTGGCTCGTCATGTAGACGCGCACCGACGTGTCACTCTTCCGGATCACGCGGTTGTCTTGCATGAGGTTGATGCTGTCCCCTTGGGCCCAGCGGTTGTAGAGGTCGAAACGCGGTCCTGTCCGCGGCTGGATCTTCGTCGGATGGATGAGGTCCTTCGGTACGACGACGCAGTCGTGCGGCTCGGGATAGGTGGCGCCGTCGTGGATGAGCTGCATCTCGGAACCCGAGATGTCGATGAGTTGGTCGTTCTCGGGGTGAAGCGGCCCCACGTTCAGGAACTTGTCCTTCGAGAACTTGCACAGGGCGATGACGTACTTGCCGTCGGCGTTCTTCGTCTCGCTCATGGTCGCGTTGATGTGGCCGATTTGGTAGTGGACGTCGATCTTCTGGATGATCGGGTCGACTTCCTCGCCCCCCTGGGCCTGGATCGCCTTCTCGATGTTCCACTTGGTGACCACCGAGTCGATGAAGATCGAGGTGAAGGCGTTCCCGTGGCCGTCGAAGGCCGTGTGCAGCGGACCGAGGCCGACCTCGGGCTCCGCCACCACGCAATCCCGCGGTTCGATCTCGCCCGAGAAGGCTTGGGCGATCTTCTCGATGTCCACGACGCTGACCGTCGGCGAGAGCTTGCCGGAGCACACGGCATAGCGGCCGGTCGGGTCGATGTTGACTCCGTGGGGGCTCTTGGCGACCGGGATCCTGAGCACGTAGGGACCGTTGGCGCCTCGGGCGTCGATGACCGGAACGGTCGAGTCGCCGATGTGGGTGATGTTCCTGTTCTGCTGAACCGCCGCGTCGATCGCTTCGATGTTGAACACGTACAGATGATCGCGGTCCGACGCCATCATCTGCTCGAGGGTCACGCCGCCCTCCGAGTTGTAGCAAGTGGCGAAGGAGTACTTGCCCTGGTAGTCGGCGGCGCACAGGTCCATGTTCCCCTCGACCATGACCTGCCACTTGACCTCCATGGCCTCGCCGTCGATGGCCGTGTGCATGGCCGCGTAGCGCGTGGGATCGGTCATGTTGGTGCCGTCGTTCGGGATCGGCGAGCGGAACTCGCTGTTGCAGAACACGTAGCCCGTGTGGTGGCGCTGCGGGAAGATGCCGTGGGTCCCGTGGGAGTGGGGGATGTTCACGACGCGATCGCACTCCATCGTGTCGAGGCGGATCCTCGCCAGGCGCGCGCTCGCCTTGTCGTTCACGAAGCCGAAGCGACCGTCGTACGTGCCGTTCTCGTAGGACAGGTGGACGTGGTGTGTGTCGCCCGAAAGCCTGCCGCCCAAGAGCTCCTTGGTGAAGTCGGTGACCCCGTGTCCGGTGGCTGCGTCGTGGTTGAAGACGGGGATGCGCTTGAGCTCCCGCATGGACGGAACGCCGATGATCCGAATCTCGCCGGACTGGCCGCCGCTCCAGAAACCGTAGTACTCGTCGAGCTCGCCGGGAGCGACGCTGTGGGCGTTGCCCCCGCCGCCCCCGCCGGCACCACCGCCGCCTCCAGTCGATGCGCCCTCGTCGTCGTCGCCGCAGCCGATCACCTGCGTGGCAACGATCCCGGCTCCCACGGCCAGGCCCGTCGTCGTCAGGAACCCGCGCCGTCCCTGGGCCAACTTCTCGCCCCCGGTGTCGGTCGTTTTTTCATCGGTGCCCTTCTTCTCCGACATCTCCATTCCTCCTCTTGGGACCGGGTCCCTTCTCGTCAATCACCCTGGCTGCTATCGCTCGACCAGCCTGCCGCGCAAGCCCGAAATGACATGGCGCGCTGCGCGGGCGTGGTTTCCCGCCCCGCCCACGAGCAATGGCCGGGCCAGCGTCCCGGGCGGACAAAGCGCGCATTTCTTCGCTGCGCCCGTGTACTTGCCTGCAGCGAACGTATAGCCGGGTATACAGATTCCTGACCTCGACAGGGCGCGATCTTGTGGATTGCGCCCAGCATCTGGCCCTCGGGCGCGTGGGCACGCGGGTTGCTGGTCGCGGCCCCGTGTCCGCACCAGAGAGGAGCCTCGTGACGCGATTGGTGCAGAGCCCGTGGCTGCTCGTGGTGCTCGGGCTGCTGCTGCCCCTGCTCTTCTACATCACGTGGGTTCTGCTCGGGCCGCTGCTCGCGAGCCGCTGAGAAATCAAGGCATGTGCGGCTCGTCCGGCTCGGGTGTCACGGCGCTGAGCCCGAGCCGCTTGACGATCCGATGTAGGGCCGCGCGCGTGATGCCCGCGTGGCGTGCGGCGGCGCTCAGGTTTCCTCCCGTCAGGGCCAAGAGCCGCTCGACGTAGCGCCGCTGGAACCGGTCGAGCACGTCTCGCTTGGCCGCGTCGTACGAAAGCCCCGCGCTCGGGTCGCCCACCGACGCCACGTCCTCGTCCTCGAAATGGATGTCTCCCGGTCCCACCTCCGGCCCCGTTCCCAGCACCGCGGCTCGCTCGATGACGTTCTGGAGCTCGCGGACGTTGCCGGGCCAGTCGTGTCCGACGAGCAGACGAAGCGCGCGCGGTGAGAGCCGGCGACGATCGTGTTCGGCCCCAGACAGCCGCTCGAGGAACAGGTTGGCAAGGAGCGGGATGTCCTCCACCCGGTCGCGCAGGGGCGGTACGTTGATGCGCACAACCGCAAGCCTGTAGTAGAGGTCACTCCGCAGCGCTCCGTCCGACAGCAGCTTCTGTGGGTCGACGTTCGTTGCCGCCACGATCCGCACATCGACCTTGGTGGGGATGCTCCCGCCCAGGGGACGCACCTCCTTCTCTTGGATGACCCGGAGCAGGTTTGCCTGGAGCGACGCGGGCATGCTCGAGACTTCGTCGATGAAGAGGGTCCCCCCGTCCGCCTGCACGAAGAGACCCTTCCGATCCCGATCCGCGCCCGTGTAGGCGCCCTTCTTGCTGCCGAAGAGCTCCGCCTCTGCGAGGGACTCTGGCAGGGACCCCGCATCGAAGGCGACGAAGGGCCCGCCACGTCCGCTCTCGGCGTGGATCGCCCGCGCGACGAGCTCCTTGCCGGTGCCGCTCTCCCCGTACACGAGCACGGTCGTGCCGCCTGGGGCCACTTTGCCGATCGTGTCGATCACGGGAATCATCCGGCGGTCGCGCCCGTAGATGCCGCGGAACGAGTGGGATGTCCTCAGCTCCGCGCGGAGGCGTACGAGCTCGTCGTGATCTCGCAGCTCCCGCCATGCCCTTTGGGCGATGACCAGGAGCTCCTCGTTGTCGAACGGCTTGGTCAGGTAGTCGAATGCGCCGCGCTTCATCGCGGCGACTGCGGACTCGATGGTGCCGTGACCTGTGAAGAGAACGACTCGGGTCCTCGGCCACCGCTCCCCCACGACCGTGAGCAGCTCCATCCCATCCATGCCCGGCATCTTGATGTCGCTGAAGACCAGGTCCGCCGGCTCTTGGCTCATCCTCTCGAGGGCGTCCTCTGCGGTGTGGACCACTTCGATGTCATCGGACAGCTCCGATAAGACGAGCGCGACGCCCCTGGCGAGGTCGCGCTTGTCGTCCACGACGAGGACTCTCGGCTTCACTGGGCCGCCTCCTCGGCGGGCACCACGCCGCCAAAGGGAATGCGCACCGAGAAGACGCAGCCGCCCTCCGCCGGGCACTCGAGGTCGATCCGCCCGCCATGCGCGGAGGCGAGGTCCTGGGCCACGGCGAGGCCCAGTCCCGTGCCTTCCTCCTTCGTCGTGTGGAAGGCCGTGAACACCGCCTCCCTTTCGGGCTCGGGGATCCCCGGACCCGTGTCGGTGACGCGGAAACAGGTGGCGCGCGGTTCGAGGCGCACGCCGAGGGTGAGGCGCCCGCCGTCCTGCATCGCCTCGACGGCGTTGAGGCAGAGGTTGACCAGGATCTGCCGGACTTGATCCGGATCGCAGGACAGATTGCGCTCGGTCTGCACGTCGAGCTCGACCGTCACGGCGCGATGCTGAGCCTCGGGACCGATGGTGCGCGCGACATCGCCGATGAGCGCCGCTGGATCGACGTCCTCGCGCTCGGGGGGCCGCTGGCGTGCGTACGTGAGGAGATCGCGCACGATCTTGGAGCACTGGTTCGCGTTGCGTAGGACGGTCCCGAGGTGCTCGGCCAAGGGATCGCCGGGTGGGATCTTCTTGAGAGCGTGCTGCGTGAACAGGGCGATGGCGCCCAGGGGGTTGTTGATCTCGTGGGCGAGGCCCGCCGCGAGCTTGCCCACGACGGCCATGCGCTCCTGGTGCATGCGCCACGCCTGGGCCTTTTGCCTGTCCGTCACGTCCCGCGCCACCATCACGACGCCCCTCGAGTCACCGCCGTCTCCTTCCACGCGCGCGTAGGTGGCCTCGAAGGCTCGCGGACCCACCTCGAGCACGGGGTGGAGCTCGAAGGGTCCGGGGTTGGTCACCTTCTCGTAGAGCATCGCCCAGGTCTCGGGGGAGTGGCACACCTTGAGGTCCGAGTCCGGGGGCGGGCCGCCCTGCCAGAGGCTGTCAGCGGCCCGGTTGCGTAGCTGGATCGTGCCCTGCGGATTCACGAAGATCACCGCATCGGCCATGCAGTCGATGATCGACTGCAGCTTCTCGCGCTCCTCGGCGAGCATACCCCTGGCGGCGGCCACGCGGTCGCGCTCGCGCTGGAGGACGCGCACGAGGGCGAGCACGAAGAACGCGCAACCGACGCTGAGGACGGCCACGGCGACGCCGGAGGCGGCCAGGTGTGCCCCTGGAGTCGGCACACACTCCTGCGTGCCCGCCAGCAAGCATCCGGGAGGCAGCACACCGGAGGCCTCGAGGCCCGTCAGGACCAGTACGACGGCACCGACCGCGATCGCGGTGCGTCGCGCGATGGCCGGCTCGAGGACGATGCCCGCGATGACGGTCTGGAAGACGAAGAGGCTCGCGAACGGGTTGTCCATGCCTCCGGCGTGATGGAGCATCCATCCGAGGAGCAGCCCATCACCGAGGATCTGCCCCACCAGGGCACGCGCCGACGAGCGGTGCTGCGCAGGCAGCAGGCTCAGGACCGTGTTCATCGCGACGAGGACGGCCAGGCCCGCCCAGAGACGCGGCACGGCAGCGTCGGTGACGCTCCGGGTGCCCAGCGTGCTCGCCAGGAGGATGGCGGCCACGGCGAGGGCGGCGACCCACCGCATGCGCAGGAGCCAACGCGCGAGCGGCTCGCGGGCGGAGGTCTCCGTACGCGTAGCGTCGTCCGCGACGAGCGAATGCTGCAGGGACGGCATGCGGCGCCACAGGACATAGACTGCGGTGACGACCGTCGCGGTGAGGGACATGGCTAGGCCGCGCATCGCATAGGCCGCCTCTTGTCGATCGGCAGGCAGCTCGCCGAGCCAGAGCGCGTCGACGGCCTCGTAGAGGAAGAAGAGGAGCACCGTCAGGCCGAGCCACACGCCGAGGGCCTCTACGACGAGGCGCAGTCGTACGCGCTGCGTTCTGTCTTGCGGCGTTCCGGTCACGGTCCGAGGGGGGATCATCCCCCAGACCGGCGGTCCCGGCCACCCAGCCACGCAACACTGGGGACAGGTAAATTCCTGAACCGGACTTCGGAACCGGACCAGGGTCAGGGTCGGGGGCTGCGGCCGGGACTGGGTCAGGGACTGGGTCAGGGACTGGGTCAGGGACGGGGGCGGGGACAGGGGCAGGGACGGGGACAGGGCAGCCCAGCCCCGAGTGACTGGCTCCGAAACCGGCAACCCGTCAGTACGTCCCGAACACGTGATCCCAGATCGTGTTCGACACTCCGAACTTGCGCTCGTGCTGCAGCCGCGGGGCGTGATGCGCCAGGTGGTGTTGCCGCAGCGCCTTGTGCCATCCCCATCGCGGTGGGAGATGATGGATCGCGTAGTGCATCACGTCGTAGAAGACGTAGCCTGCCGTGAATCCAGCGTGTAGCGGCCAAGCTCGCGGCCCGACCGCGAGGATGAACAGCCCGAGGAATCCCCAGAAGAGCGCGATGCTCACGGCCGGCGGCATCACCAGCCGGTATCGATCCCTTGGCCAGCGGTGATGCACCCCGTGGACTAGGAAGTGCATCCGCTCTCCCCACCGTCCCGGCGGGACCCAGTGGAAGAACCACCGATGCAGCACGTACTCGCTCAGCGTCCACAGCAGGACGCCCGTGGCGAAGAGCGCCGCGCTCATGGCGACCGACAGCCCGTGGTGTGCCAATCCGTAGATCACGCACAGAGACACGGCGGGCACGTAGAGGATGGGGACGACCGACCAGTGGGTTCGGGAGAACCGATCCACCAGTCGGCTCTCGAACATCGGAGGCGATTCCCTCGACGGAGCTGGAAGAATGGGCATCCTGCTGGGGCTCCCCGCGGGCGCACGCCCGCCTCGGCACGCTTCTTAGGGCCAGGGCCAGCCCCGGCTCGTGATGGATCTCACGCAGAACCGGCTGGCGTCACCCGAGCTCGCCGAGTGTCCCCCGCAGCACGTCCACATAGCTCACGATCCCGACCAGATCTCCCGAGGAAGGGTCGACGACCGGGACGGCGCCGACCTTGTACTCCAGCATGAGCTCGACGATCTCCCGCAGCTCCGTTTCGGGATTCACCGAGATCACATCGGGGCTCATGAGGCTCGAGACCGGGGCGTGGTATTGCGCCCGGATCTCGCTGAGGGCCTTTTCGTCGACGAGCCGCGGGATCATCAGGCTGCGCAGGTCCCGGTCGCTCAAGATGCCGATCAGCTCACCGTCGCGGACCACCGGGACGTGCCGAATGTCGTTGTCTTGGAGGAGCTCGGCGACGGCCGCTATTGGGGTGTCCTCCGAAACGGTCTTCGGGTTCTCGCTCATGATGTCTTTGGCGATCACGGCGCAGCTCCTCTCGAGACAGCGCGAGCACGCGCTTGGGGGTCCCTCTGCTAAGTACCCAGCGCAACGCTCCGGTCAACAGCTTCCGTTCGGGGAGCGCCCCCCGGAGCCCGCTTCAGATGGGCGCCCCTTTCCGGCGTTCCTCGACTGAATTCCAGCCTGTCGACGAGGCGGGGACAGCCCCCTATGATCGACCGCATGCGGTCCCTCATGCCGAGCAAGCCCGAGACCTGGCACCACAGGTTCCACTCGCTCATGCCGTACCGCGTCCGCGAGGTGCTCCTCGTGTCTTCGGCCTATGACGCGTTCGTGCTCGAAGAAGACGGCCCCCTCTCCGAGCGCGTCTTCACCGGCTACGCAAACTTGAACCTCTCCTCGGCACCTCGGATCACGCGCGTCTCGACGGCCCGGGACGCCCTGAATCTCCTGGATCGTCGGCCCTTCCAGCTCGTCATCACACTCGTTCGGCTCGAGGATTCGGACGCCAAGACGCTGACTCGAGCGATCAAGGAGCGCCACCCCGAGATGCCCGTGGTGCTCCTGACGTTCGACGAGTCCGATCTGGCGCAGTTCCCGGGTCGGGCCCCGCCCCCGGGCATCGATCGCGTGTTTCTCTGGTCCGGCGACGCCCGCATCCTCATCGCGGCCATCAAGCTCATCGAGGATCGTCTCAACGTCAGCCACGACATCGACGCCGCGGACGTGCAGGTGATCCTGGTCGTCGATGATCAGTTGCGCGACTGGAGCAACTTCCTGGCCCTGCTCTATCCCGAGCTCCTGTTGCAGTCCCAGTCACTCATCGGCGAAGGGCTCAACGACCAGCACAAGATGATGAGGATGTACGCACGTCCGAAGATCATCCTCGCGAACTCCTTCGAGGAGGCCGCCGGCTATTTGAGCCGGTGGCGCGACAACATCGCGGGTGTCGTGAGCGACATGAGCTTTCCCCGCGGCGGTGTCGAAGATCCGGAGGCTGGGCTCGCCCTTGCGCGCACCATCCGCGCCGACAACATCGATCTGCCCATCCTGCTGACGAGCTCTGACACGAACATCCAAGAACGGACGCGCGAGTTCACGGACTGGTTCGTCGACAAGAACGCCCCCGACTTCCCGAAGCGCGCACGCCGCTTCCTCAAGATCGCGCTCGGTTTCGGAGACTTCTTCTTCCGACTTCCCAACGGGACCGAAGTCGGTCGTGCGCGCAACGCCTACGAGATGGAGGAAGCGCTCAGGCGTGTTCCCATCGAATCCATCGTCTATCACGCCAACCGCAACGACTTCTCGGTCTGGCTCAAGGCGCGGAGCTTCTTCGGTCTTGCCAAGCAGCTCCGCCCCAGGGAGATCAGTGACTTCGCGACCCCCGAGGCGATGCGGATTTACCTGGTGGCGGTCCTCGAGAAGGCACGCTTCGCGGAACAGGAAGGCGTGATCACCGACTTCTCCTCGCAGCGGCGCGACATGGAGAACCGGTTCATCCGGCTCGGCAAGGGCTCCATCGGCGGAAAGGGTCGCAGTATCGCGTTCATCGCCTCGCTCGTGGCCCGTCAGGGGTTGATCGAGCGCTTTCCAGATCTCGAAATCCGGATTCCGAAGACGCTCGTCATCGGCACGGACGAGTTCGATCGCTTCATGGAGTTGCTCGAGGTGATGGACAACCCCCCACAACGCGATGACGCCCGGCGCAAACGGATGCTGGACATCGATTTCTCGCCCGAGCTCCTCGAGGACCTCCGCGCCGCTTTCGATCGCCTCAAGGGACCGCTCGCCGTGCGTTCATCGAGCCTGCTGGAGGATTCGCGATTCCTTCCGTTTGCAGGGGTATACGCGACCTACATGCTCCCGAACAACCACCCGAACCCGGACGTTCGATTCCAGCAACTGAGCGATGCGATTCGGATGGTCTACGCGTCGATGTTCAGCGAGGGGGCGCGCAACTATACGGCCGGCACGCCACACTCGATGGGCGACGAGAAGATGGCCGTCGTCATCCAGCAGGTCGTGGGGCAGCCGTTCGGCACTCGCTACTACCCGCACATTTCGGGCGTGGCGCAGAGCTTCAACTTCTATCCCTTCGGCAATCAACGCGCGGAGGACGGCGTGGCCGTCATCGCACTGGGACTCGGCCACTTCGTGGTGTCGGGAGGCGCCGGCCTGCGGTTCTCGCCAGGAGCTCCAGAGGTGCTACCTCAGTTTCCGGACACGCAATCCCTGTTAGCTCACACGCAGACACAGTTCTACGCCATAGACTTGTCCGATCCGACGTGCGGTGCTCGAACGGAGGAACAGTCCTGCCTGCGCCTGTTCGACCTGTCTGATGCGGAGCGAGACGGGACGCTCGGCCTGGCCGGCAGCGTCTACTCGGCACAGGACGACGTTGTTCGCGAGAACCTGACGCTTCCTGGCCCCCGCGTCGTTACGTTCAACAACGTCCTCAAGTGGAACGCCGTTCCGCTGGCGGACGCACTGGCCGCGCTGCTCCGTTCGCTGCGTGAGGGATTGGGTGGGGAGGTCGAGATCGAGCTCGCCGTGGACATGGGCGACTGGGGCCACTCCCCGAGACCCGGCAGGAAGCCACGCCTGCCGCGGCTCTACGTTCTTCAAGCGCGACCCATGACGCGGCTCGTTCAGGAGCCCTTGCTCGTCGACTTCGAGAGCTTGCCGAGAGAGCGCATGCTCTGCCGCACGCGGCGATCACTCGGCCACGGCCGGCTCACCGACATCCGTGATGTGGTGTACGTCGCGGCCGAGGACGTCGGGTCCAGGACGACCCCGCAGATCGCCAGAGAGCTCAGTCAGATCAATACCTGGCTTCGGGATCGTGCCAGGCCCTACGTGCTCATCGGGCCCGGGCGCTGGGGCACGGCCGACCACAGCCTCGGCATTCCGGTGGGGTGGATGGATATCGCCGGTGCCAAGGTGATCGTCGAGACGCCGCTCCTCCATGACCACGTGGAGCCTTCCCAGGGCTCCCACTTCTTTCACAACGTGGTTTCGCTCCGCATCGGCTACCTCGCAGTCTCTCCCCAGACCGACGGCGTCTTCGATCGTGCTTGGCTCGATGCCTTGCCGGCTAGGACCGAGACCACGCACGTGCGTCACATCGAGCTCGACTCACCGCTCACGGTCCACATGGATGGTCGCCGCGGCTGGGCGGCCATCCTCAAGCCCGGGCGCGACCCCAGCGTTCTCGGTGGGTGACGGAGGTGCGCTTCATGCGGGCGCCGGCCGGGGAGGCAGCAGCCGGATCCGAGCTCCTTGCGCGCTGACGATCAGCTCATCGCCGCGAAGTTGTCGCAGGGCCGGAGCGGTCAGGGACTCCGCTTCGAGCTCGACTGACCCGATCACGACGAACAGCCAGGCGTCGGTCCTTTCGATCCTGGCGCCGTCACCGGCCGGGACCTCCACCGTTCGCCCGGCATCGACCCAACGGATCCGGTCATCGTGAGACAGGTCCCCGAGCGCGGCGACTTCCTGCGCGTGGTTGTCGAAAAGTCGTCGCTCGAAGGCTCTGAAGATCTGCGCGCGTGCCTGCGGCAAAGACGCCATGAGCTCGTCGAAATCCGCCCTGCGTATCTCGCCCACAGTCACGGTCGTCGCGGCCCTCACCGTCGCCCCCCTCGGAGCCCCGGTGAGCAGGGACATCTCGCCCACGATGTCGCCCCCCGCGAGCACGTCGACCAGCACGTCCTCCCCGTCGATACGCCGAACCACGTGTACGGCACCGCGGGCCACCACGAAGAGGCTGTTGCCCACGGAGCCTGCTTCGAAGAGCACCTCTCCAGGAGAGAGAAGCTGCTCGACCGTGATCCTCGCGAGATGGGTCATGGCCGCGTCGTCCAGACCCGCGAACAGGGGCGTGTTCCTGCAAAGGTCGGCGGTCTCGGGCAGGGGCAAACGCGTTGCACCGAGTCGCAGGGCCTTCATGCGTTCTTCCACCGAAGTGAGCGCCGCCTTGCCGGCCTCTTCCTGCAGTGCCCCCTCCTCCAGTCTGTCCTCTAGGGCGTCGCGCTCGAAATTGAGCTGTGTGCGCCGGGCCAGCCGTTGCTCGATGGCTTGCGTGAGCTCCGGGAGATTCGTTCGCAGATCCTCGATGCGTTCTCGGGCGTTCATCAGGACCGCGCGGTAGTTGTCGCGGACCGCCTGCACAACGTGCTCGTCCCCAGGCGCGTGATCGAGCTCCCCGAGCACCTTCTCGGCGGCCAGGATCTCCCCGCGATACAGATCGTAGAGGAGCGAGAATCGCTGGAACCGCATCCCGACGAAGTCCACACCCACATTGCGTGTAAGCCGGGAAATACGCTGAAGAACGCCGCGCGGCTGAGCCACGCGTGAGCCCCTCGGCGTCAGGTCGCCGGCCGCCAGGCGATCGAGATGAAGCTCGAGCTCGTGGCTCAGAATCCGCGTCGCGGCGGCGCCCAACGTCCCGTCGGCGAAGGCCTTCCAGACCGCCCCGCGCTCGATGGCCAGGGCCTGTCGCCAATAGCCCGTGGTGCGCGTGGCGGGATCGTCGTCTCCCAGGCTGTCGCGAAGCTCGGCGATGCGGGTTCGCATCTCGTCCACGCGTCGGGTGAGATCACGCCGGACGTCTCCCCACGGGACGGCCCGCAGATCCTTGGATTGGGAGACCTTCTCGATCCGCTCCTCCACGTCGACCAGGACCGCCGTCTGCACTGTGAGGTGTGCGATGGCGTCCCCTTCCGGAGTTCGGTCGAATCCCAATCGCCGCAACAGCCAACCCGTCGTCGTCCCGTTGATTAGAATCGTGAGCAAAACGATCCCAGCGGTCGCGATGAGTATCTGGCTCCCTAGATGAGACGGGACGTCCGGATGCCGACTGACCACCAGGGCCAGCGCCAGGCTGACCGCGCCGCGGAGCCCTCCCCAGGACATTACGGCCGCCTCCGCAGCTGACACGGGCTCGCCCACCAAGCCCATGAGAGGACGGAATGCGTAGGTCACTGCGAATCGGATGAGCAGGATGGCCACATAGACGGCAAGGGTCATCAGGAGCGCCGTCGCGTCCGCTTCCTCCACCTGTGAAGCGATGACCAGGCCCACGAGGCAGAAGATCAGAGTGTTCGCCACGTAGGCCAGCATTTCCCAAAAGCGGTGCAGGAAGTGGAGCACCTCGGGGCTGATGCGCGTCTGTCCCGGCCCGCCCATCCAAAGGCCTGCCGTCACGACAGCCATGACTCCAGAGACGTGCAGGACCCCTTCCCCAAGGATCATCGCGGCATAGGCCAGCGCGAGCGTGAGCGTGATCTCGACCATCGGGTCGTTGAATGTGCGTCCGATCCAGGCGCTCGCGGCGAATGCCAGCAAGAGGCCGACGCCGATGCCGCCGGCGACGACCCACACAAAGCGCAGGAGCACGGCTCCGGGATCGAGCGTCGCGGTCGCTCCGCCCGTCAGCAGAGCCAGCAACACCGTGAACAGCACGATCGATGTGCCATCGTTGAACAGGGACTCACCCTCGATGAGCACCGCCAGTCGTTTCGGGGCGCCGACGGATCGGAGCACGGCGACCACAGCCACCGGGTCGGTGGCGCTGATGAGGGCCCCGAACACGAGCGCGCCGGTCCAGCCCCAGGGCCAGGCTCCGGTGGCGTCGCTGACGAGGACCATGAATCCCGCGGTGAGCCCTGTGGCGATCACGAGGGCCGGAAGGGCCAGAAGAACGACGGCACCCGCATCCTTGCGGAAGGTGTGCAGGTCGACACCGTAGGCCGACTCGAAGATCAGGGCCGGCAGGAAGACGAAGATGATGCCGTCCGGGCTGACCTCGGCTCCCGCGCGCACCGCGTGGGCGAACAGGTTGTGGTCCATGCCCGGGCCGAGGCGCCTGAGAATGACGCCTACCACGAGCCCGAGAACGAGCATCGCGACCGTGTATGGAAACCGCGCCCGCTTGGACATCAGCCGGACCGCGGCGCCCGCCGCGAGCGCGAGGCTCGCCAGCAGGGCCACCGTGAGCTCCGGTCCGCTATGCATGCCAGCCGAGAGCATCCGGTAGGAGGGCGCTCCAGGCAACCACGGGATATTCCTCCGTGCGAGCACGCGACCCGAAGCGAGATGCCAATGCGCCGGTTCCGTGCTAGGGAAAGCGCCACTCGGCGAGGGCAGGCTTGCGAGACTGGCACGCGATCAACACGGACGATGCGCTGAGCGAGCTCAGCGTAGGCGCCGAAGCGGGCCTGAGCGGGGCGGCTGCCGTCGAGCGCATCGCTCGCCACGGCCTCAACGAGATCCCCGATCCACCTCCTCCCCACTGGGCCCTGCGCGTCCTGGCCCAGCTGGCCGACCCTCTCGTGGGTGCCCTGCTGGTCGCGGCGCTCGTGGCGGCGCTCGTGGCGGCCACCGAGGACAACGGCTCCTGGGCCGACACCATAGCCATCTTGCTCATCGTGTTCCTCAACGCTGCCCTCGGATTCGTCCAGGAGCGACGCGCTGAGGCAGCGCTCGCCGCCCTGAGGCGCATGGCGTCGCCCACGGCCCGCGTGATCCGTGACAGGACGACCTCCATCCTGCCGGCGGGTCAAATCGTGCCGGGCGACATCATCGTCCTCGAGGCCGGCGACGCGGTGCCGGCCGACGTGCGGCTCATCTCGACCTCGGAGCTGAGCGTGGACGAATCGACCTTCACGGGCGAGTCGGTTCCGGTGGGCAAACACGCGACGCGGGTCCTCGCGAAGGAGACCCCCCTATCTGACCGCGTGAACATGGCCTACTCGGCCACGACCGTGACGGCCGGCCATGCCCGTGCCATCGTCATCGCCACCGGCGGCGACACGGAGCTCGGCCGGATCGGTCGCCTCCTCGCCGAGACCAAACGGGATCCGACACCCCTCGAGCGCCGGCTCACGCGCCTCGGGCGGGTGATCCTCGTGGCGTGCCTCGTCGTGAGCGCGCTGATCTTCTTCATCGGCCTCGTCCGGGAGACGCAACCCCTCGCAGTGTTGCTGCTCACGGCGGTCAGCCTGGCCGTCGCGGCCATCCCCGAAGGGCTACCTGCCATCACGACGATCACGCTCGCCCTCGGGATGCAGCGGATGGCCGCTCGTGGTGCCATCGTCCGCAAGCTC
>Ga0214473_10004566_pt1 | contig 16631 bp, 11 predicted proteins | sample RVTome_7_FD_203509 | JGI IMG/M metagenome (GOLD analysis project Ga0214473, IMG submission 203509) | Soil microbial communities from uranium-contaminated site in the Upper Colorado River Basin, Wyoming, United States - RVT98D197 | ecosystem: Environmental > Terrestrial > Soil > Contaminated >... | reverse complement strand
TCAAACGCTGTGTTATCTTTTCCATGCCCAACTCCGATTCCTTTCTGCTGCAAGTTTCTTACGCAAAAGCTACTTTACAGCAGGCGGCGAATTACGGTTGGGCTTTTTCATGAATAATGCGGGCTAGATGATAATCCAACATACAAAGGCAGTGCGCTAGCGAAAAGGCAGGACTCTTAAACGCCGGATTCCGATACTTGAGCGCCTTCGTCCACTTCGCCTGAGTAGCCGTGGTGATTTAGCTGTGTCTCCACATAGTTCTGGGCTGCTTTCACATTGACTTTTCCTGAGGTCCTGGCGAAATAACCTTTGGCCCAGAGTGTTTTGGCCTTCTGACGCTCGAGTTCGTCGCGAGAGGTGAGGCCAAAACTTCGGGACAAATTGCCTTTCAACATTCTTACCGTATTGGAAACCGTTTGTTCGGGATTCAAGCTAACCAAAAGGCGGAGGTAATCATCAGTAATACTGGTCTCAAGTAGATGGTACTGCTCTCGGGCGCAGACATCCTCAAGTACACTGCTTACAAGTGCTCGCTGACCTGCAGTTCGCAATAATGGTCGAAGATGGTGTGTCTTGAATCCCAAATAGAAATGCAATTGATAGGCAACTTCTAAAGCTTTGAAAGGAGGAAGAGTCATGGTGAGGATGGCGAATTGTAAACCAGTGGTAGGCAGAAATAGAAGCTCCACGAGGCTGAAGCCTGTGGTGTCTCGCTTTCTTAGGGCGGTGTGTTAGGCGGAAGTTGAAGCTCCACGAGGCTCAAGCCATGTGGTGTCTTATGAGATTTTGCTGGACCGTGGTGCTTACTATTTCAAATGATACGGCACATTCGTGACGATGACTCCTTCTTTAAAGAGCAATGCCGCTTTCAACGTCAGTGAGCTTTGATTGTGAAGCAGGTGTTGCCACCACTTCGCTGGTACAAATTCAGGCAGAACGATTGTGAGCAGATCGTCTTTGTGATCCCGCTCCATGCGATCTATGTAACGCAATAGGGGCCGGGTGAGAGCCCGGTAGGGCGAGGCGAGCACAACCAGTTCAACGTCACCGGAAAACTTCTTCCACTTCTCTCGCAAACTCTTCGTTGCTTCTTCATCAAGATCTACATAGACAGCTGTCACATGCCCCGGCGCGATAGACTTCGCGTATTCCAGTGCGCGTATGACACCGCGATGTATTCCGGAAATCGGCACTATCACTTCGTGCCGAATCGGTCGGAGCCTTTCCAGCCCCTCCATGGTTAACTGTTTGGCCACCTGAGCATAGTGCCGATGGACCGTTCGAAACATTGCAACCAATAGCGGTATCAGCAGCACAACGATCCATGCCCCATGAACAAACTTCGTGATGATTAGAACGACCAGCACAATAAATGTGGCTATAGCACCCACACCATTGATCGCTATCGACTTTCGCCAGTGCGACACCTGCTTTTGCATGTCGGCAATATCAACAGGATTCTTGCCGGCAGTCCGCTCCGGAGTAACACTGACATGTATGTCATTCAGCTTAGAGCCCTCATCAAAGTTCTGTTCAGTGATGCGCTCTGTTGAACCTTCCGCCGGAGCCGAAGCAGCTGGTCGCAAGTCGCGTGATTTGTTCTGCCTACCTTCTCTTAGCCAGTGCCGCACCATTCCTGCTTGTGAAAGTGTGAAAGAAAGAAATACGCCGACGGCATAGAGCGGTATCAATCGGCTGGTGTCGCCGCCGAACGCCACTACGAGGATGCCAGAGAAAATAGAGAGAATAATAATGCCATTCGAAAACACAAGTCGGTCTCCGCGATTGGCAAACTGTCGAGGCAGAAACCGGTCTCGGGCCAGCAGACTCGAGAGTCTGGGAAAGTCGGCAAACGAAGTATTTGCTGCCAGGACCAGAATTAGAGCTGTAGCACCTTGTATCAAGTAATAAAACCATGCCATTGAATCTGTAAAAATAATGCGGGCGAACTGTGAGATAACGGTCTCATTTACATGTGGTTGCACTCCGTAGAGATAAGCCATCACGCTTGTGCCGATGAACATCGTGGCCAACAATGCAGCCATGACAGTCAATGTAGTTGCCGCGTTATGCGCTTCGGGCGGTTTGAATGCGGGGATACCGTTGGAAATCGCCTCTGTACCCGTCAACGCAACACAACCATTTGAGAATGCGCCGAGCAACAGAAACCAGGAGAGCGCTTGAATGTGATAGCCCTCCGCTAATTTTATGTTCTCAGCTATAACTGGCACAGTGACCGGGTGTACAAAATAATGGATGATGCCGTAGACAATCATGACTAGAAAGCTGATTACAAAAGCATATGTGGGACCGGCGAAGAGCGCGCCCGACTCACGTACCCCGCGCAAATTGGCGACGGCAATGAACGCTATCAGGAACAGACATAGAAACACCTTGTGATCGTCAAGCCCCGAGAAGCGCGTACCCTGTGCGGCCGAGGTTATTGCGGCGACGCCAGCTGAAATCGAGACTGATACTGTGAGCACATAATCAACTAGCAGCGCACCGGCTGCCACCAATCCTGGCGTGATACCGAGGTTATCCTTAGCCACGATGTAGGCCCCGCCGCCGGACGGGTACGCATGGATGGTCTGTCGATAGCTAGTCGCCACAATTCCCAGTACGACGGCAATAATGATGGAGATGGGAATGACATAATGATAAGCGTACGTCTGACCCGCGGCTGCGGCTACCGCCAACACCAACAAGATCTCTTCAGTTGCGTAAGCCGTTGAAGAGAGAGCGTCGGATGCAAAAACGGCGAGTCCGGTCTTTTTCGTCAGGCGTTCATAGATTGCCTGTTCCGTTCGCTTGGCTCTGCCTACGAGCAGGCGCTTAATGGTTGCAACCAAGTCTGGTTCCCTCCGTCAACGGTAGTCAGTGTAACCAATTATGAGCGCTTTGCCTCGTTCGGCCGCCAAAACCGGGGCGGCCGGGACTCATCATCTTGCGCAGAGCGTTGTTTGATCTTCTATGACTCATCACGTTCCCAGCGCGCGGCGATGTCGAGTTCTTCAGGGGTAAGGTCCCTAACAGTTAATTATCAGTACGCGCTCGGTCATATTAGGCCTCGATGTAGCCACTCAACCTGTTATGGGCAACGTAAAAGTAAAGGTCGAACCGTGTCCCAACTCGGATTGCACACTGATCTGCCCACCATGCGATTCAACTATCAATCTGGAAATGGCGAGGCCTAATCCGGCGCCCCCGATGGCAGTGCCAGGCACTTGAACGAACTTGTCAAAAATGTGCGGCAAGTATTCCTGGGGGATGCCGGTTCCAGTGTCAGAGACTGAAATCGCGACGTAGCGGCCGCGCGGCTCAGCGCTGATTCTTATTTCACCTTGCTTGGTGTAACGAATGGCGTTCAGTACGAGGTTGGCCAGCACTCGTTCAATCTGTGAGCGGTCAACCATTACAGCCGGGAGACCCGCTGGTGCGTCAACTTGAAGGGAAAGCCCTTTCGTCTCCACCTGCGGGCGCAATCCTTCGACTTCGGCGACAATCAGGTCACACGTTCTCACCAGTCCAAGCTCTGGCTGACTTTCCCCAGCCTCAATTCTGGAAAGATCAAGCAGGTCTCGCATGAGCTTATCGAGCCGCTCGCACTCCTCACGGCATGCTCCAAGTACTTCCGCTTGCTTTTCGTTAAGTTCTCCCGCCGCCCCTTCCAGCAGCAGATGAACGCCCATTTGCACGCTGGTTAAAGGAGTGCGTAACTCATGTGAAGCAGTGGCTATGAACTCTGATTTGAGCCGGTCGATCTCACGCAGGTGAGTGATGTCTTCAAGAAGAGTGACAGCGCCTAGCAAGCGATTGCCGTTATCACGCATCGGAGTTGTGCGCAAGCGAAAGGCCCTTTCCGAACCGTCGACGGCAAGCGGCAAAATCGAAGACACTCCTTCGGCAGCCACCGGCCGCTGGGATTCCAGAGCTTCCGCAACAGCCCCGGCAATACGCGGATCCCGCGCCACGTCGCCCACGTGCTTGCCGGTGTTTTCGTTCTCGGAACCGAAAATCTCCTCCGCAGCAGGATTCAGCTTTGTCACACACCCTTCACCATCCGTAACAATCACCGGGTCATACAGTGAATCGATGGCGGCCTCAGTAGTCTGTTGGGCCACGAGGAGTTTGCCCATATCAGAGCTGCGCAGTTGCCGAATGCGCTCGGCCATACGGTTGAATTCGGCTGCGAGAACACCAACTTCATCTCGCGAACTTACTGTTACTTTGGCATTAAGATCGCCCCCGGCAATTTTTCCTGTCGTTGCCGTAAGCTGTCGCAACGGCTCGACTATTCGATTCGCAAGGAAAAAAGCCAGAAGTAACCCGGCCGCAACCAAGACGCCGGCAATTAGGAGGGTCCGGTAAAACCACAGTTGAGCGACCCCCGCTGCCGCCTCCGACTTACCAAGCATGGCTCGCTGATTCAGTTGCAGGAGGTGTTCACACTCGCTGCGCAATTTATTGAACTGAGGTTCGAGACGCGTGAAGTACTCGTTACGTTCTGAAAGCTCTTCATCCGGCGCAACGCGCTTTGTGCTCTCCACTTTCGCAATAAAGGCATCGAATATTTGATAGTAAGTGTCGCGGTCACGGCGAATTGCCTCTATGGCCTGAGGCTCACCAATCTCCGTGATATTGTTGGCGGCCTTCTGAAAGTTGGCATCAAATCGAGCCCGATGCTCACGGAGTTGACTTATCGCTTTGTCACGTGCGCCAAGAAGGGCGAACAATGCCGCAGAGTCCTGGCGCTCAAGACTCTCCTTCATCTCCTGCGCTGCGACGACTGAGTCGTAATTATTTGAGATGATGCGACGGGATACGCCACCCATCTCGCGCAGTCGCCAGGCGCTCAACCCACCCAGTGCTATCAGGGCGACGACGAAAATGAAGAAACTAACCAGGAGCTTGCTGCGGAGGTTCATAAATTAGGAAGAACGGATCCATTTGACATATCTCATTTGTCATTCGTTCGTGTTGGGTTGTTTGTTTGTGTTTCTTCGTGCGATTTCGTGGATGCAAGGAAAGACGATCCACGAACCCACACAAAACCAACACGAACAAATGGCCAATGACAAATGAGAAATGTCAATTGAGATATGACAGATGGCTCATCCTTCAATTGTTTGGCCTTCGTCCTTCCTCGATTCCTCCAACGGCACCACCTGCACAGTTGCGTCCCGCACTTCATGGAGAAACCGGTTAATGATTGAACCGTGCAAGAGAATATCCCAGCGAGACCGTGAGGTCTGGCCGAAAACGACGTGCGTGATGCCTTCGCGTCTTGCGAAATCGATCAATGCATCTGCCACTCGCCGGGATTTCAACTTAACCACCTTTGCTCCCAACTCCTCAGCGAAACGAATGTTTTCCTGAAGCGCTGCATAGTCTTTCGGCTTGATCCGGCCAGGTTCTTCGTTAGGTGTCTCCACGTAAACAGCGTACCAGTCACTAGCCAGGCGGCCGGCAATGCGTGAGCCGACGCGAAGCAACTTCTTGGCACTGCCTCGAGAAGCGATGGCAACCATTACTTTCTCAGGGATCACTGCCTGCTCCAGCCCTTCGCGTTCGCGGTAGTCATGTGCTTTAGTGGCTTGATCCGTGGCTATCTGCCTCAGCGCAAGTTCGCGCAGGGCGGAAAGATTTCCCTTGCGGAAGAAGTTGTTGAGAGCTTGCTCGATCTTTACCACGTCGTAAATCTTGCCTTGCCGCAGACGTGTGCGCAGTGTGTCGACGGAGACATCGACATTGACAACCTCATCTGCGCGTCGCAGAAAGTGGTCTGGAACTGTCTCGCGCACCCGCACTCCGGTCGTGCGCGTTACAACGTCATTGAGCGACTCGAGATGCTGAATGTTTACCGCGGTGATTACGGAAATGCCGGCGTTGAGCACATCCAAAACGTCCTCATAACGCTTACGATTTTTGGAGCCAGGCACATTCGAATGGGCCAGCTCGTCGACGATGGCAACTTGCGGCTGACGGGCAATCACTGCCTCGACATCCATCTCCTCGATTGTGACGCCGCGATATTCAATGCGCCGCATCGGCACGCGCTCGAGATCGCCGATCATCGCCCTGGTTTCTTCGCGCCCATGTGGCTCGACGACGGCCACAACAATGTCCAATCCCTGCTTCTTTAGCTGGTGCGCATCTTCGAGCATCTGGTAGGTTTTGCCTACACCTGGCGCCGCGCCGATATAGACGCGAAGCCTCGCCCGCTCGGCCGCTTTCAATTTGGCCAGCAGCGATTCGGGAGACGGCCTGTGGTCTTCATCGATCATCCGGCTCTCAGCAAGGTGTCGGGACTGCGTCCAGTTCCCACGTGAGAGCGTCAAATTTGGAGATCCGGCGTGCATGACCATATTCCTAAAGGTCACTTCGTAACATGAAGATCTCCTTCAGCGCGCGTGGGCGCCTGCATGGGGGCGGGTTTAACCGCATCGAGATCAAGATTCAGCTCCAGGACGTTTACTCTGGGCTCGCCCAGAAAACCAAACTGCCTGCCTTCAGTATGAGCAGCAACTAGACGTCGGACGTCGACTTCGCCTAACCCTCTCTCTCGCGCAACCCGCGGTACTTGAAACTCCGCCGCGGCCGGGGAAATATGCGGGTCCAGTCCGGAACTAGACGTTGTGACCAGGTCCACAGGGACGGGTTTTCCCGGATTCTCCGCCTGCACCCTTGCAACGTCAGCCTTCACCCGGTCCATGAGCTTTTGACTGGTTGGGCCGAGATTTGAGCCCGACGAAGCTCCGGCGTCATAGCCAGCAGCCCCTGCCGCGCTCGGCCGGGAATGAAAATAACCGGGCCCGGCGAACGGCTGCCCAATGATCCGTGACCCAATTAGCGTGCCATCAGCGCGTTTAATCAGCTGGCCGTTTGCTTTGTCGGGAAAGATCACCTGAGCCAGGCCCGTCACCACCAGGGGATAGATCAGGCCTAGTAAGATGGTGGTTACGACGGTCATCAAAATTGCTGTAACTAGATTTTTCATTGGTTTAGTCCGTCGTTCGTAGTCTGTTGTCAGTGGTCGCCATACAATCGCGCTGGTCTTCTTTAGCTTTGGTTTCCATTTGCTCTTTGGTTCGTGCTGGTTCGTGTGATTTAGTGGATAGTTTTCGCAGAAGGGACCGATCCATGAAGTCACACGAACCAACACTACATACACCAAAATCTCATCGTTTTACGCCAACCCAATCGAGTGAATAATCACATCAACGATCTTAATGCCAATAAAAGGGACGATAATTCCTCCCAAGCCGTAAATCAGCAGATTGCGGCGCAACAGCGAAGCTGCACTCATCGCTCTATACTTCACGCCCCTCAGCGCCAGCGGTATCAACGCAATGATAATCAGGGCGTTAAAGATTACAGCTGAAAGAATCGCGGATTGCGGTGTACGCAACCCCATGATGTTTAGCGCATTCAGCACCGGAAACGCAGCTGCAAACATCGCCGGAATAATTGCGAAGTACTTGGCCACATCGTTGGCAATCGAAAAAGTCGTCAAGGCACCGCGGGTCATTAACAGCTGCTTTCCAATCTCGACAATCTCGATCAGCTTCGTCGGATTGGAATCGAGATCGACCATATTCCCCGCTTCTTTTGCTGCCTGCGTTCCCGTGTTCATAGCGACACCGACGTCAGACTGGGCCAGCGCCGGCGCGTCATTGGTGCCGTCGCCAGTCATCGCTACGAGTTTGCCACCGGCCTGCTCGCGTTTGATTAAAGCCATCTTGTCTTCGGGAGTTGCCTGTGCGAGAAAGTCATCGACCCCGGCTTCGCTCGCAATAGTTGCTGCGGTGAGTGGGTTATCGCCCGTGATCATCACGGTCCTGATACCCATCTGCCGCATCTGATTGAAACGCTCGACCATGCCGCCTTTGATAATGTCCTTAAGGTGAATAACGCCCAAGGCCCGTTTGTTCTCGACCACAACCAGCGGCGTGCCACCGGACTTTGAGATACGCTCGACTATGTCCTGTAAATCTTTGGGCGCCGTGCGGCCATCCACCAGGTACGCCTCGATGGCGTCCGCGGCACCCTTGCGAATCTCGCGGCCGCCGTAATTGACACCCGACATTCGCGTTTGAGCGCTGAACGGAATGAAGTATGCTTCGTGTGGGGCCAACTCGCGGCCGCGCATCCCATATTTCTGCTTGGCCAACACGACGATGGAGCGTCCCTCCGGAGTCTCATCCGACAGAGACGATAATTGTGCTGCATCGGCCAACTGGGCCTCATCAACACCCTGAAGCGGGATGAATTCAGTAGCCTGGCGATTACCCAGAGTGATCGTGCCGGTCTTATCGAGTAGAAGAGTATTGACGTCTCCCGCAGCCTCAACAGCGCGTCCAGACATTGCGAGCACGTTATGTTGAATCAGGCGGTCCATGCCGGCGATGCCGATTGCGGACAACAAACCGCCGATTGTTGTAGGAATCAAGCAGACAAGCAGCGAGACCAGAACAAAGATGGTCTGCGACGCTCCTGAGTAGATCGCAAAGGGCTGGAGCGTCACTACGGCCAGCAGAAAAATGATCGTCAATCCGGCAAGCAGAATATTCAAGGCAATCTCGTTTGGTGTCTTCTGACGCTCGGCGCCTTCGACTAATGCAATCATGCGGTCGATAAACGTTTCGCCGGGGTTGGATGTAATGCGGACGTGGATCTGATCTGAGAGCACGCGCGTGCCGCCGGTGACGGCGGAACGATCCCCACCGGCTTCACGAATGACGGGAGCCGACTCGCCCGTGATTGCCGATTCGTCAACCGAGGCAACGCCTTCGATGATCTCACCATCGCCAGGTATGAACTCACCAGCCGAGACAATTACAACATCATCCTTTCGCAGTTGTGGCGCTTGTACGGTTTCGATCTGACCCGGGGAAACGATGCGGTGCGCGACTGTTTCAGTCTTCGACTTGCGCAGGTTGTCGGCTTGTGCCTTGCCGCGTCCTTCCGCCATTGCCTCGGCAAAGTTGGCAAACAGCACCGTGAACCAGAGCCATAAGGTGATTTGCAATTCGAACGCGGTATTCGTCGCGCCCGGGATAGGCCCAATGATTCCCCGAATCAGTTGCAGGGTGGTTAAGACGCTGCCGACCTCCACAACAAACATGACGGGATTGCCCATCATCTTGCGAGGATTCAGCTTCTTGAATGAATCAACGGTCGCGCGCTTGACGATCTGAGCATTCCAGATAGCTTGTTTCTTTGTTTGCTTAGCCATAGTTGCCCTGCCGCCTGCGTTACTGCGCGGTATCATTGCCGAGGTACTCCCGCGGCTACGCCCGTCCTCTACTGACCACTGTGTTTCAAACTCCTTTTCAAATCCGCAATCCGCAATTCTTTGCTCTTTCCTCTTTGCTCTTATCCGCCCCCAAATCCGCAATCCGCAATTCGAAATCCGAAATTCCTAAAACGTCTCCCCTGCATACATCAAAAGATGCTCAACAATTGGACCAAGACTTAGTGCCGGGAAAAAGGTTAATGCTCCAACTATCAAAATCACGCTTACCAACAACACCGTAAACAGCGGGGTGGTCACCGGGAAGGTGCCTAACGAGGGCGGCACCATCTTTTTGCTCGCAAGATTGCCGGCGACTCCGAGCATCGGAACGATCATCAAGAAACGTCCGATCAGCATCGCCGTGCCATTAGCTGTGTTGTACCAGTAGGTGTTTGCGGAAATACCAGCGAAGGCCGAGCCGTTGTTGCCTGCCCCGGAGGTGAAGGCGTACAGAATCTCCGACAACCCATGCGGCCCGGCGTTGTTCAATTGCGACGTGCCGAAGCTGGGGGCGAGAACCGAGATGGCCGTCAGAACAAGAATCACGAGCGGAAAAATCAACACATAAAGCATCGACAGCTTCACGTCGTATGATTCAATCTTTTTACCCAGATACTCTGGCGTACGCCCGACCATCAGCCCGGCGATAAACACTGAGAGGATCACGAAAATAAGCATGCCGTAAAGCCCACTGCCGACACCCCCGAAGATGATCTCCCCCAACATGATGTTGACCAACGGAACCATGCCCCCGAGAGGTGTGAAAGAATCATGCATCGAGTTAACTGCCCCGCAACTCGCGTCAGTCGTAACGGTGGCAAACAGGGCACTGTTCGCAAGTCCGAACCGCACCTCCTTGCCTTCCATGTTTCCACCGGTGTGCATCGCGGTGGCAGTTTGATCCGCACCCAAACTCGCCAGGATCGGGTTGCCACGTGACTCGGCCCAATAGGCAACGACTACGCCCGCGAGAAAAACAATCACCATTGCCGCCAGCACGGCCCACCCATGTTTCTGCGATCCAGTCATGCGGCCCAAGGTGTAAGTCAACCCCGCGCCGATTGAAAAGATAGCGAGCATCTCGATGAAGTTTGTGAACGGAGTCGGATTCTCAAACGGATGGGAACTATTAGCGTTGAAAAAGCCGCCGCCGTTTGTGCCTAGTTCCTTGATGAACTCCTGCGAGGCGACGGGTCCCTGCGCGATCGTCTGCTCTGTAACCGGCCGGCCTTCTTTCTGATTTGTTCCATCAGGGTTCGTCAGGACGTTACCATTGGCATCTTTCTTATCGACCTCGATTGTCTGCGGCTCTATCAGCTTCGCCGTGTCGTACGGGCGAAGGTTCTGTATCACTCCTTGTGACACGAGCAGTAACGCACCGACCACGCAAATTGGCAGCAGCACATAGAGATTGCAGCGCACAAAATCTACCCAGAAATTGCCGATGGTCTGCATCTCGCGTCGGGCAATGCCCCGGATGAAGGCGATTGCCAGGACAATACCGGTCGCGGCGGAACCGAAGTTGTGATAGGCGAGTCCGGCCATCTGCGTCAGATAGCTCATCGTGACTTCCGGCACATAGCTCTGCCAGTTCGTGTTCGAGGTAAAAGACGCCGCCGTATTGAATGCAGATGCGACATAGCCGCTGGTGGCGCTGGCGCCAGAGTCCACGCCCGCGAGTTTTTGCGGATTCAACGGCAGGTAGCCCTGCAGACGTTGAATGAAGTAGAGCAACAGAAGCGAGACCACACTGTATAGCAAAATCGCCGCGGCGTACTCGCTCCAGTGCATCTCCCGTTTTTCGTCTACCCCTGTCAGGCGATAGAGCAAACGCTCGACCGGGCGAATTACCGGGTGCAAAAATGTGCGCTCACCATTGAAGACCTGGGTCATAAAGACGCCGACCGGTTTGGCGATTGCGATGATGATTGTGGTGTAGACCAGGATTTGCAGCCAGCCGTTGATAGTCATGTCAGAACTTCTCCGGACGCAGCAGAGCGTATGTCAGGTAAACGAGCAGCAGTGCGGAGGCTATTAAGCTCACAGCAGTCTCGAAATTCATCACATGCTCCTATCGCAACTTTTCGCACCCGCGCACGTATGCCAGGGCGATAAGAAAAAAGACGACTGTTAGAGCGATGTAGATCAGATCTAGCATTGTGGGTCTCCTAATGTTTCCCCAGATACCTCAATCAGCGTTTTTACGAGCCTGGACCAACTTCATCAGTTCAAGCCGAGCGGTTCGCTCCTTACGGCGTGCGGCTTCCTCTTTTCGACGGTGGGTAACGACGCGTTAGACCATGAATTCGGCTAAGAGAAGTGAACCAAGTAGGCGAAGGTTGCCAGGAAGATCACCATGTCTGCTTCCACTTCTCAGCGGATTCATTCATTTCTCGTGCCTTGCCGCTACCAACTGCCCTTCTTCCGGCCAACCCACCAGACTAAACCGAGCGTTGCTGTGTTCTGTTCTTTCTTAAGGATCCCTGGCTGCTCGCTTAGGAAGAACGGCTGATTCGAAAAATCGCGCCTATATTCCACCCTGCCGAGAAATCCTTCGGCGAACTTGTACTCAGCCGTCAGTGTGTGTTCCTTCAGAGCCTGCGTGACGCCACTAAACAGACCACCTGCCGGCGATATTTTTTCCGACAGATATTCGAACCGCCCAGCGAGTGCAAACTTCGGCATCCACTGATAACGTGCATAACCGACGCCACCCCACACGGTTGATGCCGGACTATCCCGCAACACACGGCCGACGACGTAGTCGCCCTCCACGCCAACAGTCAATTTATCGGTGACGTTGAAAGCGTAATAAGTATCGAGGATGTGCAGTCGCCCCGAAGGAACGGGTCGAATCACATCTGTAGACAATCCGGGCTGGGAGGCCACTGGCGCGAACGTTGGATTCAAAGCCGGATTGCGAGCACGCTGCTCCTGCCCAAAGTAGTAGTTCAACTGTCCCGAGATCCTCTTCGTAGGCGCAATGAGAAGTGCGATGTGGTGCGACTTGAAGCCGTTGAAGTCTTCTGACTGCTGTGTGCCGTTCATCAGGTGATACATGACCGTCAGCTTGTCATTGACAGGCAGCTTGCTGCGAAAGCCAAAGTGATAGAAGGGCAAGAAGTTGAAGTAATACGAGCGCGAGTAGTTGAAATTGTCCTTTGTGTAGTTCGTCTCGTAGCCGAGGCTGCTGGCGTATTTGCCGAAGTCGACGGTGAGACCTTTGCCCACGTCAAAGACATAAGTGCCGTGGGCCTGCCAAAGATTGCGGTAGACCTGCGGTCGCGGCTCGTTGGCTGCGTTGCCCTGAACAGTTTCGGTAGCCTGCCCGTAATGCAAATCCAGTCGCAAACCATAGCGCTTCCCCTTCTCCAGGTTTGGCGCGCTTTCGATGATCAGCGCGGCCTGATTGAGGCTAAAGCTGTTGCTCGTGACATCGTAAACGCGCAGCAGGTTGATGCCGCCCACGGGTCGATTGAAGTTGTAGCCATAGTAGCCATCTAGTGTGACGTTGAAGGTGGTGTCGCGAAAAAGGTCGAACACCTCTGGATCGGTCTGAGCGGCTGCCTCAGGAGTTGAACCCATCGCTGCTTTACCGGCTGGAGGCTGCTCGGGTATAGCTGGCCCAATCAGGCTCACTTGGCCCGCTTCATCGTTTCGCGATCTTTCGAGTTCGCTGAGCCTTTTCTCCAACTCATTTATGCGCTCAAGCAACATTCGCTCATGTTCATTCAAGCCAATGGATTTGAGAGAGTCTTCCCCGGTGGTCGCAGGCCGATTGAGGGCCAGGTTAGGATCTTTTTCGATAGTTGTGTCCAGTGGCTGTTGTCCACTTACAACTGACGCGGATACCAACAGAAGCAAAAAAGACGCTGGCGATAGTAATGTTCTGCGGAGCTGTAAAACTCGAAGTCTCATTGTCTTCCTATGTTTTTGTTCTTGAGCCCGATTCAAAATGCAGAGTCTGTGCTTTCAACTCTTGTTCTGCTTGTCCACCAGATCGAGACAATGAGCGCCGAAAATGAGGAAGGGAATAGTCAGAGAAAGGAGCACCATGCCAACGCGTTGTACAGGCAGTCCGAGCCAGTGTGGACCTGTAAACCAGCTAATCGCAGTCAGTACTGAGCCAAGAAACGGTGAAACAATTCCGCAACACAATCCAAACACCGCACCACCCAGTTTCCAAGACCAACGCTGACTCCGCAGTTGGCTCATGAGCGCACGGCTTGTCGGTTGCTGGTTGGTCAATACTAATTCGCCAAACATCGGTTCCTCCTGTTGGGCGCAAAAAAAGGACCGAAGCACACTCCGATCCCCTTGTTGCGGCCCATCGTGTCCTTCCCTTAGCCTACGAGGTTAGCTGCCGGGCTCGGACAAAGTGGGAAGTGTCCTACGTGCATCACACGATTCGCCCCGTGTCTCTCCTGCTAGAGAGCAGTTGGTTCCCCCGTGCTGCCCCTCCCGATGCCATAGCACCTGTGAACAGCTTCGGCGACAAATTGTCAACAATAAAAGATTACGATGGTGGACATAAAAAGGGTGTAAAGAGTTCATAAAAAGTTTGTAAAGATGCCGCTCCCATGATCGGGATCGCGGTATCGATGGTAAGGCTGGATTGGAGTGAGGCGAGTCCTTTAAGGGATTATCTTGAAACTGGAGGAGGGTAACATTCTGAACGGCTCATAATTGGAGAATGACTTTAGCAATGCTGAAGTAAATGATCAGTCCGGTCGCATCGACGAGTGTGGTGATAAGTGGTGCAGACAACACAGCCGGATCCACGCCAAAACGTTCAGCTACCAGGGGAATTAGCGAGCCAACAGTCGTAGACCAGCAACAAATTGCCAGCACGGTAAGCGAAACTGTCAGCGCCAGAGGCATGTGTGCTCCCCAGAGGAGCGCGCGTCCGAACGCAACGGCGCCAATGAGCAGGCCAATAATGATTCCAGTACTCATCTCACGCCCCAGTACTCGTAGGGCATCCTTCAGTCTAATCTCACCCAGGGCAATGCTGCGAATTATCGTGGTAACCGTTTGCGAGCCGGCATTGCCGCCCGTACCGATCAATAGGGGGATGAAGAAGGACAAAGCCACGACCGCTGCGAGTTCGCTTTCATAAAACCGCAAGACCGTTCCAGTAAAGGTCTCAGCAACAAAAAGAAGCAAGAGCCAGCCGATGCGTTTGCGAACTACTCGCAGAATTGGATTGTGAAAGTACGGTTTATCAAGGGCCCCTGGCTCGACTGCGGCCATGCGCAAAATGTCTTCAGTACCCTCCTCAATTAACACGTCGATGACATCGTCAACGGTAACGAATCCAACTACGCTGCCATCCTTTTCCAGGACTGGTACTGCCAGCAGATCGTACTTGCTAATCCTCTGAGCTACTAATTCCTGATCATCGAGTGCGTTCACAGTAACAGGCTTGCGTCGCATCACCTCAGTTACGGGCCGTTCAAGCTCGGCCATTACTAAATCTCTGAGTGAAACGGCCCCCACCAAACGTCCAGTGATCGGTTCCATTATGTAACAGGCATATATGGATTCTTTCTCTCGTGCTACCGAGCGAATATGTTTGAGAGCTTCGCCCACAGACATCTTTGGATCAAGCTGAACAAACTCGGTCGTCATGATGCCGCCGGCAGTATGGATAGGATATTGCAACAGATCTTCGAGCTCTTCTCGCAAGGCCGAGCTGAGCTTCGGCAATATTCGATGCCGACCATGCAAACCCATCCTCTGGATTATGTCCGTGCGTTCGTCGGCGGAGAGTCCTGAGAGTATTTCTGCTGCGCGCACTGGTTCAAGTCGCTCCAGAATTGCGCCGCGTCGTCGCATTGTCGGTTGATCGCATAACTCAATGGCGCGTGCGACCGGCAGCATGGAAACTACCGTGGCGGCTTCAGCGAGCGTGAGTTGGTTTAGAAGCTCAGCGAGATCGGCAGCAGGCAAGTCGCTGACTTGCGCGCCGATACCGACTAGACTTTCATCAAGTCTTGTGTGAATTCGCTCCAGCAATTCCTTCAGATCTTTTTCGGGCATGATTCGATCCTTAAGAGGAAGAGGTGCAGGTCAATCGTTATGATTGTGTGGATCTTCTTCCATTTGCCATTTGCGACTTTCCAATGGTCATGGCTGCGCAAGCTAAACTAAGCCGGAGCCCAAGACGTGGCTAATGACAAATGAAATACTTATTGGAAACGGAATAATCTTGCCTACTCGCCCGGATTGAAGCGGTAACCCACCCAGGGTTCGGTAAGAATATAGCGTCGAACCGGTGACCCTGTCTCCAGCTTTTTACGCAGGTTACCTACAAAGACCCGGAGATACTCATTCTGTTCGACGTAATTGCCACCCCATAACGCTGAAAGAAGAGTGCGGTGGGTGAGCACCTTTCCGGAGTGGTTCATAAAGAAAGTGAGGAGGTCAAACTCCTTCGGCGTTAGGTGGACTTCGCGACCCCGAGCAGTAACTTTGCGAGTTTCAAGATCGATAAGAAAGTCTCCCGCCTCCAGAACGGTTGGGGCCGCTTCGGTCGTTAGCCGCGTTGCTGCGCGGCGAAGCGACGCCCGCACACGAGCCAACAACTCGTCGATGCCGAAAGGTTTGGTCACGAAATCGTCGGCGCCGAGATCGAGTGCCTGAATTTTGGTCTTCTCTTCGCCCTTGGCCGATAGCACAATGATCGGAACCTGCGAAATAGTCCGCAACTGCCGGCATAGAGTCAGACCGTCCATATTCGGCATCGCCAAATCCGTAATTACAAGACTCGGATCCCAGTCTTTAAAGGTGTCCAATCCAGAGATTCCATCAGCGGCCGTGCGTACATCGTACCCGTGCGACTTCAGTCCCGTTCGCAATACGCGAATCAATTGTGCTTCGTCGTCCACAACTAAAATGCGCGGCTTATCATTCACAACCGATAATCCCCTCTAACACCATTTCAGTCGCTGCTACGGTCATGTTCTTAAAAATTCTCTGGTTCGGACACCGGTCAAGACTTCTGATACTCAAAAATGCCCAATTCTTGAGAACTCCGCAGGAGTTCAATGTTTATAGTGCCCAGCAGCTAGCGGAACCAACTCCTTTAGAAGTTAGATGTTGGTGACGAGGGCCAACTGACGAAAGGGAAGGCTGGTCGAACAATACTCCGCGCCCCCAGGTCTTGGAATTGCGAGCAACATTTAACTCCAAAAGGAGTTAGTTCCCCACACTCCTTGCGATGCTATAAACATTGAACTCCTCCGGAGTTGACCTCTCTTCGCCAAAGCGGCATGAGGCGACTCATTTCTAAATCTTAGAGACTCTATACCAGGGACTCTTCATCACCTAT
>Ga0214473_10004565_pt1 | contig 16636 bp, 15 predicted proteins | sample RVTome_7_FD_203509 | JGI IMG/M metagenome (GOLD analysis project Ga0214473, IMG submission 203509) | Soil microbial communities from uranium-contaminated site in the Upper Colorado River Basin, Wyoming, United States - RVT98D197 | ecosystem: Environmental > Terrestrial > Soil > Contaminated >... | reverse complement strand
AGAAGAACTCCGGCTTATCGAGACATCCGACGAAAGGCTTTCTGCATTGGATGCGGAACTCAAAGAAAAAGAGGAAAGGCTGGGCATGTCTGCAAATAAGCTCTCCGAAGGGCGAAAGGCATCGGCAGAAAGGCTTTCTTCCGCCATAAAGCCCCTGCTTAAGGAGCTTGCCCTCGAAAAGGCGGACTTCCGGATATCCGTGGAGAAAGGCCCTCTGACCGGGGCAGGGTGCGACATCGTTGCCTTCATGTTTTCTGCAAACCCCGGGGAGGCCGTTAAGCCGCTTGGAAAGGTCGCTTCCGGCGGCGAGCTTTCGAGGGTCATGCTTGCGATAAAGAGCATCCTCAGGGATGCCGACAACATCCCGGTCTCGATATTCGATGAGGTGGATGTGGGCATAGGCGGAAAGACCGCCGACAATGTCGCAAGGAAACTCAGGGAGATTTCAAAGGGCAGGCAGGTGCTCTGCATCACCCACCTTGCGCAGATAGCATCAATGGCCGAAAACCACCTCCTCATAGAAAAAAGGGGACAGAAGGGCGGGGTTGGTGTTATTATAAAAGAACTGTCATCTTCCGAAAGAAGGCAGGAGATTGCGCGCATGTTGAGCGGAAAGGTTACGGAGGCGTCCATGAGACACGCAAGCGAACTCTTGGAAAAGGCCGGATGAAGGGCAAGGTCGTCATAGAAATGGAACTCTGCAAGGGATGCGGTTACTGCGTCCTTTCATGCCCGAAGGGTGTGCTGGCGATGGCCGGCGGATTAAACTCAAACGGCTATTTCCCCGCCCTCGTAAAAGAGGCCCGGAAGTGCACGGGCTGTGCGGTCTGCGCGGAGATGTGCCCCGAGATTTCGATAAAGGTCTGGCGGGAGGCGCCCCCTAAAGCAGGAACTCGGCGAGGTTGAGCCTGAATGGTCTTACCGATGCCGGCATATTTTCGCCGAGCCCCCTAAAGCAGGAACTCGGCGAGGTTGAGCCTGTACTTGTTCGGGTCGAGGGTCTTGATGATGCTCCTCAGGTATTTCCCGTCCGGGGACTTTTCGGAGAGGTCGACCATCTTGCCGCTATCGAGCTTGTTGCCTTTGTCGTCCATGACGACCATAACCCTCGGCCTGTCCGGCATCGCAGTGGAGCCGTTTACAAGGCCGAGCTCTTTTGTATCGAGCATCACGAGCGTGCCGACCGGGTAGACGCCGACCATATTGACGAAGAACTTAAGGAGGAGCGGGTCAAGCTGGGTGCCGGAGCGCTCCATCATGAGGCGGAGGGCCTTGTCCGGAGGCATCGGGACCCTCGAATAGACCCGCGATGAGGTCATCCCGTCGTACTGGTCCGCAATGCCCACTATCCTTGCGAAGAGGTCGAGGTCTTCCACACGCCTCGTCCTCGGGTAGCCCGTGGAGTCTTCGTGGATATGGTGCTCGAAGGCGACTATTGCGGCCCTGACGGATGTCATGTCGAAGCCCTTCATCTTGAGTATGGCGCTCACCCCCCATACGGGGTGCCGCTTTATGAGTTTCCATTCGTCCTCCGTGAACTTCGAGGGCTTGTTCAGTATTTCGGCGGGTATGTCCGTCTTTCCGATGTCGTGGAAGAGGGCCACGAGGCCGAGCTCCATGAGCGCGTTCTTCGGAAATCCGAGCCTGTGGCCGAGCGCAACGCTGAGTATGCTCACATTGACCGAGTGATGGTATGTGTATTCGTCGTAGTCCTTGATGGCGGTCATCCCGATGAGGAACTCCTCCTGGTCGAGGATTAAATCCACCATGGACTCCACGACCCTCTTTGCCTTCCTTATGCTCACCCTCTCGCCGGCCTTCATCTTGCTCATGACGCCTTTGGCGAAGGAGACCGCATTGAAATATGTGGTCTTTACGGTCTTTCTGATGTCGTACTGGCCTTCTTCCTCTCTTATCCTTCTGAGGACCCCGACGCTCAGGCTGTGGATGCCGGCCTGAAGCAGGCCGTCGGAGATGGCCTCGTAGGGGTCGGGCATGAACGAAGATGCGATGAAGACCCTGAGGAAGACCTTCATGTCCTCCGGCCTCGCCGCCTTTTCAAAGACGATGCTTCCGAGGTGATGCCTCTTGAACTCCCTGATGAGGAAGTCGAAGTTGAGGAGATACTCCATCGAGTACCTGACCCTCGTTTCGTTAAGGTAGAAAAACTCCCCCACGACCTCGAGCTTCGTAGGCCCCTCGGACTCAACGACCGGGTTTATTATAGCGATGAACTTCTCTATCGAGGAGACGACCGCCACATTCGCCGGGTCGTGTATCTGGGCGGTCTTTACGATGGCCGCAAGCTGGTTTACGATGTCCTTTGAAAGCCTCTGGAGCTCAAGCTCACCGGCCATACTCTATCCTCCTTATGGCGGAGTATGCGTACTCGCTCAGGAACTTGTTCTTCGACTCCCTGAGCTTGTAAAGGGCGGGCAGGGAGTCCTTGTTCCCCAAGAGGCCGAGGCCGTAAGCCGCGCAGGCCCTGACCTCGTCGTGCTTGGCCTTCTTGAAGAGGTGGGTCTTTTTAACGACGCCCATCAGGAAGCCGAAGACATCATCTTCTTTCCAGCGCGAGAGGGCCTCGAAGTATTCCTTCTTTTCCGAGAACTCGGCATCGAGGAACACCTTGCCCGTTATCCTTTCAAGCAGGGTCCTCCTTGCGAGGTCGCTGCCTGCGCGCGCAAGGGCCCGAACCGCGGAGACCCTTATGGAGGCCTCCGGGTCATCGAGGCTTTCCTTTATCGGCGGAATCACTGCCGGGCCCCCAAGCTCTCCCATGGCCGTAAGGACTTCCTTCCGCACGCGGAGGTCGGGGTGCTTCAGCGCCTTCGTGAGGTGGTCGCCGATTTTTTTGTCGCCTATCATCCTGAGGATGTAGATTATGTTCCTTACGACATACCACCTTTCGTCCTTGAGCCCGCCCGCGAGGGTCGCAATGTCCTTTCTCCCGAGGGATACGAGCGCGGCGATTACGGCCTTCCTTGCGCCGATGGACTTAAGCTCCCCGAGCACCGACATGAGAGGGGTTATGGCGTCCTTTGTAAGAAACCCGATATATTCCTGAAAGGATGTTTCGTTTATCACATCTCCGGCATCGAGCAATTCCCCGATTATCTTTATGAGCTCATGGGAGGACGCATGCGGGAAGACGGCATTGAGGTGCCTTTTCAACTCTTCCGGGGCGGACGGACTGCCCGTCAGGTCCCTCGCCCTTTTCATCACGCTCACGGCGGAGGCGATATCCCCATGGGTGACCGAGAACCTGACCGCATCGTTAAGCAGGTCCACGATGCCCTCGAACTCCGCGGGCTCGGCCTGATAGAGCATCTCGTAGAGCATCTCTATCAGTTTTTCCTTCCTGTCGTAGGCGTCCCGCTCGATGTAAACCGTAAGCTGTTTGAGGTCCTTGTCCGTGATGGGCACGAGCGTGACATCCTTTTCTTCCTCGGCCGAGATGGCGTCCTCGTATGCCTTCTTGAGGCCGTCGTCGGAGACCCCGGCCTCCTTCACATGCCTGACGGCCTCTTGCTCGTACTGCTCGTCTTCGGTGAGGACCGTATCGTCCACTATGTATTTGATGTGCTTGAAGTCCTTCTGCCAGAGGAGCGTTACCACATCCTCCTCGACATCTTCCCTCTCGAAGTCGAAGGCCAACACCTCGAGGAACGCCTGGAGTTCTTCGGGCTGGATGCCGTTTGAGAAGCTCATCTCCCTCATGCCGTCTTTGAAGAAAAAGAGCGCAAGGTTGTCGTCCTTGCCCGGGTTATGGTAGACGACATCGGCGCCCACGAGGAGTTCGTTCTGCTTTATCCTGAGCTTGAGTTCCTTCCGGTAATCGAGGAATTCGGAGAGCTTCTTATAGGCGTCCTCCACGGCCTTTGCGTAGAGGGGGTTGTTGGAAGGGTACATCCTGAGGGTCTTTTTCGTCTTGGTGAAGGAATTGAGGACTTCCTTTGCGAGCTTTATATCCTCGGACGGTTGTTCCATCTTATTAAATCTATCACCCGTCCCCCCGCCGTGTCAAATCAGAAAAGCAGTATCCTTCTTTCCCTTGCGAAGTTCCTGATTATCATGGAGGCCGAATGGAGCCTCTGGAGGCGGGTGTTCCTGAGCCTTATGGCCTGCGTGTCGGTATGGGGGAACCTCTCGCCCCTTATCTCGGACTGCACCTTCGTCACCTCCTGATAGAGGCCCTTGAGGGATTCCTCATCGAGCGGCTTGAGGAATATGGGGTTTATGGCGACATAGCCCTCGGCAATATCCATCGCCACCGCTTTGAAACTCTTGCCCCTTATCATCATGACCGCCTCCTTGAAAATATCCTCGACACCAAGATGCCGGCCTCGTAAAGGATTATTATAGGCACCGCCATTAGGGTCTGGTTGAAGGCGTCGGGCGTGGGCGTGAGGATGGCGGCCGCCACAAAGGCCAGAAGGACCGCGTACTTCCTATGGCGCGCAAGAGTCGCCGGAGAGACCACCCCCATCCGGGTAAGGAACAATATGGCTACCGGAAGCTCGAATATCGCGCCGAAGGCAAGAAGGAACTTCAGGCAGAAATCCGCATAATTGCCGACGGATATCATGGGCGTAAAGGCCGATGTCTTGTATGTAAGGAGGAACCTGATTGCAAAGGGCAGTACCACGCCCAGGCAGAAGGCCGCGCCCGCAAGGAAAAGCAAGGTGGCGACGACGACGAAGAGGCCCGCATATTTTTTCTCGCCCGGCAGAAGGCCCGGGGAGACGAAGCCCCAGAGCTGATAGAGAATCACCGGAAGCGAAAGAAACAGCCCGGCGATGAGCGAGACCTTCATGTGCATCCAAAACGCCTCGGCAGGCGCAAGGAACACTAATTTCATCGCCCCGGCCCGCTCCGTCATTTGAAGGAAGGGGTATGAGGGCCTGAAGGAAATATCCATCCTCATCGGGATGGTGAGGACGCCCATGAGGTCCTCGGAAAAACTAAATGCAATCAGGAACCCGGCAAACAGGGCGGCAAACGACACTATCAGCCTTTTTCTCAGTTCCGTGAGATGCCCTATAACGGGCATGGCCTTGTCGGGCATTTATTTTTTCTCCTCTTTGCCCTTCAGGTCCTTATCCTCCTCCAGCTCCTTGTCGAAGTCGGTCTTGAGGTCGAGCATCGAGCGCTTAAGCTCGCGCACGCCTTTGCCGATTGCCCTGCCGAGCTCCGGAAGCCTCTTCGGGCCGAAGACCAGCAGGGCCACTATGAATATGACGATGAGTTCCTGCATGCCGAGGTCGAACATTAATCGGCCTCTTCGTACACCTTTTTGACCGGCCGTTTCTCCTTAGGGAATACCCCGGAGAGGGAGAATATCACCCTGTACTGCGGGGAGCCGTCCTTGAGGTCTATGCCTGCGCCCAGCGTTGCAAATGTCCCCTCGCCGAGGAGGAACCTGTAGCCGAGCCTGAGCTCGAGCTGGTCGACATCCTTTGAGTAATAGCTCTTTTTCCCGTAAAGCTCGCCCAATATCTTGAAGTTATGGGCCGCGGAAAAGTCGAAGCCGGCCGAAAATACGAACTGGTCTTTGAGCTCGGATTTCCCAGGTGTGGAGTATATGGCGCTAACATGCCCCTCTACGGGGCCCACGCGCTTGCTTATGGCAAGCCCCGCGCCTAAATGACCGTCGGCGCTCAATTCGTCCCTGCCCGTTATGAGCGAGGCGGTCAGGAGATACGCCACCGACGGGCCGTACTTGCCCTCGGAAAAGAACCTGTGCTTAAGGCCGATGGCCGTATCCTCAAGCCCGTCCGTCCCGTCTATGATGTAAGGGACGCTCAGGCTCAGCTCTATGCCTTCTCCGAAGCCGTACCCTATGTGTGTCGAAAGCCTGTAGAAGCTCGGTTCGCTCGCCCTCTCCACGGAGAGCGAAACCGCGGTCTTTCCCTCTTCGATGACCTGCGCGCCGAATGTCGAAAACACGCCGTTTGGCGGGATGGGCTGAAGCCCGCTCATCTCGGGCTCTGCGCCCGGGCAGGGGCTTGAAAACAGGATGCCTGAAAGCAAAAGGGGCAGGAGGGGCAATATCTTTTTCATCGTTAGAAAATAACAGAAAGGTTTCGGGGCTGTCAATCGAAAAGCCCCATCACCTTGCGGGCCTCATCGAAGGCATCGCCTTTGAGGGCAAGCTCGAAGCCGTCGCTTAGGAATCTCACCCTGCCCCCGAACCTCTTGAGAATCTTCTCCGCAGGCGGGGTTTTCTCCTCCGAAAAGATAAACCTGAGCTTCCCGTCGGCCTGCCTGACGGCCTTTATGAGGAGACTGCCTGCATCGAGCTTAAGGGCCATCACCTTGAGGAGGTTTTCAAGCTCCGGGGGAAGCGGGCCGAACCTGTCCCGGAACTCCTCCCTCAGCCCTCCGATTTCCTCCGGGCTTCCGGCCAACGCCACCCTTCTGTAGGCGGTGAGCCTGAGCATCGTATCGCTTATATAGTCTTCCGGGATGAATGCGCTCACTGGGAGGCTTATCGAGGTCTCCACCTTCTCCTTCGGCTCGACGCCCCTCAGTTCGGAGACCGCGGCCTCGAGCATCTCGATATACATGTCGAATCCGACCGCCTCTATGTAGCCGGATTGTTCCGGGCCGAGGAGGTTGCCTGCGCCCCTTATCTCCAAGTCCTTCATTGCAAGCCTGAGGCCGGCCCCCAGGTAGCTCAGTTCCTTGATGGCCTGAAGCCTCTTTTTCGCCTCCCCGGTGACCGCCTCCTCGCCCGGAATGAGGTAGTATGCGTATGCGGGGATGTTGCTCCTGCCCACCCGGCCCTTGAGCTGGTAGAGGTCCGCAAGCCCCATCCGCTCTGCCATGTTTATGATTATCGTGTTTGCGTTGGGGATGTCGAGGCCGCTACCTATTATGGCGGTTGAGACGAGGACATCCACATCGCGGTTTACGAACCTGAGCATCACCTTTTCGAGCAGTCGCTCGGACATCCTTCCGTGGGCGACTTCTATCCTTAAGGCGGGCATGAGTCTTTTAAGATACCCTGCGATTTTCTCTATATCCATTATCCTGTTATGGACTAAGAAGACCTGTCCGCCCCTTTTCGTCTCTCGCTCCACGGCCTCCCTGATAACGGATTCGCCGAATACCGAGAGGGCGCTTTTCACCGCAAGCCTTTCCTCCGGGGGCGTTTCAATGGCGCTCATTCCCCTTATTCCGGAGAGGGCCATCTGGAGGGTCCTCGGTATCGGGGTTGCGCTCATCGAAAGGACATCGACGCCTTTTCTCAGTTCCTTTATCTTTTCTTTCTGGGCCACGCCGAACCTGTGCTCCTCGTCTACGATGAGGAGGCCGAGGTCGTGGAAAACTACATCCTTCCTTAGAATGGCGTGCGTGCCTATTATTATGTCCACCTCGCCTCTTGCGACCGCCTTCAGGGTTTCGAGCTGTTCCCTCCGGGATTTGAACCTGCTTAGGTAATCTATCCTTACGGGGAAGGCGGAGAACCTCAGGCGGAAAGTCCTCAGGTGCTGGTCGCAAAGGAGCGTCGTGGGGACGATGACCGCAACCTGTTTTCCGTCATAGACGGCCTTGAAGGCCGCCCTCATTGCGACCTCGGTCTTTCCGTAGCCCACATCGCCCGAAAGCAATCTGTCCATCGGCCTGTCGGAGGCCATGTCCCGCTTTATCTCCTCTATGGCCCTGAGCTGGTCGGGCGTTTCCTCGTAGGGGAAGAAGCCGTCGAACTCCCTGTGAAGCTCCGTGTCCCCGCTGAAGGCGAAGCCCTTTGAGACCTCCCTTTCGGCGTAGAGCCTGAGGAGCCTTTCGGCCATCTCCCTGACCTTCTTTTTTACCTTCTCCTTGGTCTTCTGCCATGTCTTGCCACCGAGCCTGTCGAGGGCCGGGACTGCGCCCTCGGAGGAGGCGTACTTATGGATTTTCTCTATGGCATGTAGCGGGAGGTAGAGCTTGTCGCCGCCTGCGTATTCGATGACCATGAGGTCGCATTCACTGCCTTCCACGGTCTGCCTCACGAGGCCCGTAAACCTGCCTATCCCGTGGTCCCTGTGGACGACATAGTCCCTTTCGCTTAAGTCCTCAAGCGATGTAAGAAGCCCTGCAACCCTTGATTTCCTCAGGGGCCTGTAAGGCGGACGCCTGAAGAGTTCGCTCTCCGTAAGGACGAGAAGCCCGGGGGCACGGCCCCCGGCGATGGGGCTACGAGCCCCGGCGATATTGGGGAGGAAGAACCCGGAAGAAAGCCCGCCCACGGAAATCGAGACCGTTCCCTCATAGGAGGCTATCTCGCCCGGCTCTATGCGCGGGGCAATGAGCCCTCCGTCTTTGAATATCTCATCGAGCCTCCGGGCCTGCCCTTCCGAGGAAGACACTATCGCTATGCGGTTTTCCCTGCCGAGTCCTTTTACGGCCTCTGTGAGGTCGCCTATCTCTTTTCTTTCCTCGGGCAGGATGCCCAACCCGCTTATAGGGATGAGGCCTGCATCCACGCCCTCATCCTTTATCGGATAGCTCGAAAGGACGGTATATTGTTTAACGGCAGGGGGCACTGCCCCCATTTCTATGCAGAAAACTTGCGCCTCCGGCATGAGTGCGAAGATATCCGGGCCCTCTTCAGGCTCGACCGCAGGTAGTATATCGTGGCAGGCCGTGCCTGCCGCAGGGGCTCGTAGCGCCAATATCGCAGGCGCCCGTGGCGCCCTCTGCGTTTCCGTATCGAACGGCCTGATGTTTTCGATTACATCGCCGAAGAACTCGACCCTGATGGGGTTTTCCGCATTTACGGGGAAGATATCGAACTGCCAGCGCCTGAGCGAGAATTCCCCTTTCTCCGCAACGACGGGCGCCGCCCTGTATCCGGCCCTCAGGAGGGCCTCTTCGAGGGCCGTCCTTCCGGTCTCTGCATTGACATTGAGAGAGACGATATTTTCTTTAAGGGCCTCCGGCCTCCAGAGCGGCGCGGAGGCCGCATCCGCCCATGTGATTATGGAGCCGCCCCCATTACGCAGGGGCTCGTAGCCCATTTCGTGGCAGGCCGTGCCTGCACGCAGGGGCTCGTAGCCCCTGCCTTCGATGAAGGCCCTGTGTATGACCTCCGCCCTTTGGCCTGATGCGGATGGGGAATCCGGCAAAGGCAGATAATAAATATCGGCCTTCCTGCCGAGGACTTCTCTAAAGAAAAACACATCCCCGAGGAGCCTCTCGGCCTGCTCCTCCGAGGACTCCACCATTATGAAGGGCTCTTCCTGCATGGCAAGATATAGGGCCATGGAGGAGCCGGAAAGGTTGTAAACCCTCGATGGGGGCGGCGAGAGGGTCGAAATGAAATTATCGATACTCCGGGCGAAAGTCACCGGCTCTTTTTGATCCGGTTTATTATCTCCGTAGTGGAGGCGCCTTCGATATAGGGCAGGCTGAGGGTTTCCCCGACGAGGTCGGAGCCGACGATATCATGGGGCGCCCAGTCCCCGCCCTTTACGAGCACATTGGGCCTTATGGACTTTATCAGCTCATACGGGGTGTCTTCGTCAAAGACAGTAACATAATCCACCATCTCAAGGGAGGAGAGCACCTCCGCCCTCTGGGCCTCCGGTATGACGGGTCTTCCGGGCTTGAGCCTCGAGACGGAGGCGTCCGAGTTGAGTCCGATGACGAGCAAGTCTCCGAGCGCCTTTGCCTGCCTGAGGTATCTCACATGGCCGATATGGATGATATCGAAACAGCCGTTTGTGAAGACCGCCTTGAGGCCCTTGGACTTTGCGCCCTCGACCGCGGATTTAAGCTCCTGCCGGCTTACCACCAAGCCCATGGAGCATCTCCTTTGCCTTCGTCAGTATCTCCTTGTCTCCCTTGTAGGCGGCCGTGCCGATGGCCTCCTCTATGGGGAACCACCCTGCGGCATCCACTTCATAGTCGTGGGCCTCGGTGCTTCCGCTTTCGTATTCCATCAGAAAGTAAGAAACGGTCTTTTTGCACCGGACATTTTCTTCCTTGATGAAATACCAGTAGGATATATCGCCTATCTTGCCGACGATGGAGCCTTTAAGTCCGGTCTCCTCCTGCACCTCTCTCAGGGCCGTACTCTCCGGGTCTTCGCCCTTGTCCACAACGCCTTTGGGGAGGCTCCAGACACTGCCGCCTTTTGTGGCTATGAGGGCGACTTTGAGAGGGCCTTCTTTGGAGGGCCTGTAAATGACTCCGCCCGCCGAAAACTGTAGTTTAAGCGAGGCAGGCTTCACGGGATGTCCCTGCCGGTAAGGAGTCTCAGGATATCGTTATAAAGGGCTAAGGCCATAAGCGCAACTATAAGGGCGATGCCCACCCGCTGGGCGATGAGCATCGTCCGTTCGCTCAGGGGTTTTCTTCTTACGGCCTCGATTCCCATGAAGGCCAGATGTCCGCCGTCAAGCACCGGGATGGGAAGGAGGTTGAGGACGCCCAGGTTTATGCTTATTACGGCCATGAATGTAAAGAAGTTGAGCGCGCCCGCCGACGCCTGTTTCCCGGCCATCTGAAAGATGAGGATGGGGCCCCCTATCGTCCCTGCCGGAAGGACCCTCTGTATGAGCTTTATGATGGAGACGGCCATAAGGACGACCCAATCGTATGTCTTTTCGAGGGCAAGGGGCAGGGCCTCGAGCGGCCCGTATCTTTGCGTGAATTGGCTTCCGAGGGGCTGGATGCCTATGAGCCCGATTTCCCGTTCCTCTCCGAATATGTCCTTGACCTTCCGGGCCTCCGGCACTGCCTTAAGGGAAACGACACCTTCGTTTCGCCTTATCGTGAATTCAAGCGGCTTGCCCGGGTTTTTATGGATAAACTCGGTCATCTCATCCCACCTGCCGATTTCCGCGCCTTCTATTTTCAGAACCCTGTCTCCTTTTTGAAAGCCCGCCTTCTCGGCAGGCATGCCCTCCATGACCTCTCCCACATCGGGATAAAGCACGGGGATGCCGCCCATGAATATGAGGGCAAAGAGCAGGGATGCAAAGAATATATTGAAAAGCGGCCCCGCGACCACTATGAGGAAACGCTTCCTCAGGGGCTGGGCCCTGAATGTCCTTGCCTTTTCCTCCTCCGGGAGCTCTTCGCCCGGCTCCTCCCCGGACATCTTCACATAGCCGCCGAGGGGGACCGAGGAGATGAGGTATTCGGTTTCCCCGAACTTCTTTCCGAAGAGCTTCGGGCCGAAGCCGAGGGAAAATTTAAGCACCTTTACGCCCATGAGTTTTGCAAAGAGGAAATGGCCGAACTCATGGACGAAGATGAGTATCCCCAATAGTATGATTGCAGAGATAATCGCCATTTCTTAAAACCTTTCTTTAACCGACGAGCCCGCGGGCCTCTTGTCTTGCCCACCTGTCGGCCCGGTTTACGGATTCAAGCCCGTCAAGGACGGTATTGCGATGACCGTCCATGGTCTCTTTAATTATAGCAGGAATGTCGTTAAAGCCTATTTCCCTTTGGAGGAACGCCTCCACCGCGACCTCGTTTGCCGCATTAAGGACGGCGGGCATTGTGCCGCCTTCCCCGAGCGCCCTGTATGCAAGTCCGAGGCAGGGGAAGCTCTGAAACTCCGGGGCCATGAAGGTAAGGGACCCTATGGAGGCAAGGTCAAGGGGAGGGATTATTCCGGGGAGCCTTTCGGGGTAGGACAGGGCATAGGCGATTGGGGCCCGCATATCGGGCATGGACATCTGCGCAATTAAGCAGGCGTCCTTGAGTTCCACGATGCAGTGTACGATGCTCTGGGGGTGTATGAGGACGTCTATCCTTTCGGGCTCAAGGCCGAACAGGTAGCGGGCCTCTATGACCTCAAACCCCTTGTTCATGAGCGTGGCCGAATCAACGGTTATCTTCCTGCCCATGGACCAGCTTGGGTGACTGAGGGCCTCTTCCGGGCTTGCGTCCTTGAGTTCCTCCTTGCGCCTGCCTGCAAAGGGTCCGCCGGATGCGGTCAAAATCACCCTTTTTATATCGGCCATATCCTTGCCGTCGAGACACTGAAAAAGTGCGTTGTGCTCGCTGTCCACGGGCAGGATGCGGAGATTCCTTTGCCTGGCCTCTCTCATTACGATTTCACCCGCCACAACGAGGGATTCCTTGTTTGCAAGGCCTATGGTCTTGCCTGCCCTTACGGCCGCCACCGTGGGCGCAAGCCCCGCAAAACCGACGATGGCCGAAAGGACGAAGTCCGCCTGCGGATAAGAGGCGACCCGGCAGACGCCCTCGACCCCCTCGTAAACAGGGATGCGTGTTTTTTTCCTCAGCGCCCCGGCAGAGGCCCTGTCATCAAGGGCGACCACCTCGGGTCCGAACTCCTCTGTCTGCTCAAGGAGGAGTTCGGAGTTTCCGCCCGCCGTGAGGCCCGTGACCTTAAACCGTTCCCTGTGCCTTCTTATTACATCGAGGGCGCTTTTCCCGATAGAGCCGGTGGACCCTAAGATTACTATCCGCTTCATAAAGATGAACCGTTATAAGCCATGGAGGGCTATAGCTCCTTCAGGTACTGGAATATCTGGACTCTCCTGTTTATCTGGTCGACCACATAGATTTTGTCGTTTTCGTCTATGAAGATGCCGGCAGGAAGGAGGAACTTTCCGGGCTCGCTCCCGTTTGAGCCGACCGCAAGAAGGACAAGGCCGTTGGGGGCGAATATCTGGAAATTGCCGAATGAGGCGTCCACCACATAGATATGCCCCTCGGAATCGAGCGCAATGCCCTTGGGCCGTGCAAAGGTCCCTGCAACCGCCCCTACGCCGCCGAATGCGCCAAGGAATTTTCCGTCTCCGTCAAATGCCTGAACCCTGAAATTTCCGGCATCCGCCACATATATCCTGCCCTGCGCATCCACTGCGGCGCCGAACGGGAAGTTGAACTCTCCGTCCTTCTTCCCGGGTTTGCCGATGGTAAAAAGGAGCTCCCCATCGAGGTTCCAGACGGTCACATTGTGCCTCTTTGCATCTACGACCACGAGCCTCCGGCCGGCCTCATCGAGCGCAATGCCTGCCGGCCTTTCAAAGGCGCCCGGGCCGCCTAAAACCGAGACGGTTTTTTTCTCGGGGTCGAACACGAATACCTTCTTCAGGCCCGAATCCCCAACGAATATCTTGCCGCCCTTCGCAACCGCAATGCCGGTTGCGTTACTAAGAACCCCCAGGCCCACGAGGCGGAACTTCTTCTTCTTGAAGTCGTAGACATGGATTGCATTGATATCGGTCACATAAAGCACATCGTCCCTTACGGTGACGAAGATGGGCTTCTGGAAGACCACCTCCGCCTCCTCCCCGAAGAGGAACCTCCGTATCCTGCTCAGCGTCGTTCTCGGAGGGAGGACATCGTGACTGCCTATTATGTAGTCCACGAATTTCACCCTCGGCTTCTGCGGAGGGAACGGCCAGTAAAGCTCCGGGGGCTTGTCATCGAGAGCCGGGGCGCATGCGGACAAAAGGCTTGCCGGCAGAAGGAGATATATGATGAAATTGCTGAATTTCGGCATTTCACTAATTATATCCTGCATACGGCCGGTTTTTAAAGCCCACCGGCCCGGCTCGGTTGTCAATGCCCGAGCGCGGGGGCTATAATAGGGAAAGTTTTTTATTGCGGAGGCGGATTGAAGGAAAGATACGGGCCCGGAGAAATCGAGCGCAAATGGCAGAAATACTGGGCAGGAAGCGGCGCCTTCAGGACGATGTCTCCCAAAGAGGCCGGGGCTCCCTGCCCCTTTTATTGTCTTGAGATGTTCCCTTACCCTTCGGGCAGGATACACATGGGCCATGTCCGGAACTATGCCATAGGGGATGTGGTTGCGCGCAGTAAGAGGATGCAAGGCTATAATGTCCTTCACCCGATGGGCTGGGACGCCTTCGGGATGCCCGCCGAAAACGCCGCAATAAAAGAGGGCGTGCACCCTGCCGAATGGACATACGAAAACATCAGGTACATGAAGGGGGAGCTTGAGCGCCTCGGCCTCTCTTACGACTGGCAGAGGGAAGTCGCCACATGCTCGCCGGATTACTACAGGTGGAACCAGTGGTTTTTCCTTAAGATGCTTAAGCGGGGACTTGCATACAGGAAGTCCTCGTTCGTGAACTGGTGCCCCTCCTGCGCCACGGTGCTTGCAAACGAGCAGGTCATAGACGGAAGGTGCTGGCGGTGCGAAAGCCCGGTCCTTCAGAAAGAACTTGAGCAGTGGTTTTTCAGGATTACGCACTATGCGGAAGAACTCCTCAAGGGGTGCGATGAGCTTACCGGCTGGCCCGAACATGTGGTAGCCATGCAGAGACACTGGATAGGCCGAAGCGAAGGGCTCGAAGCGGATTTCCCCATAGAGGGCACGGACGAAAAGATACGGGTTTTCACGACGAGGGCGGATACGCTCTTCGGTGCGACTTTCATATGCCTTGCCCCGAACCACCCCCTTTCGGAGGCCCTTGCCCCGGACCGTGGTGCGCTTGATAAAATCAAGGAGCTTTACGGGAAGATGGATGAAAAACTCGGCCTCTTCACAGGCCGTTATGCCGTAAACCCGGCAAACGGGGCGCGCCTTCCAATATACATAGCTAACTTCGTCTTAATGGAATACGGCACAGGCGCAATAATGTCCGTGCCTGCCCACGACCGGAGGGACTTCGATTTTGCAAAGAACTACGGGCTTCCCATAAAGACGGTCATCTTACCTGACGGGGGCACGGCCCCCGGAGAGGCATACGAGGGCGAAGGCGTGCTCGTTGCCTCAGGAAGGTTCACCGGCATGAAGTCCGATGAGGCCCGGATCGAGATAGCAAAGACTCTTGAGGCCGGGGGTGCGGGCAAAGGGGTCGTAAATTACAAGCTCAGGGACTGGGGCATATCGAGGCAGAGATACTGGGGCACCCCTATCCCTGTCATATACTGCGCTCAGTGCGGCGCCGTGCCTGTGCCCGAGGCCGACCTTCCCGTCGTGCTCCCTGAGAATGTAAAATTCACCGGAAAAGGCGGTTCGCCCCTTTTAGAGCTCGAGGAATTCATAAATACCAAATGCCCGAAGTGCGGGGGCAAGGCAAGGCGCGAGACCGACACGATGGACACATTCGTGGACTCTTCATGGTACTTCATAAGATACTGCCTGCCGCATGGGGATATAGACCTGCCTTCGGCCCTTAAAGACCCTGACTCCGAGGCCGGTTACTGGATGCCTGTTGACCAGTATATAGGCGGCGTGGAACATGCCGTGCTCCATCTTTTGTATTCGAGGTTCTTCATGCGGGTCTTGAGGGACCTCGGCCTTACGCAGGTCAGCGAGCCGTTTAAGAACCTCCTTACTCAGGGGATGGTCTGCATGGAGACCCTCAAGTGCCCCCTGCACGGTTGGCTTGAGCCCTCGAAAGTCAAAGACGGCAGGTGCGGCCTTTGCTCAAGGGAGGTCGTGCGGGGAAGGGTCGAGAAGATGTCGAAGTCCAAGAAAAACACAGTGGACCCCGATTACCTCATAAATAAATACGGCGCAGACACCGCAAGGCTGTTCCTTCTTTTTGCCGCACCTCCGGAGAAAGACCTCGAATGGTCAGACAGGGGCGTTACGGGATGCCACAGGTTCCTCGGAAGGGTCTACAGCCTTGTGCAAAAACATAAGGAACCGCTCAGGCAAGCGGAAGGGAAGGGGGTGAAGGTTCCCCCCCTTCTTAGAAGAACCCACCGCTATATCAGGCGGGTGACAAACGAGATAGAGCGCAATAGCCTCAATACCGCGGTTGCCGGGCTCATGGAGCTTGAGGGGGAATTGAGCGCATTTGAGCCTTCAACTGCGGAGGACTATTCCGCACTCGGGTTTTCCATAGAAGCCCTGCTTCTTTTGCTTTCGCCGTTTGCCCCGCACATCGCAGAAGAGCTGTGGGAGGCCATGGGCAACCCTCCGAGCATATTTGAGAGGCAGTGGCCCCGGTGGGACGAAGAGGCCGCAAAGGAAGAAGAGGTCGAGCTTGTCATACAGATAAACGGAAAGGTAAGGGCAAGGCTCATGGTGGAGGCCGGTATATCCGACGAAACCCTCAAGGGGAAAGCCCTCGGCGAGCCTAAGATAAAAGAACTCCTCTCCGGAAAGCCCCCGAAGAAGGTCTTCGTCGTAAGGGGCAGATTGGTTAATATAGTGGTATGAAGAAACTTTTATTAATCCTTGTCATCGTCTTCTTAAGCTCCTGCGGGTATGAGGTGAGGCGGGCGCCCTTTGCCTCCGTAGCTATAGGCGATATCGAAAACAGGACATTCGAGCACGGGCTCGAGGACGGCCTCAGGGTCGCACTCGCCGGGGAGTTCATGAAGTCCGGCATACGGATTGACGGTTCCTCCCAATACCGCATAAAAGGCGTCATAGACGCCTTCGAGATGAGGATGACTGCGGAAAGGGGAGGCATCGCAGTGGGCTGGGAGGTCCGCATAGGCGGGAGGGTTGTCCTTGAAGGCCCGGAAGGAACCGAGACCCTAAAACAAGGGTCGTTGAACCCGTATCCCGTGTCGTTTTCGACCGAAGGGACAATCGAGGACTTAATGGCGCTCAAGGAAAAGGCCATAGGGAAGGCGATGGGAGACATTGCGGCCGATGTCGTCTCCTCTGTGATGGCAAGATGAAGGGGTTTTTAGGCGAGCTTCAAAAGGGCCTTAAGTCCCCGGCATA